>Ga0068859_100006478_pt1 | contig 11880 bp, 12 predicted proteins | sample KBSSwiS22_FD_66585 | JGI IMG/M metagenome (GOLD analysis project Ga0068859, IMG submission 66585) | Switchgrass rhizosphere microbial communities from Kellogg Biological Station, Michigan, USA - KBS Switchgrass S2-2 | ecosystem: Host-associated > Plants > Roots > Rhizosphere > Soil ... | reverse complement strand
GGTGAGGTCCCAGAGCCCGCTGATCTTCCACGTCGCGAAGCTGCGGGTCTTCGACGCGCCCTCCTGCGGGCCCTTAGTCTCCGTATTCTTATTGCTGGTCTCGCGGAACGCGGCGTCGAACTCGAGGTAGCGTGCCATCGGCACGTTCTGCAGCACCGGCACATTGAGCTCGGCATAGCCCTCGATCACCCGGATCGTGCCGGCATAATCGAGCCCGTAGCTCAGCGTATAATTTCGATACCAGGGCTGATCCCCAAGGTCGTGGGTGACGTTGCCATGCTCGCGCCGATATTCCGCGCCGGCGGCGAGCTTGACCGGTCCGGCGCCGAAGCCGTCGAACAGGTCGCCCCGGACGTTCGCCGCGACCACGTCCTGTTTGTAGGTCGAGAACTCCGCCAAGGTGCGGAAGGCATAGTCGATCCCGGCCTGGCTGGCGTTGCCGACGCCGAACAGGTTGAGCGGCTGGCAAGGCCCTGCCGCAGCGGCGCTGGCGACGTCGGTGGGCGAATAGGGGAAGCCGGTATTGGGGTTGATCCGGCCCGGGATGGTCACGCCGCAGACGATACCGGCGGGAGTCTGCACCGCATCGAGGGCATAGTTGAGCAGATTGCTGACGACATTGTGGAAGAGGTGCTGGTCGTTCTTGTTCTCACCGTGCTCATAATAGGCATCCCAGTGCCAGCTCGATGAAAAATCGCCCCGGCCGCCGAACACGCCGCGCCAGGTGCTGTTGTTGGTCTCGTTGCGCGCCGTCTGGACGTTGAGCATGCTGCGGCCGAACTCGGCGCCGTTCGGGCCGATCGCCGCCGCCTGCGCAGGCGTGAGATAGGCATTGTCGGGCGCGATATGGAAGCCGACGAAGACGAGTGGCGCCACTTCGAGCGCATAGGGGCCGATTGCCCCGGTCGCGACCGGATTGACCGCCTCGCTGCGGGCATAGGATCCCTCGAGAAACAGGGTCACATTGTCGGCAACATCGTAATCGGTGTGGCCGAGAACGGTCCATCGTTCGACCTCCGGCCGCATCGTCGTTCCGGCATAGGCGCCGGCGGCGAGCGCGTCGCCGCCCTGCCGAAAACCGAAGAAGCCTGCGCCCGGCGAATAGAGACCGCGCTCGTAGGGGATCAGCGCGCTGCCGGCTTCGTTGAACTGGACCTGCGGACCGCTGACGAACGGAACGTTGATGCAAAGGCCCGGACCCGGCACGAACACCGTGCAGGGCGTGAGCACGCCGGTGAGGCTGGTGTTGGCGGAGGTGCCGCCGGTCCCGATGATGTAATGCGGCTCGCCATTGGTCGCGAAATCGGTGTTGGTGAACAGTGCTGCGTTGTTGCCGCACCAGCCGCGCACTTCCGAACACAGCCCGATCGCGTCGCTCTTCTGATATTCGCCGCCGATGACGAGATGGCCGCGATCGCCGGCATATTTGGTCCCGTAGGCCGCGGCGAGGTGCAGTTCGTCACCATCGCCGTGAGTGGTCTTGCCGAAGTCGGCTTGCGCTTTCAGTCCTTCGAGCTTGGTGTCGAGCATGATGTTGACGACGCCTGCGACCGCATCGGAGCCGTAGACCGCGGACGCCCCGCCGGTCACCGTCTCGGTCCGCGAGACCAGCATCGAGGGAATCAACGTTACGTCGACGCCGCCGCCCGTCGTCGTCGGGACGACCCGCCGTGTGTCGACCAGGGTGAGCGTGCGAGTTCCGAAAAACGGGTTGAGCCCGCGCAAATTGACCAGCTGAGCGCCGACGTTGAAATTGCCCAGGCCGACGTTGTTCGCCGCGAAGAAACTCGAATTTTGCGTCATCTGCGCGACGACGGCGCCGACGTTGGTCAGGTTGAGATCCTCGATTTCCTGCGCGTCGATCACGGTCACCGGGTTGGGCGTGGTGAATGTGCTGCGGGCGACTCGTGAGCCGGTAACGACGATTTCCTCGTCGCTCGGCGTCGTGCGGTCGGACTGGCTGGACGTCGGCTGCGCATCCTGCGCCCACGCAGCGTTAGCGGAAGAAAGCGCCAGCCCCGCGGCAGATCCGATCAGCAATAGCTTGAAACGCCGGATTTGGCCGGCGGTGTCCCGTCCCGTCATGCGTCGCTCCCTTGCGCCCATTCGCGCCGGGCGCTGTTATTGCGCCAGGAGGCCGGGTCGGTGGCTTTTCCCGAGCCAGGGATCGCGGCCAACGGAGCCGTCGTTGATATCTCAAAGTTATGGGAGGCGAAGCGGGCTGTCAATTTTCGCGGGCGCACCCGATGAATTCCTCCCCTGCCGTCGCGCAGCCCTGCGGACCGAGCCGCCCTAATCTAGGGAAATCACCCTATGGTCTGGGGCGCGGGCTTGCGCTTGCGTGACTGGCTCACGCGCCGGTTGCGGTGCGTCGCGGAGGCCAGAGAAATGAACATCCACACCGGGCAGCTCAAGAAGCACAGCGACGACGAGAAGCTGTCGCGCAAGGATTATGAGAAGAAGCTCGAGAAGCTGCAGGTCGAGCTCTGCTATCTGCAGGATTGGGTGCGCGCGACCGGCGCGCGCGTCGTCATCGTCTTCGAAGGTCGCGACACCGCCGGCAAGGGCGGCCTCATCAAGGCGATCACCGAACGCGTAAGCCCGCGCTGCTTCCGCGTCGTCGCATTGGCGGCGCCAACCGAACGCGAGAAGACCCAGCTCTTCCTCCAGCGCTACGTGCCGCATTTCCCCGCGGCCGGCGAAATCGTCCTGTTCGATCGCAGTTGGTACAATCGTGCCGGCGTGGACCGGGTAATGGGCTTCGTCGATGAGAAAACGGTCAAGGCCTTCCTCACCAACGTGCCCGAGTTCGAGCATTTCATCGTCAAATCCGGGATTATCCTCATCAAGCTCTGGCTCGAGGTCGGCAAGGACGAGCAGGATCGGCGTTTCGAGGGACGGATCGAGGATCCGCTGAAGCAGTGGAAACTCTCCCCGATGGACACCAAGTCCTATGCGCGCTGGTATGATTATTCACGGGCGCGCGATGACATGCTGAAGGCTACCGATCGGCGCGAAACGCCCTGGTGGATCTTGCGCAGCGACGATAAGAAACGGGCCCGCCTCAACGGCATCGCCCACATCCTCTCCCTCATCCCCTACAAAAGGATCAAGCGCGAGAAGGTCCGCCTCGGCAAGCGCTCGGACAAGCACAAATATAATGACGCGCTCAACCTTCGGACGCTGAACGTCGTCCCCGAAAAATACTGATTGTCGACCGCCCGCTCGCGCCATGGACAGGCGCTATCGGACTCAGTATGTTCCCTTTTTGATCCACGTGAAACGGAGAGGGCGATGCTGAGGGGACAATGCCATTGCGGCGCGATCAGCTATGAAATGCCGGAGACAACCTTCCACAGCGCTCTCTGCCACTGCACCGACTGTCGGCGTCATGCCGGCGCGCCCATGGTGGCGTGGGGCCTTGTGCCCGCCGACCAGCTGACCGTTCACGGTACGCCCAAAGTCTATGCCTCCTCGGAGCACGGTCGCCGCCATTTCTGCGCCGAGTGTGGCACCAGCCTCTTCTATACCAACGATGTGATCTTTCCCGGCCGCGTCGACGTCCAGACCGCCACTCTGGACGATCCCGGCAAGCTGCCCGTGCAGCTGCACGTCCAGATCGCCGACCGTATCCCCTGGATGGAGACTGCACACGAATTGCCGATGTTCGAACGCTTCCCCACTGGCTAGGAGTTTCGTAAGGGAGCGATCATGGTGAGGGCAAACGCGGCGGCTCTTGCGGCCTTGCTGATCGCCATTGCGCCCGTTCTTGCCCAGGACGCGCCGCCGTCCGATCCGAACCGTCTTCGCCCGTCGCTCGATCCGAAACGCACCGCCAACGGCCTCGCGCTGACCCCGCCGATGGGCTGGAACAGCTGGAACAAGTTCGGCTGCAATGTCGACGAGGCGACTGTCCGCGGCGTCGCCGATGCGATGGTGAGCGCCGGCATGAAGGATGCGGGCTACCACTATGTCGTCATCGACGATTGCTGGCACGGCGCGCGCGACGCCGACGGCTTCATCACCGCCGATGCGAAGAAATTCCCCTCCGGCATAAAGGCGCTCGCCGATTACATTCATGCCAGGGGCCTCAAGTTCGGCATCTATTCCGATGCCGGCACTGTGACCTGCGGCGGCCGGCCGGGAAGCCAGGGCCATGAATATCAGGACGCGATCACCTACGCCCGCTGGGGCGTCGACTATCTCAAATATGACTGGTGCTCGACAGGCTCGCGCAACGCCGAGGAAGCCTATGCCCTGATGGCCGACGCGTTGCGGTCCACCGGCCGCGATATCACCTTGAGCATCTGTGAGTGGGGCACCAACAAGCCTTGGCTCTGGGCCTCGAAGATCGGCAACCTCTGGCGGACCACGGGTGACATCACCGACAAGTGGGAAGGCAAGCATAATGGCTATGCCTGGGGTGTCGCCTCGATCGCCGACATGAACGAGCCGCTCTGGCCTTACGCCGGGCCCGGCCACTGGAACGATCCCGACATGCTCGAGGTCGGCAACGGCGGCCTCAGCACCGTCGAATATCGCGCTCATTTCTCGCTCTGGGCGATGATGGCCGCGCCGTTGATCGCCGGCAACGACATCGCCAATATGGACGAGGCGACGCGCTCCATCCTCCTCAACCGGGAGGTCATCGCCGTCGACCAGGACAGTCTCGGCGTCCAGGGCCGCCGGATCTCGAAGCGCGGCGATCGGGAGGTCTGGGCCAAGCCCCTCGCCGGCGGCGGCCATGCCATCCTCCTCTTCAACCGCGGCAAGACCTCTGCCTCGATCAAGGTCGACTGGGCGCAGCTCGGCTACGCGCGCGGAGCGGAGAAGCAGCTCCGCGACATTTGGGCGCACCGCGACCTCGGGCGCGCGTCCGGCTCCTGGTCGGCGACGGTGGCGTCGCACGACGTGGTCATGCTCAAGGTTCAGTCCTGACGCTGCCTTGTTCGCCGTCGACCCGTCGCGCGTGCCGCGAGATCAGGCCGGGACGTAGGTTAACCTGATCACATTCTCGTCTATCAGGTCGCTGGCCGCGAGCCGGAGCCGCGGCCGGGGTCCGGCAAAGAAGGGTGTGCCGCGCCCGAGCACGACGGGGTGGAAATAGAGCCGGTACCCATCGATCAGGCCAGCCTCGCCCAGGCTGCGTGCCAGGTCCGGCCCACCAACCTGGATTTCGCCGCTTATCTCGGCCTTCAGTCGGCTTATTACCGCCTCGGGATCCTTCCCGATGAGCGTCGCGTTGGGGCCGACCGACCTCAGCGAGCGCGACACGACCCACTTCGGCTGGCGCCGCCACGCCTCGGCGAAGTCGCGTTCGGCCTCGCCCCACTCGGCCTGATCCTCGTCCCAGTAACGCATGAGCTCGTACAGCTTGCGGCCATAGATGCTGCCCGCCTGGTCCCGCGCCTGGTCGATGAAGTGACGAAAGAGCGCGGCGCCGGGCCCAAACGCCAGATGGTCGACGTAGCCGTCCAGGGACACGTTCATTCCAAAAACCAGCGTCGCCATGCCGTTTGATCTCCGCCTGGGCTCGCCAGCATAGCGTGAGCCGATGTTCGCACTCCACCCCATGCGAACCGTGGTGACCGGCCAGGGTCGTACGACGTCGCCATGCCCTGGGTGCAGCCCCGATCGAAATCCGCTATCGTGCCCTGAACGTTGGAATGTCCGGCCATCGCTCTAGGAGAAGTGGTTATGCTCCGCTTCCTGCTCGGAATCGCATTGCTCCTCGCATCGCCGGCAATTGCGGCGCCCACGAACGAGGACTCGATTGCGACGGCCCGGGCTGCGGTGGCGGACATGGAGCGGCTGGCACGTACGTCCGAGGAGAAGGCGCTGGCGCAGCGTGACCACCTTCTGGTCGAGAAAGCCGCGTCCCTCGTCGCCGAGCGTGCCGCGGCGCTGCAGCAGGGCAAGCAACTGCAGGAAACGCAGATGTCGTTTAACATGCAGTACCTTCAGCTTCAGACGCAGATGCAGAATGAGAATCGCAGCTACACCGCTGTCTCGAACATCATGAAGACCAAGCACGATACGGTAAAAAACAGCATCTCCAACGTGCGTTAGGGCAGCATCGGAGTCGAATGCATGGCCGGCGTCGCTATCGCCCCATGCTGGGGTAATGCCCTATATTGTCACCCCAATTCGCGTGGTAGCGAATCGCAAAAGGAGGCCCTGTGACTATGAAAAGCTTTCGTATCTGGCATCTGGCTGCGTGCCTGGCATTGCCCCTCGCTCTCGGTTCCGTCGCGCCGGCGGCTCGCGCTGCAACCGCTGCCGAGCTCAACGCGGACGGCAAGGCGGCGCTCAATCGCCTCTATGCCCATTCGGACAAGGCGACCAAGCTGGCCAAAACCGCTCACGGGATCCTGGTTTTCCCGAAGATCCTCAAGGCCGGTCTCGTTATCGGCGGGCAGGGCGGTGAGGGCGTCCTTTTCATCAAGGGCAAGCCGACGCGCTATTACAAGATCGGCTCGGTCTCCTGGGGTCTCCAGGCCGGCGGCCAGACCTACAGCTATGCTTTGTTCCTGATGACCGACAAGGCGATCGCCTATCTCGACCGGCACGATGGTTGGTCGATCGGTTCGGGCCCCAGCGTGGTGGTGATGGATGAGGGCGCGGCCAAGAGCACTACGTCGACGACCGTCAGAGACGACGTCTACGCGTTTCCGTTCGGCCAGTCGGGCCTGATGGCAGGCCTGGGTCTCGAAGGATCGAAGATCAGCCGCATCAAGCGGTGAAACCTTCCGACTGAAGGTCGGCTACGGCTAAAGCACCGCCGTCCGATAATGATGCCAGGCGAAGACCGCCGCAGCGCCGCGGTGCGGGCGCCAGGGCTCGGCGATCGCACGGACCTGCTTTTCGCTCGGCCGTTCTTCCAGTCCCATGATCCGTCCGACCGACACCTGCACCGCAAGGTCGCCGGCCGGCCAGATGTCGGGCCGTCCTTCGGCGAACAGGAGGTAGATTTCCGCCGACCAGCGGCCAATGCCCTTGACCTGGACGAGCCTGGCGATCGCCTCCTCATCGTCCTTTGGCAGGCTGTGCAGGTCGAGCGCACCGGCTGCGACCAGCTCGGCGAGGCTGCGCGCGTAGGCGACCTTCTGCCCGGATAGTCCGGCCGCGCGCAGCGCGTCGTTGCTGGTGACGATCAGCTGGGCCGGCTCAGCAACATCGCCGACCGCCGCTTCGAGCTTGGCCCAGATCGAGCGCGCTGCGGCGACGCTGACTTGCTGGCCGACGATGGTACGCAGCAACGTGACGTAGCCGGCATCGCTGGTGCGCGGTTCGGGATAGCCGGACAGGTCGAGTGCCGCCGCGAAATTGGGCTCCCGCGCGGCCAGTTCATCGACCGATTTGCGAAGTGCTTTCGCCGCTATGCCCACCGTCGTCGACCCGCCCTTATCGCCGCGCCGTCGCCGTCGCATAGAGCGCGATCGCGGCCGCATTCGACACGTTGAGGCTTTCCATTCGCGCGCTGATCGGCAGCCGGGCGAGCGTGTCGCAATGATGGGCGACATTCTGGCGGATGCCTTCGCCTTCGGCGCCGAGTACCAGCGCGATCCGCGCCGGGCCGAGCGCTTCGGCGAGTGTCGCCTCCGCCTCGCCGTCGAGCCCGATCCGCCAGAAGCCAGCCTCGGCAATCTCCTCGAGCGCTCGCGACAGGTTGACCACCCGCACCCACGGCACGATCTCCAACGCCCCGCTTGCCGCACGCGCCAGCGCCCCTGATTCCGGTGGTGCGTGCCGATCCTGGGTGACGATGCCGAGTGCATCGAAGGCGGCGGCCGAACGGAAAATTGCGCCGACATTGTGCGGGTCGGTGACCTGGTCGAGCAGCAGCAGAGGCCGGCCTTCCGGCGCCCCGTCGAGTATTTCGTCCAACGCCAACTCGGGCAGCGGCTCGACTTCGGCGACCACGCCCTGGTGCGGCGCGTCGCGCGGTACCAGCCGGCCGAGGTCGGCAACGTCGGCAAAGGTAACCGGAACCGAGCTCGGTACTTCGAGCGTCGCCGCGACTTCGCGGGTCGCCATGATCCGGATGATCCGCCGCTCGGGATTGGCAAGCGCGGCCTCGACCGGGTGCCGGCCCCACAGACGTGTCTGGCCTCCCGATTTCGCGGCGTGACGATGCTTGCGACCCATGTCGCGCTCGTGGCCGCTTAAACCGGCGCTGGCAAGCAGGGTACTAAACGTCCAGAAAGTCTGGCGCCGATCACGACCTACGGATCGGCATAATGAGCGGGAAATTGAGAGTGGCAACGCGGGTACAGAGCCTCGCCCAGAGCGATCGGCTGTTCTTCACCAGCATGGGAACGGCGGTGGCCGTGTTGGTCTTCGCGGGGTTCGCACGGACCTATTATCTGGCGCACTTCTTCGCACCGCCCGCGCGCATGCCGCCGATGACCGCGATCCTCCATGTTCATGCCGCGGTTTTCACGCTCTGGATCGTGCTTGGCATCATCCAGCCCGCGCTGATCGCAAAGGGGCGCCGCGACCTGCACCGGCGCCTGGGCATTTTCTCGGCGGGAGTGGCGCTTCTCGTCTGGATGCTCGGCAACCTGGTCTCCGCCCAGGCGATGAACGTCGGCTACAGAGGCGTCGGCGATCCATTCGCCTTTTACGCGGTCACCTTCTTCGCGATGCAAGCCTTCGGAATCATCGTCCTGCTGGCCCTTCTCAATCGGCGCGATGTCCAGACCCACAAAAGACTGATGCTGCTCTCGAGCGCCGCGATCCTCGAAGCTGCCTTCGGACGACTGCCTCTCCACGTCATCGAGCAAACCGCGCCGGTTTCGTTCTACCTCGGCTCGGAGCTGATCCTGCTCGCCGGCATCGTCTACGACCAGGCAGCGCGCGGCCGGATTCATCCGGTCTGGATCTGGGGCGGCGGCATCCTCGTTGCCAGCCAGCTGCTGCGGCTCGCCGTCATGCAGACCGGCCTCTGGCTCGCCTTTGCGCATGGCGTGGCGCGGCTGGTCTGACTGCGGCGCCAGCTGCGTTGACAGGGCGGGGGCCTTTCTTCATTGAGCCGCCTGCTTATTCAGGCGCCTAACGGACAGGTGGCCGAGTGGTTAAAGGCAGCAGACTGTAAATCTGCCCGGGTTTCCCGTACGCTGGTTCGAATCCAGCCCTGTCCACCATCGCTAAGCAGCTGATCTGGAAGCGGTAATAGTAACGACTCCCGTTTCCAGATCGGCGCCTGTTTCGGCTGCAACTGGTAATTCACTGGTAATCGTGCGTACGCGCGAGCCGTCCAGCACTGCGACTGCGTGGTCGATATGGGCGCCATGGATGTGCGTGTAATGAAGCACCATGGCGGCCGTCTTGTGGCCGCTGATGCGCTGGATCGTCGGGATGTCGACGCCAGCCTTGACCAGGCGAGTTATTGCCGTGTGCCGCATCACGTGCGGCGTGACTTTGTTCGGGTCGAGCCCAGCGGCCTTGGCCGCCCGTCGGAATCCGTCGTCCATGGCCGTGCGGTGCGGCTGCTTGCAGTCCTTGCGCGTGGCCGGGAATATCCAGCCATCCGCGTCGTCTTCCATATCGCGCTGCCGGAGCAGCGCGTCGCGCAGCCGGCGTGTGATCGGCTGCTCACGTTCCCCTGCCTTGGCGCGATCGATCCAGATCCGGCAGTGATCGAAGTCAACTTCGTCATAACGCCGAGCGAGGATCTCGCCGTGGCGCATGCTCGAATCCAGACCGAAAAGCACGAAGAGCCATAGCCGCTCGTCGTGATCGGCGATCGCCGCTTCGAGCAAATCCGCGGACTGGCCTTCGGTCAAGATTCGGATTTGCTTCCGCGTCTCTTTGGCCCGCGGAATTGGCGGCTTGTTTTCAGCCTTCAACCACTTCCACTCAATCGCCCGGTTGAGCAGATGTAGCAGGGTCGAGAACTCGCGATTGACGGTCGCCTCAGACGCGCCAGCCGTGGTGCGTTGCTTGCGATATTGGCGCAGCGCGAAGTCCTTTAGCTGGTCGATCCGATGGCCGCGAAAATGGGGCACCAAATGGTCGTTAAGATGGCGCTTCTTGTTCTTCAGATCCTTCCCGCCGGTTGACTCCATGCGCTCGAGATAGGTCTTCGCGGCCTCGTCAAATGACATCTGCAGCTTACGTCCCTGGGGGAGCTCAAGGCGCCCCTCGCGGGCCTTGGTACGGGCGGCCTCGATGAATTGTTCGGCTTGGGTAGGCGTACAGCCGTCGCTCTCGCGGCCGATCACACGGGCGATGCGCTCGCCGTCGACCATGATCTGCACTGAATAGCGGACGTCACCGTCTGACAGGCGCTCGGCGATGACTCCCCGCGCCGTTACCTTCTCGCCGCGAGCGAGGCCACGAACGGTCGTACGCGTGATGCGATCGAGTTTTGCCATTTTCACAGGCTCCCTGGTTTGCCGGGAAAGATCTTTGCGCCGGCGTAGGAGGGGACAAGATTGGCGACGGCAGACTTCAGCGACGCAATTCGCCTCGTGAGATTGATGACGATCGACGGTTGTTCATCAACTAAGTCTAAGAAATCGGCCCTCGAGCCGCCGCGAATTACAAGATCAAAGACAGTGGCCTTTGCTCGGCCCGGCTCTGCATTTCGCAGATGTCCCAGGGCATTGAATCGCACGGCAACGCGGTACTCGCCGTTCGATGCATCTTCGACGAAATGACCAGGGTGCGTGGAGTAGAGCGGGCTAGTGGCGAAGTGCACCTGGAGCAGCGCCGGAGTTGCCCCGCTATCGAGAAGATCGAGATAGAAGAGGATCTCGGCGACCTGGGGGTACGAGTATTGAGCCCGGCCTGAGCGGCCGACGTTGGTTCCAGTTGGCAGTCCCAACTTCTGTAACTGCTGCAGGCGTGCTTCGAATGTCTTCATCTTGGCGTGATCCACACCGATCGTCTCCGCGAGCACCGATCGGACTTGGGCGAATGTGAATTTTGGTCGATCCGCTGGGCTCTTCATCACGATGCCTCATAGAGTTTCACGGACATATATCCGTGAACACTTGACTTTGCAAGCGGCTGCCCGGTACTGGTGCAATTCACGGACAGATGTCCGTCAAAACAGGAGCACACGGTATGGAGATCGACGTGGCGATCGACCAAGTGAGAGTCCGGATATTGCCCGACGGCCGCCTCACGCGCGCGGATGCAGCCAAATTCTTGGGACTAGCACCGGGCACGTTGGCTAACTGGGACAGCCAGGGCAGAGGGCCCAAGTCCGTGAACGTTGGCGGCAAGATTTTCTACTATCTGCACGATCTCAAGGCCTTTCGCGACGCCGGCTCGCAGTAGGTCGACTGATGAAGCGAAGAAACCATCGCGCGGTTGGCGCAGCGGTCTTCCGTGTCCAGCGGAGCATTGACGCGACCTCTTGCGGCGCGGACGCGGCAGAGCGGCTCATGGTAGTTGCCACGCCAGCAAGTCGGCGCTGATCGGTGGTCGGGGGCCAGCTCATTCCGATCCCCATTGACGATCCGCTGCGGATGGCGTTCCTCGACTGCAACGACCTGGGTAACGCCGAACGCCTGAAGCGACTGTCGAAAGACCTGCTCAAATGGGTCGATGAGATCGGCTGGCTCGCATACGATACCAAGAGATGGTCCTCTCGCCGAGGACAGCGCCGGGCGGAGGAACTCGCGCACGAGGTCGCGCGGCATATCGACCGTGAGGCGGCAGCGCTCGACGCGATCGCGGACAATGAGGAGAAGCTAGAGCAGGCGCTCGGTTGGGAGTGTTCGACCGATCTCGCCGTCGACCGGGTCCAGCAGCTCAGGAAGCACGCGGTGCGGAGCGGCGACAAGTCGCGGACCGAGGGCATGCTCGCCCAGGCTAAGACTCTGCTCGCTGCCGATCGGGCAGAATTTGATCTAGATCCGCTCGCAC
>Ga0068859_100006477_pt1 | contig 11881 bp, 10 predicted proteins | sample KBSSwiS22_FD_66585 | JGI IMG/M metagenome (GOLD analysis project Ga0068859, IMG submission 66585) | Switchgrass rhizosphere microbial communities from Kellogg Biological Station, Michigan, USA - KBS Switchgrass S2-2 | ecosystem: Host-associated > Plants > Roots > Rhizosphere > Soil ... | reverse complement strand
CGAATCCGGTGGTCGTGCGCGGCCAGTACCTGGCGAACAGCGTGCTTGGCTGCGTCGGATGCCACACGCCCATGGGCGGAAGCCCCTTCTCGGGCTCGGATTGCTTCGTCAAGAACGGGACGCAGTGCCTGAGCAGCGCGAACCTGACGAATCACGAGACCGGCATCAAGAACTTCACCGATCAGCAGATCAAGGACGCCATCACCATGGGCCTGGATCCCGACGGCGGCGGCAAGTACCTGTTCGCGCGCATGCCCTACTATCAGTTCGCGAACCTCAGCTCGAATGACCTGAACGCGCTCATTGCGTACCTGCGCACGATCCCTGGCGTCGATCACACCGTCACGGCGGCGACGGCGCCCTACGACGTGAAGCCGACCACGCCGGAGTGGGCGTCCACGCCGCTTTCGGCCCTGCCCGCCTCGGGCGCGGGCGCTGGCCCCAACAACGGCAAATACCTGGCGGCCTTGACCTGCCTCACTTGCCACACTCCGGATGCAACGGGGACGACGCCGAAGATGCTCGACGCGTCGAAGGCGTTCCAGGGCAGCAAGATCGTCACCACCACCATCAACGGAACGTCGACGATGGTCGAGACCTCGAACCTGACCCCCGACACCACGGGCATCCAGGCTTACAACGCCACGCAGGTCGCCACGGCGATCACGACGGCGAAGGACCGCAACGGGAAGACCATCTGCGGCATGCGCGCGCTCGCCAACATGACGACCAGCGACGCGACGGATATCGGCTCCTACCTGCTGGCGATCCCGGCCGTGTCGAACACCATCACGATGACCTGCCCGTAACCGGGCGCCCGGCTGGGGTTGGCGCCGCGGGAAACCTGTCGCCTTTCTTTGGCGGATCTGGCGAACGGGCTCTTCCGGCGGCAGACTGCGGCGCCATGCCTCTCGTGACCATCGAAACCCGACGCGGCCTCTCGTCCGAGACGAAGGCGCAGCTCTTCGACGCCGTCCACCAGGCGTTGATGGCCGCGTTCAAGATCCCCGACCACGATCGCACGCAGCGGATTGTCGAATACGCTGAGGCGGACCTCGAGATCCCGCCCGGCCGGGGCCCGCGCTACACGCTGGTCTCGATCGAAGCGTTCGCCGGGCGCTCGCTCGACGCAAAGCGAAACCTGTACCGCGAGATAGCCACCAGGTTCGAGGCGGCCGGCATCCCGCGCACCGACGTGTCGATCGTTCTCAAGGAAATCCCCGTCGAGAACTGGGGTCTACGGGGCGGCATCGCTGCCTGCGATCTCGACCTCGGCTTCGATATTCGCGTCTAAAAGCGTCGATCCGAGGACGCTCGTTGCGGTCTCGGGCGCCCCGAAAGTGGGTTGACGAGGGGGGCGTCGAAGACCAGTATTCGCGCATGTTCATTCCCGATTTTTCGAGCAGCGCGATGTTGCAACGGAAGAGCCTGTTGCCGGTGGTCAACCCCGACAAGGCCGGCAACCCGCTGAAGCACCCGGCGGCCAAGGCCCCGCGCATCTTCGCCGACTCCGCGATCCGCTCGGAGATCGAGCCGCTCTACCGCGCCGGGATCATCAACGGGATCACCACGAACCCGACCCTCTTGAAGAAGGCGGGCGCGAATTCGTGGGATCACGCGAAGGGCATCATGCGCGACCTGTGCACGCTGTTGCGCCCCTTCCCGGTCTCGCTCGAGCTGACCGAGCTCAACGAGGAGGACATGGTGAAGCAGGCCACCGAGCTGGCCGAGCTGGGCGACAACTCGGTCATCAAGGTGCCGGTCGGCGGCTATCGCGCCGTGAACCCGTCCGCCGATCCATACACGGGATTGAAGGTCATCCGGCGCCTCTGGGAGCGCGGCATCAAGGTCAACACGACCCTGGTCTTCAACACCACCCAGGCTCTGTGGGCCGCCAACGCCGGCGCCGCCTACGTGAGCCCCTTCCTCGGCCGCCTGGCGGACTACGCTTACAAGCACGACAAGCCGGAGCGCCCCCACGGCAACTCGCTCTACTGGGTCGAGGATCACAAGAACTCGAAGGGCGATCAGGTCGTCGCCAACACGGAGTACGTGGCCTCGGGCGGCTCAATCAAGGACGCGGGCGCGCGGCTGATCTTCGAGATCGCCACGGTGTTCGCGAACTACCAGATCACGACGGAGATCCTGGCCGCCAGCATTCGCAACCCGGTCCAGCTGACCGAGTGCCTGCTGGCGGGCGCGGACATCCTGACCGTGCCGGCGGCCATTCTGCAGACGGTGGCGGACCATCCCCTGAGCGACGACGGGATGAAGAGCTTCGTCGAGGATTCGAAAGCCTTCGGCAAGTGAGGGACGAGGCGGCGCTGCGGCGCCGCCCGCGACAGAAAAGTCCGACCCTGGCTTCCCCGGCGTGGGCAGGCGATCGCCTTCAGAGGCGTCTCTTCGTGTAGATTCGCTCTGTTCCGTACGCGGCAGGCGAATTGCAGCCCCGGGAGGCGCCATGGCGATGCGCGAGGGAGTCGAACGAATGTCGGCCGAGAGGGGCCTGGTCGCGGCCGCCGTGGTCGCCTTCGCGACGGCGGGGCTGGCGCCCGGTGCCGCGAGGGCCTGCGGCGGGTTCTTCTGCGATCGTCCGGCGGCCGCCAACCCGGTCCCCGTCATCGCGCAGGCCGCCGAGAACGTCCTGTTCGCCCTGGACCGCGATCCGCTGACGGGTGCCGGGATCGTCGAGGCGCACATCCAGATCAAGTACACGGGCGACGCCGATCAGTTCTCGTGGATCGTGCCGCTCACCTCGATGCCGACGCTCGCGGTGGGCTCGGACGTGCTGTTTCAGGTGCTCGAGCCGGCGACGCGGCCGTCCTTCACCACGCAGTTCGTGGTGGACGGCACGTGCAGCATGCCGAGCGGCGGCGGGTCCGGCTTCGGCTGCGGCTCCTCCACGGCGGCGTCGGCGGGCGTCTCACCTCCCGCCGGTGACAATGGAATGCACGCGTCTGGCCCGAACATCGACGTGTCGTTTCAGGGAAACATCGGGCCGTACGAGACGGTGGTGGTTCGCTCGGACGACGCGGCCGCGCTCGAGACCTGGTTGAACGACCACAAGTACTTCGTCTCGCCCCAGGCGTCGCAGATCATCCAGCAGTACGTGGCGACGCAAAGCTACTTCGTCGCCCTCCGGCTGCAATCGGGTCATGGCGTCGACGAGATCCAGCCGCTCGTCGTCAAGCTGACGTCCGAGGAGGGGTGCCTGCCGCTTCAGCTGACGGCCATCGCGACCACGCCGGACCTGCGCATCAACGTCTGGGTGCTGGGCAGCGGCCGCGCCGTCCCCATCAACTACGACGAGCTCACCCTCAATTACGCCAAGCTCGACTGGTTCGGCAACGGCGCCAACTACGATCGGCTGGTGTCCGACGCCGCCAACGAAGCGGGGGGCAACGCGTTCCTGGTCGAGTACGCGCAGCTCGCCGCCAGCCTGGCGAGCCGGTTCGCGATCCGAGCGGACGCCGCGGCCGTTCTGGCCCAGCAGACCACGCCGACGGCGTTCATCGGCTTCTTGACTACCCTTGGGATCCCGCTGTCGGGAAGGGTCATCGAGGTCCTGCGCGAGCAGCTGCCCGAGCCTGCCACGCTGAAGGCCCAGGGCGTGACGGAGGCTCAGTTCTACAACCCGGGGTTCGGATACCTGAACAGCGTGCCCCTCGGACAGTTCAACGCGGCGGCCGCCGCGGCTCAGATCGAGACCGAGGTGCTGGCGCCGGTGCGTTCGTTCCAGGCGCTCTTCGCGGGCCACGCGTATCTCACGCGCCTCGCGACCTTCATCTCCGCCGACGAGATGACGAAGGACCCGCTGTTCGTGACGAACCCGACCCTGCCGCCCGTCTCGAACCAGCACACCGCGATGGCTCACGTGCTGTGCAGCGACGACTTCAACATGTGCGCGGCGCCGGTGCGCCTCGATCTGCCGGACGGGGGCCCGTCTCTGCGCTACCGTGCCGCCGCCGGCGGCGCCTGCGTATCCGGCTCGACGGCCTTCGACCGCGGGACGCTCGACACCGATCTGCCGGCCGCCGAGCGCGTGTACCTGCGCGACGCCACCGGGCCGGGGACCGTGATCGTCGATCAGACGGCGGAGATCGCGAAGGTCCTGCGCGCGCACGACGGCACGGTGCCCACCGGCTCGGGCGGCGGGTGCGCCGTCCCCCGCCGCGCTCGGTCCTCGGCGCCGGCCGCGCTGGTCGTCGTCGGCGCGCTGGTCGTCGCGCGCCTGCGCCGCCGCCGGCCGCGCGAGTCTGGCGCGCGTACGAATCGCGCGTAGAGTGGTCGCCATGCGAGCGATCGTGATGCGTGACTTCGGAGGCGTAGAGGTGCTCGAGCCGGGCGAGGTCCCCCGGCCGCAGGTCGCGCCAGGGCAGGTGCTGGTGCGTGTGGTGGCGTCGGGGACCAACCCCGTCGACACGAAGATCCGGGCCGCCGGACGCTGGGCCCGCATCCAGCCGCCCGCCGTCATCGGGTACGACGCGGCCGGCGTCGTCGAGGAAGTGGGCGCCGGCGTCACCGACTTCAAGCCCGGCGACGAGGTCTACTACACGCCCGAGATCTTCGGGAATCAGCTGGGCACGTACGCGGAGTACAACGTCGTGCCCGCGTCGATCGTGGCGCGCAAGCCCGCGGGCCTCGACTTCGCCGCGGCGGCCGCCGTGCCGCTGGCCGGGGGCACGGCCTACGAGGGGCTGGTCCAGCGGCTGGCCCTTCGCCCCGGCGAGACCGTCCTCATCCACGGGGGCGCCGGCGGTGTCGGCTCCTTCGCGGTGCAGATCGCCCGGGCTTGTGGGGCGCGCGTGATCGCGACCAGCGGCGCGTCGAACCTGGACACCCTGCGCCGCCTGGGCGCCGACGTGGCCCTCGACTACCGCCAAGAGGACGTGGCGGCGGTGGCCTTGCGCGAGACCGGCGGCGCCGGCGTCGACGCCGTGTTCGACACGGCCGGCGGCGACAACATCGCGAAGAGCGTCGCCGCCACACGCCCGTTCGGCCGCCTGGCCTCGATCCTCACGCCGAGCGGCGAGCTCGGCCCGTTCACGATGAAGAACCTGACCTTGCACGGCGTGTTCCTGCTGCGCGAGCGGGCCCGCCTCGAGGCCCTTGCCCGGCTCATCGAGCGCAAGCAGGTCGTCCCGCTGGTCGACGAGGTCCTGCCCCTCGCCGAGGTGCGCAAAGCCCACCAGCGCCTCGACGCCGGTCACGGCCGCGGCAAGATCGTCCTTCGCGTCTGATCAGGCCGGCGCGGCCTGGCCGCTCGTGTCGGCCGCCAGCATGGGGGCCGGAATCCCCGCTTCCTCGCGCGGGATGCCCAGCTCGTCCTCCAGGCAGAGGACCTCGGCGACCGAACGTACGGCGGCGCTGATTGCCGTCAAGCGCACGACCTGTCCGTGCCCCGCCGCCAGGTGCTTCACCAGCATCAGCAGCTGCACGCCCGCCGAATCGATCTCCGACACCCGCCCGAGGTCGATCCGCAGCTCGGCAGGCGCGGCGGCGGTGGCCCGCAGCGCGCCGAGCAGCAGGTCTTTCAGCTCGAGGGCGCGGTAGATCGTCATGTCGCCCTCGATGACCAGGTCCCCCGGGGCGGACGCAGAGGCAGGCACGGCGCCGGCGGGCTCTTCGCGCGCGTCGTCGCTCACGGCAACACCAGCTTCTCGATCGCGCCCAGCATCTGGTCGGGCTTGAACGGCTTGACGACCCAGGCCTTGGCGCCGGCCGCCTGGCCTTCCTTCTTCTTCTGCTCCTCGGATTCGGTCGTGAGCATGATGATCGGCGTGAACTTGTAGGTCGGCAGCTGCTTGACCGCCTTGACGAACCCGATCCCGTCCAGCTTGGGCATGTTCACGTCGCTGATGATCAGGTGAATCTTCTGACCCTTCAGCTTGCTGAGCGCGTCCTGTCCGTCACACGCCTCGAGCACGTCGTACCCCGCGCTCTTGAGGAGGGTGCCGAGCACCTGCCGGACCGAGAGGGAATCGTCCACTGTCAGAATCGTCTTGGCCATGGCTCCTCGATCGAATGTCAGAAGAAGGTGACGTCCCCGCTGCCACCGCTCGCGGCGGCACCGGCGCTCGCGCCGGCCGACTTCGACGGCTCCGCGCTTCCGTTCAAGAGCGAACGCTCCTCGTTCATCGTGTACGTCTTGCGCAGCTCGGCCAGGAAGGGGGCGGGATCCATCGGCGCGACGCCGCTGCCGCGCTGCCGTTCGGCCTCCTGCTCGTCGATCGAGGAGAGGAAGCGATCGAAGCTCTGCTCCAGGTGGCTCACGATCTGGCTCACGCGATCCTGGAACTGGAGCTGGACCATCGCCTCGGAGATCTCGGCCTTGATGCCGCCGCTCGAATTCCGCAGGACGGCGGCCGACTCGACCAGGGCGTCGGTCGCCTCGCGGAACGAGGCGAGGACGCCGGCGATGGTCGCCTCCGACGTGGCCACCGTCTGGTTCTCCTCGCGCACGGACTGCTCGGCCGCCTTGCAGGCCTCGACGATGGCCTGGTTGATGACCGCCACGTTGCCGTCGATGCGGCCGCCGATCTCGCCCGACAGGTTCGCGAGCTTGCGCACCTCGCCCGCCACCACCGAGAAGCCGCGGCCCAGCTCACCGGCGCGGCTGGCCTCGATCGTCGCGTTCAGCGACAGCAGCCGCGTTTGATCAGAGATACGGGCCACGTCGGCCACCATCGTGTGCAGCTCGCGTATGAAGCGGTTCAGACCCTGGATCTTTTGCAGCATCGCCGCCTTGCTGTTGACGGACGAGGTCAGCGACGCCACGACCTGGCCGAGGTCCCGCTCGCTGCGCGCGAAGACTTCGATCAGCCCCTTGCCCCCGTTGCCGCTCCCGGCGGCCTCGGCGCTCGTCGAGGCGGCGACCGACCGATCGAGATTGGCGACGATCCCCGAGAACCGCTGCGTGAGCGATCCGATCGCCGCCTCCGACTGGCTGCGCGACGACTTGAGATGGCCGGCCCACACCGGCATCACCTGGTGCCAGAAGTGCTGCCAGCCCGGCAGATCCGCGCCCGACTGGTGCTCGTCGTCGGGCAGGCCGGATGCCGCGCGACGATCATCCTCGGGCCGCGCCTGGTCAGGGCGGCTCAGCTGGCGGACGGCGTGCCAGGTGGCGGCGGCGCCGATCACCACGAAGGCCAGGCCGACGCCCACGACGCCACCGCGCCCGGCGGCCAGGGCAAAGACCACCGTGCCTGCCAGCAGGCCGATTCCGAACGGATAATACGCCGACACCCGAGTCATCTCGCGCCCGCAGCCCCCTTCGAAGACGTTGGGATTGCTCCTGTAAAGGCAGGGTCTCGTCACATTCGAGCCCTGCCTTGAGTTCATTTGCCCGACGCCGTGCGCATCCCGGAGCAGGCCGTGACGCGGGCCGCACCGGCGCGATGCCCGGGGGCCCGGCTGCCGTGGCGGCAGCGCCACGGTCGGCGGGCGCCGGGTGCCGGTAGGGCTCGAGGTCCTCGCCCGGCTTCTCCGCCCTCGTTCGGTCGGTCCCCGGTTCTCCTGTCCTTTCCGGTCTTGTCCCACCCCTGTCGGTGGAGGCCACGGGATGGCACGACTCCTGATGAAGGGGCCGGGCGTGCGCGACGCCATCAGCCTCCTGACCCTGGCCTTCTTCGCTCCGGTGGCAGCCGGAGCCGCGGGCTGCGTTTCGAACGAATACGTGATCCCGCACGACGATCTCGTGCACCTCGCGTCGGTTCCGCCCGAGTCTCGCGGCACGCGCGTCCACGCGGTCCAGTCGATCGGCGAGCGCCGGAGCGAGGCGATCGAGCCGCCCACTCGCTTTCTGGCGCCCCCTCCACCTCAGGAGGCGCCTCCCGGCGCCGGCGGAGATGCTGATTCGAGGGGCCCCGAGGGCGAGGACGTCCTCGATGCCGTTGAAACGCCCTCGATCGACCGCGACGTGAACAGCGACATCGACCCCCGACTGGTGCCGGACCTCCACATCCAGGTCGACGGAGTGGTGCGAGGCGGGCCGGACGCACGCGGCACGCGGGTCGGGCCCCGGCCCCGCCTGCCAAGGGCTGGGGCGGTCTCGTGGGTGGGGCCCAGGCCCACTCAGGCACCGAACGCCGCACCCACCACGCGCGGCAGCGCGCTGCCGGCTGTCGCGCGATCGACCGGCGGCGGCTGGAGCAGCGGCGGCGGGGGAGGCCGTGGGGGCGACTCGGGCAACGTTGCCGGTGAGGCCCTGGTCGTCCTGGCGGTGGTGGCCGTCGCGGTCGCCGCGTTCGCCATGATCGGCCTCATGGCCAGCGAAGGCGCGCGCTTCGACGGTCACGTCGAGATGTCGCCCGACCAACCCGTCCACCTCGAATATCTCTCGGGCGCGCAGGCCGTCGTGCCGCTGGGGGCGATCAGCGCAGACCAGGCGGCCCGCACCGCCACGGCGCGCGTGATGGACGACGAAGGCCCCGGCCTGCGCCTCCTCGATCACCACCTCGACCGCCGCGGCTTCACGTTCAAGCTCGACTTCGGGACCCTCGCGTTCCAGCCCGACACGTCCAACCAGACCCTCAACGGCCTGACCTCGCACGTGCAGGTCGGCTACTTCATCACGCCGCGGATCGGCCTGCTCGCGACGGCTGGCCTCGGCGGCGCCGACGACGGCCTCAGCGCCACGCTCACGCGCCACGAGCTCGGCCTCGAGCTGCAGGCATTTCCCTTGACGCTCGGTCCCGTGCACCTCGGCGCCTATGCCAACGGCGGCCTGGCAGTCCTCGGCACCACGGCGGCCGAAGGTACGACCGCGACCGGCAAGGCCGGCGGCGGCGGCCTCCTCGTCGAGCTCGACGTCACCGGCCGCATGGCGTTGACCTTGCGCGCCGGCGCCGACGTCGCCCGCTTCGATGGCGGCTGGTCACCGGCCGGGACCGTGGCGGCGGGCGTCGCGATCTATTGACTGACGCCCGGCCGCCGACGATCCCATGTCGAAGCGATGGTGGTGCTAGGGAGCGCGCTGCTGCCGCTCCCGCCGCCGTTCGCGCTCCAGCGTCTCCACGAGACGCTTGTGGATCCTGTCGCGATCTTCCTGGCTCAACTCCGGCCACGGGTCGTTCCTGGCCAGCTCGATCAACCTCGCCACCAGGCCCCCCAGCTCACCTTCCTGCCCCCGCTCCAAGCTATTACCGATCTCCACGAACATTCTCCCCTCATAAGACGGACAACCTAGTTACTCACACCACTTACAGAGTCATCATGCTACTCGCACCGTTTCCGGTGTGTTTCAAGTGGGCGCAATTTTGATGGCGGCGGCCGCGGCGTCCACTCTCAACTCTTACTCTTGTCCGCGTGGCGGCCTTTCTTTCATGGCGACTTCTGCCGATGAGCGGTTGTCGTGTCTCGTTCCTCACTTCTTCCCGCTCTTCCCGCGCTTCTCTTCGGGTTGGCGGGAGCCTGCGGAAGGCTCGGGTACCTCCCCCTCTCGGAATCCGAGCCCGGCGGCTCCGTCGGAGTCGCCGGGGCGGGGGGCGGCAGCGGTCGCGGGGGCCAGGGCGGTCGCGCCGGCAGCGGCGCCGGGGGGACGACAGGCAGCTCGACGGGCGGCGCGGGCGGCTTCGGCAGCGGGGGCATGAGCGGGACCGGTGGTTCGGCCGGCGGCGCGACGGGAACGGGTGGTCTCGGCGGGACGAGCGGCTCCGGCGGGATGACAAGCACCGGGGGGATGGGTGGCGGCGGCGCGAACGGAACGGGCGGCGGTGGCGGGATGGGCGGCGGCGGCTTGAGCGGAACGAGCGGCCGGGGCGGCGTGGGTGGCACGAGCAGTGGCGGCGCGGGCGGCCGGGGCGGGATGAGCGGCACCGGCGGCGGCGGCGGCCGGGGTGGCGCTCCTGCGACGGGCGGTGCAGGTGGCACGGCCGGCATGTCGTGTCCGACCAACGCCTTCGGGGGACACACCTACGCCTTCTGCACCGGGACGCTCTCCTGGGCCGACGCAGCGAGTGACTGCGCGGTCAAGGGCATGCGCCTCGTTCGCATCGACGACGCCGGCGAGAACGCCTGGGTGCAGATGGTCGCCTTCGCGGGCATCGGCAGCACGTCCAGCGTCTACTGGTCCTGGATGGGGGGCTCCGATCAGGCGGTCGTCGGCGATTGGCGGTGGCCCGACGGTGCCCTGTTCTGGATGGGCGGCTCGAATGGAGCCGCGCAAGGCGGGCTCTACAACAACTGGGCGGCCGGTAGCCCGACGAACGGCGGGAACGCCACCGACTGCGCCATCCTCCAGCAGGCGGGTTTCTGGACCGACTTCGATTGCGCCAGGCTGCAGCGCTACGTCTGCGAGCAGTATTGAATTGCGCCGCGGGCGCCGGCCGCTGGTTTCTTCGTCGCTCAGCGCCCTTCGGCAGCCCGCCGCACGTAATAGTGAATGCCGAGGCGCGGGTGCTCGAGGCGCACGGCGACCGCGTCGTCACCTTCGAGCGGCTTCGCCTCTGCGCGGAAGCGCCCATGGGTATCGATCGCCAGCGGTTCACCGCCCACGCTGACCCTGGCGCCCTCGACGGTCACTCCATCCACGGCGATCGCGCCGCGGGGGCCGTTTTCTTGGGCCGCCGCCCCGCGAAAGAACTGAGCGGTGGGGGCTGCGTTGTCGAAACGGACGCTGAGGGTGGTCCTGGGAGACTGCGTCCCGTCGGGCGCCCGGTACCAGAGCGTGTAGGTCCCCTCCTGGACCGTTCCCGCCGGTAGCGGCCGACGCGGGCTCGCGGGGACGACGTGATCGCCGGTGGATGATTGGACGTGGAGCTCCAGCGGCTCGCGCAGCGCAGGCGCCCCCGGCCAGGACAGGGTGAGCTGGGGCAACCGCGTCTGAAACAGCACCGTGTATTTGCGCCCGTCGGCATCGATGACGTTGACGGGCGCCCGCCGGGCGAGAGGCACGTATCCCGTGTCGCGACGGACGGTCAGCACGCCGGTCGCGCGCGGCGGCTCCCGCGGCGCATCTTTCCCGCACCGGACGCGGTAGGGGCGCGTCCCGGGCGGCAGGCGCAACACCGCGGATCCGGAGCCCGTGGCGCGCACGAGCGGATGGGCCGGTGCGCCGACCTCCACCACGGCGTCGCCGGGGCACAGCTCGTCGAAACGCAAGCGCACCGACGCAGGCGGATGACCGACGTGGACGGTCGCGCTCTCGCCGGCCGCCAGCGTGACGTCCGCGCGGCCACCGTTGGTCCGCCCACCGGAGCCCAGCTCAGGGGGGCTCGCGGCGTCGTCGGGTGAAGGCGTTCCCGGCGGCCGCCTCGGGCCGGACCGGTCGTCGGGCGGATGTTCGGGGAGACGGGCGCTCCGGTCGGGGCGCTGCGCGGACGCCGTGGTCGCGCCGACCTCGTCCTCGTCATGAGCTCTTTCCTCGACGATCGCTTCACCGACCGTCAGCGCGAAGCGCTGAATCTCCGGGGCGCCGATCTTTATGCGCACCCCCTGGCCTGCCTCGACCGCCACCTCGTGCCCGGCGTCCATCACGACGGCGCGGCCGACGATGACCTCCAGGCTGGCGGTTCCGCCGTCGGCGTGCACCCGCACGCGCGCGCCGCTCGCGACCCGGGCGGAACCGAGCGCGGTCACGAGGGACAGCTCGGAGGTGGTCTCTTCGACCTCGGCGGAGCCGAGCTCGACCGCGATCTCGGGCGGCTGTTGCCCGACGATGCTGCCCCGGTGGAAGCGGAGGCGCGCCCGCTCACCCACGCGAATCACACCGCCGGTCGTCAGGCCGAGCCGCGCTTGCGACGCCGGGCCTGTTCGCAGTGTGTCCCCCACGGTGAATCCGGCGCCGGCCGTCACGGCGTGAACGCGCCCCTCGTGGTCACGTTCGACCGTGCCGCTGGCGGCCAGCGTGGTGGCGACCGTGAGGTCGCGCCGGCATGAG
>Ga0068859_100006474_pt1 | contig 11883 bp, 9 predicted proteins | sample KBSSwiS22_FD_66585 | JGI IMG/M metagenome (GOLD analysis project Ga0068859, IMG submission 66585) | Switchgrass rhizosphere microbial communities from Kellogg Biological Station, Michigan, USA - KBS Switchgrass S2-2 | ecosystem: Host-associated > Plants > Roots > Rhizosphere > Soil ... | reverse complement strand
TGACGCTATCATTACCTAACACAGGCATGGTGGTTACTACCGATATTGGTAACCCTAAAGATATTCATCCTAAAAATAAACAGGATGTTGGTAAGAGACTTGCTGCAATTGCATTGCATGATGTGTATGCACAAGCGGGCGAATTCACCGGGCCAACTTATCAATCCATGAAAATTAGTGGCAACCAAATTGAATTATCATTCACACATACAGGTAGTGGATGGTTGGTAAAAGATAAATATGGTTACATCAAAGGATTTGAAATTGCCGGTGCGGATAAAAAATTTCATTTCGCAAAAGCAATGATTAAAAATGGTAAGCTTATTGTTTTTAACGATGATGTATTGCAGCCCGTTGCTGTACGTTACAATTGGAGTGATGATGCATCAGAAGGCAATCTTTTTAATAAAGAAAATTTTCCTGCTGCGCCATTTAGAACAGATGATTGGGAAGGCGTGACAATAAAAAATAAATATAGCCTAACTCAATAGCACATAGCACTTTAATGTAAAAAAATAAGGATACGGCAACAAAAGGGTTAAGCAACGGGTTACAACATGCAATTTATCTTTCAAAATTTCGTTATTTTTACTTCGTTGTTAATAAGGTATAAAAGCTATTTAATTTAAATGTAGCTTTTTACGAAAAGTATAAAGTATCTAATGAAATCTTCTGCTATCAGCCTGCCCGGACTTACCCCTTTAAGGGGCATCGCAGCTTTAGGAGTGGCGATCTTTCATTTCCAGGTATATCTTATCCGCTTTATTGACAAGGATAAAAGTATGTTCGTTGATAAATTGTACCTGATGGTGGACTTGTTTTTTATCATGAGCGGTTTTTTAATTCTGCATGTTTACAGGGAGCAGTTTGTTGAGAAAATAAGCATGGCTTCCTTTAAAAAATTTATAGTAGCAAGGTTTGCAAGGGTATATCCACTGCATCTTATCACGCTTCTTTTGCTTATTAGCTTGTATTTTCTTCAACGGTACGACCTGGATAGTTTCTATAACCTCCATGCTATTGCAAGCCATATATTTTTGTTGCATTCATTTCCGTTGAACAATGAACTGACATGGAATGTGCCATCCTGGAGCATAAGTGCAGAATGGTGGGCTTATATGTTATTCCCGGGGCTATGTTTGTTTATCGCCAAAAACAAAAAACTTGGTGTGTCTCTATTGCTGTTGTGCATTATTGCCTGTTATATTCTATTGCTGTTTTATATACCAAGAAATGATATTCCCACTGGCGGTAACAGGCAAAATTTAGATATCACGTATGACTATGGATTTTTAAGAAGCATTGCAGGGTTTACAACCGGGATGCTTTTGTATTTATTTTATAGCCTCAGTTGGGTTAAAAAAATATTCAGCTCCGATATTTTTTTGGGTATTTATATAGTGCTGATCATTACAGCTCTTCATTTAGGGTTACCCGATATTATCTTTATACCTGGCTTTTGCATATTGGTATTGTTAGTAACGTGTAACAGGGGTAAAATAAGCTTTGCAATTAATAACAAGAGCCTTAATTTTCTTGGGGATATATCTTACTCAGTTTACATGATTCATTTCCTGTTGATCATTGTTCTGAATAAACTGATTTTTAAATTAGGTTACAGGTTTAATTATAATGAAAGTCTGCCTTTTTTAAAAGGTGCGGCGCTTTGTGCAACCTACGTGATAATACTACTTGTACTTTCTGCCATTTCTTATCGTTTCCTGGAAAAACCCTTCAGAAAATATATCAATGCAAAATGGGCGGGCGGCAGGTCAATATCAGCTTTAGCAAGAGCGAAGTAAAATGTTACTATTATAAATGCAAAGTGGAAAAATCCTGCAGAAAATTTATCAATAAAAAATGAGCAGATAAATCATAACTGCTTCACTTCTTTTATACCTCCGGTGTATGCTCATGAGTTAACATCAAAATGTAAAACGCCTATCCGGATAACTTCTTTATTTGAGGTTACACGGCAATTGATAATTTTACGTTTTTGAGAAGGTTTGCCAAAATTGGTAAAAAGTTCTGCCTTAATAGTAATGGGGCCTCCCAATGTTTGCCGGTGGTCTCCATACAGGTTTACATCAACGGTATAGTTTCCTTTTGAAGCTTTTTTTATGCAAAACTCTTCGGGTCCATACCCCTGGGTAACATCTCTTGATATTTTACCACCAGCACTTGTGGCAGTGTTTTCATAAAAGCATTTTTCTTTTCCGGGATCTGTAACCCACAGGTCAATATCAGAATCGTTGGAACTCCAGCCGATCACAATACGCACATCAACTGGCATGGACTGAATAAATTTTTTGTCAATACCTGATATACTTACTTCACCTGCATGTGCACTGATGATAGCATTCATCTCGTTCATTGCAATGGCTTTTACGCCACCAAAACGATCATCCCATTTGCCCAATACTACTTTATACAACATATCCACTGCTTGCTGGTACTTACCTGTTTCGTTATAAGCCAAGCCGAGGTCGCGGTAAGATTGCGGTTCTTCCTCCCTGATTTCAAGTACCTCTTTAAATACTTCAACGGCTAAGTCCTTTTCACCAAATTCCATCAATTGGTTGGCTACGATCCGCAGCAGTTCAGGATTCTCCAATTTCATTTCGGCAATATTCGACAGCACCTGTACCGCCATGGGCTTATTATTTTTTTCAAATAAGAAACGGGCTATATCTACAAAGAAAGAGGGTTGAGTGATATAATTCTTTTTAAGCAACAGGTATTCTTCCATGTATTTAGCGGGAGATGTTTTTCCCATTTCTTTTAAATAAGGAGTTTCGGGTATCCATTCGCTTAATTGAATATCAGCAGAAAGTGTATTTGTTTTTTGGTCTTCATCTTTTACAATTTGTGGTGGTGTAAATTGCTGCACCGCAGTTGCATTACCAGGAGTAATTGCATTTGCATCAGTTTTAAACTCTTCAGCAGCAGCAGCCCCGTTGTTTTGTACAGTTGTAGCGTTAGCACTGGCGGAAAATGAATACGATGATGATAATGAAGATGAGAAATGGGTGGCTCCAATTCCCGGATTGATATTATACACACTGGTTGTTCTCAAAGATTTACTTACAGAAGCAATTATTTTTTTATTATACCATTCTTTCATTTCACTCATTTGTGATACAGCATCGTTATACACAGTTGCTTTTTCATCAGCTTTTGTTTTCTGTTTCTCTTTCAATAAGGTAAAATACTCTTTTTGTAATTCTGCCGGTGGTACAATATCGTTTTCCAAATAATCTTCCACCCTGTCTAAAACCAGTAAAGATGTGTTTTGCGTAACAATTGAAAATTGTTTGCCCAACTGCGTGATCGTTGTTTTATTTTTCTCATATTCAAGATCCAATTGAGCGATCTTAGTAGTTGCCCAAATCCGTTTGATATTCCCGCCTTCTGCAGTATTATTCTTTATAATAATCGTTTTGCTGGTGGTTATCTTTCCGCCAAATCCAAAATGCAATGTGATGGAAGCGGGACTCTTTTTCAGAATACCTGCTATTGAAAAACCATTCTGCAATTGCGCATTTACCTGGGGATAAAATTCTGTTATTTCATCGGTGTTGTAAGTGGCTTTAATAAATTGCAATGGTTCTTTGGCCATTTCATTTATTGCCATTTCGGGTTCGGTTTCAGCAAGGTTGATAAACCTGCCATTGGTTTGCAATGCAATAAATTTAAGGTAAGAATAGTTGGCGCTTGAAGAGGAATTTATAACGGTTACAGGTGTGGCAGACAGTATAATATCTTTTTTGCCAAAAGTAGATAACCCGTCAGTAAACATTACTATTTCAGCATCCGAAAATTGTGTAAGATCGATAATGCCCAATTGTGTACCGCCATCAAAACTAAAAGATTGAAGCCGCTGTATTAACTTAGCTGCGTCACCATTTGTGACTACAAATTTTTCTGCTGGTAGCAGGGCAATGTTAAAAGGAACGAGATTAATAGTTACATTTCCCAAACGTTGTGCGTACAATTGTAAAAGCGCTAATTCTTTTTTGATATTCCTTTTTTCTGCCGATGCAGAAACATCCCATAAAAGATTTATTGAAGAGGGATTTATTTTATCGTGGAATTCAGGAGTTGCAGGTATATGCGAATAGAAGTAAGTATTTCCATCAAATTTTTCGGTATATACTGCTGCTTCTTTTTCAGGTAAGATAAATTCTACTATGTTATTAACTGAAAAATCAGTACCATTAAACTTTGCGACCCATGCTTCCGCTTCTTTACTAAAATCGAAGTTTGCCAAAGTATTATTTTGTAACTCAGGCTTTGCAGTTGTTGTAATAACCGCAGCAGTTAGGGTAAATTCTTTAACGGGTTGATCTGTATGTAACGGTAAACTGTACAGTAAACCATCTTTTACTGAAACCAGTGTTTGCTCAATTCCTATTACCACACGTTTATACCCTTTTGCAGGAATGGGATAGATCCTGGTACGAAAATTATTGCCTGCCGTTTTTTCAACAAGGCCCGGATCTACTTTTCTGCGTACCGTATTTTCATAGGCTGCTCTTGCCTTTGCCTTTTCCACCACCACACCTTCTCTTAATGTGCCATTAATATCCAAAGCATAGCGGCAAATGTTCTGTCCGTCTGCTAAAGGAAAATCAAATTCGCCTTCCAGTATCTTATCCGTATTGTTGTAATAACTGATATCGAAAGTGGTTGTGGCAATATTACCTGTAACCTTTATATCAATAGTCAATTTCGAAATTTGTAAAGCCGTAACGGTGGTATCATTCAGAATTTTTAATACAGGCATAGCTGTTGTAGCAGGTCTTTGTGCTGCTGCTTTCTTTACACAAGAAGGCATGGTATACATCAGGCAAACACAAACCAATAAAATACGGAACATAGTGCAGGTTTTTGGTTACGAAATATAAGATTAAAAAAAAGCTGAATTACATATGGGATTCATAAAAAATCGCCAATTTATTTAAAATGGCCTGCATTTACCCTTTGAGAAGTCATCGTATCTTTTTTTAAACTTGCTGCATACGACGGGTAGACGGGTATACTTACTGGAGGGGTAATTTATAAAATGCAAAAACCTCACAGTAATGTGAGGTTTTTAGTGGGAGTTGACGGGGTCGAACCGCCGACCCTCTGCTTGTAAGGCAGATGCTCTAAACCAACTGAGCTAAACTCCCTTTTTTAATTTCGGAGGGCAAAGATAAGGTTTAATAACTTTTGGCAAAATTTTTTAAAGAATATCTTGCTTTTATTTTAAAAACTAATTCAATTGCAAGGCAGGAAGGCGGTATGTCTGCCCATCATACACAAACAATTCATCCACCTCTATCGTCCAGTATTTATGCAAAGGTGATTTGGCCAGTATCTTTTCCACCTCTTTTTTAGTTTCCGCATTAATGATCATCCAACTGCGTTGTGTTTCCATGCTTACGGAATAATAATCAATCACATTTTTTTCAATCAGTGCATTGATGTATACCCGGTGCGGCGGCACAAAACTCATAAACTCATCATCCATTTCAAAATGAATGGTTACCTGGTACTTATTTAATTCCTTTTCATTTAAATAGTCCATGATGTAATATTGTTAACCCATGCGGCATTGTATGGGACGGTTATTTTAATATAATTATCAGTAAAGCCTTCCATCATATTATTCTTGTCCTGTTTTTCAAACAATACTTTTCTTGTTTCACCAATATGCTGTTGCGTAAAGTATTGCATCTTTTGATAACTCAAATTACGCAATTGTTTGTTTCTTTCATTACGCACATGTACAGGTACTACAGGTTTCAAAGTCAGTGCATGCGTATTATCCCTTTCAGAATACGTGAATACATGCAGGTAAGAAATATCAAGACTGTGTAAAAAATCAAAGGTTTCTTTAAAATCTTCATCCGTTTCTCCCGGAAAACCAACGATCACATCCACACCAATACAGCAATGCGGCATCAGCGTTTTTATCAATCCCACTCTTTCTGCATACAGTTCTCTCTTATATCTTCTCCGCATCATACCCAGTATCTTATTGCTGCCACTTTGCAGGGGAATATGAAAATGCGGCATAAACCTTTTGCTGTTGCTTACAAACTCTATGATCTCGTTGGTGAGCAAATTAGGTTCAATGGAAGAAATGCGGTAGCGTTCAATGCCTTCTACTTCATCCAATGCCTGAACAAGATCAAAGAAATTTTCTTCGTGTTTTTTTCCGGCAATGTAACCTTTTCCAAAGTCGCCAAGATTTACGCCCGTTAACACAATTTCTTTAATGCCAGTTGCTGCCAGTTCTTTTACATTAGCCACCACATTTTCTACAGTATCGCTGCGGCTTTTGCCCCTTGCCATGGGGATGGTACAAAAAGAACAAGTATAATCACAACCATCCTGCACTTTTAAAAAAGTCCTTGTACGGTCATTTTTTGAATAAGAAGCGGTAAAAGTGTTTACATCTTCAATATCGCAACTGCAAATTTTGGTAGCATCGCCTTTACTAATTTCTTTAAGGTGATGGGCAATATTAAATTTTTCGGCGGCACCCAAAACCAGGTCCACACCGGGAATAGCGGCAATTTCCTTTGGCTTAAGTTGTGCATAGCAACCGGTGATCACCACCATAGCTTCTGGTGCCTTGCTTTGTATGCGGCGCACGAGGTAGCGGCATTCTTTATCGGCATTTTCAGTAACACTGCAGGTGTTAATTACATAAACATCAGCCACTTCGTCAAAATCTTTTTTCACAAAGCCATCCTGTTCCAGTAACCGGCCAATAGAGGAGGTTTCGGAAAAGTTAAGCTTACAGCCCAGTGTGTGCAATGCTACAGATTTACTCATGCGGTGCAAAGATAAAACAGAGATGATAAATGGTAGTAAAAATGATTTTTGCGGGATTATCTTTGTGCTAACCGGCTCTTTAATTGGTATCTATCACCAGGCTCATTTAATTTAAACACACCAGGATGAATCTTAGGTTATCTTTTTGCGATCCTTTCAAAAAAGACATTGTTGAAATGGGCACCATATCCCAGGATAAAGTTATAGATACATTTCAAAATGTTCCATGGACTGATTATTTAAAAAAAATGGAAACTACCGATCAGAAAGAAATATATTTTTCGCCTTCTCTTGAAGTTGAGAATGAGGAAAACAAAAACGGGCTATCGATTTCAGCAGTTGGTACACACGATAATTTCGAATTCTACATTTTCTATAAGCGGCCTAAGTTAGTGAAGCAATTTTTTGGGATCATAAAAAAAATGGATGATAGTCATGTTACAGATATAACGGGGCAGAGTAACAACGATGCGTTAGAATGTTTACAGGCGTTACTAAAAAATGACCTTGATTTTTTGGATAATAAAATTAAATGACCAGGGATAATATGCATCAACCTCAACAAATACTCCCCGCAGTTGCCGCCGCCATCTTTAATGACAAAGGCGAGATATTGTTACAAAAAAGAAAAGATGTAAACCAATGGTGCATCATTTCGGGCCATGTGGAGTTTGGAGAAACCATTGAAGCTGCTATTTTGAGGGAAATAGAAGAAGAAACCAATGCAAAAGCAAATATTACACGTTTTATAGGTGTGTACTCATCGCCTGCATCACAAACGTATCATTACAAAGACAGGACAGTGCAATATGTAACCTCGTATTTTGAGGCAAAGCTGACCGGTGAAATTGAACCCGGTTTTTCAAATGAAGAAACGGGAGAGTTGAAATTTTTTGCTGTAGAAAATATTCCACGGGAACTAGGCACGATAAATCCCAACTGGTTAACAGATGCTTTAAATAAAACTTCTGCGGTTTTTATCCGTTAACCCTTTACTTTGCAATAGAAATAGCGCCATGTTAAAAAGATATCTTCCTTTTATATTCCTGATTGCGGCTGCAGGGTTATTGTGGTACATAAAAAACCATCAGCGGGGCAAGCTTCCTGAAAACCCCAATACAGAACAGTACATCAACGTACCTGCAACAGTTACCACCAACAATAATAATGATCTTCCGTTCAACAGGCATAGCGGCCATTTGATTTATACCAAACATGCCAAATGCAGGATGGAATGCAGGCATATTGACGAAAGTGAAGTGCAGGAGATATTGGATAATGGTACACTTAATCCAAATAAAATAGAAGAAAGCGATAAAGGCAAAAGTTATCCGCTGGAAGGTGTTACACATGACAAGCAACACGTGCGTATTGTGTTTGCACCTAAGCAGGAAGAGCTGGTGGTGGTAACAGTGATTGATCTGGATAAAGAATGGTATTGTGATTGTAAATAATTTTTTTAGATTACACGAATTAAAGGCATTGAATTACACGAATTAATGCTTTAATTTTATAAAAGGAATTCGTGTTATAAATCGGCGATATGAAAATAAAATCTTTCCTGGCAAAACCTTTTGCCTCGTATATAAGCAAGCAAATAAAAAAGGGAATGGAAACAGCTGTGGAAGACCAGCTCACCATTTTTAACCAGTTGATAAAAGATGCAGCAAAAACCGAGTTTGGTAAAGAACATGGTTTTGCAGACATAAAGACCTACGAGGATTTTATAAAGCAGGTGCCCATAAGAGATTACGAAGCTTTTAAAGTATACATTGAAAGAATTAAAGAAGGCAAACACAATGTACTCTGGAAAGGGCAACCCATTTATTTTGCCAAGACAAGCGGCACTACAAGCGGCGTAAAATATATTCCCATTACAAAAGATTCTATTCCTAATCACATCAATACTGCACGTAATGCCTTGTTGTGCTATATGGCCGAAACGGGTAACACTCAATTTGCAGATGGCAAGCTCATTTTTTTAAGTGGTTCACCCGAGCTGGAAAGAGTGGGCGGCATACCAACAGGAAGATTAAGTGGTATAGTGAATCATCATGTACCAAAATATTTACGCAGCAATCAATTACCTTCTTACGAAACCAATTGCATTGAGGAGTGGGAAGAAAAGCTGGATAGGATAGTGGAAGAAACCATCAACCAGAACATGACACTCATCAGCGGTATACCACCATGGATGCAAATGTATTTTGACAGGCTAACAGAAAAAAGCGGCAAGAAGATCAGCGAACTCTTTCCCCAGTTTAGTGTGATGGTGCAGGGCGGTGTAAACTTTGAACCTTACAAAGCAAAACTGTTTGAAAGCATTGGTAAAAAAATTGATTGCATAGAATTGTTCCCCGCAAGCGAAGGTTTTTTTGCCTTCCAGGATAGCCAAAATGCTGAAGGTTTATTGCTGAATACCAACAGCGGAATATTTTTTGAATTTATACCTGCAGGAGAAATATTTAATGAAAACCCGACAAGGCTTTCGCTAAAAGATGTGAAAGTGGGAGAGAACTATGCCCTCATCATCAATAACAATGCTGGATTATGGGGCTATAATATCGGCGATACAGTAAAATTTGTTTCCACCAACCCTTATCGTTTAATCGTTAGCGGTAGAACCAAACATTTTATTAGCGCCTTTGGCGAACATGTGATTGGCGAAGAAGTGGAAGCTGCATTATTAAAAGCTGCGGAAGAAGAACATGTAAAGGTTACCGAGTTTACAGTGGCGCCAATGATTGCGCAGGATGCAGGCAAAAGTTATCACGAATGGTTCATCGAATTTGAAAATACACCTGAAGACATCAACCACTTTGCAAAAAAACTTAACGAAAACCTGCGTACCAAAAATGTGTACTACGATGATTTGATAGCCGGTAATATTTTACAGCAATTAAAAATATCTGCTGTAAAGAAAAATGGGTTTATCGATTACATGAAAAGCATTGGTAAACTCGGCGGACAAAATAAATTACCCAGGCTGAGTAACGATAGAAAAATTGCGGAAGCATTGGAACCTTATGTAGCAAATTGAGCAGGCGGCAATCTAAAAAAATAACATTATCGGTTACCCGATAAAAAGTTGCACGCAGAGGAGCAGAGCTTGCAGAGTTTTTTCTCAGCGCCCTCTGCCCCTCTGCGTGCCACCTCTCACACCTTCTGCACCCCCGGCTTCAAACTCGTCAATTCCTCAATCATCACCGGCTTACCACTATCACAACTTTTTCTTGCAGCAATACCAATTAAACAAGATAATGCACCATCCCTTGTCCCTGCGGATTGCCTTAAATTATCCGGCGTACCGGGAATGAATATACGATCTTTTAAAAGTTTGTCACCACCACCATGGCCACTCTCTGCAAGAGGAACTTTAATGAATTCCGGCTTTCCAAAATTTTTGGTCAGCATCAGTTCATCATAATCTAATTTCACAGGTGGATTGGTTTCCTGTATCCATGCTTCCAATCTTCCTTCGGTACCGTTAAATGCAATGCGATAACCTTCATAAGGAGAGTAGGTGGTGCAGCTATAACTTACCTGTACACCATTAGCATATTTTATAGTAGCCGCCATCTTATCAAAAATATCAATATCGTTTTTCCACACACAACCATCTCTTAAATAGCCATCATATTGTTCATTGGCAGCATACAGCTCCATATGCCTTTTGTTCTTGGTCATGTCGTAGTAAAACCTGCATTTGTCTTTAAACTCACAAGGCCTGCAATTGTTACTTCTGAAGGAATTATTTTTTCCATAATGTTCCAATGAACCCGCTGCAAAAACTTCAGTTGGGTCACTATCGATCCACCAGTTTAGCAGGTCAAAATGATGGGTGGCTTTATGCACCCAAAGGCTGCCGCTGAATTCACGTAAGCGATGCCATCTCCTGAAATAATCTGCACCATGATGAATATCCAAATACCAATGAAAATCAACCGAAGTAATTTTTCCAATAGCACCAGCACGCAACAGTTCCCACAGTTTAGCACGGTGAGGTGAATAGCGGTAATTGAAGGTAACCGTAACTTTTTTGCCCGTTCTTTTTTCTGCATCCAGTATGGCCTGGCATTTGGTTTCGTCAGTGGTCATGGGTTTTTCGGTAATAATATCGGCACCCATTTCCATTCCTTTTATGATGAATTCATTGTGGGTGGAACACATAGTAGTAACGATCAGTATCTCCGGCTTTACTGTACGCATCATCTCTTCAAAATTGGTAAAAGTGGGGCAACTTAGTCCCAGCATCTTTTGTACGGTTTCCACCCGGCCTTTATTTTTATCACATAAGCCCACAAATTCCACATAATCGCTGTAATCTCTAAGTACATCTGCGCCCCACATGCTGCTGCCCCTGTCGCCGGTGCCCACCATGGCATAACGTTTCTTTTCTGCTTTGGCCGAACAGCCGGTTTCTGCCACAGCACTGCCCAATAACATGGAACCAACTGCAACAGTGCCTGTGGTGCTAAGAAATTTGCGGCGGGAATAGTTATTTTCCATAATGCAAGCGTTTATTTGATAAGGTTTTAGTAAAACAGATTGGCTTCTAAAGATATTTCAAAGTATTTTAAACTTTGGCATTTTTTTAGCCCATTTATTTAAATAATCCTATACCTTTGCGCTGATTTTTATTGAGATACAAATTGAAACATAACAAACCATACAACATTATAGTGAACAACAGCCCCGCCAGGGTCATGTTTTCTATTGCCAATGTAATTGAGTCGCTCCCGCGACCCCGACGTGGTTGCTGATAGGACGAGCAATTGAAACCTGCCCCTGTCAGTGAAAAAATCTCCGAAAGTTTTCTAAAAATATTTTTAACCTTATTTCAATTTACACAAATTGGAAAATAGTAACATTATCATCAGGGTAGCAACAGCAGCCGACACACATTACGCAACGACGATCACCGACGAAATGGAGTCCTCTGCCAAGGCAAGGGGCACCGGAATTGCAAAGCGTTCTCCCGAATACATCGAAAAGAAAATGCAGGAAGGCAAAGCCGTAATTGCACTTACCAGTGATGGCAAGTGGGTAGGCTTT
>Ga0068859_100006472_pt1 | contig 11886 bp, 10 predicted proteins | sample KBSSwiS22_FD_66585 | JGI IMG/M metagenome (GOLD analysis project Ga0068859, IMG submission 66585) | Switchgrass rhizosphere microbial communities from Kellogg Biological Station, Michigan, USA - KBS Switchgrass S2-2 | ecosystem: Host-associated > Plants > Roots > Rhizosphere > Soil ... | reverse complement strand
GCGGCGCTTTCGGTGACCGCACGGGCCCAGAATGCGATCTCGTCGAAGGCATCGCGCGTGGCGTCATCGTCGGGCGCTGAGGAGAGGGTTTCTCCCAGTTCGCTCGCCACGTTGCCGAGAGCGGCGGGGCCGCCGCCGGACAGCTCGCGCCGGGCCTCGCTGATAATTTCTCTGGCGATACGGTTGATACGTGTGACGGCGTCGCGGGTCCGTTGATCTGATGCCGGGCTCGACGCCGAAGTCGTCGCCAGCAGATCGGCGGTGTCAACCAGCCCTTGGAGCAATGCGGTCCGAGTTTGCGGCTTCGTGGTCAGCGCGAGCACGCCTTCGGCGATGGCGATGAGAGACGCGGCGAGATTGCCGCTGTCGACGGTGGAGACGTATCTGGGATGGAGGGGCGCGAGCGTAGCGGTGTCGTACCAGTTGAGAAGGTGACCCTCGTGTTTCTCCAGGCCTTCAATCGTCGTGAGCGTCCGATCGAGCCGCCGAATCAGTGCATCGGTCGTGAAGTATCCGAGATCGTGGGCCGCAAGCGTCGATAACAGCGCCATGCCGATGTTGGTTGGCGACGTGCGCCGGGCCAGACGCGGCTCTTCACGTTCCTGATAGTTGTCCGGCGGCAGCCATCCGTCGGTCTCGGTCATGAAGGCCTCGTAGTAGCGCCAGGTCTGTCGAGCCGTCCTGCGCAGCAGCTGCCGATCGGCGCCACTGAGGGGACGCTCGCGCGGACCCACTGGCATGCTCAGCCAGTACGCGACGCCCGGCGCAGTGAACCACAACAGCAGAAACGGCGCCGCGGAAGGCACGCTATCGCGGTGTGTGGCCGACACGACCAAGGCGACGACGGCGGCGATGATCGGGCTGGCGATCATGCCGGCGACGAATCGAAGCAGCGCCTGACCGCCGGCGATGCCGGCGGCACGCGCGGCCGTCGCAGCCGCCGTTTCCCATTCCAGCAGACTGCGCCTGGTCATCGTCAGACGGACCAACGTCAATACGATCGCGTGGATGGTCTGCCACGCGTGGTAGGCGAGAAACGTCACGGCGAGAAACACCTGCGCGAGCGTAATTGCCGTGTCGGCGCGGAGATTTCTCCAGAAGACCGGGAACGACTGCGCCCGGCGAGGTCCCACCAGCATCTGCGCGACGAGTGGCAGGAGCTGCGCCGCCATTACCGCCAGCACCGACGCCGTCCAGAACCAGTGAGCCCCAGGCAGAATCGTCCACCCCGCGACCAGCAGCGTGAGCAGCATCGGCGCAACGAGACTGCGGCGCAGATTGTCGAGAATCTTCCATCGTGAGATGAGGGAGAACGAGTTCCGTTTCATCCCATAGCGAGTCGGGACGAACGGAAACAACCAGAGAAGAATCTGCCAGTCGCCTCGAATCCACCGGTGTTGACGCCGGGCGTGGGCAAGGACCGTTGACGGATACTCGTCGACCAGCTCGATGTCCGACACGAGAGCCGCGCGCGCATGCAGACCTTCGAAGAGGTCGTGCGACAGCAGAGCGTTTTCGGGGACAGCATCCGCAAGCGCGGCGGTGAACGCGTCAACGTCGTACAGGCCTTTTCCGGTGAAGATGCCTTCGCCGAACAGGTCCTGATAGGTGTCGGATACCGCGGTCGTGTACGGATCGACGCCCGTGTGTCCGGAATACAACCGCGCGAAGAGAGAGCCGGCGGCACTCGTGAACGTGACGCTGATGCGAGGCTGAAGAATGCCGTACCCCTCGGTGACGCGCCCGACCACCGGATTGAACGCAGGCCGGTTCAGCGGATGCGCAATGATGCCGATCAGCTGTCGAGCGGCGTCACGCGGTAACCGCGTGTCGCTGTCGAGGGTGATGCAGTAGCGAACATCCGCCAGAATCGACGCAGTCCCAACGGTCAGAACGAAGCTTGTGTCGGTGGCGCCCCGTAGCAGCCGATTGAACTCCTCGATCTTTCCTCGTTTGCGCTCCCATCCCATCCAGAGGCGCTCCTGCTCGTTCCACTGGCGCGTGCGGTGAAACAGGAAGAACCGGTCGGGCCCGCCGTCGCCATGCTTCGCGTTCAGCGCGCGCACCGCGTCAGCCGCGGCGGTGAGAATTTCGGTGTCGAGCGGCAGCCGTTCCGCGTCCGCATCCCTGAAATCACTCAGGATGGCGAAGTGGATGTGGGGGTCCAGATTGCCGAGTGCCTGCACTTCGACGTGTGCTGCCAACTCCCGCGCCCGTTCGACGCTGTCGAGAATGGTGGGGATGATGACCATGGTGCGCGCCGACTCCGGAATGCGCCGGAGATCGAGCCGAGGAAGGCGCCGCGGCGGGATCAGGCGGGCGATCACGCGCTGAACAATCTGGATCGCGAGTTCACTCGCCGGCACCAGCGTCAGCAGAACCACGAGGCCCAGCACCGTCCGCTGCGCGCCCTGTGCGTGGCCGTACGCGACTGCAGCCGCGACGAGCGCGGCTGTCAACAGCCCAATGGTGCCGAGGTAGCCTGGCGTGGCGTAGCGAAAGAACGCGCGCTTCAGCAGGACGGCCGCTCCCGGCCTCCATCCGATGCCCCGCTCGAACTGGGAGCGGCCTGCGCCGATCAGGTAATAGCCGACATGCGCCTCGCGCGCGCTTGGCACCCGCTCCGCCATCTGCCGGGAACGTTCGACGCTCTTGAGTGCCACGCGCACCTGGCCTTCGCCGGTCGGCTCCGCCAGTTCCTCGACCGCATGGCGGTAGCGATCGCGGCTGCCGAAGTCCATGTGTCCATACACGGCCGCCGGATCGCGCTGCAGGACCTGCTCGACCAGGCTCACGCTCTCGAAGAACTCGCTCCAGTCGAAGGTCGAGATCAGCCGAAGGCTGCCGATCAGATTGGCCATGAAGGCCTGCTCGGAGGCCTGATGGCGCGCCTCGGAGCGAATGGCGTCCTCGATCGTCTGTCCGCGGGCCGCGACGGCAGCGTCGAGCTGCTGTCGCAGGGCGGCGGCGGTCTCGTGTTCGCGAGAGCGCTGCAGCAACCGAATCACAAATGCTGGGTGCACCTGCGACGGCCAGGGATGCCGAGTTCGAATTCGCGCGCCGAGCGTGTCCACCAGGCGATCGGCGTCGAGACGATGGGCGCGGCTCGTGGCCATGACGTCCGCGCGGTTACGCACGTGTTCGACGAGGGCGAGCTTCAACAACGACGGCCATGCCCAGAGCTCGCCCATCGTCAGGGGTGTGATCGACTGAAAAGCCGTGACGAAACGATGCAGCCGCTGCGGGTCGAGGCGGCCGGCGCTGCAGCGAATCAGCTCGCGCGCCATCGCATAGACCCGTGGCAGCCCGGCGAACTCATCAGCGGCAATCCAAGGGAGCCGGCGGAAGAACGAGGCCGGCAGATCGTGGTGAATGTCACGCACCGCTGCGAGGACGATGTGGAAGTTATCGAGCAGCCACTCCGCAGCGGGGGATGAGGGCTCGCCGCGCGCGACATCGCCAGCCAACGACGTGTAGACGTGGCGAAGTGTCTTGGTATGCCGTCGAAGTAACTTTAGGTGTGCGGCGCCGCCGCGTCGACGTGGCGAGACGGTGAAGAGAGCCGCCAGGCGCCTCGCATGTTCCTCCAACGGTTCGATACCGAGCAGATCAATCGATGCCGGCGCCGCCTGAATGTCACCTACCTTATTCATGATTCATGCTGTGGGTTCCTATTTGACAGCGCAACCGCCGGGCCGCAAGGGAAAACGTCGTCAGGCTACATTGACCTGATCGCGCCCTTTCGCCTTAGCCACGTACAGGGCCCCGTCGGCTTGTTCGATCAACCATTCTGGACGCCGCCGGGCTGCCGGCTGCGTCGGCTCGAACACAGCAATACCAACGGACGCCGAGACCATCGGATCAGCACCGCTCGACCTCTTCAGCCGGACCAGCAACCGTCGGCCGAGCAGTTCGGCGGCCTCGCGCGATGTTTCTGGCGCGATGATCGCGAACTCGTCACCTCCCCAACGAGCGCCCAGGTCGCTGCTACGCAGGGACTGACGGATGGCGATCGCGGTCGTGCAGAGTACGCTGTCGCCAGCGGCATGCCCGCGCACATCGTTGACGTCTTTCAACCCGTCAATGTCGATCATCAGCAACGCCAGCGACGACCCATACCTCTCCGCGCGGCGCCATTCCCTCTGCAGCCGATCATCGAATCCGCGCCGATTGGACAACCCAGTGAGGCCGTCAATTGTCGAGAGCCTGCGCAGCCGATCCGACTGGCGTCCCAAAACGTAGCCAAGTCCCAGGAAGGTCAGCGCGACTGCGGCGAACAAGTAGCTGAACGTGTAGCGGTTGGAGAAGAAGTCAGCGGTGAGCGGGACAGCGGTGAAGGGCGCGCGGAGCAGTAACAATCCAACAACCGCCGCCACAGCAGCCATTAACGCGTACTGGGCGCTCAGGCCCGGCTTCATTCGTGCACACACTCCGAGGGACAACACGCCGCCTCGGCGGGGTTTGTGCAACGACGATGCCTGTAAAGCCGTGCCGTTGGCGCTTCGTCGCCACCCATGACGGCCTTCGAGAGCTCCAACGGCAGCGTCACGAACGACGGTGAACGACATCGCCGTGTTGACACGGGGGGCGGTATGAAGACCAACGCGACACGAAAGAATCAACGACGGGACAGCGCCCGTCGCGCCGAACGAGACCGCCTCGATGCCAGTCACGACTCGAATACGCGAGGGGAACATCGGTACGCCGATACGCATCAAACCGAAGCGGAACAGAAAGCGCGTCGCGACCGTGATGACCTCAAACGCGCCCTCGCCGCTCAACGGCCGCCTCGCCGACAGCGCTGAGTTCGGATCCGCCTTCGTTGTGGGGCGCGCGACAGATTGCGATGCGCCAGCGTGTTACACTGTGAGTGCCTTCTGACTGCTGCGCATTTCGGCCTCTCGCAATAGATCCGAGCTTTTCGCCTCTCCTGCGTGTCGTCGTCGAGCATCCCGCTCGAGCCTGCCATCAGACCGATTGCATCTTCGAGATGCAGGAGTAGTTCATGAGTACCAAACTGTACGTCGGCAATCTGCCGTACCAAGCCACCGAGGCCGATCTTCAAGCGCTCTTCGAGAGTGCTGGAGCGGTCTCCACTGTCAGCATCGTTCGTGACCGCGCCACAGGCCAGCCGCGAGGATTCGCGTTTGTCGAGATGAACGACGCTGACGGCGCACGCCGCGCGATTACCGAGTTCGACAGGCACGAATTCGGGGGAAGAAGTCTCACCGTTAGCGAGGCGAAGCCAATGGCTCCGCGAGGCGACGGCGGTGGTTCCAGGGGCGGCCGTCAGCCGCGCCAATCCCGCTGGTAAGAGTACCGGCGCATCCGTCATTCCCGGATCTCAACGGAGATCCGGGAATTCGCGGTCAGTCTTGTTCGTCATTGGTGGCGCGAACCGCCCGGCAGCCTCAAGACGACGCTCTACCCTAGTGCCGAAGGACATCCGCGAGCTGCTTCAACATCTGCGGAGTCGGATCGTCTGTTCGGGATAGGCCGCGCAATTGCCGCCACTGAAGGTGGGCAACAGATTTCAGCATTCGACGTTGACACACCGATCGCTGCCCGGAGTCAGCCTCAATCAACTCGCACGCGGCGCGTCGTATCGCATCACCAACGGGACCAGATGGACATTCCTCGGCCAATCGAAGAACGTGCTGAAGGTTTTCGAACAGCGTCCACTGCGAGCGGTCCGCGCGCGTCCCACCCCAGTGGTCCGGCGGCGCCTCGACTCTCGCTGCACCCCATGGGTCATAGGCGCGGCACCAGAGCACCTGGCCGCACTCGTGACACACGATGTCGCCTCCACAACAGGACGCATCCGTCGGCGGCGTGTTCCACGTGGCCGCGTGACCGCTGGCGCGGTGTGCGAAATACGCGAGCCGACCGGCTAGCGCTGCGAGCCACATGGCGGTGGCGTCGCAACCACGTCCTCAACGCTCCGGGCGACGCAGCCCTCAGCGACTTCCATTTGGGCCATCGTGGTGGCGCTGTGTTCACCGGCGAGGCGCGGTGTACAACCCGCCATCAATTGCTGCGCGCGGAGCGCCGCGACAACTGCGAACTCGTAGGCATTCAGATGGCGTGGACGGGAAATCATGAAAGCTCTCGCTCTGTCGACTGTCGCAGGTCCGCGTGTGGCGACCAGGCATGGGGAATCGCCCAGAGATAATCGCATTCGTGGTACTCGTGCCACGCGCACTGGCTCTCGGTGTTGACGCCAAGAGCACGAACCCCTCGTCCGTCACACCGGGGACACGAAGTCGTTGGATGGAGGAGGAGCGTCGGAACGGTATGTTTGAAGGTCATGGGTTCCTCGCACAGGCCATGGTGAGGAACCCGCCAGATGCGGGAGGCTCAGGACAGCTGCAGGCACTCTATCACGCCGGCACGTAATGATGCGGCATTCGCCTTTATTGATCATCCGGGTTTCGCGGCCAGACGTGTACAGGCGTAGTTAGTTGATGACCTGCAACAACCGGCAGGTTGAATCGCTCGCGAGACCGCAATGTTGACACTCGTATCTCGTACGCCGGCCACGTCGTGCGCGTACCGGCAACAGCTGCCATCCCTCGACGTACCAACGCGGGTCGGCCGGATCCGGCGCGTGCGCATCACACGCGACTTCGCCACGAACGGACCAGTACAAACGCGGCGCGGGGTTGCGCTGGGATCGGATTACCACGGCCGCTTGTGCTGCTGTCGATACCGAATTTCATTCCATACCGTGCCGCACTGCTGACATCGCCAGTAGGTGTCCCGCGTGATGATCGATGCCAGCGTCCCGAACTTCTTCGATCCGCATTCCGGACAGTGCGCCGGCTTCAAGTCCCCATCGTCGCGCGATCCCCACGCTTCACGAGGGCGTTCAAACGTCATGATCGCGACTCCAGAGCGCGAATGATCTCTGCGATTGTCCGCTCGGGAAGATGCGTCCAGACAAAAAGGAAGAGAGCCACCATCCACAGGCCGACCAGGAGCAGGAAGAAAACGACAGCTGGCATCAACCCCCCAAAGGCTTTGGTGAGGGCTGATCTCGGAATCAGGACTCAAGAAAGCGGTAAACGATGACGGGCAACTGTACGTCATCCCGCGCGATCGCACAAGCGAAACGGCTTTAAACGATTGATATCCTGCTGCGCAGGATGTCACGGTGCGTCACGGTCTATTCCGGGTGTGAAAACACTTACGGTGAAAGCGTGAAGTATTCCGCTTCACGACGGTGCTTCCATAACACGTCAACCATCCCGCCGTAGAGGCGGAGTGTTGTCGTCTCGCGATTCCGTAGCACCCGTTGAATCAGCAAGCCCATGTGGTGATAGAACGCCCCTGCACTCGGGACTGAACCGACCATAAACGTCGCCAGTGTTTCCTGAGCGTCGACGGTGACGTAATCACCGATGCGTTTGAGGTTGTCTACATCCAATCCGCGCCGTTGATCTCTGCCGCCTCTGCGTTCATATCCGCGTGGCGTGTCAGTGGTCGATCGGCAACCCGATGCGTTTAACGATCGCGCGGTATCGGGCATCGTCATGCACGAAATCGAAATCGGGCTCCGTCTGCAGGAAGACGAGAAACGGGGTGCGCTCGGCGACGGCGGCCTCGAGCTGTGACAGCGTCTCGTTCCGCTGACCGGCCCGCGCATAGTAATGCGCCAGGGCCAGCGGCGACACATACCGCCGGTCGGCGACGCTGCGGATTCCCGCCAGCTGCAGAGCGGCGACGCCTTTGAGGCCCTCGTGCGCGAACGAGGCTTCAATCGCCGCGCGGCTCTCTTCATCTGCGGCAGCGTTCATGATCTCGTTCACATAGTCCGATGCCCGACCGCTGTACAAGTACGCGTCGGCAAGCCGATGGCGCACAGCGCCATCCTGCGGCCGCGCGTCCTTGCGGAAACGTAGTTCGCGAATCGCGGCGTCGTACTGACGGCGATGGATCAGGATGGTCCCGACGCCGCCCGGGCGCTCGAACGGATCGAGCTCGGCCGCGCGCGTCTGTTCGCGCAGCGCCTCGTCCAGGCGGTTGAGGGCCAAGAGCACATAGCCGCGCAGATGGTGGAGCTCGCCGATATCCGGGTTCAGCTCGATGGCGCGCTGTGACTCGCGGTCTGCTTGCTTGAAATCCCACGACTGAAATAACGCGATTGCCGCCGCCGTACTGTGCGCCTCCGCCAGTGAGTCGTCGAGTTCAAGCGCCCGCCGGCTCGCCGCCTGCGCCTGCGCCGCGACCGCTTTCGGTGGGACGACTTGTACCACTGCTTTCACAGCGTAGGCATCGGCAAGCCCGCTCCACGCCGCCGCGTAATCGGGCTGAATCGCCACCGCCCTCTGCATGGCGTCGAGCGCTTGATCCCACTTCTGCGAGAACCAGAAATATCGGCCGCGCAGGTACGCGTCGTGCGCCGCCGGAGCGACGCGGCGCGCCACCGTCGCGGCGGCACTGGCCGCACCGATGCGCCGCGCAATCACGTCCGAGACCTCGGCCGGCAGTTCGTACAAAGCGTCGGGGTCGCGGTCGTAGCTGTCGGCCCACACGTGCGCGTCGTTCGCGGCGCGAATCAGCTGAATCGAGACGTGAGTCCGGCCTCCAGTCCTCGAAATGGATCCCTCAATGATGGCGTCCACGTTGAGCTCGCGGCCGATGTCGGGAAGCGGCTTTTTCGCGCCCTTGTACTGCATGACCGTCGTTCGCGACAGAATCCGAACGGGTGTCCGCTTCGCAAGCGTCGTGATCAATTCGTCAGTGATGCCGTCGGCCAGGTACTCCTGCGAGTCGTCGCCCGTGAGGTTCGCCAGCGGGAGCACCGCCAGCGAACGGATGGGTGTGGCGGTCGACGACGCGGCGACGCGGCCGCGCGCCCAATTCAATCCGACCAGTCCGACGCCGATCGCGACAACAATCGCTGCGAGGCCCAACCGCGCCGAGACGCTCCGCGGCGCGGGGGCGGCGACTGGTGCCGATTCCGCGACGATGGACGGTGGATCGTCGGTCGCCGCGTTGCCGAGGGGCTCTGGAGCCACGACCGCCGAACGCGCATCCATCGCGAGGCGGTAGCCCTTCCCAGGCACCGTGAACAGATACCGCGGACGGTCCGCCTCTTCACCGATCGCGGTGCGAATCTTCCGAATGGCCGTATTGATGCCGTGTTCGGTGTCGACAAAGACGTCTTTGCTCCACAGGCGCGCGGCGATCTCCGGACGCGCGACGAGGTCGCCGTTGCGTTCGGCGAGCAGGATCAGCAGCTCCATCGGAATGCGCTCGAGCCGCACGAGGCGCCCTTGACGGCGCAGCTCGAATCGAGCTGGGTGAAGCTCGAACTCGCCGAATGAATACGATTCCTGCATGGATCGTCGATCCAGGCAGGTATGTTAGCAGGCTGGCCTCCCTTCGCTGGATGCGTCGATCCGGGCAGATCAGTGCCAGCGGCGCTAGCGGCAGGCCTCGAATTGAAGGACCGGCCTGCCGCTCGGTACCGTCGACGGGATCAGCCGGCAGAGCGCGCTCGCGTCTACTCGCGGGTCCAGAAGTCCGTCCCGCACGAAGGCGACGAGATCATCGATTTCCTCTGGCGTCAGCGGATTCGGATGCCGTATGGCCGGGTCGAGCAGTTTGAGCGGCACCCGCGGTCCGAGCCGGAGAACGTGATCGATCGGGAGACCCGCGGCCGCCGGATCGTATGTTCGCGATTCGGCGACGACATTCAAGTGAAAACGGATCGCATCGTCGAGCCGCGTATACGCCCCGTTATGAAAGTACGCGGGTGCGACCGCGAGATTCCGCAGTGGCGCCGTGCGGAACTTATATCGATCCGCGGCGTTCCCGGTCACCTGCTCCAGCCCGAAATCCTCGTCGGCGCCCGGACCATCGAAGATGACGTTGCCGGTGCCGGTCCCGAAAACAGGCGCAATCTGCGGAACGCCGATGGCGTGCTCGGCGAAGTCGCTGAACATTTCGTTCGAGCGTCCGGCGACAGCGTGGCAGTCCACACAGGCTGCGCGGCCGAAGAAGAGCAGAGCGCCGCGTTTCTGCGCCGCGGTCATCGCACCAACATCGCCGCGGGCAAACCGATCGAGCGGCGCGTTGGCAAATACCAGCGTGAACTCGAACTCGGCGATCGCTTTGCCGACCATGAAAAAATCGATCGGCGTCCCCTGCCGGACCTCCGGAAAGACGTCGCCGAACAGCTGCCGATACGCCGCTGTCGCATTCAGCAGCGCGAGCGCCTTGTCGCGGATTGGCTCGTTGCGCGAGCCGGTGATGGGCTCCGGCAGCGGCACCGGTTCGCCGATTCCATCGTCGAACTGGCAGAACGCCGGCCCGATGATCGTGTCTGCGACGCCGTGGGGACAGGTGTTCGTGAAACCGGCGACCTCCACCAGCTCCGTCGGCGGCATGTGGGCCTGCGCCTGCAGCAGGTGCGTCAGGCCATGTGCCGCGTTACTCGACGCTGAAAAGCGGACGTCGCCTTCCGGGAACGGGAACCGGAAGCCCTGAGTCCCGTCGAAGGGATCGCCGGAGGCCGCGTTGAATCGGCCGTTCCACATCAGCGCCGGATACAACGCTGCGTTGACGACGAGCGGCGACCGCCGCTGATTCAGCGGTCCGGTTCGATGTGGACCGACGAGATCATTGTTCTGCACACCGATCGCGATGCCCTGCGTATCCCCGAAGCCGTTGGTCGGCGAGTGACAGCCGCCGCACGTATTGTCGCCGTGGAGTGAGTGCAGCGTGTCGAACCAGAGCAGCCGTCCAATCTCCGCCAGTTTCGGATCGATCCGCCGGCCGAGCGTCGTCTCGAGGCGCGCGCGGAACGTCTGTTCGATCGTTCCCGTGAAACCAGCCGTCGCCAGCGCGGCGGAGACCGCACGGTCGAGCGGCGGCGTTCCGGCACCGGCGGCGACGACGGTCGAGATCGCCGAGCAGACGTATACCAGCATCGCGCCGCCGACGAGGCGCCAGGACAACATGATTTACCGATCGCCGAGGTCGAGCGAACTGCCGGACCAGATCGGGACCAGCATGCTCCAGACGGGCACGCCCGGCTCCGGCTCCCAATCACCCGCGCCTTCGAGAAAATCCTCGGGCGGCTCGCTCGTGCACGCCATTGGAATCGCGTACTCGACCGCGACGAGGCGGAGACCGTGGCCGGATTCGACATAGCGAAGCGCCTCAGGACGCTCCGCGTCGAGGCTGCAATCGACCAGGCCGAGATTCACGTACTCGATCCCTTCACCCTCGCTTGGCGTGGTACCGAAATCGATGTAGCCATCCGCGAGCGCCTGCTCGACATCGTGATAGAGGGCAGTTGCGGCCCTCGCCCGTGCCAGCTCTCCCTGCACGGTTTCAGAAGTGGCGCGAAGGGTGGGCGTCGTGCCGACCGCGATCAGAACCGTCAGTGCGACGAAACCAGAACGAAGCGTTGTTCGCATCGCTTGACCTCCAAAGGAGTGTCACGATGCGCCCGGGCCGGCCGGTTCGCAATGCAGGAGGGCTGAAGGCGAGGTAAAGATCTGGTGAACCCTTCACTTTTCGAGCGTGCCGCTGAGAAATGTACGTCCAGGAAACCGTTGGGCACAGATGCCGGTCGTTACCGAGCACTCGAGGCGAAGCGCCGGTCCGATCGCGAGAGAATTTCAGATCAACGACTTCGGTTGGCGACGTTCGAGCCTGCAAGGGCTCAAGAACAGCAAGGTTGTGGACGCAAATCGGCGACGATTTGGGCCCCTTGAGCTGTCCGCACCTCGCGAAACGGCACCTGGAGGTTTTTTGGACCTACGCTCCCGAATGTGGGACAGGCGGAAGATCGCAGATCGTAAGCCGCTTCGAATCAAGAACTTGGAATTGGAGGCGCCGCCCGGATTTGAACCGGGGATCGAGGTTTTGCAG
>Ga0068859_100006471_pt1 | contig 11887 bp, 14 predicted proteins | sample KBSSwiS22_FD_66585 | JGI IMG/M metagenome (GOLD analysis project Ga0068859, IMG submission 66585) | Switchgrass rhizosphere microbial communities from Kellogg Biological Station, Michigan, USA - KBS Switchgrass S2-2 | ecosystem: Host-associated > Plants > Roots > Rhizosphere > Soil ... | reverse complement strand
ACCGCCGCGGAGGTCGACCGCCTGCTCGAGCGGCTGCCGTGACGGCCGCGATGCTGCTGGTCATCGCGGGGATGGGGCTGTCGGGGGTGATCCTCTGGCGGCGGCTCGCGCCCGGGCTGACGCCGCTGTCCGCGGGCTCGACCACGGTCTCGGGCGTGCTCTACGCCTTCCTCGGCGTCATCGGCGCCAGCCTGATCGAGCCCGTCGCGCTGGCGTTGGCCGACGCGCCCGATCCGTCGCTCACGGCCGTGGTGACGCTGCACGCCTGCGCCTCGCTGCTCGTGGCCGGTCTGCTGCTCGCGGTCGCCGCGAGCCGCGGCGGCGTCGCGCGGCTGGGCGTGCGGCGCGTCGGCGGGCCACCCGCGCCGCTGGTGGCGCTGGCCGCGTGGCTGGCGTGCCTGCCGGCGGTGCTGGTGCTGGGCTGGATCAACTCCTGGATCCTTACGGCGCTCGGGCATCCGCCGGGCACCCAGGACTGGATCGCCCGGTTCCTCGCCTCGCCGGAGGCGCAGGTCTCGCCGCTCACGTGGCTGGCGATGGCGGTCGTGCTGCCTGCCTGCGAGGAGCTGTTCTTCCGCGGCGGCCTCTACGGCGGGCTGCGGCGCGTGCTGCCCCTGCCCCTGGCGGTGCTGCTGGCGGCCGTGATCTTCGGCCTCGTGCACGACCCCGCCTATGCGCTGCAGGCGGCGGGCCTCGGCGCGGCGCTGTGCCTGCTGTACGAGCGCACCGGGAGCCTCGCGGCGCCCGTCTGCTTCCACGTCTTGCACAACGGGCTCATGCTGGCGATCGTCAGCAGCCATCCGGAGCTCGCCACGTGACGGAGGCCGCCATGACCGAGGACGCCTTCTTCCGCCCCCGCCTGCTGCCGCGCGGCGAGGCGCTGGTGGCCAGCACGGCCGTGCTCACCGGCGACGTGGTGCTCGGCCGCGCCGCCTCGGTCTGGTACGGCTGCGTGCTGCGCGGCGACCTCGCGCGCATCACGGTGGGCGAGATGACCAACGTGCAGGACGGCGTCATCCTGCACGCGGACACGGACGTGCCCAACGACATCGGCGCGTGGGTGACCATCGGGCACCGGGCCATGGTGCATGGGCGGCGCGTCGGCGACGGCTGCCTCATCGGCATCGGCGCCGTGATCCTGGGCGGCGCGGAGATCGGCGAGGGCTGCATCGTCGCGGCCGGCGCGGTGGTCAAGGAGAAGGCCGTCATCCCGCCGCGCTCGCTGGTGGCGGGCGTGCCGGCGCGCGTGGTGCGCGCCGTGACCGATGCCGAGCTGGTGGAGCTGCGCGGCCACGCGGACCACTACTGGGAGCTGGCGCGCGCGCACGTCAAGGGCTGACCCTGCGCCAGAGCGAGCGCGCCGCCCAGCCCGCGGCGCCCGCCGCGAAGAGATGCTTGAGCGTGTGGCCGCTCACCACGCCGCCGAGCTCGAAGATCGGCCGGTCCAGCGCCTCGCACGCCTTGGCCGCGGCGTAGAACACGATCACGCCCCACAGCGCGTCGGGCCGGACCCCCTCGGGTTGCGGCGCGAGCACGGCCAGCAGCAGCAGCGCCAGCACCGGGCCGAACTGCGAGACGCCGTAGGCGCGCAGGTCGCCCGCGCCCGCCGCCTCGGTGTGCGCCCACCAGGCCACGCTGCCGGCCGCGAAGAGCAGCAGCGGCACGAGCAGGCGCGCGGCGAGGCGCGGCGAGACGCGCTCGGCGATCTCCGCGCACAGCAGTCCCTGGCAGGCCAGCGCGATGGGCAGGCGATCCCACGCGAGCCGCTCGTTGGAGGGCGCGAGGTGATACCAGCCCGAGCCGAACGTGGTGAGACACACGCCCGCGAAGAAGGTCGCCCACGCGGCGCGCGCCGCGGGCGAGGGCGCCGCGGCGCGCCGGCGCAGCGCGAGCAAGCCGGCCACCCCCGCCGGGAGGAAGGCCAGGTTGCCCAGCACGTCGCCGGCATTGGGCACGCCCAGCCACGCGCGGCCGTCGGCGAAGGCGTGGTAGGCCGGATCCTGCGCGATGCGCGGCGCGAGCAGCAGGCAGGCGGCCGCGAGCGCGGCGACGGCCAGCAGCGCCAGGCGCGCGCGCGGTGCCGCCACGGCATCGGGGCTCACGGCACGCGCTTCCAGCGCTCCGCGATCCGGGCCAGCGCGGCCCGGTCCTCGACGTACTCCTCGACGTGGCCACAGGCCGTGCAGCAGTAGGTCACCACGCGCGCGGCCGACCACGCCGTCACCGGAATGTAGCGGCGCTGGCTGGACAGCGGGCCCCCTGCCGAGCAGCGCACCTCGCGCCGGCCGCAGCGCGGACAGTTCCCATCCACCATGGCATGCCTCCACGGGAGCGCGCCGCGGGGCGCGCGTCCGGCAAGAGGCTACCGCGCGCGGCGCGCGCCGCGGCGTGGCGCGCTTCCGGCTGCTAGGGCGGCGTCGTGGCCTGCAGCGTGTTGGTCGCGTCCGCGCCCGCGGGGGCGCCGGCGTCGGGCGTCCACATCTGCAGGTAGAAGGAGAAATCTCCGGGCGTGCCGGCGGGCATGCCGCCGGGCAGGTCGAGCACGCCGCTGCCGGTGGGCAGCGTGACGAGCACGTCCGGCGCAGGCCCGAGCGAGCCGCCCTTGAAGTCCGCGAAGAGCGGCGCGAAGCCGAGGAACAGGAAGCCGGTCTGCGCCGGCGGCAGGCCCGCGACGTGGATGTCGAACGCGCCGCCGTCCGCCAGGCTGCCGCTGCCCGAGAGCGTCGGGCTGAAGCTGCCGGCCAGCGCGGCGCCCAGGTCCGTGAACTGCCCCTCGGCGAGGCCCGTGCCCGCGACGACGTGGATGACCCAGTCGCCGCTCGCTCCGAAGCCGCACAGGCTGGCCCACGAGAAGTTGCCGGTGAACAGGTTCTTGGCCCAGATGAAGTTCTTCCCGCCCTGGCAGCCGTTGGTGTCCGTCACGTTGTTGGGCTGGTACGTCGCGAACGGCGGGCTGCCGATCTGCCCCGTGCTCACCACCTTGCAGCCCACGAGGCACGTGCCGTTGAGCACGAGGTTGCTGCCCGAGACATCCCACTGGTTGAAGGCGCCGGCCGTGAACGAGAGGGTCGGCGAGGCGTAGATGGCCTGGGCCGGGTTGGGCGTGGTGCCGCTGGGCGCGCCGGAGTCCCAGACGTAGAGCTGCATGGTCATGGAGCTGGGCGCGGATGCCGACTGCTTGGCCACGAAGACCTTGATGGTCTTCAGCGTGATCGGGTACTGGCCGGGCAGGGCGTCGAGCAGCGCCACGGCGATCTCGCCCGGCACCAGGCCGGCCTGCACGGCGATCTGGGCCGAGCCCGTCTCCGGGACGCTGTCGTTCTTCAGGGTGATGTCGGTGGCGGCGGCCGCAGAAGCAAGCAGCAGGCAGGCCGTCGCCGTCAGGAACGCCACGCGGGGACTCGTCATCGGTTCAAGACCCGAGATCGGAACGGTCGAAAGGCGCGACGGCGCGGACACGCTGCCCAGCGCTCCGTAGCCCTACCGGAAGCAATCTATCACCCTCCGCTGGAGCCGTGGCGCCATGCGCCGCGCCCGCAGTCCTTGAACGACGACGAGCTGCACCATTTTCCGCGCGCGGGCCGCAGCCCGCGCAAGCGCCGGCACGAGCGCAAGCCGGGCGCCTGGAACTACGCGGCGGTGGACGACTTCAAGGCGCCCGAGGCCTGGCGCCTGATGCGCATCATGGGCGAGTTCGTCGAGGCCACCGAGGCGCTCGAGGAGTGCCGGCCGGCGGTCACGGTTTTCGGGTCAGCGCGCACGCGTCCGTCCGATCACGACTACCTCAAGGCCCAGCAGCTGGGCCGCGGGCTCTCGGACGCCGGCTTCAACGTCATCACCGGCGGCGGCCCCGGCATCATGGAGGCCGCCAACAAGGGCGCCTTCGAGGGGCCGGCGCTCTCCATCGGCCTCAACATCGCGCTGCCGCAGGAGCAGGACCCCAACCCGTGGCAGGACGTCGAGCTGCGCTTCCGCTACTTCTTCGTGCGCAAGGTGATGTTCGTCAAGTACTCGTGCGCCTTCTGCATCTTCCCGGGCGGCTTCGGGACCTTGGACGAACTGTTCGAAGCGATTACCCTGATCCAGACCGAGAAGATCGCCCCGTTCCCCGTGATCCTCGTGGGCACGGAGTTCTGGGCGCCGCTCCTCAAGCTCATTCGCGAGACGATGCTCCCCGGCGGCATGATCTCGCCGGAGGACGTGGACCTGATCCACGTCACAGACGATGTCCAGGACGCCATCGACCGCATCCGCAGCGCGTGGGACAGCAAGTCCTTCCAGCGCGGACGCCGCGCGAGTTGAAACCCGTCTAGGTCCGGACGCGGATGCCGTAGCCCTTGCGCGTCTTGCGGCTGGCGGGGCGCTTGCCGTGGTTGGCCTTCTTGATGCGGCGGTTGTTCTTGGCCACGGCGGGCTCCTGCGATGGGGTCGGACGAAGGTCGCGGATTCTAGCCGCCGGAGGGCGTGGGCCGGAAGCGCCGTGCTGCTGACGCTGCTGCTGGCCGCGGCCGCCCCGGCGCAGGACGCAGGCAAGCCGCCCGACCAGGGCAACGACGTGCTGGACTGGTTGTCGGGCCCGCAGGGTGCGGATGGCGCGCCGCCGTCCGAGGCAGCGCCGCCCGAGGCGGCGCCTGCCGAGGCTCCCCCGTCCGAGGCGCCGCCGACGGAGGCGCAGCCGCCCGCTGCGCAGCCGCCGCACCCGGCTCAGGCCGCGCCGTCCGCCGCCGCCGCGGAATTCGCCGACACGCTGCGGAAGGCGATGACGCTCGAGCTGCAGGTGCAGAAGTACGAGACCAACGCCATGGGCGACGAGCCGCACCCCGAGACCTTCCAGGGTTTCAAGAAGGCGCGCTGGGAGCGCATGCAGCAGGACAAGGTCACCTTCCGCGAGACGGCCGGCCAGATGTCGCTGCAGCCGCTCGAGCCGCCGCGGCCCGACCCGGGCGTGTCGCTCTCGCGCGACGCGCAGGCCATGTTCGTCGCCCTGAACAACGCCCTCGAGGCCACGCGCGATCCGCACCCGCTGGACCAGTACATCGACTTCAACAAGGCCTTCCTCAATTCGGCGGACTGGGCGCAGCGCGACCGCGCCGTGGAGATGCGCGACGACATCGTGACCCGCGAGGTGACCTTCGCGCACCTCGTGCAGGACGCCAACACGGTGGCCAAGGGCGGCGGCGACGACGACCTCATCGCGAGCATGCGCACGCGCCTGCAGCAGGTGGCGCCCGACGAGGTGGAGAGCGCCGGCGACGACCTGGCCGTGCTCGCCGTGCGCGACGAGACGCTGCGCGGCCAGCTGCTGGCCGAGGTGGACACCATGCTGGCCGAGGAGGCCACGCCGAAGCCGCTCCCGCGGCCCGACGCCGAGCTGCGCCCGCGCGTGGTGGAGCTGCGCCAGCAGCTGCTGGACAAGGCCGGTCTTCCGCCCATCCTCGAGGAGCACGCGGCCCTGGCCACGCAGATCGCGGACCTGGACAAGCAGCTCGAGGCCGACCTGCCGCAGGACAAGCGCCTCGAGCTGGTGGGCCAGCGCACGCCGCTCATCATGCGCAGCAACGAGCTCGAGGTGCAGTGGCTCGGCTCGGTGCCCGACCCGGCCACCTGGGACGAGCTGATCCCGACGACGCAGGAGCTCATCCACCGCCGCATGCTGGACCTCGGGTCCTCAGGCGTGCTCTACGGCGCGCGCTGCGACGCCCTCGATGCGGTCCTGGCCGAGGGCCTGCCCGACACGCCGAGCCAGTGGCGCTACTTCGATCAGCAGCAGGACTTCCTGACGTTGATCGACGGCCTGCAGCCCAGCTCGGGCAACCCGCTCACCAACATCTCGCTGCCGGACCTGTGGGGCATGGCGCTGCTGGCGGAGGCGCAGCAGAAGGTCGCGGCGGAGAACGCCCTCGCGGCGCAGGCGGCGCCCAAGCCCCCGAAGAAGTACGCCGCTCCGAAGCAGAAGGCCAAGCCCAAGCCCCAGCCCAAACCCAAGCCCAAGCCCATGCCGCATTACGGCGGCCACGGCCACGGGCACAAGCCCTACTGAGCCGGGCGAGCGTTGTCTCGCCGCCGCGGCGGCGGCGCTCGATCAGCCCGGCCCGCTCGCCGGCACCTGCTCGTCCGGCACGGCCTTGTAGGAATTGTAGGTCTCCACCGGGATGAAGCGGTCGAGGTCGGCCCACTCGCCGGCCTGCTTGACCAGGTTGCGCGCGATGACCATGCGCTGGATCTGGTTGGTGCCCTCGTAGATCTGCGTGATCTTGGCGTCGCGCATGTACTTCTCGATCGGGTAGTCGCGCATGTAGCCGTAGCCGCCGAAGAGCTGCACGGCGTCCGTGGTGACCGACATGGCCGTGTCCGTGGCGAAGGACTTGCAGATGGCGGCGAGGCGGTTGATGTTGTCGGTGTCCTGGCGATCCACGGCGGAGGCGGCGCGGTAGACCAGGCCGCGCGCGGCCTCCACCTTGGTGGCCATGCCGCCCAGCATGTCCATGATGAGGCCCATGCTGGAGAGCTTCTGCCCGAAGGCCTCGCGGCGCATCGTGTAGCGCACGGCCAGCTCGAGCGCGCCCTGCGCCAGCCCGAGGCCCTGCGCCGCGACGCCGGGTCGCGCGTAGTCGAGCGTCTGCATGGCGTGCTTGAAGCCGTAGCCCGCCCGCCCGCCCAGCAGGTTGGCGACGGGCACGCGGCAGTCCTCGAAGTGGCTCTCCACCACCGGCACCGCACGGATGCCCATCTTGTCCTCGATCTTCTTGATGGTGAAGCCGGGCGTGCCCTTCTCCACCACCAGCGCGCTGATGCGCCGGCTCTTGCTGCTCGGGTCCGTCACCGCGAACACCGTGTAGATGGTGGCCACGCCGCCGTTGGTGGTCCACTTCTTCTCGCCGTTGATGACGTAGTGGTCGCCCACGAGGCGCGCCTGGCAGCGCATGGCCGCCGCGTCGCTGCCCGCGAACTTCTCCGACAGGCAGAAGGCGATGAACTTCTGCCCGCTGGCGATCTGCGGCAGCCACTTCTTCTTCTGCTCCTCGTTCCCGCCCACGATGATCGGGAAGCTGCCCAGCGCGTTGACCGCGTAGGCCACGCCCACGCCGCCGCACGCGCGCGAGATCTCCTCGATCACCAGGCACAGCGCCACGATGCCCGCGCCGTGGCCGCCGTACTCCTTGGGGATCCACACGCCCAGGAGCCCGGCCTCGATGAGCGCCTGCCGCACCTCCTCGGGGTACTGCTGCAGCTCGTCGTACTTCTTGCTGAGCGGCCGCACGACCTCCTCGGCCACCTTGTGGGCCACGGACTGCCAGTGGCGGGCTTCGTCGGTGATGCGGATCTCGGACATGGGCTCGTGGCTCCCGGTGGACGTGCGTGGCGGCGGGCGGATCGGGCGGCAGCATAGCGGGGACGGGCGGGCCGGCGCGACGGCCGGGGCGGGCGCGCAGGCGCTGCGGCAGGCTCGATCGCCCGGCACGGCCGCGCAGGCTGGCTCCGCGGCCAGCTTGATCGCCGCGCGCATGGCCGGCACGCTGGGCCGGTCACGGGGAGGGAGGCGCCATGAATCGGGACGCGCTTCTGCAGGGCATCGAGGTCGCCGCGCAGCGCGCGCGCTGGACGCGCGGCCTCATGGTGGCCCTCGCGGTGGTCAGCATCGCCTGCATCGCGGTGGACCTGTCGCAGCTCGAGTACCTCGGGCGCGCGCAGGCTGGCCAGGCGGTCGAAGCCGCCGAGGGCCAGGAGATCGACGCCAACCAGCTCGTCGTCAACTGGACCTTGATCGGCCTGTCGATGGTCGCCGGCATCACGTGGCTGATGTGGGTCCACCGCGCCACCGCGAATCTGCGGCTCGCGGGCTCGGGCGCCAGCCGCTTCACGCCGGGCTGGGCCGTGGGCTGGTACTTCGTGCCGATCCTGAACCTGTTCCGCGTGTGGCAGGTCATGCAGGACCTCGCGGGGCGCAGCGCCGAGGGCAACGACCGACCCGTCGGCCCCAGGTCGGAGTCGGGCCTCGTCGGCGCGTGGTGGGCGATGTTCGTGTTCTCGCGCTGCATCGGCCGCTACGTGGACCATGCCATCGTCAAGGCCGAGACGCTCAGCGAGGTGTCCCGGGCCACCAGGCTCTCCGTGTTCTCGGACGTGCTCGGTGTGGTCTCGGCCGTCCTGGCCTGGGTGGTCGTGCGCCGCATCGACCGGCTGCAGCGCGAGGTGCTGGTGCTCGCGCCGCCGGTGCCGATCGCGGCGTCCGAGGCTGCGCCGGCCACCTGAAGCGGGACTGGCCTTGCGTGCGCGGCCTGGCACTGACAAAGTCGCACCGAGTCCCTTGCCGTCCGGCTGCGCTGGCACTCCCCGGAATCGCCCATGCCCACGCTCATACCCGCCCCCGTCGTCGTCCACGCTGCCGGCCAGCCTCCCAAGCGCATCGAGGAGTTCGCCGGCCGCGCCAGCAGCGGGCACGCGGCGGTGTCGGTCGCGCGCATGCTCTCGCCCGGCGGCTGGAGCGAGCCGGCGCAGCGGCCGGAGTTCGAGGAGATCACCGTCGTGCTGCGCGGGCGGGTGTGCGTGGAGCACGACGGCGGCACGCTCGACGTGCGGGCGGGCCAGGCGGTGTTCACGCGGCCCGGCGAGCGCGTGCGCTACAGCACGCCGGACGCCGAGGGCGCGGAGTACGTGGCGGTATGCCTGCCGGCGTTCGCGCCGGCGACCGTGCACCGCGAATGATGCTGAGCACACTTGGCAACGCCTCGTCCGCGTGGACGGTGCGATGCCACCTTACGAGCCCAAGGCGCCCTTGGTTCGCAGGCGTGCCGCCTCGAACACCTGCGTGGCGATGTCCAGCGCCGCGCGAGCCTCCCCCAGCGTGGGCTCCTCGGGTTCCCCGGGATACCTGAAGAGCCAGGCGAATTGCGTCAGGTTCGCCGCTTGCAGGACGAGCTCGTGCAACCCCGGATCGTGCTGCGCGAGCTGCTGGCCCAGCAGCCGCAGATCATGAGTCTTGGGAAAGGGGCTCGCATGCCACGCGAGGAGCGCCTTCCAGGACTTCTCGGCCGCCTGCTGCGCATGGAACACCGCTGCTCCCGTCAGCGGCGGATTCCCCGAGACGAGTCTGGTGGCCGCCGCGAGGTCCAGCCTTGCCTTCGCGAGCCATTCTTCGGCCTCGTAGCTGTCCTGCGGCTCGTGGACTTCCTCGTCACGCGGCATACAGCAGCCGGCCCTCGCGCAACACGGTCGCAGGCAGCGACGCCACGCTGCGCTGCCTGCGGTCGAAGTCGTCCTTGGCCCAGACGACGACGTCCACGGCCGCCGGTACGTCGCGTAGGGCAAGGTAGGCGGCCTGGCTGATCCGATACTTCCTGTCCGTGATCTCCTTGAGAACCAGCAGCACGTCGTAGTCGCTGTGCGGACCTCCCTCGCCACGCGCGCGCGAGCCGAAGAGGTAGATGCGATCGGGGTGGAAGTCCCTCACGAGTCGCTCGACGATCTGGTCGATCACCGGATCGTGATCATCGGGCGGCATCTCGGGTGCTCCAACGGGGCCGGTGGCTCGCGATCATCGCGCGGCTGCGCCGAGGGCTCAAGCGGCTGGACGGCAGGCCGTGACGGAACGAAACGGGCCGCCGCATCGCCAGCGCGACGCGACGGCCCGCGTGCCGAAGTGCTCTCAGAGCCCGAACGTCTCCTTCAGACCGTTCGAGGCCGAGATGCCGTGCGCGGCCCCTGGGTCCGCGGCGAAGACCTGGTGGTAGAGCGACACACCGTCGAGGGCCGGCATGACCGGCACCTGGAACTGCAGCGTGATGTCGCCCGCACCGGCGCCGGCGCCGGGCAGTGCCAGCGCCATCGGCAGGAACAGGGAGCCGGCCGGGTTCACGAGCAGAGATGCGCCCTTGATCTTGGCCACGCCCGCCGGCAGCTCGGCGCTGCCCACGAACAGGATCGCGGGCGCGCTGCCGAGGAAGTCGCGGAACTCGAGGCCGATCTGCTGGCCGGGGCCGGGCGAGAAGATGCCGCGCAGCTGGGGCACGAAGCCGCCGCTGCCGGCCGTGCCCTCGCCGTACATCACGGTGCGGCCCGACGAGAGCGTGGCGTCCTCGGGCGCCGCGACTCCGTCCAGCTCCTGGAGCACCGGGTCGGCATAGATCACGGTCAGCTGGCCCAGCGCGTCGATGCGTCCCACGGTGCCCGGTCGTCCGCAGACGATGAGCCCGCCCGAGCGCGAGAGCTTGATGTCGTTGGGATGCGAGACCTTTTCCACCTCGGGGCCCCAGAAGACCGAGGCCTCGCCCGTGTCGACGCGGATGCGGACCACGTCCGACGATTCGTAGTTGGCCACGAACAAGTTGCCCGCGCCGTCCAGCGCCACGCCGCCCGGCTGGTTGATGAGGTCGGTGTCGTTGACCAGCGTGGCCGTGCCCTGCGCGTCGATGTAGATGATCGTGTCGCTGCCGAGGTTGGCGACGTACAGACCGCCCTGGTCGTCCCACGCCATGCCGTCCGGCCAGTTCAGCAGGCCGCCGGTGGTGACCGCGTCGTGCATCACCGTCTGGGTGCCGTCGTAGTCGACGCGGAAGATCGTGCTGGCCTCCATGTCCGACATGACCCACGCCTTGCCGTCCAGCGACGGGATGCACGTGACCGGCGCCACGAACTTCCCGCCGATCGAGATCGGCTTGGCCGAGCCATCCGGCTTCACCTGCATGAGCGCCACGATGCCGCGGTCGGGCACGTAGAAGTTGCCGTCGAGGCCGAACCAGCCGTAGTGCGGAATGGCGAAGCCCTGGGTGAAGGGCGTGCCCACGCCCGTCGCCGCGTCCACCTTCCAGATCGCGCCGGCGGGCGGCGCCGACAGGGCCAGGTCCTTGGGACCGAACTGCGCGACGAGCGGCGTCGAGGCGAGGGCCAGCGCGAGGGCGGGCGCGAGGATGCGGCGAACGGGCTGCATGACTGAGGCCTCCGTGGTCTTTCCCTGGAATCATCCGACGAGGGCGCAGGCGCCCTGATCACGGTATCCCAGACCGGCAGGTGCCGGGGGGCGTCACGGAGCGGGCCAGGCGGTCGGCAGCGCGGCGGGCAAGCCGGCGCTGAGTCAGGCGCTGCTGGCCGTGCCGGAGTGGCAGGACGTCAGAGCGTCTCGACCTCTCGCACCTCCAGACTTCCGCCGGCGTCGAGGTGCGGACAGCCCTCCGCGATGCGCACCGCCTCGTCGAGCGAGTCGGCCTTCACCGTGAAGAAGCCGCCGATGACCTCCTTGCCCTCGGCGAACGGGCCGTCGGTCACGCGCAGCGACATGCGGCCGCGCCGCATGACGCGGCCCGCGCCGTCCACCAGCTTGTCGCCGGCCACGTAGCGGCCTCCGCTGCGCAGGCCGCCGGCCCAGGCGATGTACTTCTGGATGTTGCGCTGCATCTCGTCGGGCGGGATGCCCGCCTGCTCCTCGGGCAGGTCGCGCAGGATCAGCATGTAGTCGGGCATCGGTCCTCCTTCAACGGTCGCGCGTGCAGGTCTCGGACTCGCTGAACACGTCCTTGTCGCCGGCGCGGAAGGTCCACTGCGTGGTGAAGCGGTCCGGGCCGTCGAAGTGGAAGGTCGCGCGGTGCATGTGGCCCTCGTCGGGCGTGTCGAGGCCCGTGGCGTCCAGGAACTCGAAGGCGATCGTGTCGCCCACCATCTCCTGCGCCTGCATGCGCGGCTGGTTGCCGGCCATGCAGTAGTGCGTGAGCAGCAGGCGCGAGCCGTCCAGCGTGAACAGCGTGAGCATCGTGACGGGCACGCCGTCGTGCGGCATCTCGCAGCGCTCGAGCAGGGCGCTGCCGCCGGCCACCACCTCGTAGCTGTAGTGAGCGGTGGTGCCGTCGGCGCCGGTGCCGGTCCACTGGCCGGCGAGCCCCTTGAGGCGCTCGAA
>Ga0068859_100006470_pt1 | contig 11887 bp, 10 predicted proteins | sample KBSSwiS22_FD_66585 | JGI IMG/M metagenome (GOLD analysis project Ga0068859, IMG submission 66585) | Switchgrass rhizosphere microbial communities from Kellogg Biological Station, Michigan, USA - KBS Switchgrass S2-2 | ecosystem: Host-associated > Plants > Roots > Rhizosphere > Soil ... | reverse complement strand
AGGTCGGCCGCGGAGCGCCCCGTCCAGTCGAAGAAGACGTCCACCCCGACGAGCGCCTTCTTCGACGCGGGGAGCGGGGCCAGGACCGGGGGAGCCGCGGCGGCCGCTCGGGCGGCATAGCGTACCGGCTTGAAGTGCGAGGGCTCGCGTCCGAGCCGCTCGACGACGGCGGCCGCGAACTCGTCGGTGCCGACCTTCCGCTTGGAGGTTTCCGGCGTGTAGACGTCGTACGTGTGCAGGCCGTCCTCCAGGGTCGAAAGCCACGCGTTGTGCACGCGCTCGGCGACGTCCCCCTGGTCGATGTGGACGAGCATCATCACGGCGCCCAGCAGAAGCCCCGAAGGATTGGCGACGTTCTGCCCGGCGCGCCGCGGGGCCGAGCCGTGGATCGCCTCGAACATCGCGCCGTGCTCGCCGATGTTCGAGGATCCGGCCAGACCCACCGAGCCCGAGATCTGCGCGGCCACGTCGGAGAGGATGTCGCCGTAGAGGTTCGGCATCACGAGCACGTCGAAGGACTCCGGCGTGTCCGCGAGCTTCGCCGCGCCGATGTCCACGATCCAGTGCTCCTTCTCGACGTCCGGGTAGAGCGCGCCGATCCGGTCGAACGTCTTGTGGAACAAGCCGTCCGTCATCTTCATGATGTTGTCTTTGGTGAAGCAGGTGACCTTCTTGCGGTTGTTGCGGCGCGCGTACTCGAAGGCGTAGCGGACGATCTTCTCGCACCCCGGACGCGAGATGAGCTTCAGGCACTGCACGACCTCGTCGGTCTGCCGGTGCTCGATCCCCGCGTAGAGGTCCTCCTCGTTCTCGCGCACGATCACGAGGTCCATCTTCGGGTGCTTCGTGCGGATGAACGGGTGATACGACAGGCACGGACGCACGTTGGCGTACAGGCCCATCGACTTGCGCACGGTCACGTTGAGCGACGCGAAGCCGCCCCCCTGGGGGGTCGTGATCGGCGCCTTGAGGAAGACCTTCGTGCGCCGCAGCGAGTCCCACGCCGAGGGCTCGATCCCGGTCTTCTGGCCGCGCCTGTAGACCGCCTCGCCGATCTCGATCATCTCGATGTCGATCCGCGCGCCCGCGGCCTCCAGCACGGTGAGCGTCGCCTTCATGATCTCGGGGCCGATGCCGTCCCCCGAGGCGACGGTGATCGGAACGCGCTGGCTCACGGGAAGGCCTCCTGGGGGACCGCGCATTCTAGCAGCGGCCCGCTGCTAGAATCCGCGCATGAAACCGCTCGTGGGCGTGATCATGGGATCCCGTTCCGATTGGGACACCCTGCAGGGCGCCGTGGAGACGCTGGATCATCTCGGCGTGCCCTACGAGGTCAAGGTCGTCTCGGCGCACCGCACGCCCGATCTCCTCTTCTCCTACGCGGAGACGGCGGAGGAGCGCGGGCTCGAGGTCATCATCGCGGGCGCGGGCGGCGCGGCGCATCTGCCGGGCATGACCGCCTCCAAGACGGCGCTCCCCGTCTTGGGCGTGCCCGTGGAATCGAAAACGCTCAAGGGCGTGGACTCGCTGCTCTCGATCGTGCAGATGCCGGCGGGTGTGCCGGTGGGCACCCTCGCGATCGGCAGATCCGGTGCCGTGAACGCGGCGCTGCTCGCGGCGGCGATCCTCGGGGCGAAGCACCCGGAGATCCGTCGCGCGCTCAAGGCGTTCCGCGTCTCGCAGACCGAGAAGGTCCTCGGCGACCCCGACCCGCGGTCGTCATGACGACGGTCGGCATCCTGGGAGCGGGCCAGCTCGGTCGCATGCTGGCCCTCGCCGGCGTTCCTCTCGGGAAGCGCTTCGCGCTCTACGACCCGGATCCGGAGGCCCCCGCGGCGTCGCTCGGGGCGTTCACCTGCGGGACCTGGGACGACGCGACGCGCCTCGACGCCTTCGCGGCGTCCTGCGACGTGGTGACCTACGAGTTCGAGAACGTCCCCGTCGCGGTCGCCGAGCGCCTGGCCGCGCGCGTTCCGGTCCGGCCGTCGCCGCGGGCGCTCGCGGTGGCGCAGGACCGGGTGAGCGAGAAGACCCTCTTCGGCGCGCTGGGGATCGAGACGGCGCCTTTCTCCGCGGTGGACGGGGCGGCGGACCTCGATCGCGCGTTGGGCACGATCGGCCTTCCGGCCGTGCTGAAGACCCGGCGCCAGGGGTACGACGGCAAGGGGCAGCGGGTCGTGCGCGACCGCGCCGAGGCCGCCGCGGCGCTGTCGGAGCTGGGGGGCCGCGATCTGATCCTCGAGGGTTTCGTGCCTTTCACGCGCGAGCTGTCGATCCTGTCCGTTCGCGGCGTGGACGGGAGCACGGCCTTCTGGCCCCTCGTGGAGAACGTCCATCGCCAGGGAATCCTGCGTCTTTCCACGTCCCCCGCCGTCGCTTCGGATGCGACCGCCCGCGCCGCCCGGGACCTCGCCCTCCGCGTCCTCGAGCACCTGGACTACGTCGGTGTCCTCGCCATCGAGCTGTTCGAGCACGAGGGACGCCTGATCGCGAACGAGATGGCGCCGCGCGTCCACAACTCGGGCCACGGGACGATCGAAGGGGCTACGACGAGCCAGTTCGAGAATCACGTCCGCGCCGTCGCCGGCTGGCCGCTGGGGAGCACCGAGGCGCGCGGGTTCACCGCGATGGCGAACCTCGTCGGGACCGTGCCTCCGGTGGAAGACGTTCTGCGGCTCCCCGGGGCGCACCTCCACCTGTACGGCAAGACCGCGCGTCCCGGGAGGAAGCTCGGCCACGTCACCTTCGTGGAGCCGGACCGCGAGGCCCTCGCCCGGTCGCTCCGCGCGCTGTCGCGGGTCGTCCTCGAGCCGGCGCTGCCGCGATGAGGTCGATGCGCTGGTGGTGGCCGATCCCCGCGATCGCGCTCGCGGTCCTCGTCCCGTGGGCGTGCTACACGACGCGGGCGCGTGAGCGCCTGGATCTCGTCGTCCTGGACAAGACGGTGCCGTTCCGCACGTGGATCGAGCACCGGTCGCTGTTCTGGCTGCTCGACCACGACGGGATCGTGACGTCCTCGACCGATCCGTACGACCTCCGGTCGGACTACCTCGGCGCCTACCCGCCCGCGAGGGCGGGGGATCCGCCCGAGAGGACGCGCGACCTTGCGGCGCAGGACGTCGCCGGAGCGCGCCTCGTGTATCTGGCGGACACGTACGGTGTTCACGCGCTCGACCTTGCGAGCGGCGAAGCGCAGAAGGCGGCGCTCGAGCGGAGCGAGACGATCTACGGCGGGCTGACGGTCGCGGAGGCGAGCGCCGCGGCGCAAGCCCCTCGCGCGGGCAAGACGCTCGTCGCGGAGTTCAACACGCTCGGAAGCCCGACCGGAGCCGAGGCACGCGGCCTCCTCGAGGACGCGCTGGGCGTCCGGTGGACGCGCTGGATCGGCCGGTACTTCCCGCGACTCGACGACGCATCCGAGGTGCCGGCGTGGATGCGCCGCGACTACGAGCGCGAGTGGCGGCGGCCCTGGGAGTTCGCGGGGCCCGGCTACGTGCTCGTGCAGGACGACGCGCACTGCGAGGTGCTGCGCGTGGGGCTCGAATCGGAAGCGATCGGGCTCACGATCGAGCGTGAGCGGCCGGTGGACCCGGCGCTCGCGGACGCGGCGGACGGCGTTCCCTATCCGTACTGGTTCGACGTCGTCGAGACACGCGACGGGACGCAGCGCCTCGCGTCGTTCCAGTGGAGGCTCACGGAAACGGGGCGGCAGCGCCTCCACGCGAGAGGCCTTCCCGAGCGCTTTCCCGCCGTGACACGCCGCTTGGATCCGCCTTCCGGCCCGGCGTGGTACTTCGCCGGCGACTTCGCCGACAACCCGATGGACGCCCGGCCGATTCCCTTCGCCGGATACGCCGCGCTCCGGCGGGCGGCGGAGCGCCTCAAGATCGCGCCGTCCGAGACGGCGTTCTACTGGACCTTCTACGCGCCGATGATGCGGAGCATCGTGCGCCCCCTCGCCGAGGACCGAACTCCATGAACCGTCACCGTTCCTCCTACCGCGACCGCCGATCGTCCGGCGGCGGGATGCTTCCCAAGGTCCTTCTCGGGCTGATCGTCGCCGTGGGCCTCGTCCTCGGCGCGCGCGGTGCGTTCCGCGCGGGCGGCGCCCCGGAGATTGCGATCGAGCCCGCGAAGAAGGCGATCGGCCCGCGCACCGCGGTGCACGTGACCGCTTCGGAGACGGGCCGGGGCCTCAGCCACCTCAAGGTCGAGCTGCTCCAAGGGGGCCGCGCCGAGACGCTCTACGAGAAGGCGTACACGCCGCGCTCGTCGTGGTCGTTCGGCGGGACGTCCACCTCGTCGGACGACGTGCGGTTCGAGGTGGGGCGCGAGATCCAGAAGACCCTCAAGCAAGAGCCGGCGACGATCCGCGTGACCGCCGCCCGCGCGCCGAGCTGGCTGCGGCATCCCGACCCCGTCGTGAAGGAGATCACGCTGCCGGTCCGCTTCGTGCCCCCCTCGATCGCGGTCCTGTCGACGTTCACCTACGTCAACCAGGGCGGATGCGAGGTGGTCGTCTACCGGGTGGGCGAGTCGTCCACGAGGGACGGCGTTTCGGCGGGGTCGTGGTTCTTCCCCGGCTTTCCGCTCCCGGGCGGCGGGAAGGAGGATCGCTTCGCGATCTTCGCGGTCCCCTACGACCTCGGCGAGGTCTCCCAGGTGAAGCTCGTGGCGGAGGACGAGGTCGGGAACCGCTCGCAGACGTCGTTCATCGACAAGTTCTTCCCCCGGCCGATCCGGCGCGACACGATCAAGCTCGACGACGCGTATCTCGCGAAGGTGGTCCCGTCGATCCTGTCGCAGGCCCCCGAGCTGACCGACAAGGGCACCGCGCTCGACAACTACCTCCAGATCAACCGGGAGCTGCGCCGCACGGACAACGCGCTCCTCGTCGAGATGGCGAAGAGCAGCAAGCCGCAGTTCCTGTGGACGCGTCCCTTCCAGCCGATGGGATCCACGGCGGTCATGGCGAGCTTCGCCGACCGCCGCAGCTACGTCTACAGGGGGCAGACGGTGGACCAGCAGGATCACCTGGGCCTCGACATGGCCGGCATCTCGCACGCACCGGTCCCCGCCTCGAACGACGGCGTCGTCGTGCTCGCGCGCTTCTTCGGGATCTACGGGAACGCCGTCGTCGTGGATCACGGGTACGGGCTGATGAGCCTCTACGGCCACCTCTCCTCGATCGAGGTCAAGGAAGGCCAGACCGTGACGCGCGGGCAGGAGCTCGGCCGCAGCGGCGACACCGGCCTCGCCGGCGGCGACCACCTGCACTTCGCGATCCTGCTCCACGGCCTTCCGGTCAGTCCGGTCGAGTGGTGGGACGGTCACTGGATCCAGGACCGCATCGCCCGCAAGCTCGGCCCGGCGCTCTCCTACGCGTCCAAGTAGGTCCGCAGGTAGCCCTTGACGGAGAACTTCCGGGCCGCGTTCTCCGAGCTCATGTAGCGGATGGTGCCGAAGATCGGCCGCACCGGTCCCCACGGGCGGTCGTAGCGGCCGAGCGTCCAGCAGATGCCCGACTTGGAGTTCGGGTCGCGCCCGTCGAGGGCGTACCGGTCGTTCAGCTCGAACATGATCTCCAGCGCCTCGTCCGGCCCGCCCGTCCACTCGAGGATCTTCTTTCCCCACAGCATGCGGAGGTAGTTGTGGATCCGGCCTTCGCGCACGAGCTGCGCCTGGGCCGCGTTCCAGAGAGGGTCGTGCGTGGCGCCCGCCGCGAGCTCGGCGAGGCCGTACCGGGTGGGACGCGGATCGGCCGCATGCTCCGCCAGGGTCCGCCGCGCCCAGTCCGGAAGGGACTCGAAGCGATCGCCGTCGGCATGCCGCGCGTCGAAGTTGTAGCCGAGCTCGCGCCAGGTGACGACTTGATCGAGGAAGGCCTCCGCCGAGGCGCTGAGGCCCCACCACCCCTCGCGGCGGCCGTCCGCGTTCGTGGCGACCGATCCCGGCGACCATCCTTCGCGGGCCGTCACCGCGAGGAGCACCTCGTGGGTCGAGAGGTGGCCGAAGTGCAGGTAGGGGGACAGGCCGCTCGTCGCGTCGCGCTCCGGCTCGTTCCGCGCCTCCGCGTACGATCCGAGGCGCCGCTCGACGAAGGCGGTGAGGCGCTCGCGCGCGGCGACCTCGCCTCCGCGGACGCCGGGAACCGGGCCCACCCCGTGGTCGATCGGCAGGCGGTCGATCGCGGTCGCCGACGGCCACCGCGCGGCGACGTCTCCGGGGAAGGCGGTCCGGTGGGGCGGTGGGTCCCGGAGCGGATCGGGCTCGGGGAGCCGGTCGAGGTGATGCGGCAGCCGTCGCTGGAGATGCCGGCGAAACGCGTACGCGGTCGGGAAGGCGCGATCCGCGTCCCGAAGCGGCAGCAGCCCGTTCGCGTCCACCGCTTCGACCCGGACGTCGATCCGGGCCGCCGCGGCCGCGACCATGCGCGGGAGGAAAAACGCCGGGAACTCGTCGGTGACGACGAGGCAGGCGCGTCGCGCCAGCTCCTCGAGCAGCCCCCGGCCGGCGCCCCGCGCGGGCTCGACGTACCCCAAGTACCCGATCCCCGCTGTCGAAAACCGCGCGGCGTTGTCGGCCATCCCGTCCAGGACGAACCGGTGCAGGCGGTCGCTCGCGAAGGGGTAGTCGCAGCGGAGGGCCTCGAGGACGACGAGCGGCTTTCCCCAGCTCTTCGCCGCGTCGATCGCGCGCTCGAGCCCGTAGTGGAAGCGGGTTCGGCGCGCCGCGATCATCCAATACAGCACGAACTCGCGGTCGGGGCGCTCGGGCCGCCCGTTCGCCACGCGGATCCGCTCGGGGGGGACGCTCACCCCCGGAGGGTAGTTCGGCCGGTGACGAATTCGCCATGGCGCGGGACGTCGCGTCCGAGTTGTCGGGATTGCACGAGCGCGTCCGATTCGGTACATGAATTCACGGGGGAGGAAGGCGTGGAAACGATGAGGACGCGCAAGATCACTCTGGAGGAGTCGATCGCCGCCCTCGCCGACGAGACCGGGGCCACCCCGGCGTTCGTCGAGAAGGTCCGTGCCCTCTTCCTCGGACGCGGCATCGACCTCGAGGACAGCTCCGAGCCGTACACGACCGCGCTCGTCGAGGCGTTTCGCCGCCATGCGGCGATGCGCCACCGGCTGGACGACGCGCGCGGATCCCTGGTGCGCCTCCACTCGAGCATCGCGGAGCTCGGAGAGGTCTTTTCGAACCACCTCGCGCGCCTGCGCGCCCTCAGGGACGCGCTGGAAAAGCGCAACGCGGCGATGGGGATCTCCCCGCCGTCGATGACGGTCAAGATCGAGGCGCTGCGGATGGTGCCCGGCGAGCGGGACCGCGCGATCGTTCCTGGTCCGGACGATCCGCAGTAGTCAGCGGGACGCCGCCAGCGCGACGCCTCCGATCACGAGCGCGGCACCGGCCGCGAGGCGCCACGTGAACGGCTCGTCGAGCAGCACGATGCCGGTCAGGACCGCGATGACGGGCGTCGCGTACGCGAGCAGGGCCACGCGGCTCGCCCGCAGGTGGCGCAGCAGCCAGTAGTAAAGCGTGAACGTGACGCACGAGCCCGCGATCGCGAGGTAGAGCAGGGATCCGACCGTCGCCGCGCTCCACGTGATGGGCCGGCCCGCCTCGAACACGAGCGCGAGCACGGCCATGACCGCGGCGCACACCGCCATCGGCACGGCCGCGAGCGAGATCGGGTGGATCTCGGATCCGAAGCGCTTGATCGCGACCGACGAGATCGCGGAGACCGTAGGCGACAGGAGCAAGACGCCGCACCCGAAGAGCACGTGCTCGCCGCCCAGCTTGCGGAAGTCCTCCGAGAAGATCACCGCGACGCCGAGGAAACCGATCAGTGCGCCGACGCCGGCCCGGGCGCGCAGGCGCTCCGCGGGAAGCGCCACGTGCGCCAGCAGCGCGACCAGCAGCGGGAACAGCGAGAACAGGACCGACGTCAGACCCGAGGGGACGGACTGCTCCGCCCAGTAGACGACGCCGAACGAGACGCTGAAGAAGAGCACGCCGTTGACGACCCAGAGCAGGCGCTCGTAAGGCTTGCGCCCCAGCGGGATCCCCCTCCACCACGCCAGGGCGAGCAGGAGCACGCTCGCGATCGCGAAACGGAGGGCCACCCCCTTGAACGGCGGGAGGCCGGCGAGCCCCACGCGGATCGCCGCCCACGTCGTTCCCCAGATGAGCGTCAGCAGCACGAAGGCGGCCGCGAGGAGCCGGGGGGACGGGTTCAGACGCCGTCCTCCTCGAGCATGCGGCGCAGGTAGTCCGCGTACGAGCTCTTGCCGAGCGCGTCCGCCAGCGCGCGGACCCGCGCTGCTTCGAGGAAGCCCATCTTGAACGCGACCTCCTCGAGACAGGCCACCTGGAGACCTTGGCGCTCCTGGAGCGTCTGGATGAAGTTCGACGCCTGGAGGAGCGAGTCCACGGTGCCCGTGTCCAGCCACGCGAAGCCGCGGCCGAGCACCTCGACGTGGAGGTCTCCCGACTCGAGGTAGGCGCGGTTGACGTCGGTGATCTCGATCTCGCCGCGGGCCGAGGGGGAGAGGCCGGCCGCGATCTCGACGACGCGGTTGTCGTAGAAGTACAGGCCGGTGACCGCGTACGACGAGCGCGGCGTCTTCGGCTTCTCCTCGATCGCGATCGCGCGGCCCGCGCCGTCGAACGACACGACCCCGTAGCGCTCGGGGTCGCGGACGCGGTAGGCGAACACGGTCGCGCCCGACGCGCGCGCCGCGGCGCGCTGCAGGGCGCCCGCGAAGCCCTGCCCGTAGAAGATGTTGTCGCCCAGCGCGAGCGCGACGCGGTCGGTGCCGACGAAGTCGCGCCCGATGACGAACGCTTGAGCGAGCCCTTCCGGGCGCGGCTGCACCGCGTAGGCGATCGAGATGCCGAGCCATTCGCCGTCGCCGAGCAGGCGCCGGAACGCGTCGCGGTCCTCGGGTGTCGTGATCACGAGGATCTCGCGGATCCCCGCGAGCATGAGCGCCGAGAGCGGGTAGTAGATCATCGGCTTGTCGTACACGGGGAGCAGCTGCTTGCTCACGGCCCGCGTGACGGGGTGCAGGCGCGTCCCCGCGCCTCCGGCCAGGATGATGCCCTTCACCTCCGCGGCCCGCGCGCCGCCGACAGCCCGAGCCGCTCGCGCTCGTAACGGGACTTGTCCTGGACCGAGCGCACCCACGCCTCGTGATCGAGATACCAGCGCACGGTCTGCGCGAGGCCGCTGTCGAAGTCCCAGCGCGGCGCCCATCCGATCTCGTTGCGGAGGCGCGTCGCGTCGATCGCGTAGCGCCGGTCGTGACCGTGGCGGTCGGTGACGTGCTCCTTGAGCTCGCGGTAGCTCGCGCGCCCCGCGGCTCGCATCGCTTCGTTCCCTCGGGCGGGGTAGAGCGACTCGACGAGGTCGCAGATCCTGTCGGCGACCTCGAGGTTCGTCCGCTCGTTCTCACCGCCGACGACGTAGCAAGCTCCCGGCGCGCCCCGCTCCAGGACCGCGAGGACGGCGCGCCCGTGGTCTTCGACGTGGAGCCAGTCACGCACCTGCAGGCCGTCGCCGTAGATCGGGATCGGACGCGCGTCGCGGGCGTTCAAGATCGCGAGCGGGATCAGCTTCTCGGGGAACTGGTGCGGCCCGTAGTTGTTGCTGCAGTTCGTGACGAGCGTGGGGAGGCCGTAGGTCGCGTGGTAGGCGCGCACCAGATGGTCGGCGCCCGCCTTGGACGCCGCGTAGGGTGAGTTGGGCGCATACGCCGTCGTCTCGGAGAAGGCGCCGGACGGCCCGAGCGCCCCGAACACCTCGTCGGTGGACACGTGGAGGAAGCGGAAGCGGAGTCGCTCGGCCTCGGGCAACGACGCGGCGAAGCGGCGGGCGCCCTCGAGGAGCTCGAAGCATCCGAGCACGTTCGTCACCACGAACGCGCGGGGACCGTCGATCGACCGGTCCACGTGGCTCTCGGCGGCGAAGTTGACGACGACGCGCGGCCGGTAGGTGGCGAAGACCCTCGCGACCGTCTCCGCGTCGGCGATGTCCCCCAGGACGAAGGTGAACCGCGGATCGTCGCGGACCTCGGACAGGTTCTCCAGGGTGCCCGCGTAGGTGAGCTTGTCCAGGACGACGATCCGGGCGCCCGTCTCGGCGAGGGCCAAGCGGACGAAGTTGCACCCGATGAAGCCGGCGCCCCCGGTGACGACCCACGTGTCCAAGCGAAGCCTCCGCAGTGCTCCGCATTGTAGACTGGCCGAGCCCGAGCTTCCGGGGAAAGGGCGGCGCCATGAGTCGATTCGACCTCGAGAAATTCCTCGTCGACGTGTTCGATCCCGTCGCCGGAGAGCGCGCCGCCGTCGTGGTGGACCGGCCGCGCCCCGGCGTCGCCGATCACGACCTCTGGCGCGAGCGTCGCGTCATGGCCGCGGCGTGGCGCCAGGGCCTCGCCGCGCTCGGAGCGAAGCGCGGCTTCGAGACGCTTCCGCTCGTCACGTTCCCGACCACCGGCACGAGCGGCGCCGACTTTCCCGCCGAGGCCGAGGCGGGGGAGCGGAAGATCGAGCTCCGTGAGGTTCTCGACGGCGTCAGCCTCCTGCTCGCGCTGACCGAGTACTCGATGACGGCGGCGCTCGTGGACGTGTGCAAGCGCCGGCCCGGAGCGGACGTGTTCCGGTCGGCGTCGATGCCGGGCGTGCAGAAATGGATGGAGGAAACGTCCTTGGCGGCGGACTACGCGGAGGTCGCGCGACGGTGCCGCTTGCTCAAGGAGGCCTTCCTGACCGCGGACCACGCGGAGGTCGCGTTCTCGACGGGCCACCGCTGCCGCTTCGACCTGAGGCACCGCGTGTGCGAGGCCGACGACGGCTACCTCCACCGCGACAAGTCGGACGACCTCCCCGTCATCAACCTGCCCAGCGGCGAGACGTTCCAGGTTCCCTACGAGGGGGAGATCGCGGGCGACGTCTCGCGGACGTCGGGGGAGCTCCCGGTGCACGAGGATGGCGAGACGGTCGTCTTCCGCGTCGATCGCAACCGGATCGTGGACGTCGCGGGGCACAGCGCCGTCGCCGAGCGCTACCGGGCGTTCTTCGCCGCCGACCCCGCGCGCGGCAACGTGGCGGAGATGGCGTTCGGCTGCAACGACGACGCCCGCGTGACCGGGAACGTGCTCGAGGACGAGAAGGCGGGCTTCCACTGGGCGTACGGGCGCAGCGACCACCTCGGGGGCGCGATCGGCCTTTCGGCCTTCCGTTCCCCCGGAAACGTCGTGCACCAGGACATCGTGTACGCGAAGGAGAGCCCGATCTCGGTGTCGCGCGCGGAGCTGATCGACGTCGACGGGCGCCGGACGGTGATCATCGAGGGCGGCGCCTACCGCCTCTGGTGAGCGGATGCTGAACTGGGTCGAGATCGACGCGGCGGCGCTCCGCGGCAACGTCGCCGAGTTCCGCCGGCGCCTGGGCCGGGAGCCCAAGCTCGGCGCGGTCGTCAAGTCGAACGCCTACGGGCACGGCATGGTCGAGGTCGCGCGCCTCGCCGTCGAGGCGGGAGCCGACTGGCTCTGCGTGAACAACGTCCACGAGGGCGCGGTGCTGCGCCACGCCGGATTCCGCGAGCCCGTGGTCATCCTCGGCTACGTGCCGCTCGAAGCGGTGGACGAGGTGGCGGGCCTCGGGCTCGACCTCGTCGTGTACAACCGCGAGACCTTGGCGGCGCTCGATCGCGCGGCGCGCGCGCGCGGCACCACCGTCGGCGTGCACCTCAAGGTGGAGACGGGGACCAACCGGCAGGGCGTCCTGGAGCGGGACGTCCCCGGCTTCGTCGAGGCGATCCGCGCGGCCGCCGGCGTGCGCCTCCGGGGCATCTCCTCGCACTTCGCGAACATCG
>Ga0068859_100006469_pt1 | contig 11887 bp, 18 predicted proteins | sample KBSSwiS22_FD_66585 | JGI IMG/M metagenome (GOLD analysis project Ga0068859, IMG submission 66585) | Switchgrass rhizosphere microbial communities from Kellogg Biological Station, Michigan, USA - KBS Switchgrass S2-2 | ecosystem: Host-associated > Plants > Roots > Rhizosphere > Soil ... | reverse complement strand
CAGCCTTGATTGTTGCGATCACGAGGTCGGCAAACTGATCGGCTTCAGTGGTCAAGAGGCCCATCCCTCAGCCATAGCCTTGGATCTAAGCGCAGCGATGAACGACTTAACCGGAGGCTGAACCGTATCGTTGGGAGCTGGCAGTCGTTCTGGCGCAGTGCCTGTGACAGCAGGAGTTGGCCTATCGTGAAGTGTCTTCAGTGGCCACATCTGCTGCTGCATGTAAGGCGTATCTCCGCCATCCACTGGCGGAAGGTCAAAAAATCTAGACCTCGCCTCGTTTGGAGACACGCCACCCGATCCAATCGCGTCCGCACCAGCCTTGACGCGCGTGGCCGTGTCCATCCGCAGCAACGCATCCAGATCGAACTCGGTCCCCATCAAGGGCGTCTGCTGATCCAGGCCGAGGCCTTCATCCAGCAAGAGTTCGATCGACTCGATGTGCGTCTGGAGACACTGCGCGTAGTACTGCTGGTTCAGCGCCTCGATGTTGTTGTACGTGGGCGTGGCTCCGACGCCGATCATGTACGGCGGCACATGGAACGCCGTGCAGACGTTCTCGGCCGTCCACTTCAACTGTTCGATCAACTGCGCGTCGACGGCCGTCATCGACATGCGCTCGTACTTCAGGCCGTCCCCGAGCACCGCGACACGCCCCGCATTGGCGCCGCCGTAGTTGTCGGCCCACTTCTTCTCGAGCAACGTCGCCGTTTCGACCGAGATGACGCCAGGCGCCGTGAGGATGCCGCCAGGATTCGCGCCGTTCTCAAAGAACCGTGTCGAATGACTCTGGACACGGAGCCCCTGCATGGCCGCGAGCCCGCACGCGCTAATAGGCGACACCCCGCACAGCGGGTGATACAAGCCCACCATGACGTCGTGGATAATCTCGCTGGCCGGCACTCGCACGGCTTCACTGACGCCAGATAGGTAGTCCTGTTGAATCTCGTAGTAGATATCACCGTCTGGCGACTGCAGCACCTTGACGCGCTGGGGGTCCAGCACGTACAAGCTCGTCACGACGCCGCGATTGTCCCGCTCTTTCAGGACGTAGGCGTTGCCCCAGACCAGCTTCGAGATCATCCACTGTTCGATGAACTTGATCCGTGTCTGGTAGTGGTTCGGCTTGGTCAGGACGGGCGTAAAGGGCGAATTACTCGACACCTCAGACCAGATGTCGTGATCGCCCTTCCGGACCAGTTTGATCCGCACCTTGGCGATGTCCGAGGCGATCAAGGTCACGCAGGCGTAGACCGCCGCGAAGCCCAGGACACTTTCGGTCGATATTTCGATGTTCCGCTGCCAGGCTCCAGTGAAACTTTCACGCACGATCGGCCACCAGCCACCGGTTGATACACCCCAATCCGACGCGGTCATCGGACCGACGTAGGACTTCTGGCGTGTGATGCTGAGGCCGAAGATCTTCACTTCTGGTCTTCCGCGCGCATGTCGCGACGACGGTAGGTGCCAGGACTGCGACGACGTCGCGTCTTGGGCGCGTCAAGTGCTGCCTGGACGGACGGTGCCGCCTCGACCACTTTGGTTCGGATCTGAGGCTCTGGGTATTCCTTGTGGGAGTATTCGAGCAGAGAGACGACGCCTCGGAACGCCAGCGCCGCAGCGATGACCGGATCGACCGTGATGCCCTCACCAGGACGGTACGGTCGACCTTCGTGGTGGAACGCTTGGATGACCTGGACTGTGACCATAGGACTCGCGTACCAACCACGCGGCGCCGTGAGCCCATCAGCCCACGGCGCCGTCGAACACCTGCAGCGTTCAGCCGCTTAGAACGGGCTGCCGACCGAGCCCCAGTTGACGTCATCGAAGAACTTGACGGCGTCTGAACGGAGCTTCTTCCAGTTGATGACCCGCTCGGCGCGCAGCGCGATCGAGTTCGTCTGCCACATCGACGTCATCGACGCGCCAGTGCCAGCCGTGGCATCACCGCTCGGCGCGTCCGACATCTCGATCGAGGCCTCTCGGCTCGCATCGACCGACACCTGGCCATCGTCCGCGAGCGCGATGCTCGGCGCGTGGAGCGCCACGACCATGTTGCCGTACGAGGCGCCGCTGCCCATGTACTGCGACGTGATGACCGGAATGCCGGCCAGCTTGCCGCCACCGATCTCGATGTCCGGGTACGCACGCTGGCCCAGCGAGTTCAGCATCAGCGAGAGCGCCAGCGCCAACGAGTTCGGCATCAGAATGACCAACCCGCTGACGTCGTACTTCGCCGTGACGAACGGCGCGATCAAGGCCTGAATGTCCGTGAGGGCATTTGCCGCACTCGTCCCGGCCGTCGTCAGCGGGGTCACGCCATTGGTGATGGACGCCGGGTTGACACCAGCCGACACGGCCTTGTCGGGATCGACAAAGTCCATATCGAGACGTTCGATGACCGCACGCGACAGTTCGTCACGCACGACACTCTCCGCCCCTGGCGCCGAGAACCGAGCGAGTTCCTCGGTAATGACCGCAATCGCCGCCACCTTCGTGAACAGCATGTTGCTGGTCGTCGTGTTGAACTTCGTGACAGGCTTCGCTTTGCCCTGGCCGACCCACGACGCCGAGGCCCCAGACGTCTGGCTCTGGAACGTCACGTTGAACGGCACGCGCTTGAGCGCCGGAATGCCGTTCGTGCCGAACTTGCCGATGATCGTCTGCGGACGCAGATACTCCAAAAAGCTGTCCGCGAGCACGCGCGACGGCTCCAGCAAGGCCGAAGCCCAATTCGCGTCCGTCGTGGTCGCGCCGGCCACGGCCGTCTTCTGTTGGAGCGCCAGATGCACACGGGCACTGTCCGGGTACCGCTGCTTGGCGATATCCAGTGCGCTCACCGGGTTGCCCTTGGTGAACTCGCTGAAGGCCGCCGCCTTGCAGAGCACCACGCGGCAGAACTCGAAGCCAGGCTCGATGTTCTCGCGCACGGTGATCACGGGCGTAGAGGTCCGAGACTTGCCGCCCTCTTCGACCGTCTTCGCGGCCACCGGCACCGCGGCCGACTTGGCGCGCGCTTCAGCGGCCGACAGCCGCGTCAAGTGTTCGTTGATGCTCTTGACCTCGGCATCGAGGTCGTCGTATTCGGTCTTCTGCGCGTCGTCGAGCGTGACGCCCTCATCGGCCGACTTCTGCATGATCTCGTTCATGCGAAGCTCAGCGACGGTCTTTTTGGCCGTCCAATCGGTGATCTGTTCGGTATAGGTCTTCATGGTCGTGGGGGCGTCTTTCTTCGCCAGCCGTACGACTGCGCCCGTAACGCCGGGCGTTCCTGCTTGCTTGGTGGCCTGACCCACGCCTGACGCGGCAAGGTCTGAGGCATCAATGGACTTGATCGTGTTGATGGAGGCTTCGGCATTCGCGGGGATCGTCACCGCTGACAATTCCAGCCATTCCCAGGACAGAAACTTGAGGCCGTGTGTACCTTCGATCCTGGCGGATTCCAACGCCCCAAACCCGATCGACAACCCACGGACCAACCCGGACTTGATGAGCATCCAGCACTCGTCAATCCGAGGCAGCACGCCTTTGGCGATCTGCGCCTTGATGCGGATCCCGGCCGATGTCACCTCAGCCGAGAGGACATGGCCAATGGGCTCAGAGGCGTTATGCTGCCAGAGGAGTGGGATGGGAAGTTTGAACTTCGCGCCCTTGGGCTCCACGATGTCGCCCATACGATCCGTCGTGGGCGTCGAGGCGATGCCCTCGATGATCCGCTGGTCGTCATCGACGGACTTGATGTCCCAGGTCGAGTACGCGCGATTCACCGCACCACCGCAGGCGTGGCAATGCCGGCCGAGAGGCGCAGAGCCTCACCAGCCGGACTTAGATCGAGCCGTGTACGCGCTCGGAATGCCACTGACACATGGTCACGGCACGTCCGAATTGTTACCGGAAGGTAATCGGGCTATTTGGCGCGGATCGACGTGACCGATGCGAACACCCTCGTCTCTCGGTAGTCGGCCACATACTCGTTCACGGCTTCACGGATGACCGTGGCCATCTTCTGTCCGCTCTCTTGCGCCACGCGCTCAAGGTCTGCCCGTTCGGCTGGCGTCATGACGAACTCGACTCGAGCAGTCGACCGTTCACCGCCACGAGCCGGGTGGCCGCGTTTACGCCGGTCCAAGATCATCAGGGAGCTAATGGTGACCATCTACCGACCTCCAACGAACATCATCTGGAACTGAGGCGCAGCCTTTAGCGCACCCGCCGCAATCGCGTCAGATCGAGCTTCCCAACTCAGAACGGCAGCCATGGCTAGATCGATCTTGTGCGGCGAGTCGCTGCGCTCCTTCCGAATCAGCCACAGGGCGTGCCCTTCCTCGTCACGCTGAGGCATCTCCTGCTTCCGCGCATTGCCAATATGGCGGATCAGATCCTTGTTCCCGTCGTGACTGATCTGCTTTTCTCTGATGGCCGTGTCGAACGACTCGAGTGCCGCCGTCATCTGACGGCGACGGTTCGTCCACCACTCAAGCACCTGCTCCTTGCCGAACAGCCCGACCCAGAGCGAGATCCAAGAGTTCCAGTACGGCGGGTCCGCGTACATCCGGCAGACTGTGAACCGGGCAAAATAGTCACGCACCACGGCATCGACAGCTTCCGCCGGCACCTGCCAATCCGTTCGACCCACCGGACATTCCCACAGGCCGGCCACCCACTGAAACCCGGTCTTGACGTGGGTCGCAACGAGGCCGGTTGAGTCGTGAAACATCGCTCCGTCGAACCCTAGCGTGATCAAGTCTTTCGGATGGACTGTCACCACGCCGACCAGCTTTCGCCAGGACTCCACGCTGAACGCCTGCGATGAACCCTTAACCAGGCGGTTGCAGTACACCCGTTCCCAGTAGGATCGGTCTGTGGTCGGGTCGTTCCAAAGGTTCACGATGGCGTCGATGTCGCTCCATGCCGCGGCAGGACCAGACGCCTCAATGACGGCCGCTCGAGCGCCGTCCCTGGTTGTTAGGTCGTGCTCGTCTCCAGCTTGACGGTGGAAATAGAACAGTGTCGCGTCGGTCACGCGCCCGTCGGCAACGGCCTGCGCGTATTCCATCGTGTCTTCCGCGATGGACCCGCCGCCAGGCTCAGGCGCCGTGGTGATCTCGAGTGCCCACGCGTCAGCCGCTTTGCGCTTAGGTAGGTTCGCCATCATGGTCTGATGGGCCTGCTTCAGCCTCGGCAGCGTGTGCCAGTGTGTTTCGTCAAAGCATTGGAACGTGGTCCTGGCGCCGTCTCGAGCGTTCGGGCTGCCAGCGAGGGAAACCGCCTTACCGGCGCCGTCCTTCCTGATAATCCGCTCAAGACCGATGTCGAAGTCCTTACCGACCTCGCTCTCTTCCAAGATGGCCTTCAGTGCCCCGTAACAGAGCTCGTCGCTCTGTTCTTCCGTGTAGGCCACCAGTACCACGAACGGATCCGTGACCGGACCGCCGATCGGGTGCTTTCCCGTCCATCCCACACACCGAACCGGCGCCTCGTGGTGTAACTCTGCGGCAGCAATCCACGCGGCAAGTTCTGTCTTGGCCGTGCCTTTACGGAGCGAAATACCAACTCGTTTGAAGCGCCGTCGGCCAGCTAAGGCGTGGTCTTTAGGATAGACCTCGTACATTCGCCAGATCAGCGCCCGCTTTTCGTCGTCAATGACGGCAGGGTTGCCGCGTAGATCGCCAGGGCCGAAGCACAGGTTGTCTTCGATCCAGTCGCAGACTTGGCCACCGATGCTCGGCCACGGCACCCGATCATCAGGAACCATCAGCACGCTCACGTGATGGCCTTCAGCACAGAACGAGGATCATGCGTGCCGGTTTTACGGGGGGTGCTGTGCCGTTGCTTCTTCTGCTCGGCCTCGTCGGCTCGAGAGACCTCCCACTGCAGCCGACTCCGGTCCAATGGGGAGAGGCCGAACAGTTGCCCCTGCAGTCTGATTTCCTTCAACGCGTCTGCTGAGGGACGGCGGTAGAAGTCATCCCAGAGCAGCGCCAGACGTCCAAGAGCATCCAAATCTGTCTGTAGCCACTGACTGGCCATCGGCGAGGCGAGCGCATGCGCCCAATCGACCAGCGTTTGCGGGTGGAACTCACGGGCATCTGGGTTCGGAATCGGAGGGGCCTTGGATGGCCGATCCGGCACCATCGACAGCGTGGCGTTCCCGGCCTTTTTGTTCGTGCGCTGCCGCAAGTGAGCCGCTTTAGGCGCTGGGCCGCTCACTTTTCACGACTCCCCAACTCGTATCCAACAAAATCAGGGCACCCTGCGGTTTCCGGTTGAAGCCGCGCCAGAGACTCAGATACCCCCCGGTCGGCGGTCGACTCAATCGTCATCGCCACTCCGCCCTTTTACGTCCACGCAATGACTCTTGAGACGTCTTGCGGTCTGAGCACTCTCGACACAATGCTTGAGTGTTCGACTCGACGTCCTCACCACCTTCAGCTAGAGGGATGATGTGATCCCGGATGACCGGAAGGCGTCCAACCTTCTGGCATTCCGCACAGAAAGGCTGCCGGTCAAGTAGAGTCTTTCTGATGCGCTGTAGCCGACGACCCGTAATGCGCTTCACACGAACGTGACCACTCCATGCTGGTCTGGTATGGGCGGGACAGTAGCCGTATGGGACTACGACTGGACAGCCTCGCTCAGCACACACAGTGGATGCTCGTGCTGCCTGACTCATACCGCCAACCTCAACTGTCCAAGAACAGACGATCCCTTGGCATGGTTGCAGGCGTGACAGGCACACTGGACGTTGTCCCAGGTGTGACCACCGCCAGCCGCGAACGGGATGATGTGGTCGATGGTCGGCGAATCTGCCTGCTGCTTGCCCTGTAGGCGCTTGGGCGTCCGCTTGCCGCATATCTGGCAGTGCCACCCGTCTCGGTCGAACAGTTTGACGGGCGATATCGAGTAGACCCGTGGAAGACCAAGTCTCTTGGCCCTCTGTTCGTGACGCGTTGCCCGTCCGTGAATAGCTCGACGCCTGTGCTGGGTTGTTCTCCTCGCCAACTTCTTGGCGCAGGTCGCACACTTGGAGACGCGGATCTGTTTAGCGACAAAGACAACACCGCATTCACCACATGGTTTTGTCAGAGACGCTTTACGGGCCTCAACCTTCAGGGCCTCTTCCGCTCCTCGATTTCTGACCTGCTCCAGTCTTTGTTCTCTACGTCGTGACTGCGCCTGAGCCAGAAGCCCCTTTCGAACGTCTGACTGGCGCTTCCTATACTGGTCAGAACACGGCCTCGAGCAGAACATACGCTTGTCGCCACCGTGTTTCTTCCGGCTGAAACCAGAACCGCAATGCCGGCAAGTGGCCACGATACGCGTGGAGTTAGCAGCTCGCTTTGCGGCATCTGCTTGGGCCAACAGCGCACACGCCTTAGAGCACGTCCGACGGCGGGACTTCGCACTGAACTCTCGGCCGCAGGATGCACAAACGCTGGGCATCACTAATCCTGCGCGCTCTCGCGGAGTGCCGATGCGGCTCGTCGGGTCGCTTGCGCTTCGTCAGTGTGCCCTGACCGATCAAGGAGGGCGGCAGCGTGGTCCAGGGTCTTGGCCGCCCTAGCCAGGTGGGCGCGTAGGCCCGTGATGACGGCCGTGGCCTGCTGCTCGCCCATGTCTCGTGGTCTGAGGATGCGCTTGGTGAGTCGGTAGCCTTCACCCTTGCACCAGAAGCAGCGTGTGCCTGGAGAACCAGCAGGGTTTACCATGCACGGGCACGGCTCGAACGTGTCCTCTGCTATTTCAAGGTTGGCTGTTGGGGATGGGCGTGCTGCCGGCGCAGTAACAGCGTCTTGTGGGGGAAGTGGTGAGGCTGTCTGGCCAGGAGTCAGCACGCCGGAATCCATAGTGCGCCTAAGTGTTGATATTTCGAGTTCCACTTGGAACAGACTCCACGTGGAAGCAGTTCACGACGCCACGCTCCGCTGCCAGCCCATAGCCAACAACCAGCGTCGGACTTCCTCACGTTGCAGATAGACGGTCGCTCGAGGAATGGCGTGCGGCCTGATTGCGGCGAGCTCGCCGGCTTCAATCGCCCGATGGACGCGTGGGCGGGACCAGCCGAGGATGGCGCAGATGTCGCTGACTCTCAGCGGTGGGCCGTTTTGCCAGATTTCGTCTTGCGAGACAGGTGGGCGTTGATTGCGCGGCACGCCCTCAGTGTGGCAAAGGCGTCAGGAGAAATCAGGAGAGGAGGGCTTGCCTATGGACGAATCCACACGATCAGCGAAGATGATCAGCAAGTAGCAGCAGGATCTCTGTCCGCAGTGCGCGGCAGTCATCATCATCTGGATGTTGAATTGCGGCTCGTACCGCCATCGTCATGTCGCGCACACACTGACGCGCCTTGATGTTGGCCATCGCTTCAGCCGCCGTGCAGGCGCCAGGCTCGCGCGCTTGATGATCAATCCGTTTGCGTTCTTCAAGTGTATATTCGACCAATTTTCGAATCATCGTGGCGCTCCGCAGGACTCGCCGTTATCGGAGATCACAGCTCGGAACCTGGGCGGTTATTCGGTGGCCCAATAGAAAATCTTTACGAGTACAACAGCGACAACAGTCAACACTACTGAGCTGACCATCACAAAGACGCACGCCTGATAAACAGCTTCTCTTGGCACTATCGCTCCCTTCGGCGCACGGACGGGCACCGTCGTAATTGACCATTACAGGATGCGCAACGCCCCACACGGTAGAAACGTGCTCTCGCCTCAAACGCAGTCGTCTGAATCCAGCACATTTGACACTCCAATACTGCGTCATCAGGCAAGCCGCCGAAGACCACCTCGTTAGGTGGCAATGGGCGTAATTTGGGCTTCCTCATTTTACGCTCGCCCTATTCTCCCTCACGCGGCCGGGTCGAGCCCAGCGAACCACTCTCGCGCATCCCGCTCAGACCTGAAGCGGACCTGGCATTTGAGACAGACGCGATGATTCACGACCACGAGTCTAGTCGCGTTGAACCGCGTGTAGCGGATCCGCGTCTTCGGGCTGCGACACGTGGGCCGTGGGCAGCAGACGGGAGGCTTCGTGCGGGGCGTCGGCATGGGTTCAGCACCCGCGCTCAAACCGACCTTCATCGCTCTGCGCTTGCGACTCAAGGATCAGCCCGTCAATCTCTCGCAGCCAACAAGCACCATCCGCACGAACAAACGACCCGCCGTCACTCTTCGACAGACATAGGAACTCAGCGCGAAGCTGTGTAATAACCCAGGCGTTAGCCGTGGCCTGCTTCTGGATCTTGTCCCACTGAGCACAGATGATTCGCCGCAGTTCGTCGTCGGGCGTGTCAGGTGACGGCGAAGGCGCATCAGCCAACACGAACCGCACCCACTGCTTCCATTCCTCAGCGGTATAGCGGACGTCCTGCTTCTTGGCATCCGGTTGCTCACTCACGCGATCCACCTTCCTCACGACTGCGCGATCACCGCGTACTTCCTGTTGGCCGTCCTCTTGCTCTGCAGAGGCGCCATGAACGGATCACCGAACTTCCGAGACGTGCTGACTGAGGACTTGTGGCTGGCCGTGATCTCGATCACGGGGCTGTTGCTCCTGATGAGTGTGTAATGTCGCGCAGACCAGCCATCCGATCCCATCCGCTTGCCCGTCGCGCCCCATCGCAGAACGCTTGGATCGCTTCAGGTGACGCGCCATCACGGGCGACGAGGGCCTTCTGGCGGTGGATCTCGGCCAGTTCAGCGGGGGTGTAGGGCATCGGTTCAATCATGACTCCGGCTCCCCGATCTCCACGGTGATGGTGCGTGTGATCGACACGATCTCCATGCCATCGCCAGCCCACATTTCGGCCTCCTCGCGTGACTCGTACAGTGTGGCCACGGTCGCATCGCCATAGATCGAGGCACAGTAGAGGTTTGCGTGAAACTCGCCGGTCTGCTTCACCCTGACCACCCAACCTGTCTCGGTTTTGTCTACCTTGCTCCCGTGCTCCGCTAACGTCTTAGGCCACCCTTCAGGGCATCCACACACGCTGCGCGTGCGCGTCGGATCGGCTTTATGCCACGGGCATTGTTCGTGATGCTGTTCGGTCGTCTGGGCGGTCATGGCGTCTCCGTGGCGTCCGTCGCGGCATGAACCGCACACGGGCATGATTCACTCCGTGTGCAATGTTTCGCCGCGCACTGCCACCAGCCACGGCCGGACCTGCCACGTGTGACGCCTCGCACTTTGCCACGCGAATAGCACGTGGAGCAGAAATGCTCGTGAGCCTGAATGCTCATGTCGGGTTCTCCTGGGAGGGCGGCGAGGGCTCGTGAAGGTTGCAGCCGAACGACTCCCATGTCCCGCCGTCTTCCTCTTGGATGCCGACACCGCACGTGCCTGTCCCGAAACCGTAACGATGATCTCGCGTCCATTTCCGGCACGTCGCGCACGTCCTCGGCGTCTCTGGCGTCTGGGAGGGCTGACGTAAGGCGCGCAAGGCCACGAGTTCGTCAATCGCATCGCTGAGGATGCAATCGAAGTCTCGCGTCTTGTCCACGGGAATCGACCACAGATGCTGTCCCGGCTGCGTTCGGCCGCCGTTCCAGATCACCTGACACAGCATGCTCACCGTATCGCGCAGCAACTTCTCAGACCGCGGGTCGGGTCGCTCCACGGCCGGGGCGGGCGCTGGCTCCACAAACGCATGATCGCGGAATCCGAACTCGTGACTGTCGCCCTCTGGTTGGCCGCATTTCGCGCACAGCGGCGTGACGCCCAGCAAGAAATCAGCGGCCCATCCGTCGCCCTTGTGGCAAAACGGGTAACGAACGCCTCCGTTGTCCACCGGCTCCGGCGTGGCGGGCGCCTCGTGCTGCTGCAGCATGATGCCGTCATAGGACACGCCCGTGATGTTGTGGTCTGGGTCATGCGCCAAGACCAACATCGGCGGCGTGGCGGGCGCTCCCTGGATGGCTTCGGTGATGTCGCGCACTTCTGGATCGATGGGCGCCGTGTTGCAGCCGCCGCATCGCCACACGGCCGGTATATCGCCAAGGGCGTTCTGACGATAGAGCGCCACGCCATCATGCAGGCCTTTGCCGCAGACTTCACAGCCGCTCATTGCGGTTTCTCCTTTGGCGCACGTAATTCGTCGATCTCGTCCTGCTTCCGGTTCATGGCATCACGCACGCAGCCTACAAGGCAATCGGCCACGTCGCCGCTCTCGCAGCCGTCGCCAGCGTTCGGATCGAGATGGCAGTCCTCGATGACTTTGGTGATGATGCGGTCGGCCTCCGCGCACACGATGCACAACTCCGGGGTATTCCGACCGCCGCAGGCATTGCACGCTCCGTATCCCGGCTTCTTCGGCTCGTCCTGGTCCCGTGTCTCTGTCCGTGAGAGGGGCGAATGACCAGCCCACTTTCTCCGCAGTTCAAGCTCTCGACACTTCACGCAGGTCACGGTTGACGGGTCTAGTGAGGCGAAACGCAGGTCCGACAGTTTCTCGCCGCACACCAGCTCCACATTCACCGCCCGCGCGGGATTGATGACCATGTGGATTACACGAGCCTCATAGCCGCACTTCGGGCAGAAGCGCCAATCATCATCGATAGGCACATGGCAGCATTCGGTGACTAGTCCGTCCTGTTCCCCTCCTCGTGCGGGGAGCGCGGCGTCAAGTTCGTCGGCGCACGCTCGATGTGACTTCGCTAGCCCATACTCATAGGCGTAGCCGCGGCCCTCAAACTCAACAGCATCCTTACGCCACTTCACACTCAGCGCGTGCAGGGCAGACGGGGCGGGCGGCTCGGGCCTCTGGGGATCAGTCATCGCTTGTGCTTTCGTGAAGGTCGCAGCCAGATAAACCACACGATGTTGAACACGGCGGTGATGGCAAGTCCGACCAATAGCGGGTCCATCACTCGGGCCTCTGGGGACGGTGGGC
>Ga0068859_100006468_pt1 | contig 11887 bp, 7 predicted proteins | sample KBSSwiS22_FD_66585 | JGI IMG/M metagenome (GOLD analysis project Ga0068859, IMG submission 66585) | Switchgrass rhizosphere microbial communities from Kellogg Biological Station, Michigan, USA - KBS Switchgrass S2-2 | ecosystem: Host-associated > Plants > Roots > Rhizosphere > Soil ... | reverse complement strand
TCCTTTGGAACCGGCTTCGCCACGTCCTCCAGGCGAACGACCTCAGGTGAGCCATAGCGGCGGTAAATTGCCGCCTTCATGTTTTTGCTTTCAACTCCGCTCAATATGCAGGGCTTCTCCTCACAATACTTCTCCAGCAGACACAATACGTGCCAGGAGATTTCCTATTAACAGCACTCGCCGGCGATTGCGAATCCACGAAAAACATGTTTCCCAGGCCCTTGCGTACCGGCTGTAAGATATCTGACATGATCCGTGACACCGAATGCCGGCGCGAAACCCTTCGGGGCTCCGACCGCGTCCTTCCGTGGCGGATTTTAACTACGTTCGTCGCATTGCTGTTTGTCCTCACGCCAACGATGCTGTGTGCCATGCCAATGACTTCTATGAACATGGCAGAGCACGAGTGCTGCAAGCACATGCGCAGTGCAGATGACTGCAGTAAAGCAAACATGACTTCCTGCTGTGCAACGGTTCCGACAGATACCGGTCTGGTGCTGCCAGAGTTGACGAAGAACCCTGTTGAGTCGGCGCCTATCCAGGGCGAATTGGTGACATTCAATGCGATTCAGGCATCACCGATTAGTCTTCTGATCGGAACTCACAGCTTCGGATCTCCGCCATTACCCGTCCCGGCGCACATCGAAATTTTTCGAATCTGATCGTTCTCCTCTGACTTTCGCGACTGCGAGCTGCAGGAGAAGCACCGTCACGTAACGAACTCCTCCTGTGAACCGCGCTAACGCTCGACGCAGGAGGACTTATGTATTCGATTGTCTTGCTGGCGCTTCTTGCCGGCAGCCCTATGACATTGCCGGAAATTGAGGCCGAGGCACTCGCGAATAACCCGGACATCCAGGCCGCGACTTATCAATCTCGACTTGCGGAAAGTCGCCTGGGTACGGCTGCCGCGGTGGACGATCCACAGTTCGGCTATCGCGCATGGAGCACTCCTCTGCTCCAGCCCTGGAATCTCAATCAGACGCAACATATGTTCATGCTCACGCAGAACATTCCAGGCAAGGGTAAGCGCGAGCTGAAGTATCTGGTGGCGTCCGACGACATCGACGTCCAGAGGCTTGCCGCGGAATCGAGAAAGCGCGAAGTTCTTGCGATGGTCCGACAGTCGTTTTATCGGCTGTTGCGAAGCTACGATCAGATCCGGATTCATCACGATCAGGTAGCGCTCTCCGAGAAGGTCATCGATGCAACGCGAATTCAATACATCGCAGGCAGGGCGCTCCAAAAGGACGTCCTTCAGGCCGGGGTTGCGTATTCGAAGCTCGCAGAGCATTTGATCATGTTTGAACGGGAGGCAGACAGCGCCCGCGCCGAGCTCAATACGCTCATGGGTCGCGCCCCCGGCGAACCTCTCGAGGTTGCAGGCGAATACGGAATCATCGAAACGCTGCCGTCACAGGATGAATTGCAGTCCATTGCCTTCAGGAATCGACCGGAATTACTCGCCCTGGAAGCCATGCAAAAGCAATCCACTCACAAAGTCCAGCTTGCCGGAAAAGGATTGAACCCGGATTACTCCCTCTCTGCCGGGTACATGCTCATGCCCTCAGGATCCATGAACCGCAACGGATGGCTCGCAGAATTCTCCATGACCTTGCCCTGGCTTAACCGCAGCAAGCACGACTCGGAGGTTCAGCAGGCACAGGAAGAGTCGGCTGCTCTCCAGGCGGAGTACGCGAAGCAACGCGCAACCATTCTGAAAGAGATACGAGACGCCATCATTCGAGCAGAAGCCGCTCGAAAAATAGTGAACCTCTATCGGGATACCTTGAAGCCTGATCTTGAAAACGTCTCCAGGTCCGCAACTGTTGCTTATCAAACCAGTCAGGCGAGTCTGCTTGACGTGATTGAAACGCAGAGCGGTTCCATTGAAGCCGAATACGCTCTCTTCGATGCCCTCACCGAGTACGAGCAAAGCATTGCCGGCCTGGAGCGTGCAATCGGCGCGCCTCTAACCGCCGAGAGAAGGCCGCTATGACAACCGGCGAAAAGAAATGGATGGTCATCGGAGTTCTATTGGGCGTCGCGATCGTTACTGCAATCGGTCTGGTACTCCATCTTCGACCGGCTTCGCAGGAGAAAACGGAACCCACGGCGAGCGCACCGCCTCTTCCTGAGACTCCTTCGGTTGCCGCGGGTCCCATCGCCGTTCAACTGTCGTCCGAAGAGCAGAAGAAGATCGGACTTCAAGTTACTGAAGTACGGCGAGAAGTCCTGAGCGAAGACATCGTGGTCCCCGGACGCATCGAGGAACCCGAGACGGCAATCAGCACTGTCAGCACCAGGTTTGGCGGTCGCATTGAGCAACTCTTCGTCAATTTCACCGGACAGACCGTCCAACAGGGTGACCCGGTGGCAACCATACAGATCACCAGCCAGCCCGCCGGCAAGGATGATCCTGTGTCGTCCATCTATAGCCGCGATGCGATCGCCGCCGCGGAGGAGTACAAGTTTGCGCTTCAGAATCGCGAACGCGCACACGCCTTATCACGACCTGAGGCGATTGCCCAGGCTGACGCATTGGTTGAAGCAAGTCGATTACGCCTCGAAAGGTTTGGACTGTCCCCTGAACAGGCCGCGAGGCCGCTGACCGAACCGGAACAACCGATACGCACCACGGTTGCGTCCACCTCTTCGGGAATCTTAAGAGCGCGGAAAGTCTCCGCCGGTCAATTCGTAAACCCGGGAGATATCCTGATTGAACTCACGGATCTGAAGTCGCTGTGGGTCAAGGCCCAGGTCTTCGATACGGATCTCGCAAAGATTCGCCCAGGGCTTGCCGTGACCATTACGAGCGAGGCTCTGCCGGGGACGAAGCTCTCGGGCAAGGTTGATTTCATCGACCCGCAATCCGATCCGCAAACACGCACCACGCCGGTCCGCATACAGGTCGAGAACCCCGGCGCTCGCCTGAGGCCCGGGATGGTTGTTCAGGCGTCATTGCGTCTCTCGCTCGGCTCCGTTCTTACGGTCCCGAGAGATGCCGTCCTCGACGGTGGAACAGAAAAGATTGTCTATGTTGTTCGCGATAAGGGGGTGTTCGAACAGCGCAAGGTTCAGGTCGGCAACCCTGTAAAGGGTCGCTATCCGGTTACCAGCGGACTCGTTACAGGCGAGAAAGTCGTAACGAACGGTATCTTCCTGGTGGATTCTCAAACCAGGCTCTCAGGCAGTTTGACCGGAATGTTTGGAGGCTCAAGATCATTTACGCAATCCGACGCGCCGTCGCCTTCAGGTGCGCCTGCGTTCAAGCTTACGTTCCGCATCGACCCCGATCCCCCGCAGGGCGCGAAGGAAAACACGCTCCACGTCACACTACTGGACCCGGCAGGCAAGCCGGTTTCCGATGCGCAAGTTCGTCTCACATTCGTCATGCCGGCTATGCCCGCGATGAACATGGCCGAGATGCGCAACAGCGCCGATCTGAAGTGGAACGGTTCCGAGTACGTCGGCCCCATCACGATCATGATTGCCGGTAGCTGGAACGTTGCGATCGAAGCACGGCGCGGAGGCGCACTCCTCGCCACTTCTCAGATCCACGTCAACGCTCGATGACTGAGGAGTCGATATGATTCAACGGCTGATTGAGTTCTCTCTCAGGAATCGCTTCCTCGTCGTGCTGGCGTACCTGTTGCTCGCCGGTTGGAGTTACTGGGCGATCCTCTCCACGCCAATCGACGCGATTCCGGATCTTAGCGAGAATCAGGTGATCGTCTTTACGGACTGGGCGGGTCGAAGCCCACAGGAAGTTGAGGACCAGATCACCTACCCGCTGACGGTAAACCTGCAGGGGCTTCCCGGCGTCCGGACCGTTCGATCCTCGTCTGCCTTCGGCTTCTCGATGGTGAACATCATCTTCGAGGACTCGATTGATGTCTATTTCGCCCGCACCAGAGTGCTCGAGCGACTCAATCTCGCTTCGAGTTTTCTACCGCCCGGCGTCGTTCCCATGCTTGGTCCGGATGCTACAGGGGTCGGCCAGGTCTTCTGGTACACCGTCGACGGCCCCTATGATCCGGCGACTTTGAGATCGTTGCAGGACTGGTTCATCAGATACCAACTGAACGCCGTTCCGGGCGTCGCGGAAGTCGCCAGCATCGGCGGCTTCGTCCGCCAGTATCAGGTGGATGTCGATCCAACCAAACTTCGTGCCTACAACATTCCGATCCGAATGGTGTTCGAAGCCATTCAGCGCAGCAACAGCAACGTCGGAGCCAAGGTTATCGAGGCAAACGATCGGGAGTTCGTGGTGCGCGGGCTGGGCCTCATTGGATCCGTGGCGGATATCGAGAACATTGTGTTGTCGAACACGAACGGAACACCCGTCACGGTGCGAAATGTCGCGACCGTCCAGCTTGGACCGGAATTCCGCCGAGGAGTGCTCAACAAGGCAGGCGTGGATGCCGTCGGTGGCGTTGTGATCATTCGTTACGGTGCAAACGCGAGGCAGGTGATCCAGAAAGTCAAAGCCAAGATCTCCGCATTACAGGCCGGCCTGCCGGAGGGAGTGCAAATCGAACCGTTCTATGACAGAAGTGAACTGATTGACCATGCGGTGAGGACACTTGAAGATTCTTTGATCGAGGAGATCGTTCTTGTCACGTTCGCACACATCTTCTTCCTGTGGCACTTCAGAAGCATCCTGATCGTCACGATTCCCCTTCCCCTTGCCGCCGGCGCTTCATTCCTTCTGATGCGGTATACGGGAATCTCTTCCAACATCATGTCCCTGGGAGGTATCGCAATCGCAATTGGCGTGCTGGTCGATGCAGGAATCGTGATGACGGAGAACGTCCTTCGTCACGCTGAACAGCACTTCGAGCAGTATGGCGAGTATCGAAGCAAGATTCTCGAGATAACGCTGCGCGGGGCAACCCTCGTCGGACGACCGATCTTCTTTTCGATGGCGATCATCATCCTGGCGTTTGTACCGGTCTTCGCGTTGACGGGAATGGAAGGCAAGCTCTTTCACCCTCTGGCGTTCACCAAGACATTTGCAATGATCGGTTCAACGATCATTGCCGTAACACTCGTACCAGTCCTCTGCACCTTCCTTATTCGCGGCAAACTCCACCCCGAAGCGCACAACCCTATCATGCGACTCTTGCGGGCGATATATCGCCCTGTTCTCTCTTTTGCCTTAAACCATCGCGCGACGACCCTGCTTGTGGCCGCAGGCCTGTTTGCCTTCGCGGTGTACCTTACGACGACGATAGGTTCTGAGTTCATGCCTCCACTCGATGAAGAAACAGCGATGTGGATGCCCATCACGGATCCCAGCATTTCCCTGACAAAGGCGACGAAGTTGATGGTGGAACAGGATCGCATCATCGCTTCCGATCCGGCCGTGAAGATGGTTGTGGGAAAGATTGGCCGGGCGGAAACCTCAACGGATCCCGCCCCGATCAACATGAGCGAGACGATCATTACGCTCACGCCTAAGAACACCTGGCCCGAAGGCACGACGAAGGATTCCATCCTGCAGCGACTCGACGAAAAACTGCGTACTCCGGGTGTAACAAACATCTGGACGCAACCGATTCGCAATCGTATCGATATGTTGTCAACCGGCGTTCGAACGCAGGTTGGCGTGAAGGTGTTCGGGAAAGACCTGCATGTCATCGAGGAAAAGTCTGCGGAGATCGAGCGCGTCCTGCACGATGTCCCCGGCGCCGTCGATTTGTACGCCGAGAAGATCACGGGTGCGCCTTATGTTGAGATTCGCATCGATCGTGAGGCGGCAGCGCGTCGGGGAGTGTCGGTCGGAGATATTCAGGACGTCATTGAGACGGCAATCGGTGGCAGGAACCTTACATTCACGATAGAGGGACGAGAACGCTATCCCGTGCGGGTACGATATGCGCGAGACTTCCGCGAAAATCTCGAGTCGTTAGGGAACGTTCTCGTGCCGGCTTCAACCGGCGCTGCCGTTCTGCTGCGGGATGTTGCCCGCATCGGAACCACGATTGGCCCTTCGATGATTACCAGTGAGAACAGTCTTCTGCGCGGGACCGTGCTTATGAATGTCCGCGGACGCGACATCGGAGGGTTCGTCGAGGAAGCGAAGCGGGTGGTGGCCCAGCGCGTCGTCATGCCGCCTGGCTACTACGTCGAGTGGAGCGGTCAGTACGAGAATCAGATCCGCGCAAAACAGCGTCTGCAGATCGTAATCCCCGTCGTTCTCGTCATCATCTTTGTGATGCTCTACATGACCTACCACTCCGCGAAAGAAGCGCTTCACGTTCTGCTGGCTGTGCCCTTCGCCTTGAGCGGCGGCGTCTTCCTCTTGAAATACATGGGATTCAACTTCTCTGTCGCCGTTTGGGTCGGATTCATCGCGCTTTTCGGAACCGCTGTCCAGACTGGCGTGGTCATGGTGATCTATCTTGAGGAGGCCGTCCGACGGAAGATTTCAGAGAGAGGAGCGCTCACGCGCGAAAGCCTGCGAGAAGCGGTGATTGAAGGAGCTCTTCTCCGCCTGCGTCCCAAGGTCATGACCGTTGCGACCGTTGTGGCGGGACTTCTTCCGATCATGTGGTCCACGAAGACAGGAGCCGAAGTCATGAAGCCGCTCGCGACACCTGTGCTCGGGGGTATGTTGAGCTCCCTGATCCACGTTCTGATTGTGACGCCCGTCCTCTTCACGTGGCTTCGACAATCACAGATCCCGGATGACAGCGAATAAAGAGATGGGAAGATATCGTTGGTCAGACACCGAATTCGAAATGCAGAATTCGGTGTCTGACCAACGCGGCTAGTGGCACGCCACACCCCACTAGAACTCGAACTTGACCTGCCCGGCAAGCGAGCGGTTCCCGGTCTTGGAATCGATTTCACCGAAAGTGCCGCTGTTGATATTCAGGTTTGGATCCCCTGGATTGGGATGGTTGAAGACGTTGTTCGAATCTATTCGGACGGTCAGCCTCGTGCCTTCCGTCATTCGGAAAGTCTTTTGAATGTTGGCATCGACCTCCCAGCGTCCAGGCCCATAGATTGGATTCAAGCCCAGGCTGCCAAGCTGTCCTGGAGCCGCATTTCGCAAAATAATGTTGTTATTGGAATCGGCAATCGCGGTGTTCGAGCAGAATGCCACGAGGTTCGCGGCAACCTGCTGGCAGGCCGGGTCCTGGATCCGCTGGTATTCTTGCCCGAAGTACTGCCCGAAGGTATCTCCCCAATTCACGGTACCCTTGCGCGGAAAATCTCCCACGAGGTCCGGCGTACCGGTCCGATTGATCGTATTACGTGCGGCAACGCTAAGGGGCGCTCCAGTCGATGCGTTGAAGATGGTTCCCATATGCCAACCTTCGATAACGCGAGCCAACCAGCCGCTCGAGTTTCCACCGATGAACTTTCCAGGACCGAACGGCAACTCGAACGTCGCGTAACCACGAAAGTCGTGAGTTCGGTGGGACGAGGCAACGGTATAGTCCGCGGCACGATTCAGGAAGTCACGGTAAGTTGCGGTGATTCCGCCGCCATCGGGAGTGCTGCCCTGGACGCCAGTCGCACGACTCCACGTCCATGTGGCCTGAAACGTTATGCCCTTGCTTGGACGCATTGTGACCTGTGTCTGCAGGGAGTGGTAGACGGACTGATCGGAGTTGTTCCGCATTTCCATCGTGGAGAACTGCGGATTCGCGACGATGAAGTTGTCCGGGAACAACCCGCTGGATGCCATTGTTGCACCAGCAATGGTCTGCCCCGCCGGTATGTTCACGCCGATGTTCGCCGTGTTCAGCGAATTTGCGACCGCCCGGAAATCGCCGTTGGCAAGATTGGTCCGGAAAGTCGTGTGACGGCGCAACGCCTCTGAACCCGACACATTAGTGCCAACGACACCGATACCGGTGCCGAAATTCAACCCGTTGAACATCTGGTCGAACAAAGGTGAATTTCCGCCGGCGCGAGTTATCGTCAAGGCTTCCATCAATCCGTTGAACCGGAAGTCGGGCTCGTTGTAGTTCAGCGTGGAGTGTAGTTTCACACCGCGTGTCCCAACGTACCGCATATCTAAAATGAGTCCCAACGGCAGGGACCGTGTTACGCCGAACGTAAACGTCTGGACATACGGCGATGTATAACTGGGGTCGTAAAACGCCTGGGCGACGGATCGGTTGTTTGTGGGAACGACAACCTTTTCGTCTATCGACGAAGGAACCGCGAGCGGCAGTATGACATTCGTGAGATCCCGGTAAGCTGATCCTCCGTTATCAATCGCATTGACTTCCAGTCCAGGCAGGCGCCCGGAATCCGCGTCGATCCACGAAAGGCTGTTTCCCGGCAAGAGATATGTAATCTGGTAACCGCCGCGAACAGTGGTTTTGTCCTTACCGCCAAAACCAGGCGACCACGAGAAACCGACTCCCGGACCAAAGTTGTTCGTGTCACTGGGCCAGATTCCAAGGTCAGGGTATTTGGAGTCCTTGCCGATCAAGACGACCTCCGTCAGTCCGGCTTTTGTCACTCCTCCGTTGTGAAAGGCCTCGCCGAAGCTGCGTCCGGACATTCCAAAGTAACCGGCATTGCCATCGATGGGCCCTCGCGTCCAGAACTGGCCCGTCGCACTGCGAAAGTCCGGCACACGAAACAGGTCATACCGCACGCCGAGATTCAGGGTGAACGACGGCGAGACTTTCCAATCGTCCTTGATGAAGAAGTTCACCTCGTTTTGATGGTTTTCACGAATCTTGCCGCGAGTATTCTCGGGTTGACCCGGATGGTTGTACGACTCCTTGTAGTCGATATAAGTCGTATCCGTCGGCTCCCACGTCTCGAACCGCATAGAGACGCTGCTGACCGATCCCGCCAGGAACAACAGCTGATTCTGAGCGAGCGTGACGTTGTTCGTCAGTAATCCGTTGACCTGGGAGATACCAGTAACCGCGACATTACCGGCGCCTCCCGTGACCGTTGGGATCAATCCGAACTGTAGGCTCGTTACGGGCGTGGGCTGATACCCGGCGGTGTACGCATAACGTAACTCTCCACCGAACTTCAGCGAATGGTTCCCATGAGTCCACGTCATGTTATCGCTGTAGGTGGTGAGAGGACTCCTGTTTCCGAAGTCGCCGCTGGCGCCGACAACGTGGTTGGCGAACATGACGGGGCGAACGTAAACAGGATATCCGTTGACCTGTGGCAGAAACCTGTAGGCGTCGTCCTTGACCCCTGGCGTCTCGATTGCCGGTGACCAGTACAACGACGTGGTTCGGTAACCGAAACGGAATTCATTCAGCAGGGTGGGAGAGAGCACAGACGTAAAGCTCAACGTCCGAACCTTGGGTTTCTCTCTGATTTCTCCGGAGTATCCCGTGGGCCAGGGCGAAAGGTTGTTGTTGTCCGTGTAGTGACTTTCGTCAACCCATGTACCGCTGAGCCGATGCTTCGAGTTGAACTGATGATCGACCTTGATGTTGATCTGAGATCGGTTGAACGCTTCTATGTTCTGCGCTGTTCCACCTGCAGAACCGCCCACAGTGCGTCGTACCCAACGATGAGTTGCGGTGTTCAAACCATCAATCGATACCCCGCCAATCGTGGCGGCGCCGTCAAACGCATTGGGCATCGGCATCTTGTTCATGATGGATTGAATGAGACCCGTCGGATCCGGCCGAGTTCTCGCCGGATCCCCCGGATTCAGAGCGTCGCCGAACACACTGAAGGTACGCATTGGCCCCGTAGCTCCGGGAATCTGGGTGAAATCGAGCGGGTTTCCCTGTTTGTCCACAACGGCCGCAACGCGCGTGGCTCCGGTGCCGCTCGGCGTGACGTCGGCATTCCCGTTGTTGACGCCGGGGAAATACCTGAACAATCCGGCTCGTGCGGACTCCGTGAGGACAGCCGCGTTGACAGTTTCCTTCTGCAGCTGGTCGTTACGATCGTAGAGGACAAAGAAGAACGTCTTGTTCTTGAATATGGGACCACCGAGACTCACGGTCGTTTCGTGACGGTTGTACCAAATCGGTGATGAACTCAGACGGTTTGCTGACCAGGAGTTCGCGTTAAGCGCCGAGTTGCGCACATTCCACGTCGCTGCGCCGTGGAACTGATTGCCTCCCGAGCGAGCGCGCATTTGAATTTGAGCGGCGCCTCGGCCTTCGACATCCACGGGTGCAACCACGACACGCATTTCATCGACCATGTCGGGCGCTACGAAGAACGACGTCTTTAGTCCCTGCGTATGTCGTCCTGTGTTCATGGTGACACCGTCCATGGATATCGCGACATTAGCGGCGCCGTTCGTCGTGATACCTGCAAACGTCGTGCTCGCTTGCCCGTCGCCCACGACGCCGGGCATGGTTGCCGTAACGAGATCCATCACGTTGCGTCCGACCAGCGGAAGATCCACGATCTGTTGAGACGCCAGAACACTGCTGACCGAAGCCGCGGCCGCCGTAATCAACTCGTCTGCTGCGGCGTTGACTTCAACTTGTGTGGCCACGGTGCCAACCTGAAGCGTGAAGTTCTGCCGGATCTGTTGGGCGGTTCCCAGCGTTAAGCGGAATGTCTGCGTCTGAAATCCGGGAAGCGATGCACGAACTTCATAGACTCCGGGTTGCAGACTCGGGTACCGATAGGTTCCTCCCTCATTGGTAAGCGCTTCCGACGCGACACCGGTCGTAACGTTCGTCGCCGTAATACTGACTCCTGGGATCAAAGCTCCAGTGGCATCCGCCGCCGTCCCACTCAATGTGGAGTTGACTCCGACCTGCGCCGGAGCATGAATCGCGAACAACAAACACACCAGGAATGCCGCACAAACATGGCTTCTCTTGACGTTGAAGGGCGTGGTCCTGACTACGGTTGCGATGGTCTGGGTTAAAACACCGACCGCACCCCCACAGATCGACTGAACTGCTGGGAAAGCTTTCATATGTCCCCCCGGAAGGCGCTGTGAGCGCCCATGTTGTTTCGGAAAGTACGTCGCTAGTACTGGGCGTGGTATATCACATCGCGTCGGAGGGGTGCGAGTTTCAAGCGACTGAGAGAGCCAGACGTCGATGCTTTCCGTGGACGTGTGGGGTGCGACGTTGTATCGAAGCAGTCAAAGGGTGCCGGATATTGATTGCACCGAACTCAGAGGCGTGGACGAAGTTGATCAGGCGGGATTAGAACAAGTCTCAAGGTTTTTTGGTTCGCGCATTGCCCGCTTCACTGGCCTCTCACGATTCCCTGGTCTCTGCTCGATCCTTATTTGCCAGGACGAACAGCCTGAGCCTGGAGGCAATCTCGTCCCGGACGCGCCGAAACGTTTTGATCTGAGTTGCGTGCTCACCGCGTGCCTCCGCGGGATCGTCGACCCCCCAGTGAATCGGGGTTGACCCCGGAAACACCGGACACGCCTGCTTCGCTCTGTCGCACACAGTGATAACGTAATCAAACTGTTGCCCTTGAAACACGCTGACATCCTTTGACGTCTGGCCGGTTATATCAACGTCGATTTCATGCATTACCTCAATGCTCAGAGGATGGACTCCCTTGGGATGCGTTCCAGCACTGAACACTTCATGGCGATCTCCGCCGATCTTCCGAAGAATCCCCTCAGCCATCTGACTTCTTGCCGAGTTTCCCGTGCACAGAAATAAAACACGCTTCTTCATGCTGACCCTTTCTTTGACATCGCACCAGTGTGTCTGTCAGTGACCGTGGCGGACTCCGGTGCCTTCATCATCCATCTCGACACGAAGACTGCTGACGCTCCTCCAAGAGCTTGCGCAATCACAAACCCCGGGACGTCCCCTGGCCGAATCCCCGCAAAGGTATCTGTGAACGCCCGAGCGATCGTGACGGCGGGGTTCGCAAAGGACGTTGACGCTGTGAACCAGTAGGCGGCCGTGATGTATGCAGCCACCACGTAGGGGAT
>Ga0068859_100006467_pt1 | contig 11887 bp, 7 predicted proteins | sample KBSSwiS22_FD_66585 | JGI IMG/M metagenome (GOLD analysis project Ga0068859, IMG submission 66585) | Switchgrass rhizosphere microbial communities from Kellogg Biological Station, Michigan, USA - KBS Switchgrass S2-2 | ecosystem: Host-associated > Plants > Roots > Rhizosphere > Soil ... | reverse complement strand
GGACGCTCCCGCCGTCCTCTACCCGGTCGCCGGCGGACCGCGCTGCTCCGAGCTCGTGGAGCTCGGACGGAAACTCGCGGCGCGCGGCGCTCCGGTCTCGGTGTCGATGACGACGTGGGTCTTCGACCGCGACGCCGACGGGCGGACCGCGGAGGCCTGTACGACCGCGCTCGAGGGACTCCTCGCGAAGGAGCGATGAGATGCCGCACTATCCGTACCTGATCGTCGGTGCCGGGATGACCGCGGACGCCGCGGTCCGCGGGATCCGGGAGCTCGACGCCCAGGGGGCGATCGGCGTGATCGGGACCGAGGCCGATCCGCCGTACGCGCGGCCGCCGCTGACGAAGGCGCTCTGGAAGGGCGATCCGCTCGATTCCGTGTGGAAGTGGACGGCCCAGGCGGGCGCGCAGCTCCACCTCGGCCGGCGGGCGACGGCGCTCGACCTAGGGGGGAAGACGGTCACCGACGACGGGGGCGCGACGTACACGTACGACAAGCTGTTGCTCGCGACCGGCGGGACACCGCGGCGCCTGGGCTCCGGCGCCGAGCACGTCCTGCACTTCCGTTCGCTCGCCGACTACCGGATCCTCCGCGAGCTGGCGAAACCGGACGCCGCGATCGCCGTGATCGGCGGCGGGTTCATCGGATCGGAGCTGGCGGCGGCGCTGTCGATGTCGGGGTGCAAGGTGACGATGCTCTTCCCGGACGCGGGGATCGGCGGACGGATCTTCCCGGCGGACCTCGCGGCATTCCTCGCCGGCTACTACCGCGAGCGGGGCGTGGACGTTCGCCAAGGCGAGAAGGTGACCGGCGTGGCGCCGCAGCGCGGGAAGCTCGAGGTGGAGACGAAGAGCGGCTTCCGCGCGACCGTGGACGCCGTGGTCGCGGGACTCGGGATCGTGCCGAACACCGAGCTCGCGGAGGCGGCGGGGATCGAGGTCGAGGACGGGATTCCCGTCGACTTACGCCTGCGCACCAGCGACCCGTCGGTGTTCGCGGCCGGGGACGTGGCGCGCTTCGAATCGCCCCAGCTCGGCAAGCGCCTGCGGGTCGAGCACGAGGACAATGCGCTGACGATGGGGAAAGCGGCCGGGCGCTCGATGGCCGGCGACGACACGCCCTACACCCACCTCCCCTTCTTCTACTCCGACCTGTTCGACCTCGGCTACGAGGCGGTGGGAGAGATGGACTCCCGGCTCGAGACCGAAGCCGACTGGAAGGAGCAGTTCCGCGAGGGCGTCGTCACCTACCGCGCGAACGGCAAGGTCCGCGGCGTGCTGAACTGGAACGTCTGGGGGCAGGTGGACGCGGCGCGGGAGCGGATCGAAAAAGGGGTCTGACCCAATTACGGGCAGGCGCCCGAAGAATCCAAGGTGCGGGGGCCCGCGCTCGCGGATCCCGCCTGCCCCGTCCCGGTGCCGTTCTCGCCGAGCACGAGGAACCAGTCGAGCCGGCCCGCCGGGGGATCCGCGATCCCCGCGAGCGAGCTTCCGCCGGTCGTCGCCAGCGCGCACGAGTCGAGCGCGGGCGTGAGGAGCGCCGGCAGGTCCGCGAGGTGCCCGCGGTAGATCGTGTACGCCGTGGCCGCCGCATCCGCCGACCAGGAGAGCGAGGTCTTGCCGGTCCACGCGAGCTGGCCGATCTCCGGCGGCCCGCACGGCGCCGCGAGCGTGATTTCGAGCTCGAAACCGGTGACGGTCGCGGCGGCCCCGCTCACGTTGTCGAGGATCTCGAGCGACCAGAACCCCTGAACCGATTTCCCGTCGAGCTGGGAGAGCGCCGCGTCGGGCCGGTAAGACCCGGTGAACGGTGCGGTCCCGGAGGAGATGGCCGCACCGGCCTCGTCGTCGAAGACGGTGTTCGTGAAGTTGTCCCCGACGCCGCCGCGATGGCTCGCGAGGGAGACGAGCGAGCCGTCCGGATGCCTCAAGTTCACGACGAGCTGGCCCACCGACGTGTGCGACACGTTGAGCCGCACGTTGAGGTCCACGATCGTGCGCGGGTCGTCCAGCGAGAAGCCGAGACCGATCGGGAACGGACTCGAGTCGGGGAGCGTCTGCGGGACGTTCGGCGAGGCGAACCACGTGGCGATCTCGGTCCGGACGTCGAAGCTGTAGAACTGCCCGCCGTTGGTGGCGACCGCGGTCTGCGACAGCCCGTCGGTGGAGCCGACCGTGTAGTAGACGCGCGCGCACTGCGGGAGCCCCGAGAGGTGCACGCTGTGGGCGGCCACCATCGCGGGATTGACGGGGGGCGACGTCGTAGGCGGCTTCGTGAATCCCCAGGTCACGAAGGTCGTGGACGGCTCGTTCGTCGTCCACTTCACGTCGGCGGAATTCCCGGTGATCCCTTCGGCGCGAACGTTCGTGATCTGGGGCGGCGCGCAGTCCATCGTGGCCGTGCGCTGCTGGGGCTGGTTCAAGATCCCGCAGGCGGAGGCGTCCTGGTAGGTGACGGTTACGACGGTGCCGTCGCCGCCGCTGACCTTCCCGTCCGCGGCCGCGGGGAGGGACGTGGTCTGCATCGAGCCGGTGAACATCCCGGCGCTCGTCTCGGTGAGCACGAGCGTCTCGGCGGTCGCCTCCTGGGTCGAGGTGACCGCGACCGCCTTCGAGCCGGCGCCCGCGAGGTCTGAATCGACGAGCGTCACCTGGAGGGTGTCGGAGCAGGTGTAGATCGCCTTGTCCAGGGTGACGACACCCTTGCAGGTCTGGCCCGTGCAGTCGATCGGGACCGACTTCTGGATGAGCGTGTTCGCGAGCCCGCACGCGGAGGCGTCGAGGTACCGGACGGTCATCGTCGAGCCCTGGGCGACGTTGAGGACGCCGTTGGGCGCGGGAGCCTGGGAGCTGGTCGCGATCGACCCGACGAAGATCCCGGAGCCCGCCGGGGACTCGAGCAGCGTGACGACCTCGGGCGTCGTTTCGACCGAGGAGAGGACCTCCACCGTCCGCGAGCCCGAGCCGGCGATGTCGGCATCCAGGAGCGAGATCTGCACGTTGTCGGAACAGTTGAAGGACGTCTTGTTGAGCGTGATCGATCCGGTGCAGGCCTGGCCCTGGCAATCGATCGCGGCGGTGCGCGTGAGCGCGACGTTCGGAGTTCCGCACGCGGAGGCGTCCACGAACTGCATCGTCGCGGTCGATCCGGTCGCGACCTTGAGCACGCCCGCCCCTGTCGAGGGGGACGCCGACGTCGGGATCGAGCCGCGGAACACGCCGGAGCCCGCGGGGGTCTCGACCAAGGTGACCAGCTCGGGGGTCGTCTCGACCGTGGAGGTGACCGCGACCGTCTGCGGGCCCGCGCCCCTCAGGTCGGCGTCGGTCACGCGGATCTGCAGCGAATCGAAGCAGCCGTAGACGCTCCGGTCGGAGGAGAGGCGCCCGGCGCAGGAGACGGGCGTGGCCTGCGTGCAGGCGCTCCCGGGTCCCATGCAAGCGGCGCTCGCTCCGACCGCCTGCACGACGTACGAGTACGTGCGGTCGTCGGCGACGTCGTTGTCGGTGTAGGTCAGCGCGTTCCCTTCGAAGATCAGGGCCTTCCCGAAGTCGCATCCCGCGAACCCCTCGGACCGGAGCACGCGGTAGGCGCTCGCGTTCGGGACCGCGGTCCAGCTCACGACGATCTGGTTCGAGACGCTGCTCGTCGCGGTGACCGCCGGAGCCGCGGCTGGTCCGGACGCGCACCCCGAGTCGGCCGGTGCGGGCGTCGCGCAGGCGATGCCGTGCCGGTTGAAGGCGTTGTAGAGGGCGGTCATGTGCGGGGTGCCGTTCGTGACGTTGCCGTCGTCGTCGTCGGCCGCGAGCCACCGCATGTAGGCGTTGGTCGCGCCGCAGCCGTTCGAGCTGGCGCCGCAGGTGCAGCCGTGCCACGAGCCGATCATGCCGCTTCCCTGGTAGAAGATCTTCGAGCCGAGGTTGAACGCGTCCTCGCGCGACATGTTGTAGGGGGCGGACTGGAGGTCCCGCGCGACCAAGTCCCACGCCGCCTGCCGTGACGGCGCCGCGGAACAGTGGACTTGGCGCCCGCAGGGGCCCGACCCCGACGCGCAGTGCGTGCAGACGAAGCCCAGCGCGGTCCCCGGGACGTTCGCGGCGTGGCCGGCCCAGTCCGCGTCGCGGACGCCGGAGCAGTTCGTGTCGCAGTAGGTGCCGAGCAGCGACTCGTTCTGGTTGAACCCGGTGCCGTCCGCGGTCATCCCGCAGCCCTTGTTCGCCGTCTGGAAGAAGCCGTAGCCGACGCAGGAGGCGCGGAGGCGGTAGATCCCCGTGATGTCGCCGTACGCCTCGCCCGAGCTCGACGGGGCGCCGCCCGAATCGTTGTCGTCGAGCGCGTGGCCCCACTCGTGGTCGAAGACGGCGGCGATCTCGCCCGTGTTGCGGCAGCCCCCGCCCGAGCGGAAGAAGTTGATCGTCCCGTCCGAGGGGGAATAGAAGGCGTTGCACACGTCCACGATGTTCATGTTCGACGTGATCTTCTGGCCGAGCCAGGCGTTGAAGGGGAGCCACCCCTTCGCCACCTCGATCAGCTTGTTGATCTCGTAGTAGCCGGAGCGCGTCGCCGCCGTGTTCCCGCCGGAGCCCCCCGCCGACGTGCAGTCGTGCTGGCCGTTCACCCCCTCGAGGTCGATGTTGCCGGTGGCGCTCGAGAACGAGATCGGGCCGCAGGTGTCGGTCATGCGGACGAACCGGCCGTTCAGCGTCGTCGTCGCGGTGCCGGAGGCGTAGTCGTACACGCCCGACGCGTCGGTGAAGTTGTTCGGGGCAGGGAGCCCGGTGTCGGCGTAGGGCATCGGCTCGCCGGCCTGCATGGCGCCGCAGGTCGCGTTCGAGGGGCAGATCCCGGTGTTGGTCAGCGGGTACGCGCCCCCCTGGATCTTGCGGGCCTCGTACTGGTTCGTGTCCTGGAACGCGACGACCTCGCCGTCGTGCGCGTCCACGAGGACCTCCCATCGCTCGACCTCGCTCCCGCGCTGGAAGCCGAAGACCCACGCGAGGACGTGTCCGTAGGCGCCCGTGTCGCCGCCGGGAGCGGTCGGGATGATCTCGAGATGCGCTTCGGACCACAGCACGTCCGCGTCCGCGCGCCCGCCGGCGTACGCGAAGCCCGCCGCCATCGCCTCGTCCGGACCGAAGGCGGGGTGCGTGTCGATCGTGACGTTCCCCCACATCTCGCTGCCGAACAGGACCATGTTGCCGTTGTTCAAGGCGGCGGCGACGTGCGCGTAGCGGACCGGAATGCCGTTCACGACCTGCGGCAGGCGCACGTCCCACAGCTCCTCGGTGACGCGCTGGGCATCGCCGGGCCCGATCTGCGCGGCGTCGAGCCCGAGTGCCGTGGCGTGGCGAACCGCGAAGCCGCGGACGAGATCGCCGACCACGGCGGCATCGACGGCGGTGACGGGCCGGCCGAGGGCCAGCGAGAGCGCTTCGAGCGAGACCGCGTTTCCCGTTCCCGCCCCCGGAACCATCGGGATGGCGGCGACGAGGTTGGTCGCGACGCCCGAGCGCGGATCGACGTAGAGGGAGGCGCCGGGGCCCGCCACGGCCGCGATCGCCGGCGGCAGGGGCGCCAGGTCGTTCCCGAGCGAGACCGACAGCTCCGGCCGGAAGAACTCACGGGAGTCCAGGTGCTCGCCCGGGCGCAGCGGAACCAGCTCTTTCTTCCGGACGTCCAGGGCTCGAACCGAGCCGAACGCGACGAGGGCCAACACGAGCGCGCACGCGAGCTTGGGCTTCCGCAGCACGAATCCTCTCCTCGATGCGCGTTGGCACCCCGCCCGACGGTCCCCCGGCGGGAATCGCCCGAAATGATACGACGACAAAAGGGGTCTGACCCTATTTCTTGGCGAGGCGCTTCAAAGCCGCTATCTGGCGGAGGTACTCCCGGCGCGGCTGGGCGGGGGTGCCCCACAGGACCGAGGCCGCCGGGACGTCGCCGATCACGCCCCCCTGGCCGCCGACCATCGACCGCTCCCCGACCGTGACGTGGTCCCCCACCCCGACCTGTCCGCCGAGGAGGACGTAGCGCCCCAGCGTCACGCTCCCGGCGAGGCCGACCTGCGCCGCCAGGACGCAGTGCTCGCCGATGACGTTGTTGTGAGCGACCTGGACCAGGTTGTCGATCTTGGTCCCCTTCCCGATCCGCGTGGTCCCCAGCGTCGCCCGGTCGATCGTCGTGTTGGCGCCGATCTCCACGTCGTCGCCGACGACGACCGTGCCGACCTGGGGGACCTTGACGTGCCGGCCGCCCTCCTGCACGTAGCCGAAGCCGTCGCTGCCGATCACGGAGCCCGCGTGGACGATGACGCGATGGCCGAGCACGACGCGCGGGTAGAGCACCACGCGCGGGTGGAGGACGCAGTCCTCCCCGACCACGGCCCCCGTTCCGATGACCGTGCCCGCGTCGATCGCCGAGCGCGCGCCGATCTTGGCGCCCTCCTTGATCACGGCATGGGCGCCGACGTGCACGCCGGCGCCGATCTCGGCGCTTCCGGCGACGACCGCGGTCGGGTGGATCCCCGGCGGCAGGACCTCGGGGGGATGGAAGATCGCGACCGCCCTCGCGAAAGCGGCGCGCGGAGATTTCACCAGGATGAGCGTCTTGCCGGTCGGCGCGCGGTGCTTCGTGTCCATGCCCGCGAGGACCACCGAGGCGCGTGACGCGAGCGCCTGCTCGAGGTGCGCGGGGGCCTCCGCGAAGGTCACCCGCCCCTCCACCGCCTCCGACGCCGCGGCCACGCCCAGGATCTCGACGTCGCCGTTGCCGTGGATCTCGCCGCCGAGCTCCTCGGCGAGCTTCCGAGCCGAGATGCGCATGGCACGGATACTATCCCGACCCATGACCGTCCGTTCCGCGCTCCTGGCCGGGTACGCGATCCTGCTGCCGATCGCGCTCATCTACCGGATCAGGTCTCAATCGAGCGGCGAGAAGCTCGACCGGAGGCGCGAGGGCGCCTTCATGCTCGCGACGCTGCGCCCCGTGGCCGGCCTTTGCGCCATCGGCTGGGTCGCCTGGCTGTGGCGTCCGGCTTCGATGGCGTGGGCGGCGATCCCGCTCCCACCCGAGGCGCGGGCGGTCGGATTCGGCTGCTGGCTGCTCTCCGCCGTCCTCTGGATCTGGACCTTCGTCTTTCTCGGCAAGAACCTGACCGACACGGTCGTGACGCGAAAGGCGCACACGCTCGTCACGAGCGGCCCCTACCGCTTCGTGCGGCACCCGTTCTACGTCGCGGTCACGCTCCACCTCATCGGCGCGGCGCTGATCGCTTCGAACGCCTTCATCCTCGCGACCGGGATCGCGACCGTGGCCCTGATCGCGCTTCGGACGCGACGGGAGGAGGCGGAGCTTCGTGCGCGGTTCGGGGAGCCGTATCGAGAGTTCGTGGAGAGAACGGGGATGTTCTTCCCTCGGGGCTCCGGGGCCTGGATCGCGGTGGGCCTCGTGCTCCTCACGCTCGCGGCGTACGCGCGAACCCCGGTCCTCGGCTTCATCAACGTGGACGATCCCGGCTACGTGATCGAGAACCAGCAGGTTCAGGCGGGGCTGACGGCGGACGGTGTCCGCTGGGCGTTCACGACCACGGCACAGTCCAACTGGCACCCGCTCACATGGCTCTCCCTGATGGCGGACACGATGGTGTGGGGAAGCTCGGCACGCGGCTATCACCTCACGAACCTGGCCCTGCACGTGCTCGCCACCCTGCTCCTCTTCGCCGCGCTCGAGCGAGCGACGAAGGAGCGCCTCCCGTCCGCCGCGGTCGCCGGGCTCTTCGCGCTCCACCCGCTCCACGTCGAGTCGGTCGCGTGGGTCAGCGAGCGCAAGGACGTGCTGAGCGCGGTGTTCTGGATGCTCACGCTCCTCCTCTACGTGCGCCATGCGGAGAGACGGACGCCGGCGCGGTACGCGCTCGTCGCCGTCTCGTTCGCACTCGGTCTGCTCGCGAAGCCGATGCTCGTGACGCTCCCGCTCGTGCTGCTGCTGCTCGACCACTGGCCGCTCGGCCAGCTCGGTCGCAGCACGGCACGAAAGCTCGTCCTCGAGAAAGCGACGCTCCTCATCCTGTCCGGGTTGTCCTCCTGGGCGACGCTCGTCGCCCAGCGCGACGCGATCCGGACCGTCGAGATGTTCCCGCTGGGTGATCGCATCGCAGGAGCGCTCGTGACCACCTGCGTCTACCTCCTCCAGATGCTCTGGCCCAGCCGGCTCGCCGCGTACTACCCGACCGTGCCGCTTCCCGCGTGGCAGCCCGTCGCGGCCGGTCTCCTCCTCGCCGCGATCACCGTGGCCGCGATCCTTTACGGACGGACGCGCGGCTGGCTCGTCACCGGTTGGGGGTGGTACCTCGTGACGCTCGTCCCCGTCATCGGACTCGTGCAGGTCGGCTCGCAGGCGCGGGCCGACCGCTACACCTACATCCCGCTCGTTGGCGTGTTCGTGATCCTCTGTTGGGGCGCCCGCGAGCTCCTCCCCCGCCGCGCGCTGGTCCCGGTCTCCGCGGTGGTCGTGCTGGCGCTCTCGATCGTCACGTTCGTGCAGGTCGGGTACTGGCGGTCGAGCATCGACCTCTTCCAGCACGCGGTGGACGTCACCGAGGGGAACGCCGTCGCTCACGCCACGCTCTCGAGCGCGCTCGCGAAAGCGGGGCGCCGGGCGGAAGCGCGGGAGCACTTGAGGCAAGCGCTCCTCATCGACCGGCAGTACGCGGAGATCCACTTCATGCGCACGCGCATGGCGATCGGCCAGGGTCAGCTCCGCGAGGCGGCGTTCATGGTCGGGCTCGAGCTCGACACGCGACCCAAGGACGTGCGGACGCTCGTGAACGCCGGCCTTCTCGCGATGAAGCGCGACCGCTATGACGAGGCGATCGCGCGCTTCGACGAGGCGCTTTCCGTCGATCCCGACTCGATCGACGCGCACCTGAACCTCGGATCCATCCGCGCGGCACAGGGCCGGCTCGACGAAGCGATCGGGCACTTCGAGACGGTCGTGCGTCTCGACCCGAAGGACCCCGACGCCGGGCGCGTGCTCGCGGAGCTCAAGGCGAAGAAGGAGGCGGTGCGATGAGCGTGACGATCCGCGACGCGACGAAGGACGACGTTCCCCTGATCCTCAGCTTCATCCGCGAGCTGGCCGAATACGAGAAGCTCTTGGACGAGGTCGTGGCGACCGAGGCGAACGTCACGGAAACGCTCTTCGGAAAAACCCCGCGAGCGGAGGTCATCATCGCGGAGCAGAACGGGGGCCCCGTCGGCTTCGCGCTCTTCTTCCACAACTACTCGACGTTCATCGGTGGGCCGGGGATCTACCTCGAGGACCTGTACGTGCGCCCCGAGGCGCGCGGGAGGGGCGTCGGTCGCGCGCTGCTCGCGCATCTCGCCGACACGACGATCTCCCGCGGCTGCGCGCGCCTCGAGTGGGCCGTGCTCGACTGGAACGCGCCCGCGATCGCCTTCTACGAAAGCCTGGGAGCGCGCGCGCTGGACGACTGGACGGTCTACCGCCTCACCGGTGAGACTCTGCGGCGAGCCAGCGCTCGCAATCGATAGCGGCGCGGCATCCGGCGCCGGCGGCGGTGACCGCCTGCCGGTACACGTGGTCGTGGACGTCCCCCGCCGCGAACACCCCCTCGATGTTCGTGTGCGACGAGTGCCCCGACAGCGTGATGTACCCCTCCGCGTCGAGCGGCAGGATCGTCTTGAACAGCGAGGTGTTGGGCTCGTGCCCGATCGCGACGAAAAAGCCCGCCGCCGGCTCCTCGCGGACGTCGCCGTTCTTCAGGTTCTCGACGACGACCCGGTCCATGCGCGTGCCGTCCCCCTTGACCTCGGTGACGACCGAGTCCCAGATCACCCGGACCTTCTTGTTGCCGAGGAGGCGCTCCGCCATGATCTTCGAAGCGCGGAACTCGTGGCGCCGGTGCACGACGGTCACGCGCGAGCCGAACCGGGTGAGAAAGTTCGCCTCCTCCATGGCGGTGTCGCCGCCGCCGACGACGACGATCTCCTTCTCGCGGAAGAAGAAGCCGTCGCATGTCGCGCAGTAGGACACCCCGCGCCCCGAATACTCCTTCTCGCCCTCGATGCCGAGCGTCTTCGCGGACGCGCCGGTCGCGATGATGACGGCGCGGGCGGTGAGCGTCTCGTCCTCGGTCGCGATCGTGAACGGGCGCTTCGAGAAATCGATGGTGATCGCGTCCCCGGGAACGAACGTCGTCCCGAAGCGGGCCGCCTGCTTCTTGAACTTCTCCATGAGCTCGGGGCCCATGATCCCCTCGGGGAAGCCGGGGAAGTTCTCGACCTCGGTCGTCTGCATGAGCTGGCCGCCGGCGAGGAGGCCTTCGACGACGACCGGCGCCAAGTTGGCGCGCGCGGTGTAGAGCGCGGCGGTGAGGCCGGCGGGTCCCGAGCCGAGGATGACGACGTCGTGGAGTGCCATCGGTCCGGATGCTAGCACCAGGCGTCAATCCAACAGGGTGCCGCGCGGAATGACGACGACCCCGCCCGGCGTCACCGTGAAGCGTTGCTTGTCGTCCTCCTCGTGATCTCCCACGACGAAGCCCGGGGGGATCCGCACGCCCTTGTCCACGATCGCGCGGTGGACCTTCGCGTGGCGTCCGATGTCCACGCCGTCCATGAGCACGCTCTCTTCGACCCGCGCGTACGAGTTGACGCGCACCTCGGGGCCGAGGATGGAGCGCTCGACGCGACCGCCGGAGACGATGACGCCGGGGGAGACGATCGAGTCGAGCACGATCCCCAGCCGGCCTCCCGGCTCCTCCTGCGCGAAGACCGTCTTCGCGGGGGGGAGCGGGCGCGCCATGGTGCGGATCGGCCATGCCTTGTCGTAGAGGTTGAACTCCGGCTCGACCGCGACCAGGTCCATGCTCGCCTCGAAGTAGGAGTCGAGGGTCCCGATGTCGCGCCAGTAGGGGCGCTCCTTCTTGTTCAGATCGGGGAACGGGTAGGCGTGCAGGCGCCCGGAGTCCACGAGCGACGGGAGGATGTCGTGGCCGAAGTCGTGGCGCGTCTCCCGCTTCGCGTCGGCCGCGAGCGCGCGGACGAGGGCCTGGGTCTCGAAGACGTAGACCCCCATGTTGACGAGGGCGGTGTCGGGGCGGCCGGGGATCGGCGACGGGGACTTCGGCTTCTCCTGGAAGGCGGTGATGCGCGAGCTCTCGTCCACCGCGATGACGCCGAACGCCGACGCCTCGCCCACCGGGACCTCGATCGCGGCGACGGTCGCCAGGGCGCCCGAGGCCTCGTGGGACTCGATCATCTTCGCGTAGTCCATCTTGTAGACGTGGTCGCCGGAGCAGACGAGCACGAGGCGCGGCCGGTCCTGGTCGAGCAGGTAGACGTTCTGGTAGACGGCGTCGGCGGTCCCCTGGTACCAGCGCTGCCCGACCCGGAGCTGCGGCGGCACGCACTGGATCCACTCGTCGAGCTCGTGGTGGAAGATCGGCCCCCAGCCGATCCGCACGTGGCGCTCGAGGCTCCCCGACTTGTACTGGGTGAGGACGTGGATCCGCCGCAGCCCCGAGTTCAGGCAGTTCGACAGGGTGAAGTCGATGACCCGGTAGATGCCGCCGAACGGCACCGCCGGCTTGCCGCGATCGCGGGTCAGCGGGTAGAGGCGCTCCCCCTGCCCCCCGGCCATCACGATCGCGATCACGTCGTCGAGAACGGGGCGCCGCCCCTCCGTCATCCGGCGGCCCGGGCGTCGAGGAGGTCGCGGACGCGCGAGCGCAGCTCGTCGGTGTCGGCGGACTTCACGACGTAGGCGTCCGCCGCCCAGCTCATGAAGCTGTCCTGGTAGGACGAATACGCGGAGTTCAGGACGACCGGGAGCCGCGGGTGCCGGTCGAGCACGCGCCCCATCGCCTCGA
>Ga0068859_100006463_pt1 | contig 11890 bp, 11 predicted proteins | sample KBSSwiS22_FD_66585 | JGI IMG/M metagenome (GOLD analysis project Ga0068859, IMG submission 66585) | Switchgrass rhizosphere microbial communities from Kellogg Biological Station, Michigan, USA - KBS Switchgrass S2-2 | ecosystem: Host-associated > Plants > Roots > Rhizosphere > Soil ... | reverse complement strand
CTCACCAAGTCGGGCGCCACCAAGTTGATCATCGACGTGCGAAACACGGCGACCGGCGATCTGGCCGACGGCGTGACCGCGGCTCGCCTGTTCGTGGGATCGGGAACACTCGCGATTCGCGAGTCGCGCCCGGCCGGCCAACAGAAGATCGACACCGCCAAGGGCGACGGCGCCATTGCGCTTCCGGTCACGCTGCTGGTGGATACCGGCACCTCGGGAGCGGCGGAGATTTTTGCGGCCGCGCTGGCCGGCAACAAGCGCGCCGAGCTCATCGGCGAACGCACGATCGGTCGCGCCGGCACCCAGGAGCTCGTGAGGCTCCCCGACGGCAGCGGCTTGTGGATTACGTCTTCGAGATACCTCACACCGGCGGCCGCGGCCATTCAAGGCAAGGGTCTCGAACCCGACGTGCCCGTCGATTATCAGGACGGCGAGTTTGGCGCGCCCGCGCCGGCCGACACGATCCTTCAGAAAGCCATCGAGCGACTGACGGTCAAGAAAGCCGCGTAGGAATGAACAAGCAGGATCTGGTGAGGAAGATCGCGCAGGATACGGGTGTGAGCAAAAGCAGCGCGGCTGCCACGATCGATGCGCTGCTGGCGAGCATCACTCGCGCGCTGAAGAAAGGCGATGCGATTACCTTCGTGGGATTCGGTACCTTCAAAACGTCGCAGCGCAAAGCCCGTGTGGCGCGCAATCCGCGCACCGGCGCTCCGATCAAGATTCCCAAGCGGCGGGTCGTGCGCTTCACCGCCGGCAAGGCGCTCAAAAGCGCCGTGCGCTAGCTTGCTTGCCATAGCCGCCGGGCGCCGCTATGGCGGCGACGGCGGGTCTGTTATACTTTTTCGTTCTGTCACGCTCATGTTTTCGAGCCGGGGCCCCAAACGCGGCAGTCGCGTTGAGGTGGCAGCTTGGAGGCGCGTAGCTCAGCGGTTAGAGCGCCTGCTTGACACGCAGGAGGTCAGTGGTTCGATTCCACCCGCGCCTACCACTTTTTGAGTTAGCAGTTATCAGTTTTCAATTACCAGTTATCAGTTTCCAGTTTCCACTTGTCTGAGCTCACCATCACCCTTCCGGACGGCTCGACCAAGCCGGTGCCCCAGTCGACAACTGTGGCCGACATCGCCGCGGGGATCTCGCCCCGCCTGGCGAGCGCTGCGTACGCTGGCATGGTGAACGATCGCGTGGTCGACCTCACCTTCCCGCTGCGGGAAGACGCGAAGGTCCGCATCCTGACGTCGAAGGATCCCGAAACGCTCACGGTGTATCGCCACAGCACGGCGCATCTGCTTGCCGCGGCCGTGACACAACTCTTCCCGCGCGTGCAGTGCGGCATCGGTCCGCCGACCGACGAAGGGTTTTTCTACGACTTCGTCGTCGAGAAGCCGTTCGTGCCGGAAGATCTCGAAGCGATTGAAAAGAAAATGCGCGAGATCGCCGCCGCCGATTACGTTTACGAGCGCCAGATGTGGCCGCGCGACGAAGCGATCAGATTCTTCGCCGCCCGCGGCGAGCCGCTGAAGGTTCAGCTCATCGAGGAAAAGACCGCGGGACAGCAAGACGTGTCCGTGTACACGATCAAGGATCGCGATCTGTTCGTCGACTTCTGCGTCGGGCCGCACGTGCCGTCGAGCGGTAAGCTGAAGGCATTCAAGCTGCTGAACACGTCGAACGCGTACTGGAAAGGTGACGCGCGTAATCAACCGATGCAGCGCATCTACGGCACCGCCTTCTTCAGCGAGAACGAGCTCAAGGCGTACCTCAGCCGCATCGAAGAAGCGAAGAAGCGCGACCATCGCAAACTGGGGCGCGAGCTGGGTCTGTTCATGTTCCATCCGTGGGCGGCGGGCGCGACGTTCTGGCTGGAAAAAGGCACGGTGCTCTGGAATCTCCTCGCCGACTACATGCGCGGGATCCTGCTGCCGGCCGGCTACGCCGAGGTGAAGACGCCGCTCGTCTTCAACAAAGCGTTGTGGGAGATGTCGGGCCACTGGCAGCACTATCGCGAGAACATGTTCCGCATCGAGCATCACGATGACAGCGGAAAGGAAAACCCCAACGCCGAGCAGCTGGCGCTGAAAGCGATGAACTGCCCAGGGCACATGCTGCTGTTCGCGAGCGAAGTGCGCAGCTATCGCGACTTGCCGATCCGTTTTCACGAGCAGACGCCGCTCCACCGCAACGAGGTGTCGGGCACGCTCTCCGGGCTCACACGTGTGCGCCAGCTGAGCCAGGATGATGCGCACTGCTTCGTGATGGAGTCGCAGATTGGCGAAGAAGTCGAGCGGCTGCTCCGTCTGGTGCAGCGGGTCTTCGGCGATTTTGGCCTCACGCCGGAAATGCGCCTCTCGACGCGGCCGCCGGAATTTCTCGGCAAGGCGGAGACGTGGGACCACGCTGAAGGCGAGCTGAAGCGCGCGCTCGAAGCCGTCGGCGAGCAGTACACACTGAATGAAGGCGACGGTGCGTTTTACGGGCCGAAAATCGACTTCGACGTCACCGATGCAATCGGCCGCAAATGGCAGTGTGCGACGATTCAGCTCGACTATCAGATGCCGGAGCGCTTCGACCTGAAATACGTCGGGGCCGACAATGCCGAACACCGGCCAGTCGTCATTCACCGGGCAATCTTCGGCAGTTTCGAGCGGTTCATCGCGCTCATCATCGAGCACTACGCGGGCGCATTTCCCCTGTGGCTGGCGCCCGTGCAGACAATCGTGCTGCCGCTTGCCGACAGACATGTAACCTACGCCCAAAGCGTGCGCCAGCGGCTGGCCGAAGCTGGCCTCAGAGTGCAAGTGGACGAGCGCCAGGAGAAGATTGGATATAAGATCCGTGAGGCGCAGCTTCAGAAGGTTCCCTACATGCTCGTCGTAGGCGACAAGGAAGCGGCGGACGGCTCGGTCGCGGTTCGCAGCCGGTCGGGCGGCGATCTCGGATCGAGCCCGCTCGAGGCGTTCGTGGCAGTGGCGCAGAAGGAAGTACAAGCACGAAGCTCTCAGCTTCCAGCTGTCAGCTCCCAGGCAAATGCTGGAAGCTCGAAGCTCGGAGCTGGAAGCTAATAGGAGGCAGTATCGCTTTCGATAGATCAGGACCGCGTCGCGACGATCGTGTCCGCGTGAACGAACGCATCCGGGTTCGGGAAATTCGGGTGATCGATGATGATGGGAAGCAGCTTGGCATCATGCCGCCGCCGCAGGCCCTCGCCATCGCGAAGACAAAAGGATTGGATCTCGTCGAGATCTCGCCGTCGGCCGTGCCGCCGGTCTGCCGAATCATGGATTTCGGCAAGTACCAGTATCAGGAGCAGAAGCGCGCGCGCGAGGCGAAGAAGCACCAGAAGGTGATCGACGTCAAAGAGATCAAGTTTCGGCCGAAGGTCGACGAGCACGATTATCAGTTCAAGAAGAAGCACATCGAGCGCTTCCTCGCGGACGGCGACAAGGTGAAGGCGACGATCTTCTTCCGCGGACGCGAGATGGCGCATCCCGAGATAGGCCGTCGTATTCTCGAGCGTCTGTGCGACGAGCTGGCCGATGTCGCGATTGCCGAGACCATGCCACGGCAGGAAGGCAATCAGATGCATACGATTCTCGCGAAGAAGCCGGCCGGCGGAGGCCGCGCGCCCGCGCGTCAAGCGGTCGCAAAGGGAGAAGAATGAAAATGCCGAAATTAAAAACACATCGGGGCGCCGCGAAACGCTTCAAGAAAACCGCGACGGGCAAGTTCATGCGGAGCAAGGCGTTCAAGCAGCACATTCTGACCAGCAAGTCGTCGAAGAGGAAGCGTCACATGCGCGGGACGGCTGTCGTCTCCAAGAGCGACTCGGCCAAGCTCGCCCGCATGCTGCCGTACAAATAGTTACCAGTCGGCAGTCGTCAATCGTTCAAAACTGAAAACTAAAACTGAGAACTTGAGAACTAAAGATAAGAACTGAAAGCGTAAGGGAGTAAGAGATGCCGCGAGTTAAAAGAGGAACAGTACGGCGCGCAAAGCGAAAGAAGCTGCTCGCGCGTGCCAAGGGATACTACGCCAACAAGAGCAAGCTGTATCGCGCCGCCAAAGAATCGGTCGACACCGCGCTCAAATACGCATTCGTCGGCCGCCGCCGCAAGAAGCGCGATTTCCGCCGCCTGTGGGTGATTCGCATCAACGCGGCCGCGCGCGAGAACGGTCTTACCTACGGACAGTTGATTGCCGGGCTGAAGGCCGCAGGTGTGACGCTCGACCGGAAGGTTCTCGCCGAGATGGCCGTCACCGAGCCTGCGTCGTTCGCCTCGCTGGCCAAGCAGGCGAAAGACGCCAAGCCGCTGCCAGTGTCCCGGCCCGTCACAGCCGAAAAGGCCGCGCGTCCGGTAAAGGCCGTCAAAGTCAGGCCTTCTTCCTCAGCGACCGCATAAAATACCGCGGTGAACGACGCCGACATCGCGCGACTCCGAACCGAGTTTCAGCAGGAGCTCGCGCGCGTGTCGTCGGAGTCCGATCTCCAGTCGCTTCGCGACAAATATCTGGGCCGGAAAAGCGGCGCCGTGACGGCGCTGATGAAGTCGGTCGCCTCTGCCCCGCCGGATCTGAAGCCGGTGCTCGGGAAGCTCGCGAACGAGCTGAAGCAGGAGCTCGAAGCACAGCTGACCGACAGGAAAACCTCGCTCGAGTCGACCAAGGCGCCGGTCGGCGCCGTCGACATCACGCTGCCCGGCCGCGCACCGCTCATCGGCCACCGTCATCCGCTCACGATTGTGCGCGAGGAGATCGAGGCGATCTTCACCCGCATGGGTTATCAGGTCCTCGAAGGCCCCGAGATCGAGGACGACTATCACAACTTCGAAGCGCTGAACATGCCGGCGGAGCATCCCGCGCGCGACATGCAGGACACGCTCTATCTCGACGGCGAAGTGCCCGGCGAGGGCCGCCCGGCCACGCTGCTGCGGACGCACACCTCGCCGATGCAAATCCGCTACATGGAAAGCCACAAGCCTCCTGTGCGGATCATTGTTCCCGGCAAGGTGTACCGGCGCGACGATCTCGATCTGACGCATACGCCGATGTTCCAGCAGGTCGAAGGCCTCGTGGTCGGCGAGACAATCACGCTCGCCGATCTCAAAGGCACCTTGACGACGTTCCTGCACGAGCTGTTCGAGAACCGCACGAAGGTGTTGTTCCGGCCAAGCTTCTTTCCGTACACCGAGCCGAGCGTCGAAGCCTTCATCGGATGTGTTTTCTGCGACGGGAAGGGCTGTCCAGTGTGCAAGCGGACCGGCTGGCTCGAGATTCTCGGCAGCGGGATGGTGCATCCGAGTGTCTTCGAAGCGGTTGGATATGATTCCGAGCGCTACACAGGTTTTGCGTTCGGCGTGGGCATCGAGCGTGTCGCGCTCCTGAAATACGGCGTTGAAGACATCCGTCTCTTCTACGAGAACGATCTCCGCTTCCTCGAGCAGTTCCCGCTGTGAAGATCCTCACTTCCTGGCTCCGCGAGTTCGTGGACGTCACCGCTCCGCCGGAGGAGGTCGGCCACTTGCTGTCGATGCGCGGCTTCGAGCTCGCCTCGATCGAACCAGCAACCGTCACTCCCCGCTCGACGATGGCCGATGGCCGATCGACGATCGACGATGGCCGATCGACGATGGACGACGTCGTCCTCGACTTCGAAATCACCGCCAACCGTCCCGACGCGCTCAGCGTGCAGGGGCTCGCGCGCGAGGCAGCGACCGCCTATTCGCTGCCGCTTCGGCAGCCGGCCCAAGGGGCCGGACCGCTGTCGCTGAAGGCGCTGCCCCAAAAAGATGCGGCCGGCGTAAAGGTGACGCTCGAGGCGCCTGACTTGTGCCCGCGATATGCGGCGGCCGTTGTCGACGTCACCATCGCCCCGTCGCCGGCCTGGCTCGCCAGCCGGCTGCAGGCCGCCGGCGTCCGCCCCATTAACAACGTCGTCGATGTCACCAACTACGTGCTGCTCGAGATCGGCCAGCCGATGCATGCGTTCGATCTCGCGAAGCTTGCCGGAAGCGAATTACGAATCCGCCGCGCGAAAAAGGGCGAGACGATCAAGACGCTCGACGGCAACGACCGCGCGCTTCAGCCCGACATGCTCGTGATTGCCGACGGCGACACGGCCCAGGCGGTCGCGGGTGTCATGGGCGGCGGGCGATCAGAAGTGAGCGCAACGACGAAGACGGTGGTGCTCGAAAGCGCATGCTTCAATCCCAAGTCGGTACGTCTTACGAGCAAGCGGCTCGGCCTGAAGACCGAAGCCTCTTCGCGATTCGAACGCGGCACTGATATCGGCGCGCCCATCACCGGTATCGAGCGGGCGGTCGCGCTGCTGGAGGAAATCGGCGCCGGCCGCGCACGCGACGGTGTGGTCGATCGATATCCGGCTCCACTTCAGCCCAGGCCGCTCGCGCTGCGTCGCGCGCGCATTGCGCGAGTACTCGGCCAGGCAGTGCCGGATGCCGATATCGAGCGGATCCTCTCCGGCCTCGGTTTCACGATCGCGCCGTCACCCGAAGGCTGGAGCGTCTCTTCGCCCACATTCCGCGTCGACGTGTCGCGCGAAGTCGATCTCATCGAGGAAATCGGGCGCCACTACAGCTACGACCGCCTTCCCTCGACGTTTCCCGCGCTCGACGCGCGGCCGGGGCCGCCGGATCCTCGAATCGCCCGCGACCGGCTCGTGCGCCGTGTGCTGCTGGCCGCGGGGTTGTCCGAAGCGCTCACCTTCACATTCATCGATGCCGCGATGGCCGCGCACTTTGCCGACGCGGCGGCGATTGTGCCGATCGGCAATCCGCTGTCGGCGCAGTTCTCGGTGTTGCGGCCGTCGCTGCTGCCCGGCTTGCTCGCCGCGGCCGCCCACAACCGCCATCGCGAGCGGCCCGACGTCCGGTTGTTCGAGGTGGGCGCCGGCGTCACGCGCAGCGGCGAATCGCGGAGAGCCGGCTTCGTGTGGGTGGGCGACGCCGGCGGCGGCCACTGGAGCGGCGCGCGGCGGAACGTCGACTTCTTCGACGCAAAAGGCATGGTCGAGCGAATCGGCGAAGCGCTGCAGACGCCCGTGACGTTCAGTGCCGAGTCTCTTCCGGGTTATCTCGTCCGGGGCCGCGCGGCGACAGTGGCGAGCGCGACCCGGCGTGTCGGGTCGGTGGGCATGTTGTCGCCGGCGATCGTGACGGCGGCAGGCCTCGCGGCGAACGAGGATGTGTACGTGGCCGAGCTCGATCTCGACGCGATCGATGCGGAGCGGCGGCCGCAGCATCTCAAGGCGATCGCCCTGCCCCGGTATCCGTCAATCGCGCGCGACATCTCGATCGTGGTCGATGAAAGCTTGCCGGCGGAAACAGTTCGTGGCACGATCCGTTCGGCCGCGCCGGAAACGCTCGTGTCGGCGCGCGAGTTCGATCGCTACCAGGGCAAAGGCGTGCCTGGCGGCCGCGTCAGCCTGTCGCTGCGTCTCACGTTCCGCTCCGCCGAGCGAACGCTGACGGACGCAGAAGTCGACGCGGCCATGAAAACCATTTTGAGCGCGCTGCAGACAGCGCACGACGCAGTTCAGAGATAACCGCTTACGCATCGAGGAGGCCCCGTATGTCCCGTACCGCTACCCGTTCCACAGAGCTCGAACCGATCGACCGCCTTGAAGAAAAAGTGAAGGCGCTCGTCGCCATGATCGCGCGCCTGAAGGCCGACCACGCGCGCGCAAACGAAGAAAACGCGCGGCTCGCGCGCGACCTGGAAACCGTCAAGGCGCGTCTCGCCGACTCGGAAGAAGGGCTGGCCGAGGTCACCGCCCTGCGCGTGGAACGTGAATCGATCCGCGGCCGTGTCTCCGATATGCTGGAGCAGCTCGAGGGACTTAGCCTTTAATCGGAAACCATGGGGGCCTCATGACCGAAGCTCAAGTCGTGTCGGTGGAGATTCGCGGGCAGCGCTATCCCATCCGAAGCACGCTCGACGCACAGTATGTGGCCGGGCTCGCGTTGTACGTCGACGAGAAGATCCGGGCGGCGAACGAATCGACGCCTTCCGGCGACACGGTTCGGCTGGCAGTGCTCGCCGCGCTGAACATTGCCGACGAGTTGTTCCGCTGCCAGGAGGCCCAGCAAGCGCGCCGGGGCGCGCTGGCTGAACGCACCGAAGCCCTGGAGCGGCTCGTCGACGCGGCGCTTGCCACATAGGCCAAAGCGTGCACCTCCATGCACGCCCTCTGCCCTCTGCCCTCTGCCCTCTGCCCTCTGCCCTCTGCCCTCACCCCTCTGCCCTCGCGTCGTTGCTTGTTGCTTCTCCCCTCCCTAGGGGAATAAGATCCTTGCGGAAACTGAGTTCCCTGCTTTGCGCGTGATGGTTTTCGGAGGCTCGTTTGGGCCAACGTTTAACCCAAGAGAACCGCAACGCTGCGTGGTGAGCATGCCTCCGCGTGAGGAAGCCTAAAGCGCAGCTCCCGAGCGGTTCCACCTGCTTACGCAGGTCCATTCGACCTCCCCACACGGCAAAGCGGGGCCTTTCTATAAGCTCCATCCTCGATCGTTCCGGGTTCCTGGTTTTTGGCTTCTGGGTTCTTGGTGCCGGGTTCCATCGTTCCTGGTTCTAGGTTCAGCGCCGGTGAACCACGAACCCCGGAACCCTCGAACCGCAGAACCCCGAACCGCAAAACCCAGAACCTAGAACCTATAAAGGACCCTCATGGGCCTCTATCTGGGCTATGTGATTAATCTCGTCATCACATTCGTCGCCGCCGCCGCGGTGTTCGCGTTCTGGGTGGCCAACCGCAAGCGCATCGCGGCGGAGACGGTCGGACGTGCCGAGGAACAGGCGCTCCGGACGTTGAAGGACGCCGAGCGCGATGCGGATACCCGCAAAAAGGAAGCACTGCTCGAGGCCAAGGAAAAAGCGCACGAAATGCGTACCGAGGCCGAGCGCGTCGCGCGCGAAAAGACCCAGCATCTGGGCGACCTCGAACAGCAGCTGCATCGCCGCGAGCAGGCCCTCACCGACAAGCTGTCGAACGTCGACCGCAAGGAAAAGGACCTTCAGGTGCACATGCAGACGATCGGCGAAAAGGAAAAGGCGGCGATCGCCTCGGCGGCGAAGTACGAGCAATTAGTGGCTGCGCAGCAGCACGAGCTCGAGCGTCTGTCCGGCCTGACGACCGAGGAAGCCAAGCATCTGCTGCTTCAGCACATCGAGGCGGATGCGCGCCGCGATGCCGCCAACCTGGTGAAGCGCCTCGACGCCGAAGCCCGGGAGCAGGCCGGCGCAAAAGCGCGGCAGTACATCACCGAAGCCATTCAGCGCAGCGCCGCCGAGCACACCATCGAGACCACCGTGTCGGTGGTCGATCTGCCGAGCGACGATCTCAAGGGCCGCATCATCGGCCGCGAAGGCCGCAACATCCGGGCGCTCGAGCAGGCGACGGGCGTCGACCTGATCGTCGACGACACGCCCGGCGCCATCATCCTGTCCGGGTTTGATCCGTACCGCCGCGAGATCGCAAAGCAGTCGATCGAGCGCCTGATCGCCGACGGCCGCATCCACCCCGCGCGCATCGAGGAAGTGGTCGAAAAGGTGAAGACCGAAATGGAAGAGTCGGTCCGCAAAGACGGCGAGGCCGCGGCCTTCGAGCTGGGCATGCACGATCTCCATCCGGAGCTGCAGAAGCTGATGGGCCGCCTGAAGTACCGCACGAGCTACGGCCAGAACGTGCTGAACCATTCGAAGGAAGTGGCCTACCTCGCCGGCATCATGGCGAAAGAGATCGGGCTCAACGCGCACGTGGCGGTGCGCGCCGCGTTCCTGCACGACTGCGGCAAAGCGATCGACCGCGAGCTGCAGGGGACGCATCTGGAGATCGGCATCGATCTGCTTCGCAAGCATGGAGAAAGCGAGGCGGTCGTGCTCGCGATGGCCGCGCACCACATGGACATCGACTGGCCGTCGCTCGAGGCGATGATCGTCCAGGCTGCCGACGCCATCTCCGCCGCACGTCCCGGCGCACGCCGCGACATCCTCGAGTCCTATGTCAAGCGGCTCGAGAAGCTCGAAGAGATCGCCGATTCGTTCAAAGGCGTGTCGAAGGCGTTTGCGCTGCAGGCGGGGCGCGAGATTCGCATCATGGTCGAAAGCGAGCGAATCTCGGACGAAGAAGCCGTGTGGTTGTCGAAAGACATTGCGCGACGGATCGAGAACGAGCTCGAATACCCTGGTCACATCAAAGTGACGGTGATTCGCGAGACTCGCGCCGTCGAGTACGCAAAGTAAGTTGCCGGAGTCTGATCGCTTGACTGTCGCGGAGCTGGGCGAGCATGCGCTCATCGCGCGGATCCGCGCCCGTTTGCCGGCCGCTCCCGCCTTCGTCGTCGTCGGCATCGGCGACGATGCGGCGGTGCTCGAGCCCGAGCGCAATGCGCTCGAAGTGATCACGACCGACAGCCAGGTGGAAGGCGTCCACTTCGACTTCGCGTTTTGCAGCGCGGCCGACGTCGGCCATAAAGCGCTCGCGGTGAATCTCAGCGACATTGCCGCGATGGGTGCGTCGCCGCGAATCGCTCTCCTTTCTCTTGTGCTGCCTCCCGCGTGGCCGGCAGTTGACGTCGACGCGCTCGTCGACAGCATGGCGGCACTGGCCGCGCGCGCGAAGGTGTCCATCGTCGGTGGGAATATCGCGCGCTCTCCTGGGCCGCTCGTCGTCGACCTCACCGTCACCGGATCCGTTCATCGGCGCCGTGTACTGACACGATCGGGCGGCCGCGCGGGCGACGATCTCTACGTCACCGGATCTCTGGGAGGCGCTGCGTTGGGATTACAACTGTTGCAGGCCAATCACGGCGACACGTCGACGGCGGCTGAACGGTACCGGCGTCCTGAGCCGCGATTGCGTTTTGGCATCCTCCTCGGCCGCAACCGCGCCGCGCGCGCGTGCGTCGACCTCAGCGACGGCCTTGGAGACGGCGTGCGGCAGATCGGCGAGGCATCCGGCGTCGGCGCCGTGATCGACGCGAGCGCCGTGCCGATCGAGCGCGGCGCGACTTTGGTGGACGCGCTGAGCGGAGGCGAGGATTACGAGCTCCTGTTTGCCGTGTCGCCGAAACTGCGTCGGCGTCTCGACGGTGTGCGGCGGCTCACCAAAGATCTGGCCGTCACGCGCATCGGCCGCCTGACAGCGGATCGCGCCTTCCTGTTGGAACGCGACGGAAGGACCGAAAAATTACCCAGGGGCTTCGTGCACTTTGGCCATTAACCGAATGTTCTGGCGCGCGTTTCCGAGCCTGTTGCTCGTGTCGGCGTTCGTGTTGCTGTACGAGGCCACGGTGTCCGATTCGCGTTATGCCGCGCGGCAGGCGGAGCTGCTCGATGGCACGCTCAAGCCGGTTCCGGGCACGCGCCTTACGTTCGCAGCGACCGCGTATTGCAAAGGGGAAACAACCGCCTCAGGCGTCGCGGTCAGGAGCGGCATCGCAGCCGCCGATCCGAAACTTCTGCCGGTCGGATCGGTTATCCAGGCGAATTTCGAACAGCATCAGTACGACGGCGTGTATACGGTGATGGATACGGGACCCGCGGTGGAAGGCCGCGAGATCGACGTCTACATGTGGAGCTGCTTCGAGGCTCTGCGTTTCGGACGGCAGGACGTGCACATCGTGGTGCTGCGGCTCGGGTGGAATCCGAAAGACACGACGCCGCTGATCGAGACGCTCTTTCACCGCCGCACGCCCGAGGGCAACAACGAAGCGCCGCCCGCTGGTCCGCCGCGCAAGCCGCGCCCGCCGCGTCTTTCAGAGGAAAGCGTGACGCCTATCCCCAACCCGACGTTCGATAAAGCCGCGGAGGGCGAGGGAACTGTGCCCCCGCCGGCGACGGCGCCGCCCGTCGTGCCAACGTTGCCGGCGCCGGC
>Ga0068859_100006462_pt1 | contig 11891 bp, 10 predicted proteins | sample KBSSwiS22_FD_66585 | JGI IMG/M metagenome (GOLD analysis project Ga0068859, IMG submission 66585) | Switchgrass rhizosphere microbial communities from Kellogg Biological Station, Michigan, USA - KBS Switchgrass S2-2 | ecosystem: Host-associated > Plants > Roots > Rhizosphere > Soil ... | reverse complement strand
CACGGGCCCAGGCCAGCGGGTGACGATCGAGCTGGCGAAGCGACGCGGCGACCGGGCCGACCTGGGCGAGCCGCCCGCCGGCCACGTCCGCAGCCGCAGCGCCGCCGAGCCGGGCGAGCTGGGCGCGAAGCTCGGCGCCGTGGGGACGTCATGACTTCGGCAGGACGCACCCCCACCACGCCGCGCGACCGGTTCTCGAGCCTGAGCCAGCGGTCCGGCGGCCCGGACGAGGCCGTGCCCGACGCACCCTCGCCCGAGGGGGCGGGGGCCCGCTACCCGCGTGCCGGCCGGCCGGCGGCACCCACCGACGCGAAGCCGGGCGTGCCGGTCGAGCTCACGGACTCCGTGAACCAGGCGACCCCGAGCCAGGACGCCGTGAACCAGAACACCACAGGCCAGAAGACGGCGGGCCAGGAGACCGAGGGCGACGAGACGGCCGACGGCGACGAGCACGGTGAGCAGTCGTCGGACCGGACCTCGTCGCCCGACCGGGCGCACGCCCGGGCACTGTTCGCACGGCTGGTGGAGCTGCCCGAGGGCGACGCCGAGCGCGCCGCGATCCGCGACCAGCTGGTCCGGATGCACCTGCCGCTGGTCGAGTACCTCGCTCGCCGGTTCCGTAACCGAGGCGAGCCGCTGGACGACCTCGTCCAGGTGGCGACGATCGGACTGATCAAGTCCGTCGACCGGTTCGACCCGGACCGCGGTGTCGAGTTCTCCACCTACGCCACCCCGACCATCGTCGGCGAGATCAAGCGGCACTTCCGGGACAAGGGCTGGGCCATCCGGGTCCCCCGCCGGCTGCAGGAGCTGAAGCTCTCGCTGACCAAGGCGACCTCGGAGCTGTCCCAGTCCCTGGGCCGCTCGCCCACGGTCGCGGAGATCGCCGCCCATCTCCAGATGAGCGAGGAAGAGGTCCTCGAGGGCCTGGAGTCGGCCAACGCCTACTCGGCGGTCTCTCTTGACGCGCCCGACTCGGGCGACGACGAGGCGCCGGCCGTCGCCGACACACTCGGCGTTCAGGACGAGTCGCTGGAGGGCGTCGAGTACCGCGAGTCGCTCAAGCCGCTGCTGGAGAAGCTCCCGCCACGGGAGAAGCGGATCCTGCTGCTGCGCTTCTTCGGGAACATGACCCAGTCCCAGATCGCGATCGAGCTCGGCATCTCCCAGATGCACGTCTCACGCCTGCTCGCCCGCACCCTGGCCCAGCTCCGCCGGGGCCTCCTGGAAGACGGCTGACTCAAGAACGGCCGGCGCGGTCGTCCGGAGGGACGGGCCCCGAGGTGCCCCCTCTTCCCGCTGGCGGGCGGCGCGGTTACGGCCGCGAGCGGTTCGTCAGCCCGGCCGTCACCAGCAGGGCGAGGACGGCGACCGCCACGACGAGAAGTGGGAGGCCGTAGCCGATCAGGCCGTTGTCGAGCATGGCCCAGCCGACCGGCAGGCACAGCAGCTGGATCACGACGATCGGGGCCTTCGACGTCTCACGGCGGACGACCTGCGCGCGGGCGAGCCCGATCACGACCACGCCGCACGCGAGCGACAGGAGTCCGCCGAACTCGGCGCGGCCGAGGTTGTCGATGTGGCTTCCGAAGCCCCGGACCACCTGCCAGAGCCCGAGCCCGACAAGCAGCAGGCCCTCGGCCGCGACCAGGACCGCCGCCGCGGCCAGGGCGCGCGGCACCCGGGCGAACCCGGCGAGCGTCGCGCCCACCGCCGACTTCCCGTCGTCACGGCTCGCAGCACTGCCGCTCGCGGCCCCGGGCCTCTCGCCGCCCCTGCTGTCGGCATCGCGGCTCTCGGCATGGCGGCTCTTCGCATCGCGAGCCGCGGGTCCGCGAGTCTCGGCACTCCCCATACCGACGACCCTACGGCCCCGCGGCGGCCGCGGGCCGTCCCCGCCAATTCCCTCGCGCATCGGGCGGTTCGGACTAAACCGATCAGCGCGGGGTACGAGTCTGCTTACAGCACCGCCGTTTGCGCATCTGCCCGCATTCCGTACACAGCCAGCATGTGAGACATTCCGCATACGAGCATGAGAAAGCGGCCCGGTACTACCGTGGTGGACATGCGAGGGCTCCTGGTCGTCAATCCCGCCGCGACCACGACCACCGAACGAGTCCGTGACGTCCTGATGACCGCACTGTCGGCCGATCTCGCGGTCGAGACCGTCATCACCAAGGGGCGCGGGCACGCGGTAGAGCTGGCCCAACGCGCCACCGAGACCGGCGTCGACGTCGTCATCACGCTCGGCGGTGACGGCACGGTGAACGAGGTCGCCAACGGCCTGCTGCGCGACGGCCCCAGCCCGGCCGCCCCGGCGCTCGCCGTCGTTCCCGGTGGCAGCACCAACGTCTTCGCCCGGGCACTCGGCTACTCGGCCTCCCCCGTCGAGGCGACCGGTGAGCTGCTGGCCCATCTGCGCGAGGGCCACAGCCGCCTGGTCAGTCTCGGCCACGCGCGCTGGGCCGACCAGAGCCGCTGGTTCACCTTCTGCGCCGGTATGGGCCTGGACGCGGAGGTCGTCGGACGGGTCGAGCGCAAACGCTCCGGCGGCCGGGGCAACAGCGCCGGGCTCTTCCTGCGCAGCGGCCTGGCACGCTACAGCGCCGGCGTCGGTCGCAGCCATCCACGCATCACCCTGGATCTGGAGCCCGACCGGCGCCCGCGGCCCGATCAGACCTCCGAGAACTCCACCGAGACCCAGGACTCGGACGCCGCTGCCGCGAGCCGGCCGGACCGCGAGGTCGACGTGGCCGTCGTGTGCAACACCGTGCCATGGACCTATCTGGGCCACCGGCCGCTGCGCGCGTGCCCGGAGGCGTCCTTCACCACCGGCCTCGACGTGCTGGGGCTGCGCCGGCTGCACCTGTCGAGCCTGCTGCGCGTCACCGGCCAGATGCTCAACTCCGACCGCGGGCCCCACGGCCGCAACGTGGTGCTGGAGCACGACCTGGACGTGATCCGGCTACGTGCCACCCCGGGCGCCCCGTTCCAGGTGGACGGGGAGTATCTGGGTGAGCACGAGGAGGTGGTCCTGACCTCCCATTCTCAGGCGCTGCGCGTCATCGCCTGAGCTGGCAGGGCCTGCTGCCGGCGCGAGTCAGCTGCGGCCGGACGCCGGCAGGTCGGGTGGGACGGTCGGCCGCAGGGCGCGGACCACGTCGGCCGGGGCGTCGCAGATGACCGCGTCGACGCCGGCCTCCCGCAGCCGCAGGGCCGCCCGGTCGCTGGTGACCGTCCAGGTGACCAGCCGGACCCCGGCCCGACGAGCCTGCGCCACCGCGTCCGGGGCCGCCAGCACGGCCGACGTGTGCGCGTGCAGTTCGGTGTGGCCGGCAGAACGCACATAGGCCAGCCCACCGCTCACCGCCATCCGGGGCATGGTCAGGAAGCCTGTGGGCACCCCGAGGCCGGCCGCCCGGACGCGCTCGATCGCGAACCAGTCGAACGACGAGACTGTGACCCCGGCGTCCAGACCGGTGAGGCCGCGGGCGCGCAGCATCTCGACGAGTGTCTGCGCAGCCCGTTCCCGAGGCGCGTCGAAGTCCGGTTGGCCGGGCTGGTTCTTGACCTCGATGATGATCCGGCCGCGGCCCGCCCAGACGTCCAGCACGTCGTCCAGCGTCGGCACTCCCCTGGCGCGCAGTTCTGCCGTGGACCGCCGGATGACGGCCCGGCCGCCCAACCGGGGGATCCGGGCGTCGTGGACGACGACGAGGTGGCCATCGGCGCTGCGCCGGATGTCGATCTCGATGCCGTCCGCCCCGGCCGCTAACGCCGCGTCGACGGCCTCAACGGTGTTCTCGGGGCCGGGATTCCGACTGCCACGATGCCCCAGGACCTCCATCCAGCCTCCCACCCGATCGCCGGACCAGCCCAACGCCATCCTGCACCGCGGACGCGGAATCCGCTCAGCAAACAGATCGACGGCGCCGCCTGGGCCGGGCAGCCGCCGGCGCTTACCGGATCGGGCCACCCCGGCCGTCAGCGCGCTGGACGGGGGGCGTAAGAAGTACGTGAACAGTGAGTTGCGGCCGATCCGATGTACCGGGGCCTCGGAGCACCGGACGTCCCTAGGCGGAAGTCCAAGAGTCCCCGCATGGACCCGCCAGAAAACCGCCCCGACCATGCCTAGTTGGCATGAACCGTGTCGGGGGGACTCATATGGCCTGGTCGGACTATCCAGACAACGCCTGACCGATGGAGCCAACAGCCCATAGCCATCAGGCACGAATGGCCGCACGTACTAGTCATCCGGAGCGCGGCCGATCGTGGTCCGTCCGTGTCCCTGGCGGACAAGTGCAGGCCAGAGACCCTGTGAAGGCGCCCTGAGGTTCTTGCGCCCCTGCCCGTTCCGGTGGGAGGGTGGCGAATGTCCGAGGTGCATGACCACATACACCCGGGCGCAAGCTGCACGTGTCATCAGACACACAGCCGTCAGGACACACAGCCGTCAGGACACACAGCCGACAGGGACACAGTCGACTAGCCGACACTCCGGCGAGTCGCGACGGGTCGCGAGAGAACCTCTGCTCGAGGCCGTCAGGTCGCGACGCAACCTGAGGGGCCGGCAAGCCGTCTCAATGTGCAGTGTCGCCCGCTACGACCGAGGGAGTAGGACGCATGGACTGGCGCCACAGAGCGCTCTGCCGTGACGAGGACCCCGAGCTCTTTTTCCCGATCGGGACCACCGGACCTGCTGAGCGTCAGATCGAAGAGGCCAAGGCCGTCTGCCGGCGTTGTGCCGTTACCTCCGACTGCCTGAACTGGGCACTCGAAACCGGTCAGGACGCCGGCGTCTGGGGCGGCCTGAGCGAGGATGAGCGGCGTGCCCTCAAGCGCCAGGTGCTCCGGGTCCGCACGGCCTGAGCCGGTGGAGTAGGCCCGAGGGCGTAGCCCTCCCCGGCGGGACGAGCAGGCCTCGACCGACGGGCCCATGGGCTGGTCGAAGCCGACCTGGTTGAACCGCACACCGTCGCGCTCTTCGGAGAGCGGCTGCATAAGGAAAAAATCGCTGGCCGACAGGTTGATCGGTGCGGCGGTTGCGTCCGTGCCCATGTCACGCTGCGCACCCAACCCGTGCGCAGGGGACCACGGCACTCTCGGCCGTTCTGTCCGCTTGGCCGCCGTTTCCACACGGTGAGCCTCGGACGGAGCGGCCGATGCGTTTTGGCGGGCTAGCCGACCAGCCGCGGGTGCGTAGCCGCCCTCACGCTCCGTCAGCCTGAGCAACAGAAAACCTGACGCAATGCGAGCGCTCGACGCGCGCTCGCGGACGACAGGCCCCACGGAACCCGTAGTACCCGGCCTTGCAAGCCCCAAACACTCAACTTGAAGAAAGTGGGATGGACAGGAGCGCCTCCGTCCCACGGTCGGCCCCGGCCTGCAGCCGGATCGTCCCCTGCATCTCGCCGAGCACGAGCTGACGGACGATCTGCAAGCCGAGGCGCGGCGAGTGCTCCAGCTGGAAGTCGTCCGGCAGGCCGGCGCCGTTGTCGGCGACGACGACATCGAGCCGGCTGGCCGTGCGGTGCACCCGAATCTCGATCGAGCCAGCCGAACCGTCGAACGCATGTTCGACAGCATTCTGCAAAAGCTCGGAGAGTACAAGGGCCAACGGCGTGGCGAGGGCACCGGACAGCATCCCGAACGAGCCGACCCGGCGGGTCATGGCCCGCGCCCCGGTCGTCGCCAGATCGACGGTGACGGAGGTCACCTGGTCGGCGATCTCGTCGAACGGCACCGATTCGCCCAGCGTCTGGGACAGGGTCTCGTGTACCAGCGCGATCGAGGTCACCCGCCGGACGGACTCACCGAGGGCGTCCCTGGCCTCGTCCACCTTCGTGCGGCGCATCTGGAGCCGCAGCAGGGCGGCCACCGTCTGCAGGTTGTTCTTCACCCGATGGTGGATCTCCCGGATGGTGGCGTCCTTGCTCAGCAGCTGGGCCTCGCGGCGGCGCAGCTCGGAGACGTCCCGCACCAGGACGAGAACCTCCCGTGTCTGGCCGGGAAAGAGCGGAATGGCGCGCAGCAGCACCACGGTGCTACCGACGGCGAGCTCGACCTCCACCGGGCGGCGCCGGCCGATCGCGTGCCAGACCGCCGGCGTCGTGGCCGGCAGGTTCAGCGCGCGGTGCACCGAGCGGAGGTCCTCGCTGGTGACGTTGCCGGTGTAGCCGAGCCGGCGGTAGGCCGACAGCGCGTTGGGGCTGGCGAAGATGACCTTGCCGGCGCCGTCCAGGCGCATCATGCCGTCGCCGACCCGCGGCGCCTCCGGCAGCTCGGCGGAGCTGCCCCGGAACGGGAACAGCCCCTCTGCGATCATCAGCGCCAGCTGGTTGGCGCCCTGCAGGTAGGCCGACTCCAGCGCGCTCGGGGTGCGGGTGGTGGCCAGGTTGGTGTCCCGGGCGAGCACGGCGATCACCTTGTCCCCGTGGCGGACCGGGATCGCCTCGGTGCGTACCGGCACGCCGCCGTCCCACTCGGGCTCGCCCTCGCGGGCGATGCGGTGCTCCCGCCAGGCGTTGCGCACCACCCAGCGGTTGATGACGACGCTGCCGACCTCGTCGTTGTGGTACGCCGTCGGACCCGTGGTCGGGCGCACCTGGGCGACGACGAGGAACTCCGTCTGACCGCCCTTGGTGGACCGCGTGCTGGAGGTCCTGCTGGGGACGAGCAGAAGGAGGTCCGCGAACGACAGGTCCGCCAGCAACGCCCAGTCCGCGACGAGCGCGTGCAGGTGGTCGATGTCGTCGTCGTTGAGATCGGTGCTCGCGTGGAGCATGTCGGCCAGGGTTCCCACGGCCGGAAGACTGCCAGAAGAACCCGCCTCCTGAACAACCCATCCCCCTGGGTGACCCCCGCCAGACGACAACGGCGGCTCGGCACAGCGATTGGCCCGCCGTTCTGTGTTCGGCGCTCCACCTGCGCCTCGGCACCGCCGACATACAGTCGCGGACGTGACCGTGGACCAGCAGCTGATCGCCCCGACCACCTCGTTGGCCTGGCTCGAGGACAACGCCAGGGCACGGCGCGGGGCCGGGCTACGCCGATCGGTCCGGCCCCGCCCCGCGGTGGACGACGAGATCCGCCTCGACCTCGCCGGCAACGACTACCTCGGCCTGGCCCAGCACCCCGACGTCATCGAGGCCGGCGTCGCCGCGCTGCGAGCCTGGGGCGCGGGCTCGACCGGCAGCCGGCTCGTCAGCGGTTCCACCGCCCTGCACGCCGAGCTGGAGGCGGAGCTCGCGGCACACACCGGTTTCGCCTCCGGGCTCGTGTTCGCCACCGGGTACGCGGCCAACCTGGGCGTCATCACCTCCCTGGTGGCCGCCGGTGACCTGGTCGTCTCCGACGAGCACAACCACGCCTCGATCGTCGACGCCTGCCGGTTGTCCCGCGCCGAGGTCGCGGTCGTGCCGCACCTGGACGTCACGGCCGTCGAAGCGGCGCTGACCGGCCGCGCCTACCGGCGTGCCCTGGTGGTCACCGACTCGGTCTTCTCCGCCGACGGCGACCTCGCGCCGCTGGCCGAGCTGCACGCCGTCACGCGACGTCACGGCGCCGTTCTTCTGGTGGACGAGGCGCACGCGCTCGGTGTCGTCGGCGCGCGCGGCGAGGGCGCCGTGGCCGCCGCCGGCCTGGCCGGCGAGCCCGACGTGATCACCACCGTCACCCTGTCGAAGTCGCTGGGCAGCCAGGGCGGGGTGGTGCTCGGACCGGTCGCGGTCCGCGACCACCTGATCGACACCGCTCGGACGTTCATCTTCGACACCGGCCTGGCGCCGGCCGCCGCCGGAGCCGCGCTCGGCGCGCTGCGGCTGCTGGTCGCCGACCCGTCGCTCGCGGCCAGGTCCCGGGCGCGTGCCCAGGAGCTGGCCCGCATCGCGGACGCGCCGTCGCCCGCGGCCGCGGTGGTCTCCGTCGTACTCGGGGCGCCGGAGCGCGCGGTCGCCGCCGCGGCGGCCTGCCGCGAGCACGGCGTCGCCGTCGCGTGCTTCCGCCCGCCGACGGTCCCGCCCGGCACCAGCCGGCTGCGGCTGTCCGCCCGCGCGGACCTGACCGACGAGGATGTCGCGCTGTTCGCCACGGCGCTGTCCGCCGCGCTGGCGGCGCCGGCTGGAACGTTTGCCCAGCGCGCATGAGCGTTCTCGTCGTCACCGGGACCGGGACGGGGGTCGGCAAGACCGTCGTCACGGCCGCGGTCGCGGCCCTGGCCCTCGCGCGCGGTGACCAGCAGCACGGGTACCAGAAGCACGGCGACACGGGACACGGCGACGCCGGCGGCGCGGTCGCGGTGGTCAAGCCGGCGCAGACCGGCGTGCTGCCCGGGGAGCTCGGGGACGTCGACCTGGTCCGCGACCTGACCGGGCTAGCCGACGTGCACGAGCTGGCCCGGTTCCCCGATCCGCTGGCCCCCGCCACGGCGGCCCGGCTGGCCGGGCTCCCCCCTGTCGACCTGATCGCGGTCGCCGACGCCATCGCCAAGCTCGCCGCCGATCACCGGCTGGTCCTCGTCGAGGGCGCGGGCGGCCTGCTGGTCCGTTACGACGACGACGGCGGCACGCTGGCCGACCTGGCCCGGCTGCTGCGCGCGCCGGTCCTCGTCGTCACCCGGCCCGGGCTCGGGACCCTCAGCGACACCGCGCTGACGCTGGAGGCACTTGCGCACCGGGGGCTGGACCTGGCCGGTGTCGTGATCGGCAGCTGGCCGGCCGAGCCGGGCCTCGCGGAACGCGCGAACCTCGCCGATCTGGAGACCGTCGCCGGCAGGCCGCTCGCCGGTGCCCTGCCGGCCGACGCCGGGCTGCTCGACCGCGCGGCCTTCCGTGAGCTGGCCCGCGGGTCGCTCGCGCCGTCGCTCGGCGGCGCGTTCGACGCCGCCGCGTTCCGCGCCGCCATGTTCCCTACCGCCCTGCTCCGCGCCGACACGTCCGACGGCGCGCCCCTGGCGTAGCCGAGTGCCACATGCCACGTCCCAGGAGCGCGCACCGCAGGCACGCACGGTCCGACAATGACCTCCGACGCTTGACGCACGACCAGGACGTCCGAGCGGACGTCCGATCATGACCAAGCCCGCGTCCGATCTGATGAACGTCCCCAATGCCGGTTTCGGCGGCTGGAGTGAATCCGTGACCCCACCCGTGACCACCGCCAGTCCGCCTGTCCAGCTGCCGGCGGAGGCCGCCGCGCTGCTCGCCACGGCCCGCCAGCAGGTCCTCGCCGACGGCCGCGGCCTCGACGAGGCCCAGGTGCTGGCCGTGCTGCGGCTGCCGGACGAGGCGGTGCCCGAGCTGCTCGCACTCGCGCACGAGGTGCGGACCAAGTGGTGCGGCCCGGAGGTCGAGGTCGAGGGCATCGTCAGCCTCAAGACGGGCGGCTGCCCGGAGGACTGTCATTTCTGCTCCCAGTCCGGCCGGTTCGACTCGCCGGTCCGCTCGGCCTGGCTGGACGTCCCGAGCCTGGTCGAGGCGGCCAGGGCGACGGCGGCCACCGGGGCGACCGAGTTCTGCATAGTCGCGGCCGTCCGCGGCCCGGACGCCCGGCTAATGGCACAGGTCCGGGAGGGCGTCGCCGCCATCCGGGCGGCCGTCGACATCAATGTCGCCTGCTCGCTGGGCATGCTCACCCAGGAGCAGGTCGATGAGCTGGCCGCCATGGGCGTGCACCGGTACAACCACAACCTGGAGACGGCCCGCTCGCACTTCCCGAACGTGGTCACCACACACAGCTGGGAGGAGCGGCTCGACACCTGCCAGATGGTGCGCGCCGCCGGGATGGAGCTGTGCTGCGGCGCGATCCTCGGCGTCGGCGAGAGCCTCGAGCAGCGCGCCGAGCTCGCCGCGCAACTCGCCGAACTAGAGCCGGACGAGGTGCCGCTGAACTTCCTCAACCCACGCCCGGGGACGCCGTTCGGCGACCTTCCGGTGGTCGAGGGCCGGGACGCGCTGCGCGCGATCGCGGCCTTCCGGCTGGCGATGCCACGCACCATCCTGCGTTACGCGGGCGGCCGGGAGATCACTCTGGGCGACCTGACCGAGGACGGCATGCTGGGCGGCATCAACGCGGTGATCGTCGGCAACTACCTGACGACGCTCGGCCAGTCGCCGGACGTCGACCTGGCCATGCTCGACCGGCTGTCGATGCCGATCAAGTCGCTGCAGGCCACCCTCTAGTGACCCTGGGAACAGCGGCCGCCGGGCATGCGAAGAAAGATCATTTTCGCATGCCCTTTGGCCCTCTAGACCGGGACGAGCGCAGGTGACCGACTACGACGCGCCCCAGCCGGCGGGAGCTCAGCTCGCCCCCGCCTTCTGCGACCGGTGTGGCGAGCCGGCGTCCGCCGGCGGGCACGAGCGCTGCGTGGCGGCCCGCACCCTCGAGCCGCCGCGCTTCTGCCCGACGTGCCGGCGCCGCCTCGTCGTTCAGGTGGTGCCGACCGGCTGGACGGCGCGCTGCGCCGAGCACGGTGTCAGCGCGTCCGCTGGCTGATCCGCCGACGCAGCCGCTCCGCCGTCTCGACGGTTGGGGCCGACTTGTCAGGTCGATCGCGTGCTAGAGCGCGCGTCTGGCCTGGCAGGTCCGTAATGCCCAGGCAGAAGCGCCCTCAGGCCGGAGTGGGCTCGACGACCGCGATGAGGTCGCCGTCCTGGACGACATCGCCCTCCTGGACGGCGATCTGCGCGACGGTGCCGCCGTCCTCGCTGATGACGGGGATCTCCATCTTCATCGAATCGAGGATGACCAACGCGTCCCCGGCGGCGACGTCGTCACCGACCCCCACGACGACCTTCCAGACGTTCGCCACCATCTCGGCGCGGACTTCCTCGGCCATGGCCATCCCTTCCGGGGCACGGGTGCGCGGAAGCGCACGGGTCCGCTGCCAGCGTAATGCGCGCCGTCGCGGCCGATCCTGACACACGGCCGGTGTGTCAGATCGGCCCGCCGGCCATCAGGTGACCGTCGCGGGCACGCTCTCACTGCTATCCTCACCCGCCGCCGGCGCACGCCCAGCCGCGGATGTTCACGGCGTCCCGACGGAAAGCGACAAATACCAGCGACAACGGCCAGGCGCTGCGGGATGGAAGCGGGTGAGCTAGGAGACTACGGGTGTGTTCGTTCTCCTCGTCCTCGCCCTGCTGATCGGTCTCGTGGTCGCCCGGCTGCGCGGGGGGACCCTGGACGCGCTGGGCCGGGTCCGGGTGCGGCTCGGCTGGCTCGCCGTCGTCGTCGTCCTCGCGCTGCTGACCGCCGCCGTCGCCCCGCGGCTGCAGACCGCCGGCTGGCTCGTCGCCGCCCTCGCCGCCGCGGTGCTGGCCGCGTCGAACCGACGGATTCCCGGGCTGTTGCTGCTGTTCGTGGGGCTTGCGCTGAACGCGGCCGCGATCAGCGCGAACCATGGCCGGATGCCTGTCTCGACGGAGGCGATCGGCTCCGCCGGCCTGGCCGAGCGCGACGTGGCGCGCTCCGACCACTATGTGCTGGCGGATCACAGCACGCGGCTGCGGCCCCTCACAGACGTGATCGCCTTCCCGTTCTGGGGGGCGCCGGCGGCACTCAGCGTCGGCGACGTGCTGATCGCGTCCGGAATCGGCCTGTTCGCGGGGCTCGCGCCGGTGCGGGCCAGCCGCACGCTGCGGGCCCGCCGCGCGGCACGTGACCGCCGTCGCCAGCGCCGCCAGGAGGCGGCCAGGGACACCCCGGACCTGCCCACAGCGGGCCTCGTCAGCGGGCCGCGGCTGGCCCGTCAGCCGGTGGGAGCCCTGCCCGCCGGCCGGCCCGCGGACCCCGCCCCCGCGCCGCGGCGTGGCAGGATGGCCGCGCAGGTGAACGACGAACGACATGACGACGACGAGCCGGAAAGGAGGTCGCGGCATGGCGAAGAAGAAGCG
>Ga0068859_100006461_pt1 | contig 11892 bp, 16 predicted proteins | sample KBSSwiS22_FD_66585 | JGI IMG/M metagenome (GOLD analysis project Ga0068859, IMG submission 66585) | Switchgrass rhizosphere microbial communities from Kellogg Biological Station, Michigan, USA - KBS Switchgrass S2-2 | ecosystem: Host-associated > Plants > Roots > Rhizosphere > Soil ... | reverse complement strand
TCGGGTGCGGGCCGCCGAAGCCAGGCGGCTCTCAGCGCGGCGGTATCGATGCGCTCAAGAATTTCCGCAAGAGCTTCAACAAGCAGCTCGAAGTGTGGAGCGAAAACCCGCTCCAAGACTGGACCAACCACGGCGCTGATGCCTTCCGGCAATTCGGCCAGGTTTGGCGCTCGCCTCGACCGCGCACGGATGCGAAGTCGGGACGTGGCGGCAGCGCCGAACAAAGCTGGAGGACGACGTGAGCGGCGAAGAAAACGTAAACGGCGTCAGTCGGTACGCCACGACGAAAGAAGAATATCTCGAAATTCTCAGTGCGCTGATCGACGAGGCCAACGAAGGACGCCTGTGTTTCTTGGCGTTCGCGCTGCAGCAGCCGGGCACTGATCGGCAGATGGTCGAGCACTTCGGCCCAGCCGACATCACGGAGCTGGCGTGCCGCAGGATCTGTGAGCGTGTTGCGAAAGTCGCGCCGCCCACGGTAGCGACGGCGATCCGCAAGGCCATGAGCGGTGGGAGCGGCGTGCATTGAACGCCGCAGAACAGCTCACGCGCAATCTGATCAACGCCACCGAAATCGGTGAGTGCGAGACGCGGACGCTCACGATCGTGCTTCAGCACGTCGGAGGACATGCCATCGCGTTCGCGCCGGTCGTCGCTGATGCGCTGCAGGAATACATCGAGGACGTGCGTAAGGGCGACGCCGGCGCGAGCCGCTACGAGCGCCACGTCACGAAGAACCGTTGCCGGCTCGACGTGATCGCGAGCGTCACGCCCCAGCCCGAGTCGATCGCCGACGAGGACATTGGCGGCGATGGCATCGACGCGCTGCGCGAACGCCTGCTGAAGCTGCGCCAGATGGCGCGCGGACTGCCGGGCGGTCCAGACGCAGGCGCGTTCGCGGATTTCGCTTACAGCCCCAACGAGCGCGCGAAGGACATCCGCGAGCTCATCAACGAACAGCTGGCCGCGCTCGGTGTGGCCGACGAACCGGAGAATGACGATGCACCAAGATCCGAACGAGACGACGCAGGACACGGCAACGCAGCCGACCTCCTCGGTACAAGATGAACAGGTGATCGCCGCTGGCGATGTCGGCGTGCTTGACACCCTCGGCAACGACGCGCCGACGACGGCCGCGAGCACGATCGAGACGCAGGACACCGACACGGCGGGGATCGAGGCCGAGCTTGCCTCGCACGAGGCCGAAGACGCGCAGCCGCCCAACGATGACGCACCGGCGACGAATTTGCCGGCGCGACCGACGGGCAAGCTGCCGCACTACCGCTGCCACAAGGAAGTCCTCGCGATCGAGATCGCGAGCGTCGAGCCCTGGCGGGACGGCGAGTACATCATCACGCCCAAGGACGACGGCGCAATGCCGTTCGAAGTCGACGCGAACTGGTTCGATCATCACCAGCCCCAGGCTGGCGGGTTCGTCGTGCTGTACGGCGACGACTACATGAGCTTCAGCCCGCGCGGCGCATTCGTCGACGGCTACACGCGCATCGGCACGGTCGAGCAGGTGAGCACCACGCAGAAGGGTCAGGGCGAAGGCGCGGGCTCGACGTAATGGCCGAGTCCGCACCCGACGGCTTCACGCTCGTCGGCTCCAAAGGCGATCTGTCCGTCTACATGACGAACATCGAATTTGAGGGCGGCGAGGGCGCGGAGCCGGCGCTCTACATCCGCAACGAGCATCGTCGCGATCCGCTCACCGGCGGCTGTCCGGTCTACATGGTGCTGCTGCAGGATCTCTGGATTTACCGTCCGGAGGATCGCGACCGCGGACGCAACCATCCGTACGCCGACATGCGTCAGCGCCTGCACAACGGCTGCGAAGCGCTGTACGGGGTCGTGACGCAGCAAGGCGTCTACCGCGTTCACGACGCGATTCTCGACTTCGTCGACGACCTCAAGAACCTCAAGCCGCCGTCCGACGCGATGACCCGCGAGGAATATCGCGCGCGACTCGCGCGGCACGGCGTGACGCTGCGCATCAACGGGGAACAGGTGATTTGACCCAGATTGCCGTTCGCCCACCTGGATCGAGTCACGAACCAGGCGACAGCGAGATCCGGTCGGCCAGCGCCGCTGCGCCGGTGCCCGCGACCGACGCCGCTGCGAATCCACTGGACACTGTGGAAGCGCTCCAGGAGCTGCGTCAGTGCGAGGAGTGGTGGTGCGAGGCGCGCGACATCCATGCGGACAACCGCGTGCAGATGCAGCTCGACCACGACTACTACGACAACCTGCAGTGGTCAGACGAAGAGAAAGCGATCATGTTGGCGCGCGGCCAAGCGCCGCTCGTCTATAACAAGCTCGCGCAGGCCGTCGACTGGATCACCGGCACGGAGCGTCGCACGCGCGTTGATTTCGCTGTCCACGCGCGCTCGGACGCCGGCGTCGACGACGCGCAGAACAAGGCCAAGCTGCTCAAGTACCTGTCGGACGTCAACCGCATCGGTTGGCACCGCAGTCGCGCGTTCAAGGACGCGGTCATCGGCGGCGAGGGCTGGGCCGAACAGAGCCTGCGCGGCGACACCGCGCAAGAGCTCGTGATGGATTCATGGGTGCCGTGGAACGAGATCTGGCGCGATCCGTTCGACAAGAGCATGGACCTCGACGGTTCGCGCTATCTCCATCGGCGCAAGTATCTCGATCTCGACTTCGCGCTCCAGATTTGGCCGGACCGCGAGAACGTGCTTCGCGCTTCCGCGCGCTCGCACGTGATGGCGGACGACGACTGGTTCGAGGAAACCCTCGACCTGCCGCAGTGCTTTCGCCGCTATGACTCGAACGGCTCCGAGCTGGTGCAGCGCCGCTGGTCCTCACAGCTGCCGATCTCCAGCATCACGAGCCGCCTGCGCGTGCCGATCACGGAGACGTGGTTCCGCAAGCCGCGCCGAATGAAGAAGATCTGGGGCCTCGATTGGGCCGGCGTCGAGCACGATCCGAACGACGAGAAGCAGGCTACTGCCGTCAAACAGGGCTACGCCTCGGTGACCGACGCGGTCACGACCGACATCTTCGTGCACATCTGGGTCCCCGGCGGCTCGCTGCAGATGGCCAAGAGCCCGTTCAAGCACGGCTCCTTCCCGTACACGCCGATCTTCGCGAAGCGCCGCAGTCGCGACGGCATGGCGTACGGCGTGATCCGCGGCAACCGAGATGCGCAGGACGACTTCAACAAGCGCAAGAGCAAGACGCAGTGGCTGCTGGCGTCGAATCAGCTTCTGTACGAAGAGGATGCACTCGACGACGACGAATTGCCGAGCATCCGCCAGAACCTAGCGCGCCCTAACGGCGAGGTGAAGCTCCGGCCGGGTGCTCTCTCGCAAGGCAAGATCAAGCTCGAGCGCAACGTGGAGCTCGCCGAGGCGCAAGAGCGCGAGGCCGATCGAGACGCGCAGCACATCCACGACGGCACGGGCGTGAATCGCGAGCTGCTGGGCCAGCAGACGAACGCGACCAGCGGTCGCGCGATCCGCGCCAAGCAGGACGAGGGCGGCGTCACGACGGCCGAGCTTTACGACAACCTGCGTCTCTTCGTGCAGCTGTCCGGCGAGAAGGATCTCGCGAACGCCGAGCAGTTCATGACGCTGCCGATGCAGATTCGCATCGAAGGCGAGAAGGGCTCGCAGCGTCCGACGTTCCTGCCGGTCAACCAGCCCGAAGTCGGGCCCGACGGACAGTGGCGCGTCGCGAACGACATCACGAAGATGGCCGCGGACTTCGTCGTCGACGAGGTCGATTTCCGCGAGAGCATTCGTCAGTCGCAGGCCGAACAGCTGTTCGACATGCTGAAGACGCTGCCGCCGGAGATCCAGATCCAGTTCCTCGATCTCGCTATCGAGATGACGGACATCACGAACCGTCACGAGTGGGCGAAGCGCGCGCGCGCCATCAGCGGGCAGCCCGATCCGGAAACGCAGGACAACCCGGAAGAGGTTGCGCGCCAGCAGCAGGCGGCCGCGCAGAAGTCGCAGGAAGCCGCAGCCGCCAAGGACCAGCAGAACCGCCTCACCGAAGCCAACATCGCGAAGACGAACGCCTCGGCTGCCAAGGACCAGGCTGCTGCCGTGTCGAGCAACGCGAGCGCCAAAGAAAAGAACCTCAACGCCAAGGTGCGTTCGATGGACATCGCGAAGTTTGTGCACGAGCTGTTGCCGCTCGCGCCGTCCGCCGACCGCGTGTACGCGCAAACCACACCCGAGGGGTAACACGTGACCACGCAAGAAACCGCCGGCGCCGTCGCGCGCCAGGACAGCGATCACCTGCACGCGAACGACGTCACGTTGACGGCCGCAGAGCAGGCTGCGCTCGACTCCGGGAAGACACCTACGCCGGAAGAAACCGCAAAGGCCGAGGCCGAAGCAAAGGCGAAAGCGGAGGCCGATGCCACCGCCGCGGCCGAGAAGGAAGCAGCCGACAAGAAGGCTGCTGAAGAAGCTGCCGCTGCCGCCGACCCGGAGGCCGCTGCAAAAGCGAAGGCCGACGCGGATGCCGCGGCAGCGAAGGAAAAAGCGGACGCCGATGCTGCAGCTGCGGCTTCAGCCAGTGCGGCCGAGCACCGCGGCGTGTTCGTGCCGAATGTGGCGAGCGCGTCGCCGAAGGACTTCGATGCCGAGGACAAGCGCATCAACGATGCGCTGATCGAAATCAACCAGAAGAACGCGACCGGCGATATCGACGACGACGAGTGGGAGAAGCAGGAAGCGGCGCTTCGTGCCGAACAGCGCACCCTCGATCGCGAACGCACGCGCTGGGAGACCAAGCAGGAACTCGCCGGCGAAATGGCGTCGCAGGCGTGGACGACCAACCGCGATCTCTTCTTGCGTCAGCCCGAGAACGCGTTCATTGCGCGCGACAAGGGCACCGTCGCCGCGTGGGCCTCCATGATGCAGGTCGCGGTCGACGAAGCACACGCGGCCGGCACGCCGCTCACTTCGGACTGGGACATCCTCAGCGCCGGCGCTGAGAAGATGCGCGGGCTGATGGGCATTGCCGCGAATGGCGCGCCGGTCGTCGCCGCGCCGGTGAAACCAGCCGAAGGCGCCAAGCCGCCGATCCGAGACCCGAAGCTCGACACCGTGCCCAACACGCTCGGCGCCGCGCCGGCCGCGGCAAATCTCGCGGCGAAAACCACGGCCGAAGAGTTGGCCGGATCGCACATCCAAGACATCGAGGCGCACCTCGCGCGGTTGCCGGAAGGCGAACGCGACAAGCTGCTGAGCAGCGTCCCGGGAGCCTTCCAGGAATAGTTGATGGCCCTCAACGTCGATCTCGACCCGGGCGATATCGTCATCGTCCCGCCGGACAGCGGCGCGCACATCCGCGTGCTCGAGAAAACAGGTCGACGCACGAAACTCGCTATCGAAAGCGCGAAGCCCGTTCGAGTGCTCCGCGCGAAAGACACGCCCGCGAAAACACCGGACGTGCAAAGACCAGTCCCGATGTCGGCCAAGTCCGACGCGCGACCGCGGTAAATCCCTCCGCGCGCATAAGTGCGCGGCTCTCCATTAGGCGCAGAAGTGCCGGACTTGAGGATCCCTCAATATGGCTACTGTCATCGGTCTGAACGACCCGAAGGCGCGCAAACTCTGGAGCGCCGATCTCTTCGTCGCGGTCTCCCGCGAGAGCTACTTCCAGCGCAAGTACATGGGCGCTGGCAACGAAACGACCTTGCCGGTGATGCTGATCACCGACCTCGAACGCGAGGCCGGCGATCAGGTCGTCTACGACCTCAGCATGCAGCTGTCGGGCGACACCATCGAAGGTGATCGCAAGGCGGAAGGCTACGGCGCGCAGCTGCGCTTCGGCCAGGACAAGGTCTACATCGATCAGGCGCGCTATCCGGTCAGCTGCGGCGGCCGCATGACGCGCAAGCGCACGGTGCACGACCTGCGTTCCGTCGGACGCAACCGCCTGAAGGAGTACTTCGGCCGCTGGTTCGACGAGAACATTTTCGTCTACGCCTCCGGCGCGCGCGGCGTCAACAACGACTACAACCTCCCGATCAACTGGGCAGGCCGCGCCAACAACCCGCTGGTCGCTCCGGACAGCGATCACATCATCTACGGCGACGGCAACAGCAAGGCGACGTTGACGTCGGCGGGCATCATGTCCCGCGCGCTGATCGAGAAGTGCAACACGAAAGCGGGTTCGATGGGCGGCGGCTCGACCGACGTTCCCGAACTGCAGCCGACGCGCATCGCCGGCAACAACTGCTACGTGCTCTGCATGTCGCTGTTCCAGGCCTACCAGCTCAAGACGAGCACGGAAGCCGGCGGATGGCTGGACGTCCAGAAGGCCGCGGCGGCGCACGAAGGTGCGGCGAACCCGATCTTCAAGGACGCGCTCGGCATGATCGGTGACACGATCCTGCACAAACACAAGGCGGTCGTCCGCTTCAACGACTACGGCGCCGGTGCAAACCTCGCCGCGGCGCGTGCGCTGTTCATGGGACGCCAGGCGATCGCAGTCGCCTACGGCTCGCCCGGCGACGGCATGCGCATGTCCTGGTCCGAGAAGGAACTGGACCACGGCAACGACATCGAGATCTGCGCGGGCATGGTCGTCGGCATCAAGCGCACGACCTTCACCGTCGACGGCACGGCGCACGACTTCTCGATGCTCGCGGTCGACACGTACGCGCCGGACCCGAACGCTTAATCGGCCTCCGAACCGCCCTAGAGCTGCGCCTGCGATCTTCCACCGGCGCAGCCGCGGGCGAACCCCTAACCTGTAAGAGGAACCGCAACAATGGCCGATATCAAGGTCACCAACTACGACCGCATGGCGGTCGCGGATCGGGGCTCCGAGGTCCTTTGCCCCCGCAAATCCTGGCCGGCAACGATCCAGGCCAACGGCGACAAGATCCACGTCGGCTATCTGCCCGCGGGTCACCGGCTCGACAAGGGCCTGTCCGCGGTCACCGCCGACGGCGCCACCGGCGCGTTCACGTACTCGCTGATCATCGTCAAGGACGACGGCTCGCTGGTGACGCTCATCAGTGCGCAGGCAGTCGTGGCGGCAACGTACACGCGCACGGCACTCGGCATCACCGACGCGAACCTCGAAGCGCTCGGCGTCTCGGATCTCAACCGCGACGTCTATCTGCTGCTTTCGACGGCACCGACGGTTGCGGGCGGCAACGTCCACGTCGATCTGCAGTACCGCGCAGCGGGCTGATATCCCAGCGCTACCTGGGGACCCTTGAGCGCCGGCATCCCGCCGGCGCTCCTTTTCCGGAGGCATCATGTCTGCAGCAGACGTCAAGCTCTGGGTGTCGACGCCGTTCAAGCGCCCGAAGGCGCCCGTCGCGATCCCGAACGAAAACGGCTCGGTCACGGAGTATTTCTTCCTGCCGTGCGATCCGACCAACCCGAATTCCGAACACGTCGCGCTCGTCAAGAACAACGCGCACTTGAGCCGTTTGCTCTCGATCGACGGCGGAAAGGCGTACCGCATCGCCGACTATCAGGGCGAGAATGGCTCTGGTGCCGAAGTGCGGCCACTGCCGGAGACGTCGACGATCGTCGCGCCGGCGGCAGCCGCCGCGCCGCAGATCAGCGCTGCCGCGGCGGACGCCGCCGTGCAAGCCGCTGCTGCCATGCCAGGACCTGTAGAGCAGCCGCTCGAAGGCACCGGCCCGCGACCGAACGAACCGCAGGTGCCGACGCGCAACCAGCGCGACACGGAAGCATCCGAGCTGCTGGCCATGCCGCTGAAGGACTTCAAAGCGGAACTGCCGAAGCGCTCGATGCTGGTCGCCGCCGCGGCGCTGCTGCTCGAGGAAAACAAGTCCGAAGCGGACAAGCGCCCGACGTACCTGAAGGCACTCAATGAACGCCTCAAGAAGGCGTAATCGGAACCGACGATGGCGAACCGCCGAGAGATCCGCGACCAGGCACGCGAGTGGCTGGCCGACACCATCGCGCACAACGATGGCGACTATCTCTACTCGACGCGGAGCCTGAACCGGTTCATCAACGAGGCGCAGCGCGAAGCCGCGCTGCGCGCGCGCCTGATCGTCGACTCGAAAACAGCGTTGCTGTGCACGATCGCGGTGGTCGCGAACCAAGCCGAATACGCGCTCGACCCAAGCATCATCGTCGCGCGGCGCATCGAGTTCGCCTCATCTGTCGGCATCAGCCAGAAGTGGCCGCTGCACCGCACGAACTACGACACGCTCGATCGCTACCGCCGTGACTGGCGGAACGCGACGAGCCAGCGGCCGGAGTTCGTGATCCAAGACCTTGACGAGCGAAAGCTCGTGATCGTGCCCACGCCGACCATCGTCGCGACGCTGAACCTCACGGTCTGGCGCTACCCACTCGACGTCGAAAAGATGGACGCGGACGGCGACGAACCGGTCGCTGCGATCCCGGAACACCAGCATCTCTTCCTCGCGCATTGGGCGTGTCATCGCGCGCAGCTGACGAAAGACGCCGAGACCGGCGACCCAACGCCGTCGATCAATCACCTCCAGGCGTTCGAAGAAGCATTCGGCAAGCGTCCTTCGTTGAAGGAACTGCGCAATCTGGCGATGGATCCTGCTGGCGAATCCCGGTCCTATTTTTTCTGAGGCGCGACGATGGCCCGCGAGTTCGCTGAGTACAGCCCAGAGGTGCCGCTCAACACCACGTGGGAGGAGCAGATGCTCTTCCTGCAGGAGAACGGCGAACCTGTCGATCTGAGCGGCTACACGATCGCGCATGCGCAGCTGCGCCTTGAAAAGCTGGTCGTCACCGATGCCACGAACGGTGTGCCGACGACGCAGCCGATACTCGAACTCACGACCGAGGACGCGTATCCGTCGCCGCCGGCATGGCCCGTTGCCGAAGCAATCACACTCGGTGGAACGGCGGGCACGATAGATACAAAGGTCAACGTCGCCGACCTTCGTCTCGCGAGTCCGACGAACGCGAAGGTGAAGCCGTACTGGCAACTCGTGCTCGTCGGCGAAGACGACTACCGAATTCCAATCGTCGAGGGGCGTCCAACACTGCTCCCTGGCGTGACCATCTTCCCATCCGTATGACCGCCAAGATGCGCGTTGGCCGCGGCGATCTCGCGCGGCTCGCTTTCGAGTTCAAGGATCGCGTCAATCCAAAAATGGACTATCTGGAAGGGCGCGAGCTCGAATTAGGCCAGACCGTTCGTATGTCTATGATTGCGAAGGTCGTGGAGACGGCGTCTGGTGGCCTAATTTTCGGCAGCTTCGAAGGAGACGTTGCGCATGAGTGATGAGCGCATCGTCGTCGACAAGAAGCAGACCACGATCAACATCGCATCGCCGCAACGCAAAGTGTTCGTGCTGTCGAACGAAGTCGTGGCCGAGATTCAGAAGCATCGGCCAACGCTCGTCACCCAGAAGAGTGGCGCGCTGCAAGTCCAGGACCGCCGACCAAAGATAGATGTCGGCGGAACTGGGCTACAAGGGCGACCAGGACAGGATGGCGACAAGACATTCCGTCATCAGCGAGCGATTCCAAGCGATGTGTGGATCGTCGTCCACGGCTTGAACAAATATCCCTCGGTCACCGTTGCGACAAGCGCGGGCGACTTGGTTATGGGGTCCGTGCGGTACGACTCACTCGATCAGTGCACGTTGATGTTTTCCGCCGCTTTCTCCGGGCAAGCCTTCTTCAACTAGAGATCGGACATGGCAACGGCCGTACTCGTCCAGCTCGACCTCGGACACCTGGAGCTGCTGAATCTGCGTTTGCAGATGCTCCCGTCGGACCCTTCCAGTCCCGCAGAGGCGTGGATCTATTGGAACTCGGCAGCGCATGAGATTCGCGTCTACAACGGTACGTCATGGATCGCGCTCGGGAGTGGCGCTGGATCCGTGCTTACCGTTACGGCCGCAGACGGCACGATCATCGTCGACAACACCGACCCGGCAAATCCAACTGTCGCGGCGGGCACGTTCGATCACACGCATGTGTCCGACTTCGATACGCAGGTTCGCACCAGCCGACTCGATCAGATGGCGGCGCCGGCGGCTGACGTATCGATCAATAGTCACAAACTTACGAACGTCGCGGATCCGACGAGCGCACAGGACGCTGCGACCAAGGCCTACGTTGACGCGCTGTCGCAGGGCCTGGACTTCAAGGCCTCCGTACGCGTCATCGTCACCACGAATGGAACTCTTGCTACAGCCTACGCAAATGGTCAAAGCGCCGGCGGTGTGACTCTAGCCACCGGCGACCGTATCGCGCTCGCCGGACAGACATCCGGAAGCGAAAACGGCTTCTACAACGTAAACGCATCCGGCGCGCCGACACGCTCATCCGATGCCGACGCGGCCGGCGAAATAAGCAAGGGAACGATCGTCTACGTTGAGTCCGGCACGAATGCTGGTCAGCTTTGGGTTTGCAGCGCGACTAGCGCAACGCCTTGGGTGCCGAACTCGTCGACATCGACGTGGGTGCAATTCACAGGCGCCGCGGACATCACGGCGACCGCGCCAATCACGAAGACCGGAAACGCGATAGGGATCGCGCTCGGCAACGGCGTCACAACGAGCGGCGGAAATCTAGTCGTCGATCCATCCGTCGTGGTGCGGAAATTCGCCGCCGACATTGGTGACGGATTAGCCACTTCGATCACGGTCACCCACAATCTTGGCACGAAGGACATCACTTGGTCGGTACGTCAGAATTCGGATGACGCCGCGGTGCTGTGCGATGTCGTCGCGTTGAGCACGACCCAAGCGACATTCGGGTTCGCGATCGCACCGGCGAACGCTGCCCTTCGCGTGGTAGTTCATGGCTGATGAAGAATCTCGCCGGCCTTGACGAAACCGCCGCATTGACGCTGAGCGGCCAGATCGAGGTGACGCTAGGAGGCACGCGCCAGGACAACTACGCGCCCGCCGGCATCTCAGGCGCAACATCGATCCTGTTCCTACTGTCTGCGGACGCGACCGTTACAGGGATCGCGCTTGGCGGCGTGCCGCGCGCTGTCACGCTGGTGAATCGCGCGATCAACAGCAACACGCTGACATTGAAGGCGCGCGACTCGAACTCGCTGGCCACGAACTGGTTCGGCATCGCCGCCGATCTCGTGCTGCGACCTGGCGAAGCGGCAATCTTCGTCTGGGCTGGTGCGGGAGCGAGCGACAACCCTGGACTGCGGTGCGTCGGCGTGTATCAGGACAACGGCAGCCGCTACGACGCAGCAGGCGCCGCCGCAGCGGCGCTCGCGGCAGCGCTAGCCGCTGACATCACATATACCGACGTCGGGATCGTGATCACTGGCGGCGCGATCGGCGGTGTCGCGCTGAACACCACCGTCGCGCAGGAATCGCGCGGAATATCGCCGGCCGCATACGCGTATCCCACAGGGGGCGCCACGTGGCTGCTTTGGGTCTACCCAACCCCGGCTAGCGGCACTTTCACGCTCGATGTGCGCAAGCGTGCGTTCGGCAATCAGGCGCCAGCGATTGGAGACAGCGTTTGCGCCGCGGCGAATCCATCGCTCGCAGGCAACGCTACGGATTTCACGGCGAGCGGATCGCTCTCCACTTGGACAGGCAGCCCACTGGCGAAAACCAACATGCTCACCGTCGTGCCGACCGTCAACACAGCCGGCGTCCAGTGGTACGCACTGTTCATTCCGGCGCGGCGCTCGTTATGACGACAGCAACCACGAACACGGTCATCGATCAAACAACCGATGCCGGTTTTCGCACCTGGGTCGCGGAATTCATCGCGCAGTGCGTCGCTATCGGTTTGACGCAGACGGCCGACACCGGCCAGATCAACACGACGACTGTCGTGCGCGCCTCAGCGAACTCGGATGCGGGCTACGCGATCTTCCGATTCAACGACACACTGCAGGCGACCGTTCCCGCATTCGTCAAATTATTGTTCGGATCGG
>Ga0068859_100006460_pt1 | contig 11892 bp, 7 predicted proteins | sample KBSSwiS22_FD_66585 | JGI IMG/M metagenome (GOLD analysis project Ga0068859, IMG submission 66585) | Switchgrass rhizosphere microbial communities from Kellogg Biological Station, Michigan, USA - KBS Switchgrass S2-2 | ecosystem: Host-associated > Plants > Roots > Rhizosphere > Soil ... | reverse complement strand
GACGACTTCGCCGGCACCACGATCAGCCTCACCAACCCCGGCGGCATCGGCACCGTCCACTCCATGCCGCGGCTGATGCAGGCGCAGGGCGCGATCATCGGCGTCGGCGCGATCGAGTATCCCGCGCAGTTCAGCGGCATGAGCGAGGAACTGCTCACCAACAACGCGATCAGCAAGATCACCACGCTGACGTCCACGTACGACCACCGCATCATCCAGGGCGCAGAGTCCGGCGAGTTCCTCAAGCGGGTCCACGAACTGCTGATCGGCGACGGGTTCTATGACGAGGTCTTCGCCGCGCTGCGCATCCCGTACGAGCCGGTGCGCTGGCGCGTCGACAAGCTGCCGTCGCACGAGGGGCAGATCAGCAAGGAGGCGCATGTCATCGAGCTGATCAATGCGTACCGCACGCGTGGTCATCTGATGGCCGACACCGACCCGCTCGAGTACACCGTCCGCAAGCACCCCGACCTGGACATCACCTCCTACGGGCTGACGCTGTGGGACCTGGACCGCGAGTTCCCCGTCGGCGGGTTCGCCGGCGAGAAGCTGATGAAGCTGCGCGACATCCTCGGCGTGCTGCGCGACGCCTACTGTCGCCGCGTCGGCGTCGAGTACCGCCACATCACCGACCCCGAGCAGCGCAAGTGGCTCGAGGCCCGCATCGAGGTCAAGAACGACCAACCGACCCGCGAGGAGCAGCTGCACATCCTGGGCAGGCTCAACGTTGCCGAGGCGTTCGAGACGTTCCTGCAGACCAAGTACGTCGGTCAGAAGCGCTTCAGCCTCGAGGGCGCCGAGACCGTCATCGCCCTGCTGGACGCGGTGCTCGACCGGGCCACCGAGCAGGACCTGGACGAGGTCGTCATCGGCATGCCGCACCGCGGCCGGCTGAACGTGCTGGCCAACATCGTCGGCAAGCCATACGGGAAGATCTTCAACGAGTTCGAGGGCAACATCGACCCGTCGACGGCCCAGGGCTCCGGCGACGTGAAGTACCACCTCGGCGCGGACGGTACGTTCCACAGCCCGTCGGGCAAGCAGATCGCGGTCTCGCTAACCGCGAACCCGTCCCATCTCGAGGCCGTCAACCCGGTGCTGGAAGGCATCGTCCGCGCCAAGCAGGACGTGCTGAACAAGGGCGAGGACGGCTTCTCCGTGCTGCCCGTCCTGATGCACGGCGACGCCGCGTTCGCCGGTCAGGGGGTCGTGGCCGAGACGCTGAACCTGTCGCAGCTGCGCGGCTACCGCACTGGCGGCACAGTGCACGTCGTCGTGAACAACCAGGTCGGCTTCACGACCTCGCCGTCCGCGTCGCGCTCCTCGCTCTACTGCACCGACATCGCCCGGATGATCTCCGCTCCGATCTTCCACGTGAACGGCGACGACCCCGAGGCCTGCGTCCGGGTCGCCAAGCTGGCCGTGGACTTCCGGCGGGAGTTCAAGAAGGACGTCGTCATCGACATGGTCTGCTACCGGCGGCGCGGCCACAACGAGGCCGACAACCCGTCGTTCACGCAGCCGCAGATGTACGACATCATCGACGCGAAACGCTCGGTCCGGAAGCTGTACACCGAGTCGCTCGTCGGCCGCGGCGACATCACCCTCGAGGACGCCGAGGCGGCGCTGAAGGACTTCCAGGCGCAGTTGGAGAAGGTCTTCGTCGAGACCCGCGACGCATCGGGCAAGGCCGCCCCCGAGCCCGAGATCGAGCACCAGACGCCGTCGCAGCTCGTCAGCACGGCGACGAACGTCGAGGTGATCAAGCGCATCGCCGACGCGTACGCGAACCCGCCGGAGGGCTTCACCATCCACCCGCGGCTCAAGCCGCAGATCGACCGGCGCGTGGCGATGGCGTCGAACGGGGACGTCGACTGGGCGACGGCCGAGCTGTTCGCGTTCGGCTCGCTCGTGCTGGAGGGACGGGCCGTCCGCCTGGCCGGCCAGGACAGCCGCCGCGGTACCTTCACCCAGCGGCACGCCACCCTGATCGACCGGACGACCGGCACCGAGTACACCCCGATCAAGTACCTGTCCGAGGACCAGGCGCCGTTCTGGGTCTACGACTCCCTGCTGTCCGAGTACGCGGCGCTGGGCTTCGAGTACGGCTACTCGGTGCAGCGCGAGGATGCTCTGGTTGCGTGGGAGGCGCAGTTCGGCGACTTCGTTGATGGCGCCCAGACGATCATCGACGAGTTCATCGCCTCCGGTGAGGCCAAGTGGGGCCAGCGCTCCGCGGTCACGCTGCTGCTGCCGCACGGCTACGAGGGACAGGGTCCGGACCATTCGTCCGGCCGTCCTGAGCGGTTCCTCCAGCTCGCTGCCGAGAACAACATGACGGTCGCGATGTGCTCCTCGCCGGCCAACTACTTCCACCTGCTGCGCCGCCAGGGCCTGTCTCCGGTGCGCCGTCCGCTGATCGCGTTCACGCCGAAGTCGCTGCTGCGCCTGAAGGCTGCGGTGAGCGGGCTGGACGAGTTCACCTCCGGGACGTTCCAGCCCGTGCTGCCGGACGCCGCCGCGGATCCCGCGGCGGTGACCCGCGTGCTGCTGTGCAGCGGCAAGGTCTACTACGACCTCGCCGCCCACCGCACGGCCGAGAACCGCAGCGACATCGCGATCCTGCGTCTCGAGCAGCTCTACCCGCTGCCGGCCGAGGAGCTGGCCGCCGAGCTGGCCAAGTACCCGAACGCCCAGCTCGTGTGGGTGCAGGAGGAGCCGGCCAACCAGGGCCCGTGGCCGTTCGTGGCCCTCAACGTTCCGGAGCACCTGGGCGGACGGTCGCTGGCGCGGGTCTCGCGCAAGGCTTCCGCCTCTCCCGCGGTCGGTTCGCACGAGGTCCACGAGGCCCAGCAGCACGAGATCGTCCGCTCCGCCTTCGCCTGACCAGCAATCAGATCTTCAGGCGGTGATCACCGTCGTGGCGACCTGCCTTCTCTGAACATCAACCGGATCAGCGTGCGCGCCACCGCTGTAGCCGCCAGGCCGACGAGGACGCACACGCCGAACAGCAGGAGCCGGGGCAGTGCGCCGTCCAGCAGGCGCAGCACCGCCCAGTGGGTCAGGAAGATACAAAGCGAGGCAGCGGCTACGGTGGCGGCCGCTCGCGCCAGCAGTCTCGGCACGGCGACCTGACCGATCCACACCAGTGCGCAGAATCCGGTGACGACGGCCAGTTCGCGCACCCGGTCGCCGGCGAAGAACCCGCCGAACGCGCTCACGGCCAGGACGGTCACCAGCGCGCGCTGCCAGCGTTTCGCCGCCGCGTGCGCCCCCCACCCGAGCGCGAAGACCCAGAACGTGGTGTGCGGCCGGTAGACCTCGCTGGCGAGGCCGTCGACGTTGAGCACGTCCCAGCGCACCAGCAGTCCGAGTGTCACGAAGGCCATCGCGAGCTCGAACGGACGGCGGACGGCGAATCGTCGCACGGCCGGGACCGCCAGCACGAGCAGCAGCACCAGGACGTCCTGTACGACCGCCTCGACGAACCAGAACTGCCAACCGGGACTGCCTGCCGTCGCTGGCCCGAAATAGCTGTTGACGAGTAGCGCCGTCGGCCAGCCGTAGCCCGAGAACAGGACCAGGTAGGCGCCGATCACCAGCACGCTGGGAACGGCGACGCGCAGGAGCGACTGCCAGATCGGACGGACGGTGTCGGCGGCGACCGCAGCGGCCAGTGGGAACCGGGCGAAGCTGTAGCCGGCGATCACCAGCAGGGTGTGGCCGCCGCCCTTGCCCCAGAGCTGCAAATGCGCGGCCAGGACGAACAGGATCGCGAGCGCGCGCAGCAGCACGGTGGTCTCGAGGTGCACCCAGCCGTTGCGAGCCCGGCGCGAGGGAGCTGCGGTCGTCTCCAGATCGGCGACCGGGATCGTCGGCCAGTCAGAGGGCAGGTGGCCGAGCAGATCCTCCAGACGCAGCGAGGCCTCGACGTGCGATAGCGAGTCGCCTCCGAGGGACACGAACGTCTCGGACGGACTCACGTCGGTGCGCCCGAGCACTGTCGCATAGATGTCGGCTACTGACCGGGTACGGGCAGGTGCGATGCTCGCCGCCGACGAAGCGCCCGCCCCATTCTCGGCTGCTGCGAGGATTGCGATCCGGTCGGGTTTTCCGTTGGCCAGCCGGGGAAGCTCGGCGAGCCGCTCGACCCGGATCGCCGAGGGCGGCAGCGTGGTCGCCGCGGTTACGGACCTCCTGACCCGGGCTTCCTCCACCTCGTCGGCGTGCGCGACCACGAGACACCTATCGTCGCTCGCGCACCAGGCAGCGATGCCGTCGGCGGCGAGGGCAGCCTCGGTGCGGTCCAGATCGATGCGCAGGCCGAAGAGCTTGGCAAAGCGGCCGGCCCGTCCGGTGATGCGGACCAGCCCGTCCGTCCCGATCTCGCCGAGGTCGCCCGTGCGCAGCGCGTCGACGGTGCGGCCGATGGCCAGATCGGTGGCGGCGTCGGCGTAGCCGAGCATCACGTTGGGGCCGCGGAACTCCAGTTCGCCGGTATCGCTGTCGACCGAGAACGATCCGCCCTCGACCGGGATCCCGACGGCGTCCGGGTGTTCCGTGGCAAAGTGCGGCGGCAGGTAGGCCATCCTTGCGGTCGCCTCGGTCTGCCCGTACATGACGTAGAAGTCCCAGCCCCGGGACGCCCCGAGCTGTGCGAATCGCCTTACCGCATCAGGGGAAAGTCTTCCACCAGCCTGGGTCACGTAGCGCAGGGACGGCAGGTCGTATGTGTCGAACTCGACCCGGTCCAGCAGGTCGAAGGTGTAGGGCACCCCCGCCAGCGAGGTCGCCCGGGCCGAGGCGAACTCGTCCCAGAAGGCCGGTTCGGTGACCGACCGGGAGGTGAGAAGCACCGCGGCGCCCACGGCCAGGTGGGTGTGCAGGACCGACAGCCCGTAGCAGTACGACAACGGCAGGGAGAGGGCCGCGCACGAGTCGGGCTCGATCGGCAGGTAGGCGCAGATCGTCGCTGTGTTGGCCCGCAGGTTCTCGTAGGAGAGTCGAACCAGGCGGGCGGACCCGGTCGAGCCCGAGGTGGACAGCAGCAGGGCAAGCTCGGGATGCACGTCGGCCGGCGTGGGCGAACGATCGACCGACCCGTCCGGGCCGAGGAGGTAGCCGGCCCGGAACCGCGCGGCCAGTGCGGCCGCGCTCGCCGGACGGGCGGCATCGACGAGCAGCACCGGGTGCCCAGCGCGCAGCGCACCGAGGTAGTGCACGACGGACTCAACAGTGTTGGCGATCCCCAGCACAACCAGCGCCCGCGGCCCGGCGAGCCGCGCTGCGGCAGCGTCAGCGAGGGCGTCCAGCTCCGCGTAACTGGTGGAACGTCCGTTCTGGATCAGGGCGGGACGGTTGCCGTGTGCCGACAACGCCGCGATGAACGGCAGTTCGTCCGGCCTGAGTTGGGTCGGCTGCACGGTGTTAGGTAACCCTTCCATTCATTGTTGAGTTAGGACAGGCTAACCTCATCCCGTCAGAACTCAAGCCTCCGGGGGTCAATGCGTGAACGCCCTGCTTCGTTGGATGAAAGCCGCGGCCGTGCTGCCCATCGCCACCATCGCGCTGACAGCGTGCAGTGGCGGGCAGGACGTCCCCGCGGACGCCCTTGTCATCTACAACGCCCAGCACAAGAGCGTCGGCGAGATGTGGGGCAAGGCGTTCACCAAGGCCACTGGCATCAAGGTCGTGCTGCGCAACGGCAAGGACTTCGAGCTCGCGAACCAGCTGGTGGAGGAGGGCGCCGGCTCGCGTGCCGATGTCTTCCTGACCGAGAACTCGCCGGCGATCTCGGTCGTCGAGCGCGCCGGGCTCTTCACCCCGGTCGACGCCGCGACGCTCGAGCAGGTGCCCGAGCGGTACTCGACCACGTCCGGCAACTGGATCGGCATCGCCGCCCGCAGCACGGCCTTCGTCTACAACAAGGACAAGATCCAGCCGGATGCGCTGCCGAAGTCGATCCTGGATCTGGCCAAGCCGGAATGGAAGGGCCGCTGGGGGGCCGCGCCGGGCGGCGCCGACTTCCAGGCGATCGTCAGCGCCGTCCTCGAACTCGAGGGTGCGGCCGCGACCAAGCAGTGGCTGGCGGGTATGAAGGCCAACTTCACCGAGTACAGCAACAACATCGCCACGATGAAGGCCGTCAACGAGGGCGAGTCCGACGGCGGGATCATCTATCACTACTACTGGTACCGCGATCAGGCCGAGAACAAGCAGGACAGCGGCAACACCGCGCTGCACTTCTTTGGCACACAGACCGCGCAGGACCCCGGCGCGTTCGTCTCGCTCTCCGGCGGCGGGGTGCTCAAGGGCAGCAAGAACGCCGACAAGGCCCAGCAGTTCCTGAAGTACATCACCGGCGCGGAAGGCCAGAAGGCCCTCGCGGACAGTGCCGAGTTCGAGTACTCGGTCGGCAGCGACGTGTCGTCCAACCCCGCGCTCAAGCCGCTGGACGAGCTGGAGAGCCCGATCGTCGACCCGTCCAAGCTCAACGGCCAGACGGTCATCACCCTGATGACCGATGCCGGCCTGATCTGAGGACCGGCACCGCCCTGACCGCGACTTTCGCCCCTGCCGTCCGTACCGCGACCGTCCGTCGCGTGCGGGCGGCAGGGCTGCTTCCGGTGGTGCTGTCGGCGCCGGCGGTGCTGCTCGCGCTCGTCCCGATCTGGTACGTCGCCGACTCGGCGCTGGACGCCGGCTGGCACACGATCAAGCGGACGGTCTTTCGCGAGCGGGTCGCCGACCTGCTGGGCAACACGCTGCAGCTGTGCGTGCTGACGATGCTGGCGTGCCTGGTTCTCGGGCTGGCGACCGCGTGGTTGGTGGAGTGCACAGACCTGCCGCTACGCCGGGTGTGGGCCGTCCTGTTCGTCGTGCCGCTCGCGATTCCGGCGTTCGTCAACAGCTACGCCTGGATCTCGCTCACCCGCTCGGTCAGCGGGCTGTCCGGCGCGGTGATCGTGACGGCGCTGTCGTACTTCCCATTCGTCTACCTGCCCGCCTCGGCCGCGCTTCGCCGGCTGGACCCGACGTTGGAGGAATCCGGCCTGTCGCTGGGCCTCGGACCGGTGGCGGTGCTGTGGCGGGTCGTGCTGCCGCAGCTGCGTCCGGCCCTGTTCGGCGGTGCGTTGCTGGTCGGGCTGCACGCGCTGGCCGAGTACGGCGCCCTGTCGATGCTGCAGTTCCAGACGTTCACGACCGCGATCGTCGTGCAGTACCAGTCCGACGGCGAGGCGGCGCCGATGCTCGCCGGGGTGCTCGTCCTGCTCGGGCTGTTGTTCGTGACCGTCGAGGTGCTCGCGCGCGGGCGGCGGCGCTACTCGCGCACGGGCTTCGGGACGGCCCGGTCGCGTCGGGAGACAAGGCTCGGCGTCGCGACGCTGCCCGTTCTGACGGCGTGTGTCGGGCTGGTGGCGCTCGCGCTCGGGGTGCCGCTGTATGCGGTCGGTAAGTGGCTGGCGCGCGACAGCGGCTGGGAAGGCTCGGCGGTGTGGGACGCGGTGACGAGCACCCTGCAACTCGGTGTGTTCGGCGCAGTTGCGGCAGCCGTCGTCGCCTACCCGCTCGCGTGGGCCGCGGTGCGCGGGCGGGGCCTGGTGACGACCGCGGCCGAGCGGCTGCCGTACCTGACGAGTGCGCTGCCGGGGGTTGTGGTGGCGCTGGCGCTCGTGGCCGCGTTCGCCGATGTGGACGGGCTGTACCAGACCACGGCGCTGACGGTCGCCGCGTACGTGATGCTGTTCCTGCCGCGGGCGCTGGTGAACCTGCGCGTCGCGATCGCCCAGTCGCCGCCAGAACTCGAGCAGGCCGGACGGGCCCTCGGAGTCTCCGGCCTGCCGCTGCTGCGCCGGGTCACGCTGCCGCTGATCGCGCCCGGGGTCGGTGCCGCGCTGGCATTCGTCTTCCTCGCGGTCTGCACCGAACTCACCGCCACCCTGCTGCTGGCGCCGACCGGGACCACCACCCTGGCTACCGAGTTCTTCACCGCCGCCGACGAACTCGACTATTCAGCCGCCGCTCCGTACGCCGCACTGATGATCCTGGTGGCGGCGCCGGTCACCTACCTGCTCCTGCGTCAGCATCGCCGAGGCCACCTGCCATGACCGAACCTGCGATGGAGATCCGCGGCGTGGTCAAGCGATACGGGTCGGTGACGGCCCTGTCCGGTGTCGACTTCGTGGTGCCGGACGGCTCGACCGTGGCGGTGCTTGGCCCGTCCGGTTGCGGTAAGACGACCCTGCTGCGGCTGATCGCCGGTTTCGAGCGTCCCGATGCGGGGACGGTTGTCCTGCATGGTCAGGCGGTGGCCGGCGAGGGCACCTGGGTGCCGCCGCAGCACCGCGACTTCGGCTACGTCGCACAGGAGGGCTCGCTGTTCCCGCACTTGTCGGTCGGGCGAAACGTGGCGTTCGGCCTGCCGCGCGCGCGCCGCCGCGACAGGGCGCGGGTGGTGCGGTTGCTCGAGGCGATGTCGCTGACTGCTGAGCATGCCGACAGGTATCCGAACGAGCTCTCCGGCGGACAGCAACAACGCGTCGCCATCGCCCGGGCGCTGGCCCGCGCGCCCCGTATCGTCCTACTGGACGAACCGTTCGCCGCACTGGATGTCGACCTGCGCGTCTCGGCCCGTACCGCCGTCGCTTCGGCGCTGGCGGCTGAGAAGGTGACCACGCTGCTCGTCACGCACGACCGGACCGAGGCGCTCTCGTTCGCCGGGACCGTGGCCGTCATGCAAGCCGGACGGTTCACACACGTCGGCACGCCGCAGGAGGTCTTCGAACAGCCGGCCTGCCTGCACACGGCTCGCTCCGTCGGGGACGTGGCGCTGCTCGCCGGGACCGTCGCCGCGGGGTCGGCCTCGTGCGCACTCGGCAGAATACCCCTACGCGGCAAGGCAATTGACGGTCCGGCGACGCTTATGCTTCGTCCCGACCAGCTGCAGGTTGTCGCCAACGGTCAGCCGAACGCGACCGTGGTTTCGCTGGACTATTTCGGTCACGAGACCGCGTTGCAGCTGCGTCTGGACGGGACGGGCGAGCTGATCTCGGCCCGCATCCCCGGCGCGGCCCGGGCCGGTATCGGCGAGCCCGTCCGGCTCGAAGTCGCCGGCCCCGCCATCGCCTACCCTGCCTGACTTGGTCTGGCTGTGCGGCGCCACCGCCTGCCCGCCCCGGAACAGCAGGTTCCCGCAGACGTCTGAAGATCACGGCGCTAGCCTCGCGGGATGAGCGAGATTCGATGGGGAATCGTGGGCGCGGGCGGGATCGCGGACGTGTTCGCACCCGACATCGCGACGGTGGACGGCAATCGGGCGGTGGCGGTCGCGGCTCGCGATGCTGGGCGCGCCGCAGCCTTCGCCGCGAAGCACGGGATCGAGCGGTCGTCCGGCTCGTACACCGAGTTGTTCGCCGATCCGGAGGTGGACGTCGTGTACGTCGCGACGACCCATACACAACACCGCGACCTGGCGATCGAGGCGATGCGGGCCGGCAAGCCCGTCCTGATCGAGAAGCCGCTGACGCTCAACGCGGGGCAGGCCCGCGAGGTCGTCGCGGTCGCACGCGAGACCGGCGTGTTCTGCATGGAGGGCATGTGGATGCGACTGCACCCGTCCGTCCGGCAGGCCGTGCAGCTGGCGAAGGACGGGCGGATCGGCGACGTCACAGCGGTGCGGGCTGACCTGTCCCGCCTGTTCCCCTTCGACCCGTCCCACCGACTGTTCGACCTGGCGATCGGCGGCGGCGCGCTGCTGGACCTGGGCGTCTACCCGACGCACTTCGCCTGGCTCGTCCTGGGCCGTCCCGACACCGTCCAGGCCATCGGCTCGCTCTCCCCCACCGGCTCGGACCTCACCGCCGCGATGAACTGGGGCTACGCGGACGGACGGGTCGCACAGATCTTCTGCAGCGCTGCCGGCCCGAGCCCGTACACCGCCCTGATCACCGGGACGGGCGGCTGGATCCGGCTGGAGACCCGCATCCACCGGCCGACCGCGATCACCGTCCACACGGACGACGGTGACGAGGTCATCGAGGCCGAACCGCCGGTCGGAGGCGGCTTCGGGCACGAGATCGCGGAGGTGGCCCGCTGTCTGCGCGAGGGGCTCACCGAGAGCCCGCTCGTCCCGCTGGATGAGACGGTTGAGATCCTCGAGGTGCTGGACGAGGCCCGGGCGCAGCTCGGCGTCACCTACGCGGAGGACTGATGTACAGCACCGACCGGGGCATCGAGGAACTGGTGTCGCGCCGCGGCGCGGAGGAGGTCAGTGTCGAGTGGCTCGGCGAACGGCTGCAGACCTTCGTCGACCTCCACCCGGAGTTCGAGACCGCCGTCGAGCGCCTCGCCACGTGGCTGGCGCGCGCGGACGACGAGGACGACTAGCCCGAGACCGAGGGTGCGCTCGGTCCCCGCACCCCGTCCGACCCAAGAGCGGCAACACCCCCGTCGGGTGCCGCCGGGCCGGCAGCCTCGTCGATCTCTGTGATGACCATGATCGCCAGCCTGATGGGTGGGATTAGCGAATCGGGGAATGCCGGGTGCACCCCGGCACCTTGTTGCCAAGGTCCCTTTCGCAGGAGCCCCGTGCCCGGCAGCTAGTGGCCAACATGGGACCATCGTTGGCAGCACACAGAACAGCGAGGTTTGCGTGACCGCGACGTATGAACTGACGGACTTGGACAAGCTCGAGGCCGAGGCGGTGCACATCTTCCGGGAGGTGGCGGCCACGGTGGAGAAGCCGGGGTTGTTGTTCTCCGGTGGCAAGGACTCGGTGGTGATGCTGCATGTGGCGATGAAGGCGTTCTGGCCGGCGCCGGTGCCATTCCCGGTGGTGCATGTGGACACGGGGCAGAACTTCGACGAGGTCATCGAGTTCCGTGATCGGACGGTCGCCAGGTACGGTTTGCGGCTGATCGTGGGGTCGGTGCAGGACGATATCGATGCTGGGCGCAGCCGCGAGGATTATCCGAATGCGCCGCGGAACCGGCTGCAGACCCTGACGCTGCTGCGCACGATCGCCGAGAACCAGTTCGGTGCGGTGTTCGGCGGTGCGCGTCGGGATGAGGAGAAGGCGCGTGCCAAGGAGCGGGTGTTCAGCTTCCGAGACGAGTTCGGTGCGTGGGATCCGCGCAACCAGCGCCCGGAGCTGTGGTCGCTCTACAACGGTCGGGCCAAGAAGGGCGAGAACATCCGGGTGTTCCCTCTCTCCAACTGGACCGAGCTGGACATCTGGAACTACATCCTGCGCGAGAACATCGAGCTGCCCTCGATCTACTACGCGCACCAGCGGCAGGTGGTGGAGCGGGATGGGATGCTGCTGGCGGTGAACCGGTTCATCCAGCCCGAGGGTGAGGAGAGGCCGTTCGAGCAGCTGGTCCGGTACCGGACGGTCGGTGATGCGACCTGCACCGGTGCGGTGCAGTCCAGTGCCGCCGACGCGGCCGAGGTGGTCGCGGAGGTGGCGATGGCGCGGGTGACCGAGCGCGGCGCGACCCGCGCGGATGATCGGATCAGTGAGGCCGGCATGGAGGACCGCAAGAAGGAGGGGTACTTCTAATGAGCAAGTCCCAGCTCCTGCGCATCGCGACGGCCGGGTCGGTCGATGACGGCAAGTCGACCCTGATCGGGCGGCTGTTGTTCGACAGTAAGGCGATCTTCGAGGACCAGCTGTCCTCGGTGGAGCGCACCAGCCAGGCCCGGGGTTCTGAGACGGTCGACCTGTCGCTGCTGACCGACGGACTGCGGGCCGAGCGTGAGCAGGGCATCACCATCGATGTCGCGTACCGGTACTTCGCGACCCCGAAACGCAAGTTCATCATCGCCGACACCCCCGGGCACATCCAGTACACCCGCAACATGGTCACCGGCGCCTCCACCGCCGATGTCGCG
>Ga0068859_100006459_pt1 | contig 11893 bp, 9 predicted proteins | sample KBSSwiS22_FD_66585 | JGI IMG/M metagenome (GOLD analysis project Ga0068859, IMG submission 66585) | Switchgrass rhizosphere microbial communities from Kellogg Biological Station, Michigan, USA - KBS Switchgrass S2-2 | ecosystem: Host-associated > Plants > Roots > Rhizosphere > Soil ... | reverse complement strand
AAAGGGATTATCGCTACGTTTAACACAACGGCAGTAGCACTCCTGGACATTGTAACCGGCAAGTTTAATCCCTCCGGCCAGATGCCGTTTACTACGCCTATCTCCGAAGAGGCGGTGCAAAAACAGTTGTCGGATGTGCCGGGTTATTTGAAGGGGAAGGAATATGCGTTGTTTAGGTATGGGGAGGGGTTGCGGTATAAATAATTGCTGGTTTAGTGCGATGATAACAAAAAGATGGAAGGCGCCGATAATATAAAATCCTTGTTGGATTAATGAACCACTGGATATAAAATGATTTCGACTTTGTCGAGGTATACTACTGGTGTTCTTCCATTGTTTGTAAAAAGATACCATTTTGTCGATGGTATCTGTTCAATTAGTAGTCCCTCATCTTTGTATAAATAATAAATAGGCAAAACCACCCATATATCCGAACTACTGTGATTGATCCACTGTCCGCTGGTTTCCCTGACTGCCGCAGCAATTACAGATGTGACGCTCGTGTCATTGCAGGCATTGACCATGATATCTCCATCGATAACCCCATTTTTGTTTATCTGCATGAATACAGTAAAATACTTATTTGATTTTCTGCCACTGTCTGGCTTCGGGGCATCGTCAAACATACCTTTATGAGTACCAAGGTACTTTCCGATTGTTTTGTCCAGTTGTTTCTGGCCTCCGGAATATTCAATTACATCACTATTTTGCTGAGAATACGAAAATCCGCAAATGGCTAAACACGATGTGAGCAGCAGTATCTTGTTCATGTAAATTAGTTTAAAGATTCTGAAGGATTACATCGTGGCCGTTGTTGCCAGTTTTAAGGATTGTATCGGGTTGCTATATTATTGTCCGTTAAAAAATAGGGATTCAATACGGTATCAAAGGTCGCACAAAAATCAAATAATTGATGATGACTATTACAGAAAATGGATTGAAAGAATTGGCATCAAAAATTATCAGCATTTATATAAAAACTGTCGAAGTGCTGCCAACGCCCGGAAACGAAAAACCCACGAAGCATTGCTAAGTGGGCTTAACCGATGTTTAGTAATATGAATATTTCGCGGTCTCCTTTTTTGCTCCCCGAACCGGACAGTTATCTAATCAAATATCAGAAGGTTTGATTGCCTTTAGCGAAATTTAAATGTAACGTCATTATCTTAAATAGGAATCAGACCCGCATATTTATTAAGCCATTGCTCAAAGTTCAGCAGGTCCGGGTTAAGTTGTTTGGATACACTAACATCCCTTGTTTTATTTAATTCTTTTTCAAACTCGTCATAGAACTGGAACATATTTCCCAGATCATCAGCGCCAGGGAATCCAAAGCCCCTGTATACGGCTGCTGGAACCTTATTGTAGGCGACCGGCTCTCCTAAAGCCTTGCTCAATGCACCGGCCATTTCGTATCCGGTTAATTGCCCTCCGGCTACACCAATTCTTTTACCAATCATTTCGCTGCCTTTTTTGAAAATGCCATAGGCGCATTTACCAATGTCTTCGGCAGCGATGCCAGCCATTTTTGAATCGCCTACCGGAAGCGTGAGCGCTAACTTGCCGTCTTCTCCGCGTTTGGGCCCGGCGCCGAAGTAGATAAAATTATCCCAGTAAAAGGATGCCAGCAAAAATGTTGTGGGTATTCCAGCCGCAGTGAATAATTTATCTGATTCGCCCTTGCCATCAAAATGAGGTACTTTATATTGACCCTGAAGGGTTGGCATCCGGTTATCGCTGAGCGGAACGTATTCACGTGTATCTTCTAAAGTGGACCAGATAACATGTTTCAAATCCGCTTGCTTTGCCGCTTCCACAAACATGGCTGCTTCCGCTTTTTCTTTTTCTACTGAAAAATGCGCCCAGAAAAATGTAACGAAATAGGCACCATAAGCACCCCTCAGCGCATTTTCTATTGATTGTTGATCATCTATATCGGCAACAACAAGTTCTGCCCCCAATTGAGCAAGCTCTTTTGCTTTATCTGAATTTTTATCCCTGGTAACTGCCCTGACTGCAAAGGGACTATTTTCATCCTGGAGGATAGCGCGGGCAAGGCCTCCGCCTTGGGCACCTGTGGCGCCGAATACAGTGATTATTTTCTTTGGTTGCATATTGTTTTTTCTAACCTGAAATTAATGGTAAAACATCAATCTGAAAAATTATTAAAAAACCTGCTGAAACCCCTTACCAGGAAAAAAACTTGCTAACGTTTGACCTCCTAAATTTATTGATATCAAATTAACCAGTGAAGTCTTGATCAGGTTTGTTGAATGCTATCCTTGATAGAACAAAATATGATTTTAAAATAGCTTAACAGTTATCGCTTAATGAAATCGATGATGACGACGAGGAACCTCTATTGCTTGATCTGCGATGTCCTCGTTTAGGCCAACAAGGGGACTTGTTACAATCAGTGCATGTTTGAATTCTACAGGAAGATCATAAAGTGATTTATCGTCGTCAATAATGACATGGTTTTTCTCATTTTCGAGCTGTATAAATAAAAAAGCAGTTACACCATTATAGGTATAACTGCTTGATTTGATTGCTCCCCTTATCGGACTGTTATCTAACCAGGTGATTGAAGATTTGATCGCTTTTAGAGAGTGGCTTGGGCAGGATGGTAAATATGAGCCGCAATCCCTCCCGGGAAAGCCTTGACATCGGCTAATTTCAGATCTATTGGCTGTGCAATACCATTGAAGATCACCTGACCCTCGCGCAAAACCAGGGGATGAATAATCAAATGGTATTTGTCTATAAGCCCCGTCGCTATCAAGCCATAACCTCAAAGCTCTTGTGACCCATGATAATCCCTAACAACAATGCGGAATGTATAAGACTAATTCCCTGGTTTGAAAAAGCTGCATTTTTGGAAACTAAACAAGGAATATATAAATTTAGTTTTAACGGATATTTTTACACCGACAGTATGAAATTAATAACGACGCTCGTTTTCTATTTCTTGGTAACAAATTCTTTTGCCCAGACAAAGGACTTATCTACTCTGCCGTCTTATGATTGTTCTCTAAAAAAAGTAATGGCAATTATTGGCAGGCAAACAATTATAGCATCGCCAGATAATAGCAAAGGATTAGATGCAATTCTTGCCGATTATTGCGGCACATTTGGAAGTAACTGTATTCGAAAAAAGGAATCTGAATTGAATGCAAGTGACTATGCCAGGGATATTTTAATGGTTGGCATTCTGAATGATTTTAAAAATTGGGCCCGACTAAAAACACCAATTACACTCACTGCCCATGGATTTATAATTAACAACAGGATATTTAAGGACAAAGCCGATGGGTTTGTTTTTGTTGACACAAACAGAATAATCATATGCGGAAACAGCCTAAAGGCTGTTAAAGACGCTCAATTGGCCCTTACAGGCGGACACGACATATTAATTATCCAAAACGGAAAAATAACCTATTACGGCAATAGAAAAGATACTGTTCATTTCAATTGGTTTAACCTTCAAAACCTAAAGCAGACAAACTACTATCAAAAGAAATCCGAATTGTTTTCAGCTATTTATGTTTCAAAAACATTTGAAGACACCATAAATTATTCAAAACTTTACAAAGAATTAAAATCGTTTGCGCAGCAGTTTCTAAGCATTTATAAACTGAAAATGCCTCTAAAAAAAGTTGGTTGGTTTATCCATTCAAATATGAAGGAGTATGGCACTATGTCGGGTATGTTTGGATTAACTTGTCCGGGAAATAATTCCGCAGGTTTTAGTATTCGTGGAGAAATTCATACTAATGGATTTGATAAAGGATTAGTTAAACACGAATATTCGCACTTTCTTTTCGACAATGCCATTCCCCAGGATAATAACCCTGCATTTTTCGTAGAAGGCTGTGTTGAGTATGTAACAAACATGAATGACACCCGGTTATTCAAACAGCGTATTGAAACTGCAAAAAAGTTCAAAGACACGTTGAACTATGCCGGCTTAATAATAAGTAACATGGATTTTTATGGACAATATTCTAAAGCTAATTATTCAGTTTGCGGAATATTCGTTAAATATGTTATTGACAAGTTTGGCGTTGACGCATTTAAGAAATATTGTTTGACAGGAAATAAGAAAGAGAAAACAAAAGACATTTTCAAAATAGATTTTGACACCCTTGTGAATGGCTACAAGGCCTGGTTAGACACGCAATAAAACATCCACTAACAATCGGTTTTGTGCAGGCCGAGAGTGAACATTGTAACATCAGTTATCATTAAGCCATTTACAGGAATCTTATGAATTTTGAGAATTATAAGAGATTCAACCTTGTACAAATGAAAAAAGCAGCTACAACTTATCGTCGTAACTGCTTCATTATCTGGCTCCCCCCTTCTGGGGAGAAAATGCTATTGAAAATCAGTTCGCAAACGCGAAACTGTGGTTTTTAACTTTTTCGTAAAAATATCCGGCAGTTCGCCCCCAATATCTCCTCAAAAGTACAAAGATATTCTAAGGATTATTTAAAATTTTGACGCATCGATTTTCTCGCTTTGTCGGTTTGAAATTTTAAGTGAGGGTATTACTTGGAATTTATTACGTCTAGATCAACGCGCTAAAGTTTGGAATTTGAAAGTAATCGCTTTACTTTATTTTTAAGCGTACGTGCCTTAAGAAAACATCTGATGATAGCGACAAGCTCATCCTTTTTTAGCAATCCTATTATTTCATAATCCACTCCTTCTACTTGATATGCAGCTTCCAATTCTTGCAATGAAAAGTCTTTTACCCAAAGACCGTATAAATAGGTGTGTGTAGGAAAAGACCAGTCGTCGGTTGTAACTGCAATATCCGGGGAACAATAATAGGCATTGAAGTCGCTAGGTAAATCATTTAAGCAACCATGTTTTTTTTCCAAATGACCCGGCACGTAATCTACGCTGGATGGCAAACTTGCAACGACAACTGTTTTGCCATCGGAATATAGCGATAAAAAATATTTTGGCTTCTGTGTACCGTCTGAAAAATAAAACGGCTTAAAATAATAAAGAGTGCCTGGCTCGAACATCAGGAACGAAGGAATTTTGCAAAATTTTGAACCTCAATGTTTTCTTTGTACATCGCCATTTTCTTTTCATCATTCCTTATGAGCAAAGTCAAATCAACCGGTATGTCTGTAGTGTTAACCTTTCGATCGTTGAACGCGTCTAAAAGATTATTTTCCTGTGCTATTATATACCAGGGAGCCGATTTTCGATGAGTAATTTCAACTAATTTTTCTGCAGGGGTTGCTTTATAGCGGGTAGCAATTTCATTAAGTAAGTTAATTTCCATTTCGCTGAATTCATCATCAGAAAATGGTTTCTTTCCTGAAACCCTTGTTCCAAGAGCATCTTGTGTAAGGCTAATAAACGATTCGAGCAAATAGGGCTGATTCAATTCTTCATATAAGTCGCTGTTTACGGGACCGGCCTGCCATAACTTATAATCCAGCCCTAAAAAGGGAATGCCGCACCTGGCAGTTGAAAGTTCATCTAATAAATAGATGAGTTTAAGCAATTTAGTTTTATATAAAGGATGAATCTTGCTTTCTAAAAAAATAATGGTATTGCCTATCCTCTCAAGTTGTTCATTGCTATAAGCTTTCGGTAGTATGTAGTTGTTAACAGGCATTGAGTTGAATGTGAAACTAAGTAAAAACAAACAAATATTATGCAAGATACAAGAATACAGCGGGATTTGCTAAAATATTTGGCAAAACTTTTCGATTTGAGATGAAATTTTGCAGGACTGATGTTTATTCAGACTGCAAATGACACCTTGCGGATTGAAGCGTATATTATTATTGCCTAAGCTTACTTATAAATGGACCGACCGCCTAATGGCGTTAATTTCATTCTTTGAGTTGGCATGGGAGTTTATTTAGCATTCAAGGAAGCAATTATCGCCCTGAAACTCTCCAACCCCGCTTCCAAATTTTCTACAATCTCTAATGCCAGCACATCCGGATCTGGCAGGTTATCTAAATCTGCTAGCGATTTATCTTTTAACCAGGTGATGTCCAGTGATGTTTTATCACGGGCTATAATTTCATCATAAGAGAATTTTCTAAAACGCCCTTCGGGGTTGGCTTCGGTGAATGTTTCTTTTCTTTTATGCCGGTTCTTTGGATTGTAACAGGTAATAAAATCTTTTAGGTCTTCCAGCTTTAGCGGGTTTTTCTTAAGGGTGTGGTGAATGTTGGTGCGGTAATCATATACCCATACTTCTTTTGTCCAGGCGTTTTTGCTGGCGGGTTTGCCATCAAAGAAAAGCACATTTGCTTTTACGCCATTGGCATAGAAGATACCGGTGGGCAAACGCAGAATGGTATGCAGATCAGTTGTCTCTAATAATTTTTTTCTGACCGTTTCTCCGGCGCCGCCTTCAAACAATACATTGTCTGGCAACACCACGGCCGCCAGGCCCGTTGTTTTTAGCATCGACTTTATATGCTGTACAAAGTTGAGTTGCTTGTTGCTGGTGGTGACCCAAAAATCCTGGCGGTTGTAAGTCAGATCTTCTTTTTCCTGTTCACCTTCTTCATTGGTGAAGGTCATGCTGCTTTTTTTACCAAAAGGTGGATTGGCCAGCACATAATCGTATTTATCCTTTGATTCCGCAATCAATGAATCATTGGGCGATATCATTACATGCTCACTGTCTATATCGCCAATATTGTGCAGGAATAAATTCATTAATGCCAGGCGACGTGTACCGGCAACTATTTCATTGCCAAAGAAAGTTTCAAATTTTAAAAACTTCTTTTGCGCCTTGTCCAGCTCATGATTCTCCGTTATCCAATCATAGGCTGCTAAAAAGAAACCACCCGTACCACAGGCCGGGTCGGCAATGGTTTTGCTGGGTTCGGGGCGCAAACATTCTACCATTGCTTTTATTAATGCACGTGGTGTAAAATACTGGCCGGCACCACTCTTTGTATCTTCTGCGTTTTTCTCCAGCAGGCCCTCGTAGATATCGCCCTTGTCTTTTACGCCCATTAGCACCCATTGCTCCGCATTAATCAGCGCAATGAGTTTATACAATTTTGCCGGGTCTGTTATCTTGTTCTGGCTCTTAGTAAATATTTGCCCCAGTATGCCTTTTTCTTTTGCCAGCTCCCGCAGCAAATGATTGTAATGAACCTCTAATGCATCGCCGCTTTTATTGGTCAGTGTTTCCCAATTGTATTTTGTGGGGATGGGCATTTTGCGGTTATGCGGCGGCCTGCTGTACTCATCTGCCATTTTTAAAAACAGCAGATACGTTAACTGCTCAAGGTAATCTCCATAACCTACGCCATCATCACGAAGGGTATTACAGAAGGCCCATACTTTGGAGACGATGGAGGAAGTGGATGCGTAATTATCACTCATTGTAATTTAATATTGCTTCGACCAAATTATTAATTCCATTAGACTATTAATTAACGCTTTAACAGTGTAATGACTTATTTGATAATTTGCTTTAGACGTACTATGTATAAATTCACTACAAGCGTTATGGACCAATTTAGTATGACCAATCATAGTTGAGTCTTGAAATACCTGAGTTGTAGTATTGTAGCTGTTGTTGCGATCTGGATTGCCTTCTAGATGCGAATAAAAATGTCTACTAAATTTTGGCGACCCGTTTCCATTCATATGGATATTTGGAACAACGGTTTTATTGCGAGCATTTATTGACTTATATACCTCCTCATGAATTTCCCTAACATCAGCGAGAATTCCTTTGAAATTTGCAGGGTTGGGTTCTCTAAATTGGCTTAATATCCTTATCACTGTAGCTTCCTTTGACTTAGGTAATAAATTATTGTCAAATGCTTCAAATATAATTGCATTTTCCCTCTTAATCCTTAGTGGCTCTGCGTTTTGAACGCAAATAAGTAACTCAATTAACAATTTGTCCTGATCATCAGGTTTTTTAAGATACATTTTTTCATAAGGATAAAATCTTTTAAAACTTTCAAATTCCCTATCATCTCCCGTCAAGATAAATCTAGGAAATCCAAAAACAGTTGAATCCAAATACTTTAGAGCTGCGCCAATGAATGAAGGATCTTCTTTAACTTGACTGTTTAAAAGTAGACACCTTATATCTAAAACCACTGCGGCATATTTGTGCGCGAGTTTAGGTAAAAGTTCCTTTAACCCATCTAAACTATTTTTTGGTGAAACCGTAATATTTTTTGCCTTGGCTTCATTTGTAAAAGTTGTAACAAACTTTTGGTCGTCGTCGACCAGAATAATATCATTCATAATCATGATTTTGTTTTTTGGGCAATTCAATAGTTAAAAAGAAACCTTTTTCGTAATTTTCAGCCACTACTATCTTGCCGTCGTGCGCTTCGACAATTCGATTAACATAATGACCGCCAATTCCTGACCCGACGCTATCTCTTCCTTTTTCGAATGCGGACACAAAATCTTTTTGGTTACCCTTATACGATCTCCCGTTATTTGAGTATTCGATCGTTATAACATCTCTTTGTTTACTGTATTTTACTATAAACTGTATTCTAAATTGCTTTCGATTAGAAGTGTTTTTGAAACCATGAGTTTCGGCATTCAACAATAATTGATCTAAGAGTTCTTTGAAAGATCCTTTACTAATCATTGCTGTCTCAGAGTCGCCTCTAACAATAATTGAGTATTTGTTATTAACGTCAATTTCTTTTTGCTGTTTATAATCACTAAGAAAATCGAGGATATTAACTTCTTCGAAATCGCTAAAAGACAATTTGAAATTCATTACTTTGTCGACATTGCTAAGTACCGTACTTAAATGATTCGAATCGTTACCCAATTTTTGTAAAAGTTCATTTAAACTGTAGTTATCTGGCCTTTTTGTGTGTTCAGCTAATTCGGGGTCTATATTATCCAATTCAATCTCTTGATATTCAGTCAAATTTGCCAAATTGTTTTTATCAGATATTCGCTTAATTCGCTTGACGAGGCTGTCCAAACCCGAGAAAATCGGCCTGAGTTGATGTGTCAAAGTTCGTACTACATCGGACTCTGTTTGTTCTACTTCGTCTTTGTAGTCCAAAGTTTTTATGTTTTCCTCGAAACGAGTTCTTTCCTCTGCAACAAGATTTGCTTTTTGCGATTCGACAAAACTAGCCTGCGCATCCAATTTCATGTAGGGAATTACAATCTGCTTAAGTGCAGAAATGCTTATATATGGCAGGACTGCTCCCAGACGTCTGGAACGCAGCTGCTCCTGTATAAATGAAGAATGTAATTGGTAATATAAATACTCTAAATTAATTGGATCCTTTCCATGTGATGGGATTAAAGCGCAGACGTTGCTGTGCGGGATTATTTCTGATACGCCGCTAGCAGGTTTAAATATAGTTGACTTAAGGTTATCGCCGATTCTTGCTACAAGTATACAATCTTTGGAAATAATTGACCGCACATATTCTTGCTTCAAAGCAACTCTGTTATTTATTTTCAAAGTGAGATTACGATCAAGAATTTCCTTAGATAGATTTTCAATTTTTACAAAAGGAACACCGCCAGCATTAGAAACATCCATCTTATCTGGCTGTAATCCAGACTTAATTTCAACCAAATCAGAAAGCAACTTTCCTGAACCTTCTGATAACATGATGTTCGCCAAGGTATATTCAGCCTCGTATGCGTCTGCAGACAAATTATTGTCTGATCGTAAATCTGAATAACTAATTACTTGCGCATTTTTTGAAATTATTTCTGAACTTCTATAAACTTGAATAATTTCTTCATTATTTAATCCAAAGGATTTTGCATCTTTTCCAACTTTTTTTGCTGTAATAAATTTTATTCGATTTATTAAATCTGCAGGTTTATTTTTATTTAATATAAGTAGTGAAGCCTTCGCTTCAGTATAATGACCTATGGCTCCATATGGAAGGCTTATGACTGCTTCAACAATATCATTGTCAATTAAGACATCTCTAATTTCCTTTTCAATGCCCCTCTTAACCAAAAAACCATCGGATACTGTGAGTACCGCCTTACCGGAATCACTTAGTTTGGATAAAACCAATAATATTAAGGAACCGAAGCTTTTTTTTGACGGCTTGGCCTTTAGTTTGTATTGGTTAAAAAGCATGAAATATTCTACAGAATTGGTTATTCCATTTGCAGGTAAATCTGCAATTATATAATCAAAATGTATATTGTCATTGATTTGTTCAAAGCAATCCCTCGATTCGATTTCAACATTCGGAATACCGTGCATCAACACGTTCATGTTTCCTAATTGAGCCGTGCGTTTATTTACTTCTGAACCTTTTGCATAAAAATGTGACCTTCCTTCGTACTGGAATGCATCAATTAGCAATCCGCCGGTGCCGGCGACCGGATCATAGATTGAAGAACCGGCGACAGGGTTGAGCAACTCTACCATTAATTCTCTTAGATTATAAGGAGTGTGATTAACAGTAGATTTATAGCTTTCTAACGAATCAAGTGTTATAAAATAGTCAAACACATTTCCGAATTCTCTATCATCTAAATTTTTTGTATTTACTCTCGATATTATGCTCGAAATTTCCTGTGTTTTATAATTATCTAGCTTTTCTATTAATCTTGCGCACTCATAGAATATTCCCTGAGTAGAAAAATTATAATTTTCTAAAGACTTTAACTCCTCAATCATCATCCTTCCGCCATCAAGAACTTGATCGACTGCAGATTCTAACCGGATACCAAATTTCAAAGGATAACCACGACCGGGCCTATCGTTGATATCAACAAGCCTTTTATAAAAGAATAATACCGAAATAATAAATTGAATATCCGAAATGATATAAATACCTTTTAAAGAGTTAACTAGGTACCAATAACTCGTCATAAGATTTTTCCAACTTTCATTTTCGATGACAATAATATAACCGTTGATATTTTGGAAAACAGATGGATAGTTTTTGACACGTGCAAGAATCTGAGCCCCTTGCAAAGGTTCGCGATCTGTCCTTGAATAATAATTTTGACTGTTTATTAGCGAAGCAATTTCTTTTGCTCGTAACGGTCTGTTATGTTCTCTTAAAACTTTTTCTATTGCTTCGTGTAAGGTCACTTTTTATATCCTATTTTTTATATTTATTAAATTAATGATATTGCTGAATAATCTTAGAGCAAATATATTTCTTTAAGCCAAACTCTCTTGACTGCGCCAATAATGGATGTCTAAATCAACGCGGCAGATTTTTCTCTTTTGAGCAATTAAAAGGGCCTGTTCCTGGTAATAGGGGCTCTCTTTGTATCTATCTAGGCTAATGATCGTAAAGGATGTATACTGTTTATCAAAGCTAATATCATATTCTTTACAATCTTTTCGTACCCCTTTTACGCTATAACTATCAAGTGGCAGCTCTAGTTTATCCATCAAACCACCGGAATCAAAGTCTTTTCTTCGAATTTTGTACTCAGACCAAACAAACCCGTTGTAAACTATGGACCGAAATAATAGATTTACACATTTTCTAGCTGTTCCCCACTTAACTCTACCGGCAGGGTTGTCATTATTACTAACACCTTTTAAACCTGACACTTTATATGTCAACGAATCCAGGTAATTTTTAAACTTTGTATCACTAGAATGTTTCAAACTTTTTAAAAAAGCTGGAATTGAAAATTCATCTCTCAGTTTTTTACGGATTGGCTCAGCAATTCCATTACCTTGATTCCTGACAGCAGATGTTCCAATTGAAAAATTAATAAGGGTAGTTGTCAAAAGTTTTTCGCTAAGCATATCAATCATAATTTATATTAATTTCCCCTCAAACGCCTTTTTTAAAATACTTTGTTTTAATGCCTCAGCCTGCTGCAAGCTTTGGTTTATGTTTTCTTCCATCTTATCTACCACGCTAACACGGCTTTCAATTTGCAGAACAAT
>Ga0068859_100006458_pt1 | contig 11893 bp, 11 predicted proteins | sample KBSSwiS22_FD_66585 | JGI IMG/M metagenome (GOLD analysis project Ga0068859, IMG submission 66585) | Switchgrass rhizosphere microbial communities from Kellogg Biological Station, Michigan, USA - KBS Switchgrass S2-2 | ecosystem: Host-associated > Plants > Roots > Rhizosphere > Soil ... | reverse complement strand
GGCACGTCGCCGCCGAGCGCGATGACACCGCTGGCCTGGTGGCGTCCGAGCGTGGCGGCCCGAAACGTCATGGCCACGCCTTGCGAGAAACCCGCCAGGACCAGCGTCTTGTTCGCGGCGAACTCCTTGCGAACATGCTCGATTACCGCCGTGACGTAAAGCAGGTTGTCGGCGATCATCAGATCGCGGTGCTGGCGTGTCATCCAGCTCGCCACCACGTCGCGCGAGCGCCCCCGATAGAAGCGGTGCAGCCCCTGGACCGACACCACAATCCAGCGATCGGCGCCGGGGATCGACCGCAGTCGCTCGGCGTGGAGATCGGCGTCCTCCGCGTAACCATGAAATCCAACCAGTAACGGCGCTGGCGTCCGGGTGCCGGCGGAATGTGCGGCGGACGGGATGACCAGATAGCGACCGTGGGTGCCGGTGGCGATCGTGCGTTCTTCGGTCATGGCGGCGCGGTCCCGGGGAGGCGGTGCTCTTCGATCAGGTAGTCGCTGACGATCTGGCCGCCGATCAGATGCTCCTGAATGATCCGCTCGAGCACCGGTGGATCGCAGGCGCGATACCAGGCGCCCTCAGGATAGACGACCGCAATCGGGCCGCCTTCGCAGATGCGCAGGCAGTTTGCCTTGGTGCGCAGAATGCCGCCCTGCTCGGAGAGGCCGAGTTCCTTCAATCGCCGCTTGAGGTACTCCCATGCTTCGAGACCGCGCGCTTTGTCGCAGCACTTCGGCGTCGTTTGATCGGCGCACAGGAAGATGTGCCGGCGGGCGACCGGCACGCCGATGTCCGCTGCGACTTTTCGTTGGGAGTCGGTCATGGTCGGGCGGCCCGTCTACAACGAGGCGCACTCTCGATCCTACTCAGAATGAGACCGCCGTGGCGAAATGGACTCTCGTTGATCCCTTGAGGCCGTGGGCCACGTAAAGGTCCATGCGAAACATGGCGATCGAGAGCCACACGCCGCCGCCAACCCCCTGGCGGAAATGCTGGTCTCGCGCGCGCTGGCCCTGGTTGTACACCGCTGCGGTGTCGAAGAAAGCGCTGACTCCGGCTCTGCCGACGCTGAGCGGGGAGGTGATCGGCACGCGCAGTTCCGTCGACGCGCCCACCAGGGTATCGCCGGCGAGCGAACCGGCCTTCCAGCCTCGAACAGTGTCCACGCCGCCAAGGAGCGGCTGCAGGTAGGGCGGCAGCGACCGATCGGGGTCCTGCAGCTGACCGCGGACCACCAGCACGCTCTGCCCGATCAACCCCACGTAGCCGCGCAGATCAACCGCGGTGCGATTGACGACGTCGGCGTTCGCAAACGCCAGATGATCCCAGGCGGCTCGCGCGTAAAACGCATTTCGCGGCAAGGCCGGATCGATCCGCGTATCGACTGTCACGTCGGCGCCGGCGCGGACGAACCGATCGGACAGGCTGCCAAACGTGACGTGCTGCCATTCAGCGGCGCCGCCAACCCGCACTGCTTTCGCGACGTCGCGCTCGCCGCGAGCCCAGAAGCGGCCGCGTCGATCGCGCTCGTCATAGAACGGGTTTGTCCGCTGCGCGAACGATCCGCCGGCTTGCACGCGAGAGACGACGCGCTTCATCTCGCGATCGAATTCAGCGGCGGCGCGCTTCTCGGCGCCCCAGGTGCCGGGAAACGACAAGCGATTGCTCTTGCCGCCGGCATCGGGAATCGCCGCGCGGACTCCGTACGAGAATCCATACCCGTCATCGAACTTGAAAAGCGGTAACACCATCATGCCGAGGCGGCGCCGCCCCAGACCCAGAAGCCGCAGTGGCAGCGGCGGTTTGTCGGGACCGGCGATCACCGTGCCATCGTTGCGAAAGTCCACGGCTCCCTCGTCGACCACGATCACCACCGAGATCTGGGACGGGTCGGCGATTGACGCGAACCGCTTCAGGACCTCGACTTCCTCGAACTGCTTCGACGCACGAAGACGCCCAGCCGCATCGTCGAGCGTCTTGGCGTCGAGCGTCATGCCGGTTTCGAGGCCGGCGATTCTGGCGACCTCGCTGTCCGGAGTCACCACGTTGCCGTGAATCTGGATGTCGACGATGTGTTCGGGTGGCTGGGCGGCCAGCACCCAGGCCATCAGGAGGGGCGCGAGCACGTCAGCGCCGGTCCGGAATGCCGATTTTCGACGTCACGTCAGCGCGCCGGTAGTCGTGGTAATCCAGCGCGTAGTGCAGATCGATAGGCCCGATGGCAAGAAGCATCCCGATGTTCAGATCGATGCCGCGCGGCAGCCAGACGTCCGGGAAGGCCTGATAGACGCTCATCGAGGCGTTGACATTGGTGACGCGGGCCAGCCACTGACCAGGAAAAAAATCCCAACCGAGGTCATCAAAGGTGTACTTCAGGATCTGATGCAAGGTTGGCTCAATCCACAAGGTGACCTTCGATCGCTTGTTCATGACCCGCAGCAATTGATCGGCGGAGGCATTGCCTTTCTCGCGGCGCCGGCGCTCATCCTGCTCCTGGCGGCGGCCATCGGCGGCGAAGAGATTCGTGGGGTAATACTCGATGCGGAGAACGTCGCGATCCTCGAGCCGCTCGCGACCGACGAGCGCGTAATGGCCCTCGTCGAACTTGAAGCGCAGGAAGTACGCCGACGAAATGAATCCCGGCTGTCGCGTCTGCCTGATCAGCCCGTCGACGTCCGTGGGCGCATCGCCAGCCGGAACGGGATCGGCTGAGTCCTTCTCCTTCTGCTGTCGCTTTTCCCGCTCCTGCTCGCTCTTCAGGAAATCGCTTTCGTACTTGCGCCGATCGGCTTCACTCACCGTGACGCCGTTCACCTTGAGGGGACTGCGGACGAAGAACCCGTCGCGGATGTACCAGGTGTAGTCGCTGCGCTGCCCCCACAGCAGCAGGTTCGCCGGGCCTCGCAAATCGGTCGTCTCGCGTTCGTCGAGGACGTATTGCTGGAGCTTCTGCCAGTTGTCGTCGCGGCGGGCCAATACCTCCCGCATGAAGGCATCGAGATCCGACTGGGCCGAGAGCCGGGGGGCGCTGATCGCCGCGAGTACGAGCGCCAGCAGGAGGCGGGCTGCTTTCATGGGTGAACTGCTTTCATCCTTGGACGTCGCCCGGCAGCGCCGAGCCGGGAACCGGTCTCAAGCGCGACACACGAGCAAACACTCGGCAGGCCTGGCTGAAACATATCAGACGAGGGCAACGCGCGGCGAAGTTCCGTGTATGATGGAAATTGCTCCCGGGCAGGGCGAGGGGTTGATGGCTCATTTCAAAGACGAAGACGAAGTGCAGGAAAGCGCCGGTCCAGGCGCTCATCAGCATGCGCTGCATGCGTCCACGTCGGAAGCCGTGACGAACAACGTCAGGGTCGAAGTCGAGTCGCAGTATGCGGCCGAACAGTCCCAGCCGTTCCAGAGCCACTGGTTCTTCCACTACACCGTCCGCATCACCAACGAAGGCGAAGAGACGGTCCAACTCATAAGCCGCCACTGGATCATCACCGACGCGGCCGGCCACACCGAAGAGGTGAGGGGATCAGGCGTCGTCGGCGAGCAGCCGGTGCTCGCGCCGGGCGAGTCGTTCCAGTACACCTCGGGTTGTCCGTTGAAGACGTCGAGCGGCCTGATGCGCGGGACTTATCAGATGGTGACCGAGGACGGTGACCATTTCGACGTGGAAATCGCCCCGTTCCAGCTGCACGAGCCCTATACGATTCACTAGAAGACCTTCGGCCTGGACCTTAGGCCTTCGCTACGGAGAATCGCCCGGCCGTGCCGGCTTCGTGTCCGCAGGTTCGGGGTGAGCGTGGAAGGCCCCTTTCCGTCAGTTCAATTCACACCTAAAGTCGACGGCTCGAAGCCGGACCAGTCGGTATAGACTCGGTCCTCGGCGGAGGGGCCATGACGAAACGATTCGGCTGGTTGTGCATATTCGTGCTGTGTCTCGCGACCGCCGTCCGTGCGGGACAGGTGGTCGTCAGCACTAAGCCGCTTCGGATTGTGCTGCTGGTCGATTCGAGCTCCGAGGTGGGCGCCCTGATCAATCCGTTCCGCGCCGGCCTGAAGGCGTTTCTCGAAGGCGCGCCGGAAGATGCCGAAATCGCCCTGATTACGACCGGCGGGCAGATTCGGATTCGTCAACAGCCGACCGGCGATCACGACAAGCTGCTGAAAGCGATGAGCAACTTCGCGCCGGACGGCGGCGCCAACGCGTTCCTCGACACCCTCCTCGAATCTGACCAGCGATTTCTGAAGAAGGCGCCCGATCGGCTGCCGGTGTTCGTCATCCTGACCACCGACAATGGCGCCGGGCGGGGCGAGCCACGGATCGACGACTACAACAGGTTCATGAACGATTTTCTGCAGCGGCGCGGACAGGCCTACGCGATTGTCGTCCACACCGGCGGCGGCGGCATGAGCTCGACGTCAGACATCATCAACAACCTGACGGGCAATACGCGCGGGACCTACGAGTCCATCAATTCCGCGAATGCCGTGCCCGACAAGATGAAAGCGATCGCCGCTCGGCTCGCGGCGCTACCTTAGTGACATCCGAAATTCAGGATTTGAGGATTTGTGGATTTGAGGATTTAGAGGAGGTCAGGATTTAAAGGAAGTCAGGATTTAGCGACGTGAGGATTTAGGAATCGGTCTACCCCCTCTTTACGTACTTCGTGTCCACATACTCATCCACCAGCGACTGAAACGCAGCCGCGAGTTCGTCGTAAGTGCCGCGCAGCGTTTTGACATGCTCGCCGTCGATGTAGATCGGACAATTGGGCGCTTCGCCGGTGCCAGGCAGGCTGATGCCGATGTTGGCGGCCTTGGACTCGCCCGGACCGTTCACCACGCATCCCATGACGGCCAGCGTCATGGTCTCGACGCCGTCGTAGCGCGTCTTCCACTCGGGCATCTGATCCCTGATGTAGCCTTGAATGCGCTCGGCCAGCTCCTGAAAGGTGGAACTGGTCGTTCGCCCGCAGCCGGGGCAGGCGGTGACGCTCGGTGAGAACGAGCGCAGGCCGAGCGACTGCAGCAGCTCACACGCGGCATACACCTCTTCGCGGCGATCGCCGCCAGGCCGCGGCGTCAACGACACGCGAATCGTGTCGCCGATGCCTTCGTTGAGCAGCACGCCCATCGCCGCCGACGACCACACCAGTCCCTTGGTCCCCATACCAGCCTCGGTCAGCCCGAGGTGCAGCGGCTGATCGGTCTTCCTGGCGAGGATGCGATAGACCGCGATCAGGTCGCGGGGGCGCGAGGTCTTGCACGAGATGATGATCTGATCTTTTCTGAGGCCGGCCTCGATGGCGAGCTCGGTGGACTGGAGCGCCGACAGGACCATGCATTCGTTGATGATCTCTTCCGACGTCTTGCCCAGATTGCGATCGGTGTTCTCCTGCATCCGGGCGATCACCAGCTCCTGGTTGAGTGAGCCGCCATTGACGCCGATGCGCACCGGCCGCTGCCGATCGACGGCGACCTGACAGATCATCGCGAACTGCTCGTCGCGCCGTTTGCCGGTGCCGACGTTTCCAGGATTGATGCGGTACTTGTCGAGCGCTTCGGCGCACGATGGAAACTTCGTCAGCAGCAGATGACCGTTGTAGTGGAAGTCGCCGATCAGCGGCGCGGTGCAGCCGGCGTCAATCATGCGCTGCTTGATCTCGGGAACCGCCGCGGCGGCTTCGGCAGTGTTGACGGTGACACGCACCATGTCGGATCCCGCTGCCGCAAGCTCGACGCACTGCGCCGCGGTGGCTTCGGCGTCGGCGGTGTCGGTCATGGTCATCGATTGCACGACGATCGGCGCGCCGCCGCCGACCTGCACGCGACCCACCATCACGCCAACCGTGCGGTGCAGCTTCACTAAAGACATGAATTTCTCATGATAGCATTCGGCTCTATGCGCGCCATTGTCGTTCGCGAGTTCGGCAACCCTGACGTCATGCGGCTCGAGGACGTGAGTCTGACGCCATCGCCGTCGCAAGTGCTGGTCCGCATCCGCGCCGCCGGCGTCAATCCGGTCGACACCTACATCCGCTCCGGCGCCTACGCCATCAAACCGCCGCTGCCGTACACGCCGGGCAACGACGCCGCCGGCGAAGTCGAAGCGGTCGGCGCCGAGGTGAAGGGGTTCAAGCCGGGCGATCGTGTTTATGTCGCCAACGACAACACCGGATCGCCGCGAACCGGCGTCTACGCCGATCACGCGCTGTGCGCGCCGTCACAACTGCATCCGCTGCCCGCACGCATCTCATTCAGTCAAGGCGCGGCGATTGGCGTGCCGTACGGCACCGTCTGCTACGGGTTGTTCAAGCGCGCCAACGGCCGGCCGGGGGAAACCGTGCTGGTCCATGGCGCGAGCGGCGGCGTGGGCATCGCCGCGGTGCAGATCTGCCGCGCGCATGGCATGACTGTCATCGGCACCGCCGGCTCGGACCACGGTATGGCAGCGGTGCGCGAACAGGGCGCACACCTCGTCGTCAACCATAAGCACCCCGGGTATCTCGACGAGATTGCGAAGGCCACCGCCGGACACGGCGTCGACGTGATCCTCGAAACCAACGCGCACATCAATCTCGACAAGGATCTGGGCCTGCTTTCGCGCGGCGGGCGCATCGTCCTCATTGGCAGCCGCGGGCGCGTCGAGATCGATCCGCGCGGCATCATGGGTCGCGAGGGCGCGGTGCTCGGCATGGTGCTGTTCAACGTGGCCGCCGCGGAGTTCGGATGGATGCATGCGGCGATCGGAGCGGGCCTGGCCAACGGCACGCTGAACCCGCTGGTTGGGCAAGAGATTCCACTCGCCGAGGCGCCTCGCGGCCACGAAGCGGTGATGACTCCCGGCGCGCTCGGGAAGATCGTGCTGGTACCCTAAACCGAAATCGCCGTTACGCGGTGGCGCGCGACGCCAATGTTCATGAAGCGATTTTTCCGCTGACCGATCGCGAACTGAACCTGCTGGCAACGCGATTCGGATGACGCGCGCGATCATCATCGGCGCCGTCCGGCATCGGGCACAACGCCACGCCCAACTGCCTCTATCCCCGCTTCTGAGTTTCGTGCCATCATGAATGCCCGCACGACATCGTGCGGATTCAACAAGAACAACGTATGGATAACCCCAACGCATCCCGGGTGCGCGCGATCGTGCTTGTTGCGGGCGGGCTCGTCGCGGCGCTTGCGCTCGGCCCGCGCATGCTCGCCCAGCGCGGAGGCCCTGCTCCCGCGCCGGCCGGCGGATCGCGAGGCCAGGCGGTTTACGCCGCGCACTGCGTCGAGTGTCACGGCACCGAAGGCAAGGGCGATGGACCCGCCTCGCATCTGATGACGCCGCGCCCGCGCGATTTCACCCTCGGCCGCTACAAGATCCGATCGACGGAAAGCGGCAGCATCCCGACCGACGACGATCTGCTGCGCTCGGTGCGCCAGGGCCTGTACGGCACGGCCATGCCGGCCTGGCAGCAGATTCTTCCCGACGACGACATTCGTGCCGTCGTGTCGTACGTGATGACGTTTTCACGCCGATTCGGCGGCGAGCAACCGACGCCGATTCAGGCCGGGGCCACCGTCCCGTCCTCGCCGCAGAGCGTCCTGCGGGGGTCGTCCGTCTACGAGAAGTTGCAATGCGGCAAATGCCATGGCACCGACGGCCACGGCACCGGCGCCACCGCCACGTCATTCGAAGACGACTGGGGACAGCCGTTGCATGCCGCCGATCTGACCGAGCCATGGACGTTCCGCGGCGGCGCCACCTCCGACGAAATCTTCCTGCGCTTCCGTTCCGGCATGTCGGGCACGCCGATGCCATCGTTCAAGGACTCCGCCAGCGACGGCGAAATGCACGATCTCGCGAATTACGTCGTCTCGCTGGCGCGCAAGCCGCTGTGGGAAATGACCGCTGAAGAAGCGACGGCGTTTTACGCCCGGCAGGACGCCGAAGCCAAGGCCAATCCGGTCAAGCGCGGGCAGTATCTCGTCGAGACCCTCGGGTGCACCCTGTGCCATTCGCCGGTCGACGAGCACAAACGCGTCATTCCCGGCCTGCGGCTCGCCGGCGGCCTGCGCATCCGCGTCGACCCCTACGGCGAATTTCCGACCGGCAATCTCACCTCCGACAAGGAGACCGGCCTCGGCAGCTGGTCTGATGCCGAAATCAAACGGGTCATTACGCAGGGAACCCTGAAAGACGGCACGCGATTGCTGCCGTTCCCCATGGACTGGGCGTCGTTTTCGACCATGAAGGACGACGACCTCAATGCCATCGTCGCCTATCTCCGGACGGTTCCACCCGTTCGGAACAAGGTGCCTCAGCCGAGTTGGAAATTCCTTCCTCTTCACTTGTGGGGGAAATTCAACGTGCTCATCCTCGGCGCGGATCCACCGCTGACGTTCTTCGCGGGCAATGCGGGTTCCGCCGTCGCGGAGGTGAAGCCATGAAACGCCTCCTCAAGTGGGCCGCGCTCGTCGTCCTGGTGATTGCGCTGGGCGGATTCCTCGCATTCCTGTATTTCATTCCGCCGTTCTTCACCACGACACCGGAAGAATTCTCGAAGACGATGAAAGAAGTGGCGCCGCCAGCCAGCGACATCGCCGACCCGCTCCAGCGGGTGATCGCCGAGCGCGGCCGCGAGATCGTCATGCGCACAGGCTGTATCGGCTGCCACGCGGCCAATGGTCCGAACGGCCCCGACTACACGCGGTATCTGGCCGGGGGCGGCATTCAGATCCACACGCCGACTGGAACGTTCGTCAGCCGCAACCTGACACCGGATCCCGAAACCGGGCTGAGCCGGCGGTCGGACGATGAGGTGAAGCGCGTGCTGCGCAGCGGCGTCTTCCCCGACGGCCACGTCGCACCCTCGTCGGCGATGCCCTGGGCCAACTTTTCGAATTGGACCGAAGAGGACCGGCACGCGGTCGTCGTCTACTTGCGACATCTGAAGCCCGTGCGCCACAAGATTCCTGATCCGACCATTGCTCCGGAGCAGTTGGGAACCGGAGTGGTCGAACGCGACTACGCGTTCAAGGATTACGGGTTGCCGTGAGTTGGCGGCACCGCGCGCTCAGGCGCGGGATGTCTTTGCTCACCGCTTGTTTGCGACCGCGGTCTTCACGAAGGTCGGACGGTCCTGCGCGAATTTCCTGAGGTCTTCGACGGCCTGCAGGAACTCGTCGTTGGTGTAGGTCTTCTGCGGATCGGCGAGCACGGCGTCACGTATCTGATTGAACTCGCGATCGATCTCGCGCTCCATCCAGCCGCGTTGATCTCCCTCGGCCGGCTCAGCGGCTGAATCAGCGCAGGCGTTCAGCACGTCCAGATACCAATTGGCGAGATCGGGATACGCCATCGCCCGCGTCATCAAGCGATTCTGATTCTCAGCCGGCCCATCGTCCACATTGTGAAAGATCGAGCGGGTGCGATCGCGCATCGTTTCGCTCTTGTCCCACGGGATGAAGACGTGAAGGTTCGAGTTGGGCGGTCTGTAGAGATAGAAGTTGGTGGTCCCGGCGTCGCCGAGCACGCCGTCGCTTTCGTTCAGGAACATCTCGATTGCGACGTGCTTGATGAACGCACTGAGATCCACGTACTGAGCGATGGCGTCCCTGAAAGTCGCGTCGCTGGCTTCGGTGGCCGTTCGAATCAGATCGACAATCGGCTGAGGATGCGGATCCGATTCGTGGGTTTCCGGCTTGAACGGATGCGGAACGTAGAGGTTCGGATCCGGACCGCCGTAGGTGAAGTAGTACGGATCGTCCCCGACGTTGCGGTCGAACTTGTACAAGTACCCGTCGTTCTCATTCCGCGTGCGGGCCAGGAAATTCTTGTCGATCGACTCGACGATGCTGTAGAGACCGCCGTAGGCGCCGTTGACGAACAACTTCGCGTAGGCTTCGCGCGGTGCCGGCACCCCCAGCCGTTCGAACAGCAGCATGCTGAGGCGTTCGTGCATGTTGGTCCGGTCCGTCGTGTTGTTGCGCAGCACGAACGAGGTGAGCCCGAGTAAAGTCTGGTCCGCCGCGTAGCGGTTGAAGTCGACGCGCAGTCCCGGCTTCACCTCGCTACGGCTGGCGGTTCCGCGGGAGCGGATCCCGACATTCCGCACCACCTGCGCATCCCAGCGAAAGTCCGCCGGATAGTAGGCGTTGGACTGGTAATTCTCCTTCAGCGTCTGCCAGTCTCTGGCGTTGATGTCCAGCCGGATTTCGTGGAGGACGCTGGCGTCAAAAAATGCCGCGTTGATCGCCGGGTCTGCGGCGTGCATCGCCGTGCGCGCCGTCGTCGCGGCAATCGGGCGACCGGGCGGGCGAACCTGTGCGCCGGTAGTGACGACCAGCGCCAGCAGGAACGTCGAAACGAGCGCAATGAATCGCTTCATATAGTCCGATAACGGATGTTTGTCGTCAGTTAGTGGGTCGCGGGCGCGGCCCCCTCGGACGTTGATGCCGCCGGCTTCGCCTCTGCTGCCGGATCGACCGTGGTCTTCTCCGCGGTCTTCAGCAGCGGGTTCTTCACGAGAATCGACACGCGGCGGTTACGCGCATCCAGCGGATTCGCGGGGAATCGAAGCTGCCGATCCGCCAGGCCTCTGACGCTCGTCACCTGGTCGGGGCGCAGCCCGTTCCGCTCCATGGTGCGCCGCGCCACGTTGGCGCGATCGGCCGACAATTCCCAGTTGGAGTACTTGTCGGTCGTGGCGTAACCGCGGCTGTCGGTGTGACCCTCGAGATCGACGTGATGATCGAGCGTGCCGAGTTCGTGCGCGATGACGCTGAGCAGCCGCTCGGTTTCGCCATGCAGGCTGGCGCTGCCGGAATCGAAGAACGTCGAATCGTCCTTGTCCACGAGATCGATCCGCAATCCTTCAGGGGTGATGCTGAATTCGACCTGATCGCGGAGCGACTTGAACGCGTCGGCGTCCAGCCCTTCCCGGATGTGCATCACCGCCGCTTCCATGCGCTTGCGCTCTTCCGCTTCGGCATCGGGCGTCACCGGCTTCGGCGGATTCACGGTGTCGCCACCCGGCAGCACGCCTCGCCCGCCGCTCGCTTCGAAGGCGACCGGATCGCGGAAGTAGCCGCCGATCGCCGCCTTGACCGGCTTGCTCTGATTGACGAGCCACATCACGAGGAAGAACGCCATCATCGCGGTGACGAAGTCCGCATAGGCGACTTTCCAGGCGCCGCCGTGGTGACCAGCGTGTCCGCTCTTCTTCTTGACGACGATGACGGGTTGGACGGGATTCGTCATGCTGCCGCCGCCGCTTCGGCGCGAACGCCCTTACAGAGTTTTTCAGTCTCGTCGAACGTCGGCCGCAATTCGTCCGGGAGCACGCGCCGTGCGAATTCCACCGACACCATCGGAGAAAATCCCTTGTACATCGCCAGCACGCCCGATTTGATGCACTGCTCGTAATAGGCTTCCTGCATGACCCGCTGCTCGAGGTTGGTCGCCAGCGGTTGCGTGAAGCCGTACGACATCAAGATGCCGAGAAACGTCCCGACCAGCGCCGCGCCGACCTTGTGGCCGATTTCCGCCGGCGGACCGTCGATGGCGCCCATGGTGATCACTACGCCAAGGACCGCGGCGACGATGCCGAGACCGGGCAGCGCATCGGCGACTTTGCCGAGCGTGGCCGCCGGCTTGGCCTCCTCGTGATGACGGACGTCGAGGTCCTCGTCCATGAGGGCCTCGAAGTCGTGCGCGCCGATACCGCCGATGATGATCACCTTGACCGAATCGGCCAGGAAATCCACCGCGTGGTGCCGCGCCAGGAACTTCGGATATTTGGTCATGATGTTGCTGTTGGCCGGCGCTTCGAAGTGAGGCTCCAGCGCCATCACTCCCGACTGCTGCGCCACCTTGAACAACTGATAAAGCATCGCCAGCAGATCG
>Ga0068859_100006457_pt1 | contig 11893 bp, 3 predicted proteins | sample KBSSwiS22_FD_66585 | JGI IMG/M metagenome (GOLD analysis project Ga0068859, IMG submission 66585) | Switchgrass rhizosphere microbial communities from Kellogg Biological Station, Michigan, USA - KBS Switchgrass S2-2 | ecosystem: Host-associated > Plants > Roots > Rhizosphere > Soil ... | reverse complement strand
AATAAAACGCCGATCAATCGCGTATTTCACTTCACTACTGAAGCGGAAGGCGTCGGTGTCGAAGTGGCGATGCAGTGGAACGACGGCTTCCAGGAAGGCGTTTACTGCTATACCAACAACATTCCCCAGCGCGATGGCGGCACACATATGGCCGGCTTTCGCGCCGCCCTCACCCGCTGTCTGAACACCTATATAGAGGGCGAAGGTCTGGCGAAGAAAGAAAAAGTATCGACCACCGGCGACGATGCCCGCGAAGGCCTGACCGCTATTATTTCGGTCAAAGTTCCCGACCCGAAGTTTTCATCCCAAACCAAAGACAAATTGGTTTCGTCCGAAGTGAAAACAGCGGTCGAACAGGCCATGGGCGAGAAATTCTCGGAATTTTTGCTGGAATTCCCGCAGGAAGCCAAGATCATCGTCGGCAAAATGCTGGATGCTGCCCGCGCGCGGGAAGCGGCACGCAAAGCGCGCGAGATGACTCGCCGCAAAGGCGCGCTCGACATCGCCGGTCTGCCAGGCAAATTGGCGGATTGTCAGGAAAAAGACCCGGCGCTGTCCGAGCTTTATCTGGTCGAGGGTGATTCCGCCGGCGGCTCCGCCAAACAGGGCCGTGATCGCCGCACTCAGGCAATCCTGCCGCTCAAGGGCAAAATTCTGAATGTCGAAAAAGCCCGCTTCGACAAGATGATCTCCTCGGCCGAAGTCGGCACCGTCGTGACCGCACTCGGCTGCGGTATCGGCAAGGACGAATTCAATATCGACAAGCTGCGCTATCACAGCATCATCATCATGACTGACGCTGACGTCGACGGCTCGCACATCCGCACCCTGCTGCTGACGTTCTTCTTCCGGCAAATGTCGCAGCTGATCGAGCGCGGCTACATCTATATCGCGCAACCGCCGTTGTACAAAATTGCCAAAGGCAAACAACATCAGTACCTGAAAGACGATGATGCCCTCGCCCAATACCTAACTCAGTCGGCGCTCGAAGAAGCCTCACTGCATGTGAATGCCGAAGCTCCGCCGATCAGCGGCATCGCGTTGGAAGACCTCGTCACCGAATATCGCACGGTACAAAGCCGCATCGAGCGCCTGTCGCGTCTGTACCCGCAAGTGGCGCTGCAACAATTGGTCTATTTGCCGGTGCTCTCAATCGCCGATCTGAGCGAGCGCCAGCGCGTCGCGGATTGGATCGTGGAACTCTCCAAACACCTGCAGGCGACGGTGGCCAATGACCGCGGCAGCCGTTTCGAAGTCACCATCGAAGAAGATACCGAGCGCCATCTATTCCTCCCAGCAGTTCACGTCATCTCCCATGGAGTGAGCACACACTACCGTTTTAACCATGATTTCTTCGGCTCCGGTGACTACCAACAGCTGATTCGCCTCGGCACCAAACTGAATGGTTTGATCGAGGAAGGCGGCTACGTGCGCCGTGGCGAGAAGGTCCAACCGGTCGGCAGCTTCGTCGAAGCGCTGAACTGGCTGATGGCACAAGCCGAGCGCGGCTACACGATCCAGCGTTACAAAGGTCTGGGCGAAATGAACCCCGAGCAGCTGTGGGAAACGACCATGGACCCCAACGTGCGACGCATGCTTCAAGTCCGCATCGAGGACGCGATCGCCGCCGACCAGATCTTTACCTGCCTGATGGGCGATGCAGTGGAACCTCGCCGGGACTTCATCGAGGAGAACGCGTTGAAGGTGGCTAACCTGGATATTTAATGCCGCCGCGGCTTTGTAGGATCTCAAAATGATTGACATTTTTCTCATGAAATGACTTTTAACTCGGCCCCTTTTTAGGGGCTCCACTGCTGGATTGGTTATAAGCTATTGCTTTTAAAGAATTTAAATTTCCCGCGTACTTTTATCGAGAAGAAATGCACTACGATCGCCGCTACCTCCATCACGAAACTTATAGGATCGGATTTAAGCCCAGCCAGGGTGGAGGTTGTTTCGTGAATAACAATAAGCCACGTGTGCTCGACATTATCGGCAGGCAATGTGCTTTGACCTTTGAAATAGCTGCTGTCCTTGGTGCCCGTCTCTGGGTGGGATCATCCAACGCCCGACTATAAATTTTCTAAGCATTGCCCAAACATATTTTTGGATTATTTCAAACCCCAAGTTAGAGTGGTCGCTAGTTTTACTACAGGAATGAAATATTCGAAATTAAAATAAAATCACAGACGACTGCTACGGCCGGATTCTGTTGAAAAACTCACGTTAAATATTTGGGGCGCGCGAGCTGACTAATAAATATTCGATTGATGCGTTGTTACGCGAAATCCGGGGCCGCTCGATATTGAAAGATCGTTTTCTTTCAATACACGCACGATTATTTTTTTATCTTAAGACGCCGAAATAGTTTTTCAACAGAATCGCCGAGTTGCTGCCGGTGAGGCCAATTCACATTCAACCAAGAGCTGCCGGTCGCACATCCCAGCACCAAGCCCTTCGAAAAAGCAGACACGGTCGATTCTCACCTCAGCACCCGCCCCCAATATTGCTGAGTACGGGACACCTAGAGAGGCCTCCGAAAAAAATCACCGCTCTCCAGTTAAAGAGATGGTTAAGAGTGCCTATTTCGCCCAAATACTCACGCCGCAGGCTGTTAAGCGGCGACTGGTATCAAGAGAAAAACTGCTATTGCTAGTCAAGTTAACCGAATAGCTCTGATTGAGAATTTTTAAGTGACGATATTCGACTAAACAATTGAATTTTTTTATCGGCTTTTAGTTTCGCATTTTCAGACATGCAGCTTACCAAACCTTCGAGCTGCTCCACGCTACCAACCATTTTGAACTGCTTTTCTTTATTCACAAATACGACAGATTTTTTTTTGCGAGCCAATAACTCGATTACATTACTAAGCGTCCCAGTACTCTTCGCGTCCCAAATGCGCCGGGAGCACAGCCAGCATGGATGTCCGAATTTGATACATCCCACTGTGCGGTCGTGCTGAGTGCCTAAAATAATATAAAAGACGCCTAAATCATGAATGTCGCATTAGTTTTGCATAATCGAGCTCGAGCAAAAGGAGCTTATCACCTGGAAACAATATTGCTGCTTCTGATCCTTCTGATCGCAATAACTATTAGATTTGCGGGGCTCGGCTCCTCAGTGTCGCTTGTTGTAATCTTTATTTTTGCATTTTTCGGTGGTGCAGTTATTGGCATTGGAAAACAAAAAGCCCAGCGCAAGGGTTGGGCGTTACATCGCTCGACAGCTAAAACTTAGCTACGCTCTACTCGAATTAGATCCTCGTACTCCCCAAACAACGGCGCTTGAGCATAGTTCGATGACACATCAGCGTGAGACGTCGCAGTTTCAAGTTTATGAGGACTGAAAGCTTCTTTTCTGATGGTAATTGTTCCGTTGCGGTCAAAAATATACGAAGTACCACAGATCACCTTGTCAGTATCCCCATCAAACTCCCGATGTGTCGCCATAGTTAAGAATAGCTTCTCAGGTTCAAACTCCTGAAAAGCATACGTCAGTGATTCACGCAAATTTTCATCAAGAAATCCTACGCCAACCACCTTATCCGCAATATCGAGAAAGCAATACGGCCGATCAACGGAACCTATTAGCACTGTGTAATGCTGCTTGTTGATGTGAGCAAGCTCAGCTTGCTCTCTAGACCAAACCTCTGTCGGCTTCTTCTTTGCCCGAAACCACGACTTACAGAAATAAACCGGACGGTTCATTAATAAATTTTCCCATTAACGTCTCGAATCAGCACACCCGCTCTATCAGCGGCGTCAATAACTGACTGCGGAACTGGACGCACCTGAACAGGAACCTCTAAATAGTGCTGACCAAGCAACGGCTGCCCAGCCAACCCTCTACTCGACGGAACATTTGCGACAGTCCCATTTACAGGATACTTCGATGGTAATTCGTTTATATATCCGATCGCGGTCTTTTCTTGAACATCAGAAAGCTGTGTAAATTTTCGAGACACGATTTCACCAGAACTGGGATTGTACGAATCAAGACGGGTATATCCCGAGCCTTTAGGACTATCGATATAGACTTCATTGTACAGATAGGCCGCAGAGCGTTCGGCGTTGAAGGCATTTCCTGCATCTAGTCGCTGCAACCATTCTGGACGGCTGCTTACCCGCTCAACACTGTTAGGAACCCATCGCTCAACAGCTCCCGCAAGGCCGTCGATATCCGTCACGCTCCCACTAATTCTACTAGCACCAACCCCACCCAATGCCAGCCCGGCGCCATCAGCCGCATACTCGTATATTTCACCGAGGACACGATCACTGTAATTCAGTTTCAACGCACTGACCTCCCGGTCAAGTCCCTGCTGAAGAGTGTCGAGCTTGTTCCGAATGCCCTCAGCTCCAAACAGGCCAGCCTGTGCTTTCCAAGAACCCAACACCGCATTACCCGCAGCGCCGATTCCAGCTAGGGTGTTGTTTATTCCCGCCTTATAGAAATCAGGATTGAGCACAGGCGCGATCGCACCCGCTACACGCCGAGACTCAGCCGCACGGTCATAGATTGGACGACGGGCTGCGGCGCTGTCCAGCATGGCACTGGCATCGCTTGCCGCATTTTGTCGACGGGCATACTTCTCGCTACTCTCCCTCCAATTGGCTGGCAACTCCTCAACCTCAATCGATACCTGCCGATCATTGAACTCCGCCAATTTGCTCGAGCCTTCAAGCACAGCACGATTCCGTTGCTGCGCATATTCCTCCGGTGTCGGCTCTACATTAATCTCCGGCGCGGTTATCGCCCCTAGATCCCGATTGAGTTGTGCTCGAATTAAGGGGTCGGCATCGACCTCTTTTAGCTGATAAGGTTCGGACTCCACAATCTTCCGCGACAACGCATCACCCGATGCCTGGCCGAAGCTGTTTGCTGCAATCAAACCCCAGTTCGGTTTTTCGCCGCTGATCAGCGCTTGCACGCCGCCGCTAACCATCGAGCCGCCAAACCCTCGCATAAAGTTTTGAGCAAAATCACCGGTCCCGATCGCATTTCCAACAGCGTTACCCGCTGCGGTACCCACAGCTGATGCGGCCACTTGCGACCAAGAGAATTTTTGTTGCAGCCCGGCCGCCATCGATAAACCTTGCGTGGCTGCGCTGCCAATCGCCCCCCGAACCATGGTGGCGCCAAAACCGCCCCATGTTTGAGAGGCGTCGGCGAGCCATGTACTTTGCGCTAGTTGACCGACACCCGCGCCGACACCCGCACCTATAGCTCCCATAGCCACTTGGCCCCAAGAGAATCCCTCCTGCATTCCTGCCGCCATGGCAACACCCTGAGAAACAATGGAACCAACGGCCCCACCGACAAGAGCGGCACCAATGGATGCTCCACCCAAAGCAGCCATGCCAGCGCCCATCGTCGCGCCAATGCCAGCCTGCATTGCCATGGCGATTCCCATCGACGCCACACCAGCAGTAAACACCGTCACCACCACTGCGACGACGATGACGAGGATCATCCCGATACCACCGCAACCTCCACCACCATGCTTTTTGGGTGGGGGGGGCGGTGGTGGATCCGGCAAAGTCGGGCTAGTGTCGCCCATCGCTTCCGCCGCGTTATAAACCTGGAAGGTGCTACTGTTATTAAAAAAATTAGTGACTTTATTTGGGACTACTAATATCTGCCCAGACTGAAGGACCTCAGAGCCAGATAGTCCATTAGCATCCGCTAGGAAATACCATAAACTGCCATCACCCCATAATGATGCTGCTATCGTTTGTAAGGAGTCGCCCGTTCCCACCGTATAACTTGTGGGTGCCATACCAGGATATGAATCATTAATGGGCTCGTAGTTTTGATCGAAATCCGCAGTCGCCGATGTAATGGGTCGCTGATTTTTATAATTTGAATCTTTATTTTGAATAGCTTTTCCTGAGGCTGCTAATTGCTCTGCATAAGAAACAGGGCCAGCCCCATCATTTCCGACGCCACCAATTTGCTTGCCATTAAAATAGTAAAAATCGCGATGCAGGTTCTGCGTGCCAACAGTAACCGAAGCGTGCCCGCTGGCGTCAATCGTTACTTGATCACCGCGAATTTCGTCGCGGGATAAAATTAATCCTTGAGCATCGGCCGTATAACGAATAGATCTCTTCCTTGTGGCGGCAAGATCGTCAGCCTCTACTACATGCCCATTGACGTCATAAAGAAAATGCGACAGCCCCGGCAGCCAATCTTTAGCATTGACATTGACTGCTTGAACTTTGATATCGCTGACCTTAGCTTCATCCCACCACACATAGGAATACTTGTAGGTAGTTGTAGTTCCACTCTGAGAAGCTGCAAAGGAAAAGGTGAGATTGGTAATTAAACCGGTATCTGGATCGACATAGGAATAGTCAGATACTTGTGCCCCTTCAACGACATGACTTATTAAATTATCATCGTTATAGGATGTGGTCCGCGTTAACAGCGATGCGCCTGTCGCATCATACGTTTGATAGGTGGTCACTCGCCCTAGTTTGTCATTGCTTCGCTTCGAGCGAACAACGCCATTAGTAAAAGGGCCGTTCTCAGATGTGCCATAGGCAATCGTGGTGGTTTCCAGATAACCATCGGTAGTATATGTATAACTATCCTGGGCATATTTATTCGTTGTGGAATCGTAATAGATGGCTAATGCACGCTGCGATGTTTGGGGATTATAAAAAATATGCGTGCCAGTTGTTCCAAGAATAATCGCACTACTGGTGTCACTAACTGATGACCCTCGCATACCGGTCGATAGCTGGCCCATCGTAATCACAAACCGATTCATTGAGTCATAGTCGTACCAATTATCCTGAATCTGCGCACTCCCATTAATTCCATCATGGTAATAGCTCCATACGCGACGACGATTACCTACCGCATCATATTCGTAGCGAATGTCCGCCTTAGGATCAAGCACCTGGGTAATGCGATTCAATGCATCATAGGTAGTCTGCGAGACTTCATAATATTGTTTAACTCCCGCATACGAGATGCTGTATTGCTCCACGGTACGATTGCCATCTTTATCGTATTCGTAATACGAATACGCATTGGTAGCGTGGTCAGTTATATCTTTCAAATAACCGTTATCGTAATAAGAGTATGTGATATTTTGCCCAGAATTTTGTGCGCTGTTCGCACTTCCGATGCTGTACTGGCCTGTTAACCAGCCTGATGCGTTATAGGTATATGTAAATACGTGGCCGCCAAAATCGACATGCTTTGTTGTGTGACCGAAATAATCAACACTATCAACCTCGCTTTTCCCATCAAAATAGGTGGCTTTCTGATAACCACCACTCGCGACATTATTTACTCCGAGTATGGAGTTAATATATAGATACTCGTATTGAGTTGCAGTACCACCAAACGTAATCGTTTTTATTACTCTTCCTAGGCCATCGTAATAATTTCTCTCCGTTTTACCGTTCGCATTTGTGTGCGTTAGTTGATTTCCTGCCTGATCATATGTGTAGTAATCGATGCTCGATACCGGCGCATTACTGCTATTACCCAATGAATTTGCAGTACGGGCCGGATGAGTTACTTGGACGATTCGATGTGCCTTATCAAAGCTCTGGAGAGTGCCATCGGCTAAAACTCTCGCATCGCCAAAAATGTCATATTTGATTGTTGAAGCACCGCCATCGGCATTAAAGGTGGTGGTGGCCAACGCTTGCTGACCATCAAAACCAGAGCCGGCAAGCAGCCACCTTCTATTGACATGCCCATTGGCATCAATTGTTCCTACCAAGCGTCCAGCTAGATCGTATCTGTAATAGGTTTTCGGCACGTAAGCCAAATCTTGATAGCCATTTGCATATGTGACGCTGACGGTGGGGTCGTCCTTTTCAATTAAATTTCCCAGTGTGTTATAGCGAAGCTTAGTAACGTTGCCGCGCCCGTCGGTCTGCGAAATAATTTCACCAAAGGCATTGTAAGCCTGCTTGCGATCAATGACATTTTCGAGGCTGGAAACATTAACTTGCCATACGATCTGACTGGTTAGCGTTGTATTAGTAGGCCCAACCTGCAGGGTTCCGGTTACCGTTAACGCCTGCGGTGTTAACGTTGGGGTCATAATGGTTTGGCCGAGCTGGTCTATCAACGTATAGGAATAATTAATGGCGCCGGTATTTCCTCCTAAAAGCGCGAGACTAACATCGGCGATAAAAGGAGATGTGTTATTGAGACGGGGAATTGTCATCGTATACCAAGGATTCGACGCATTGCCCGCCAACTGATACGACAGCACCATTTTCGCCGCATTAGATTGTGAAACCGGAATACTAACTAGCGTGACGTTGCTCTGAGTTGCGGCAGGGGTGGGGCCAAACGTCGCGGTACCGCGAGCACGGTTGATTACGGATCCATTCGAAGAATCTGTTACCTGATAATAATATTGATAGGTACGATTGGTGCGGACATCGGGAATAAAACTAGAAGCATCCCACTTAAACACACCGCTCCCTGAGTAGGGAACTGTTGTGGATTGCCAGCTTGTGCCATCCAACGAATACCAAAGCTGCATCGTTGGCGCAGCAGCGACAATAGGCACGCTGAATTTAACAAATTGACTGCTCTGCACGACAGGAACAGATGGGTCAATCTGACCGACCAAATTTGTCTTAAAACTCCCCATGATTTTATCTGCGCTATTATCACGCTGCAGAACATAATCATAATAAACATTGGCGGAAAGTGTCGGGGGTCGCCAAAAAAACTCTCCGGGAACATTTGGATTTGGATAAAAATAATCAGGGAGATCCGCGGTGTTAACCTGGGGATTATACTTTAAAACCTTGTTCACCCATGCGCTATTGCTACCACTTACTCGGTAGCTAACAGTTAATTGTGTAGCACCACCTTGCTCTAAGAACGCTAAAGAGTTATTCGTGTAGCCGTATGAATTATTTCCCGGAATAACAAAAGCATAACCATCGCCACCGTAAGCCCAAGAACTCGACGTCATTGTTGCAGTCGCCGATGGACCGGTGCCGGTTATTGTGACGGCTCCTTGCTGAGCATTTAAAACATTCCCCGACGCATCCAAAATCACATAACGATATTCTGAAACGTTTGACCCGCCTGAGAATCGGTACCAGTTAGTTGCGGTGGAGCCTGAAATAACAACACCGGAATACCCAACAACGTCACTCGAGTAACTATCCGTCTGGAAATGAGGCAAAATAGAATAATACCATTTACCGCTCGTATCATTTTTCAAGCGATACATGAATACCATCTTATCGGTCAGAGGATTGTTAGAGGTTGGTTGCGCCTGAAAATGAATATCAAAATTCGATGTAAACCCGCTTGCGGACCAATTTGTATATTGGCTGTAGTTTCCAGGTGCGGGGAAGTGAAGTGTTTGTGCGTACTGAGTTGAATCTAAAAGCTTTACTCTCCCCATCGGCGTTAATTTATAAACCGCAAACTGAAAATCATATAGCTGATCATCATTTACGACAGTTTGTCCGCTAAATTGCTGCCAATATGCTGGGACCGTAAGAGAAAAGCTAGGCGCCGTTCCAACTGCGTAATACGTGGTTAAACTACCACTAGATGAATAGTATTGCGTATAGACGTCTATTACGTAATTTCCCGAACCATATACTGCCATGTCGCTGGCTCTCGGAAAATTAACAACAAGATTAAGATTTTTTCCAGATTTATTTGACTGAGTAAAAGATGTATAAGTAACGGATGAAGATGCCTGAGAGAGGCCAGTGATAACAGCAGTACCACTGTTTGTAGGCAAGGATTGTGAAGGAGTGCCAACGCTGACATTGCCGACATTCGCAGCAGTACCTGGCTCATTCAGTACTTGTTGAACGGTAATAGTCGGGTGTGAATTATCAACTTTCAGAGATGGCTGGATTGTATCGATAAGCTGGTTACGCGCATCGTAGATGTTTGTCGTTAGATACGACGAATTACTTCCCGCCAATGACCAAATATCATTGACATTGTGAATAGCTGTATTCGTCGGTGAAAAATCTAAATTACTATTACCCGGATCGAGCAACAGAACAGCATTGCCGTTTGCGTCGTAAATGGTTGCTTTATAGCTTCCGTTTCCCGTGTTGGTTCTCCAGGCACGGCCAGCATTGTCATAATCCGCCGTTTCTTGCCACAAGCCGCCAACACCCCCACCATTCAGGCGCTTTCCGGTAATCTCACCAAATACGTTGTAACGAGTTTCTTTGATTTCACTAGCGGCTTCAGTGGGACCAACCACCTTGTGCCATATCTCGCGCCCTGCAGCGTCATATTGATAGAGGGTTATATCATCCGTAGGAGCGGTGCTATCTGCATTGATACGTCCAACTAATGTTTTCTTTGTTATGTTGCCTGCGGCGTCATAGGTATATTTCGTTGTCCCACCCGCTGGGTCAATCTGTTTATCTAATCGGCCACCAGTTGTATAAAAATATTGGGTGATTTGATCATCAGTCTCTACTCCGTCAGCCGTACCACGCTTAATTTCTCGCGCAATTAACCCGAGCGCGGTGTATTCAAAATTAGTAGTAGGAGTAACGGTGTTGCCCAAGTAATCCTTAAAAGAAGGCTTTGTTTCAATTATTTTTTGACCAATTAAATTGTAGGTAACCTGCGTTTGTTCGCCCGTGGGACCAGTTTCCGTTATTAGTTCGCCGAAGCCATAATAATTAAGCCCGCCTGCCATTGTATATGTATAGCTTGTTGTGGCAGTGCCATTACCTTCGGCTGTTAAATTGCCGACTCCATCCACGGTCGAATATGCAACATTCTTAGTTTGCTTTTGAGTTAAGCGCCCAATACGGTCGTATTGAAAAGCGGTTTCACGGTCCGGAACACCATAGGCAGGATCGCTCGCATTGCTACGATCCAATAGATAGCTTTTGATCGACGCTTCTGAGCCACCCAATAATGTCGAGCTTAATTGCTTCGCGTACTGAATTTGCGTCGTTACATTGCCATTATTGTCGTAAGCCCATTCAGTGACATACCGCTCCTGATCTACTTGAAGTGTTTTTCTACCCAGTTTGTCGTAGTAATAATAAATTCCCCAGCCCGTGCCATTAAGAGATTTAGCAGCGTTGCCACGGCCATCGATAACCTTAATAACGTTGCCATCGTTATCGTACTCATTAGTTGTGACGATATCTCGCGTGGTGACTTGATAGACCGCCGTTCCCAATACTTGCTGAGCTACAACCGTGACATTCTTGAGCGTGCTTGAAAGCTCCCTATTATTAGCATCGTAGACATGATTAATTTCGCGAACATTGTTGTCCAATGGCGTAGCAGGAACAAAACCACCTGAATTCGCGGGTAACTGAATTGGAACGCTATAGCTTAATTGAGCTATAGGTTTTATTCCCGAATTGTACTTCCAGATAATCAATGCGCCGGCTGCATCCACCTGCGCGATTTTGCGATTGACCGCATCGTAATAATACAAGGTGCGTTGCGTAGTCGATTGATCTTTTACAACCGCAACCTCAATCAAATTACCGCGCTTGTCATAGATGCGCGTTTCGGTAGGCGTAATGGTGTAAGAAGTTTGACTGCTCGCGTCGTACGCGGTGAATGCTTCGCCTTTTGTGGTTTTTAAACGGTTGAGGCGATCGTAGGTATACGTCGTTATGCGCCGTTCTGGCGTGTTGTAACCTTCAGTCAAAGTAGTGAGATTGCCGCGGCCATCGTAGGCAAAAGTCTTAATGATCGCTGCTTGTGCACTGGTACTGCCGTCCGCATTCCATTTGTACGTTTGCGGCGCCGTTTCTTTGGTGACATTACCCTTGCGGTCGAAGGTGTAGGTGTAGATACCACCGAGTTTGTTGCGGTAGCTGGTTTTGTTGCCGAAGGCGTCGTACGCCATCGTTTCGTAGGCGTTTTCGGCGTCGGTGATTTT
>Ga0068859_100006453_pt1 | contig 11894 bp, 10 predicted proteins | sample KBSSwiS22_FD_66585 | JGI IMG/M metagenome (GOLD analysis project Ga0068859, IMG submission 66585) | Switchgrass rhizosphere microbial communities from Kellogg Biological Station, Michigan, USA - KBS Switchgrass S2-2 | ecosystem: Host-associated > Plants > Roots > Rhizosphere > Soil ... | reverse complement strand
AAATCCCTCATCCGGCCCTTCGGGCCACCTTCTCCCGGTGGGAGAAGGCCTTTCTTCAGGGCTATCCTTCTCCCACCGGGAGAAGGTGGCCCGAAGGGCCGGATGAGGGATTTCCGTTTTTCCGAAGCGCGCCCCTACTGCAGGGCGCCTGAAATGTCGTAGGCGACGATCTTGTTCTCGTTCATGTGCGGCACGATCAGACGATTTTCTGCCGGAATGAATGCAATATCCGCCGTGCTGGGCATGAACGTCGTCACTGTGGTGACTTTTCCGTCGGCAGTGATATGAAGCACCTTGCCGGCGAGATAGTCCGTCGCGATGTAGCCGCCCTTGCCATCACTCTCCAGTCCGTCGATGTTTGCTGCCGGTTCGGGCGTGATCAAAGTCTTTTTCTTTGTCTTGAGATCCCACTTGAAGAGCCGGCCCGGAACATCGGTGGTGAAATCGGGTTTCGGCTTTCCCCATCCTCCGACGACGAGCACATCCCCTTCAACCAGCAATCCGTTGGGATACTCAAGCTCTTCGCCTTCCGCAACCACCGACGTTTTCCCGCCCTTCAGCGCGATGATCTTGTTGCCCATCATGTCTGAGACATACACGGTTCCATCGCTTCCGACAGCGGTGTCGTTTAGAAACTGTGCGCCGGCGACCTTGGTTTTGGACTTCACTTTCGCCGTCGCCATGTCGATCCCGACGATTTCATCGATGTCGGTGACCCACAAGGTGCCCTCATAACTGCGCAATCCCTTGGGTGCATTCAATCCGGTTACCCACATCGCATTGACGGTTTTGCCATCGGAGCTGATTTTCGAGATGTGGCCTTTGCCGTCCTTCTCCGCGGGCATTCCCTCGACGCTGGATACATAAATGTCGCCGGAAAGCGGGTCCACATAGGTGCTTTCGGGGGTCTGGATCCCCTCTGACACCGTCCATAGCTCTGCCGCAGCGGGTTTTGGAGCAGGAGCCGCAGTTTCCTTTGGCTCTTCCTTTGCGGGTTCCGAACTGCAGGCGCAAAGAGTGAAAACGAACAGGACACACAGAAGCCGTTTGATCATTAAGAGTTCTCCTTGAGTTTATGTTTAGATGCCTTCGTAGTCCGAAGGCACATCATTGCCGGGCACGCGCTGCCGGGGTTCTTCAAGCAGAGGCGTCACCGTTTCCAGCCACTTGATGAAGTGTGGCGTTTCCCGATGTTTGATCACGGAGTCTTCCGAGTCGTAGACCTCCGCAAAAAGAAAGTGTGACGGATTGCTCCGTGAACGAAAGATGTCGAAGCGGCGATTTCCCGCCTCCTGCCTGGCGCCTGCCTGGTTTAGTCGCGAAGCGATGAGAAATGCAGACTCCTGGCCGGGCTTTATTTTGAGGAAGACACAGAACTCGTTGTTCATTCCACGTTCACCCATGCGCGGCGCTGATGGCTTGCCAGTTCCGCGTCGAGAATCTGAAGTTGTCTCAACCCGTCGGCGAACTGTGGATACTCAGGTTCGGCGGCGGGATCCTCAATCGAGCGATAGAAACGCCGGAAGACCTGCTTGAAGGTGTCGTGATACCCCTCACCATGGCCGCCCGGGAGATCGGCATACAATCGCGCTTTCTCTTTCAATAACGAGGGATCCTTGACGATCACCTGGTTGTTCGTATTGCGATTGCCGAGCCAGAGTTCATCGGGACGTTCCTGATCCCACGACACCGAACCTTTTGTGCCGTAGACCTCGATGTTCAGCCGATTCTTTCGTCCCGCCGAAACCTGGCTCGCCGTGAACGCGCCGCGCGTTCGCGTGCCCATCTGAAAAATGACAGATCCGAAATCGTCCGTGTCGATCGGCGTTTCGGTGTAGTCAGTCGGTGCAAGCATTTTGCCGGTGAAGGTTTCGACTGAGCCTTTGGGCTGCTTGCGCACTTTGTGAAAGGTCTGCAGATCAGCACATACAGACATGATGCGAAGGCCGGTGATGTGTTCCGCCATGTCACACCAGTGAGAGCCAATGTCGGCCATGGCGCGCATCGGCCCATTCTGCGAGGTGTCGGCCCGCCAGTTCCAATCCGTGTCGTAGAGAAGCCAGTCCTGAGAATAGGTGCCCTGGACAACGAGGATCTCTCCGAGGTCGCCGTCTTCGCGAAGACGGCGCATGTGTTGAACCATGGGGTAGTAACGAAGGTTGTGACAGGTGCAGTTACGCAATTTTTTCGAACGCGCGAGCTCCACGAGCTTCCGGCCTTCGGCGCTCGATGTCGTCAGCGGTTTCTCGCAGAGAACATGCTTGCCGGCCTGCAGCGCTTCAAGCGAAATGGGCGCGTGCTGCGCATTCGGAGTGCACACGTGGACGGCGTCGATAGATGGATCTTCGAGAATGCGGCGATAGTCTGTTTCGACTCGCTCGACGCCATAAGCTGTCGCAAGACTCTGTGCCGCGTCGAGGCGTCGTCCGGCTATTGCCACGGCGTCCACGGTTCCCACTCGGCGGACTGCTTCGAGATGGACGCGTCCCATGAATCCAGTACCAATGATTGCAGTGCGTAGTCTTTTCAAGAGTCCTCGCCAGATGAGTGAAAGGAGGGAATCGAAAAATGGAATGATGCAGTTCTGCCCATCATCATCCCGGCCCCATTTTTTGAGTAGCGCCCCTCCTCGATTTGAGGAGGGGCTTGTTTTCTACTTGCGTCCTATTGAGCTGCCGGAGGCACTATTGGTTTGCCGTCCAGCGTCAGCACGACGAGACGAGCAACGGGCGCCTGCGGACCTTCCGGCGCTGCGGCACCGCGTCCGCCACCACCGCCACCACCGCCCTGGCCCCCGCGACCACCGCCACCCTGGCCCGCGCCCGGAGCTGCGCCAGGCGCGCCACCACCGGGAGCTGCTGGAGCACCTGGAGCCGCTGCGCCTGCCTGCGGACCTGCAGCCGCACCGGGAGCACCGGCACCCGGTGCGGCAGCGGCGCCGCCACCACCACCGCCACGACCACCACCGCCGCCACCACCACGACCACCGCCACCGCCGCCACCAAATGCGCCGGCGATTGCGATGTATTGCTTGCCATCAAGCATGAAGGTCATTGGAGGACCGGGGCTGCCGGTGAGACCAGTCGCGATGTCCGCAACCTGCTCGCCGGTATCCGCCTTGAATACCAGCAACCGATTTGCAACATTCGTGAAGACGAGATTGCCTGCGGTAGCCAGCGTTCCGCCTGCGTTGTAGCCAGAGCTCGAGTTTGCAGGTCCTCGCCATGCTTCCTTCTGAGTCACGGGGTTCCATGCCACCAAAATGCTTCCGCGACCCTGAGGCCCAATGGTCGGCAGAGCCGGGCCGCCACCACCACCGCCACGACCACCACCGCCGCCACGACCACCAGCGCCCGCGGGTTGTGCTGTCGCGCCTGGTGCGCCCTGAGCTCCGGCCGCAGCAGGAGGTGCGCCGGCAGGTGGGGGTACGGCAGGAAGACTCTGTGCGTTCGGATCGAGCCCCGGCGCTAAACCCGGTGCTGCGCCTGCGCCGCCGCCACCACCGCCACGACCACCGCCGCCACCACGCGGTGCGTCTCCCATCTGCATGCGGCCCCGCTGGCCTGGGGTAATCTCTGAACTGACGATGACATAGTTGGGATCGCCGGAGAAGGAATAGCCGCCTCCGATCGTGCTGGGGATGTAGACGAGCCCGGTGACAGGGCTATACGACTGCGGTGGCCACACATGACCGCCGGCAGGGCCGGGAATGACATTGACCGGCGTGGGTCCGCTGCGCGCAGCAGGATTCACGATAGCCTTTCCTGTTTTCGGATCGATGCCCGTTGCCCAGCTGACCGTTACCCAGGGTTCAGCCGAAATGAATTCTCCGTTCACGCGGTCGATCACGAAAAAGAACCCGTTCTTCGGCGCGTGCATCAGCACCTTGCGATTTCTGCCGTTGATTCTCAAATCGGCGAGGGTGATGTCGGCAATCGAGTCATAGTCCCAGTCGTCGCCTGGTGTCGTCTGATAGTGCCAGGCATATTTCCCTGTGGCGCCCTTCACGGCAATAATGCAATTGGTGCACAGATTGTCGCCCGGGCCCCGGGCAGCTGAACTCCACGGTCCTGGTTGTCCGGTGCCGACGTACACCAGGTCTTCATCGGGATCGTACGCGATGCTGCCCCAGACAGGGCCACCACCGCCCGCGACCCACCACTTCTTGGAAGCGTCCCAGGTCTTCGCCCATTCCGCGTAGATCGGCTGTTCGAACGGCTTGGATGGATCTCCTGGAACTGTATAGAACTTCCACAATTCCTTTCCACTCTCCGCGTCATATGCCGCGAACAACCCACGGACTGCGTATTCGCCGCCGCTCGCGCCGATAATGACGCGGCCACCCTTGATCACGCGAGGAGCCATGGTGATCGTATACGGATAGTTGGTCGGCGTGACCCGGGTTTCCCAAAGGAGTTTGCCTGTTTTCATGTCGAGAGCGCGGATGCGTCCGTCAACTACAGGCGCGATAACCTTATCCTCGTACAGCGCGATGCCACGATTGACGACACCGCAACAAGTCGAGGCGCCGCGATTTGCTTCCGGATCCGTGTGCCAGAGTTCCTTGCCAGTGCGCGCATCCACGGCGTACACGACGCTCCAGGGTGTAATGCTGTACAGAACGCCGTTGGCAACAAGATGAGTCGCTTCCTGCCGGTTGCCGGCGCCAACATTTGGAATGTCGAACGACCAGGCCAACCCCAGCTTGCCCACGTTTGTTGCGTTGATTTGATCGAGGGGACTGAACCGTGTCTCTGACCAATCGCGGTTATACGAAATCCAGTCCTCTTTACTCTTTGCGGCATCCTTCAGAGCATTGTCGTTAATCCGCTTGGCGTTCTGCGCTACCGCTACCCAAGCCACCATGCTGACGAGGAGAGCGGATACGAATAGCCATTTCACCCCGTGTGGTTTACGCCACATATAAAAACCTCCAAATCCCTGTCGAACGTGTCGAGCAGCCAGACGTGCGCTGACCCCGGGTCGCAAGGCCCAGATTCTGTTTAACTAAGTCATCAGTCCCAGGTTTTTAGTCCTGTCTTTGAATTGCGAAGCATACTAACAAAACCAGCGACTTCCCCAAACAATTTGTGGGCACTGTAGGATAGAATCCGCCGTAGATTTGTACCGGGAAACACGGGGGTAAACATGCGCTCCAGAATGATCCTGCTCCTTGCTTTGGTGATAACACTCGCTTCCCTGACGGCAGCGATGCGCGTCAGCGCGCAGGGCACCGCGAAGGCCGGGTTGGTGACATTTAATAAGGATGTTCTGCCAATCCTGCAGAAGAACTGTCAGGTCTGCCACCGTCCCGGAGAGATTGCTCCTATGTCATTCATGACGTACGGAGACGCGCGTCCGTGGGCCAAGGCGATGAAGACGGCAGTGATCGCCCGGCAGATGCCTCCCTGGTTCGCGGATCCCGGTTATGGCCATTTCAAAAACGACCGGCGATTGAGCGAGGCGGAGATTCGTGTCATCAGTGACTGGGCGGACAACGGCGCTGCTGAAGGCGAGGCGAAAGACAAGCCCGCTGCCGTCGCCTTTGAAGACGGCTGGAACATCAAGCCGGACATGGTCATTGAGATGCCGAAGGACTTCAGCATCCCGGCGACAGGCACGGTGGCTTACCAGAACATTCTGGTGAAGGTGAATTTCCCTGAAGACGTCTGGGTCGTCGCGGCAGAGATGCGCGCCGGCAACCGTCAGGTTCTTCATCATGGACGAGTCCTGGTGCGCAGGCCGGGAATGGAGTTTATGAAGGACGCCGTGCCCGGTGAAGCTTATCCGACCGGCAGTCTGGAAATGGCGAAGGCCGGAGCGCCCGATACGCTCGGGAAATTCAATCCCGGACTCGGGCCGCAGGATTTCAGTCTTTTCGAATCCGCGAAATTCATCCCAAAGGGGTCGGACCTTGTCTTCAACATGCATTACACCTCGGTCGGCAAGGCCGCGACGGATCGATCCAAAGTCGGTCTCGTGTTTGCGAAGAAAGCTCCGAAGCTTCGTTACTTCATGCACAATGGCCCCACCGGATCCAACCTCGCGATCCCGGCCGGCGCGAGCAATGCGGAAGTGGTTTCCGAAATGACAGCCCAGGTGGATGCGCAGCTCGTGTATATGCAGCCGCACATGCATCTGCGCGGCAAGGACTACGAACTTCGAATGGTGCTGCCATCCGGAAAATCTGAAGTCTTATTCCGGGCGAAGTGGGATTTCAACTGGCAGATTGGATACGACCTTGATAAGCCGATCGCGATTCCGAAAGGCACTCGCATCATCGGCGTCGCACACTACGACAACTCGGCCAATAACAAGTTCAACCCCGACCCCGCAAAGCTTGTCGTGTGGGGCGATCAGAACTGGGAAGAAATGCAGAACTGCTTTTTGGGGGTGCTGATCGATCCAAAGATCGATCCCTCAGGTGTGTTTGCGCCATCAGGGCCGAGCCTGCTGCCACGAGGAGAGTCCGGGCCGACTATCGCTGCGCTGGGAGCAGGGAAGTAACCACTGACGGGCGGAAGAAGAAATTGGAGAGTGGACGATTGGGAGATCTTAAAGTCGAAATTACAAGATCTTAGATTGGACACTCACCTTCGTGAATGATCGGTCCATTTTAAGATCTTGTAATTTCGACTTTAAGATCTCCCAATCGTCCACTCTCCAATTTCTTCTTCCGCGTTCTTCCTAAAACACCGATTCCGGAAAGTAATACTTGCTGGCATTCTCCGGATTCACCAAAAACACATCGATGGTGATCTTCTTCTGCCCCTGCTGCGCAGCGGCAGACTCGAGTTGCTCTTTGGTTATCCCGAGGTGCTCAGGCGTTTTCCCCGCGGCCGCCGCAATGCTGCCTTCCTTGAGATGCGCGACCGCAATATCGATGCCTGCTGCGATCATCGCAGGGGGGTACGTGATATCAGCCGGATAGATCGGATCCTTATCCATCACGCGCTTGATGATGTCCTTCATTCCTGCGCCTCCAAGGATCCACATCTTGTTCATGCGGCCCGCTTCCTTGATGGCTTTCTCGGCGCCAAGCGCCATGTCGTCGTCGGATGCCCACACGGCATCGATCTGCGGATATGAAGCCAGATAGCTCTGCATCACCTCCAGCGCCTTCTGCTGATTCCACATTCCCGTTTGCGCGGACAGTACCTGGATGCCCTTGTTTGCATTGAATACCTGCATCGCTGCTTCATAGCGATCGGTATCCACGGATGAAGGAATGCCGCGGAGAATCACGATTTTCCCCTTACCCTTCAGCCGTTCGACCATGTATTCGGCACTCTTTCTGCCGAAGGCCTTGTTGTCGCCCTCAAGAAAGACATCAACCACAGGTGTCAGAGTGTCCGATCCACGATCGACGCTAACCAGGAAGATTCCGCGATCCTTCGCCTTCTTCGCCACCGGCGCGATGGCATTCGGTTCCGTCGCGAGCAGGACAATGCCGGCGACCTGCTGCGTCATCATGTCTTCGATATCGCTGGTTTGTTTGCCGGGCTCGGGGGCGGTTGTATAAATAAAATCCACGTCGGGATAGCGTTTCATTTGAGTGTCGGCCCAGTAACCCACTCCTGCTGTCCATCCATGGTCGGCAGCGGGAACCGAAACACCGATCTTGAGTTTCTTCTGTTGCTCCTGAGTGGAGCCGGCACAGCCGGCCAGCGCAGTCAGAATTGTGAATACGAGTGCAATGCGAGTTCTCTGTCTATTCATGGGCGCGCATTATAGTGACACCCCCACGGCATACGTAGATAATTTTCCCGTGCGCGTTGTTGTCATCGCCCTCCTGGTTATTTCCTTTTCTATCGTTCCCATGCAGGCAGCCGAACGCCGGGACATCGGACTCACACAGCGGGGAACGCGCATCGACGCATTCTTTGTTGAGGGCGAATCGGCGAGGTCGCCTCTCGTGATTCTTGTCGGCGGATTGGATGGCGTGGGCGGTTCTTCCCGCGCTGTGGAACGTGAAGTACAGCGATACGAATCGCTCGCAAAGAGTCGCCGCGCGTTCCGGCTGTTCGCCATCCCTTCTCCCAATCCAGAACGAAGCCCTCTGCAGTTCCCGCCCTTGGGGGTTGCTTACCGTGAGAATGCCGAAGCGCATGTCCTTTGGAGATGGATTGGAAGCCATGCTCCCGATCTTGTTGTGGTAGCGGGCGACGATTTCGGACTCGTGCAGGCATTGTCGCAGAACGTGGTCGCCGGATTTGGCAGAATTCCCGCAACGCGCATGGAAGTGACGAGTGCGCTGCTCGCCGGAGTCCCGCCGAAGCTGGAAGTATCCCAGGCGCACACCGAACTCGATCGACGCGATGGACGCTCTGCACGGCAACTCGCCGATGAACTGGCTCAATTCTACGGTCACGACTTTGATCAACTCACGTATCTGCCGGGAATGGCTCTCATTGCGCAATCGCGTCTTGGAAACACTGCTGAAGTCGGACGTCTTGCCGCGCGCTACCTCGATGGTCGAGACAACCTTGCGCGCGCGAATTCGCTGACGCTTGCAGGACATCTGGTCTTTGCAGAGCTCGCGGAGAAGACACGCGATCCTCGCTACGTGCAACTCGTGCGCAAAGCGGCAGACACCGGGTTCACTGCTGACGGAGCCATGAAGGACTCGATGCCATACCACGATGAGATGAGCGACTCCGTGTTTATGGCAATTCCTCTGCTGGTTAAGGCGGGAAAACTTACCGGTGAGCGCAAGTATTTTGATATGGCCGCGCGTCACTTCGCATTTATGCAGAAACTGGTGCTGCGCCCCGACGGACTGTATCGCCATTCACCGTTGACCGATGCCGCCTGGGGGCGCGGAAACGCCTTTCCAGCGCTTGGACTTGCTCTGGCCATTTCCGACTTCCCCGAGGATTATCCCGCTCGCGACGCAATGATCTCGGCGTTCGTGCAACACATGGCTGCCCTTGCACCTCTTCAAAACCCCGATGGCCTCTGGCTTGAAGTTGTCGATCAGCCAGGGGCATATGCGGAGTTTTCCGCTACTGCAATGATTGCTACGGCGATGCTTCGCGGCATCCGCAACGGATGGCTCGATGCCCGCACCTATCAGCCTGTCGTCGACAGAGCGTGGCACGCAATTCTTGCCCGGGTCGGACCGGGCGGAGTGCTCGTGGATGTTTGCGAATCGACGAACAAGCAGCGCACTCTCGAGGATTATCTGCGCCGGGCGGCGATTCTCGATAAGGATCCGCGTGGCGGAGGCATGGCGCTTTTCTTCGCGACGGAAGTAGCCGGCCTCAAATAGATTTGAAATCGGACTTTCCGATTTCAAAATTTTCTTAGTTCCTCACTATTCTTTTTCTCTCGCCGGCACCGTGTGTATACTGTACTAGTAAAGTAGACAGTTGATGATCGTCAGACTCAATCCGTCTTCGGGAATTCCCCTCTATCTGCAGCTCATCGAACAGGTGAAGCACGCGATAGAGACTGAAGCCATACGTGCTGGAGATCAGCTTCCCAGTGTAAGACGCATGGCCGAAGACCTCGTGATCAATCCCAACACGGTCGCCAGGGTGTACCGGGAACTCGAGCGCGATGGAGTGATCGAAGTGCGACACGGCGCCGGCGCGTACGTCCGGGATTCCGTCGTTTCGCGAACCAAGTTGATGCGAAAGGCGCAGGGCGTTGTCGAAGCTGCGGTCGATCGCCTGGAATCCCTGGACCTGACCGAGGATGAGGTTCGCCGCCTTGTCGAGAATGAACTCGCGCTGCGGCGCAGCAAGTCCGAAAAGCGATGAATGGAGAGCCAGTGATGGAATGGGTCATTGAAACTCAGGATCTGCGGAAGACTTTTGGAAAACAGTCCGCTGTTGATGGTCTGAACCTTCGAGTGCCGCGGGGAAGCATCTACGGCTTCCTCGGAAAGAATGGCGCCGGCAAGACAACCACGATCGAGTTACTGCTGAATATCGTCAGGCCGAGCGGCGGCCGGGCCAGCGTCTTCGGCATACCCGTTACAGACCTCGCCAGATCCACGGAGATCCGCCAAAGGGTCGGCTTCGTAAGCGAAGACAAGGGACTCTACCCCTACATGACCGTCGGTCAGATGATTCGATTCACGCGTCCGTTCTTTCCCGGCTGGCGTGACGATCTCGAGCGCAGGTACCTGGAGCTCTTCAACCTGCCTTTGAAAAAGAAGGTCGGAGATCTGTCAAAAGGGATGGGCTCGAAGCTCATGCTCCTTCTTGCGGTAGCGCGCGGGGCCGACCTTCTGATCCTCGATGAACCCACCGATGGGCTGGATCCCGCCGCAGTTGAAGAAGTTCTTCGCGAACTGGTCTCGCTGGCGGCGTTGAATGGAACAACCATTTTCTTTTCCTCCCATCAGTTGCCGGAAGTGGAACAGATCGCGGAACACGTCTGCATTATCGATCGCGGGAAAGCCGTTGTCGCCGGAGCCCTGGACGAACTGAAGGCTCAGTATCAACGGATCCAGGTGGTTGTTGATCGGGAACTGGATGAGCCCGTGCGCTGGGTGGACGGTGTTGTGAAGGTGAGGCAGGAGGGGCGGATGTTTTCACTTCTCGTCAGCCGTAACGTGGAAGCCATCCTCGCGCAGATCCGATCGCTGCCTGGAGCATCCACAGAACAGTTCCCGGTGAGTCTGAAGGAAATTTTTCTGGAAAGCGTGAGGACCAACTAATGCTTTGGATGAAAAACTGGATGGAGACAAGGTGGCGTTTTCTTTCCGCCGTCGCCGTGTTTTCCTTCGTCGTTATCTCGAGTTATCTGCAGTCCGCGAACGCGCCTCGTCCTAATCTCATACCCGTAGAGCAGCGGCTCGGCGTAACTCTATCTACATTCGCGCTGTTTTTCGTGATGCAAGCCGTCCTGCTTGCTGGCTCGGGCATAAAGACACAGGCGCCATTTCGAGTGGGGAAAGGTCTGCACGGTTCGATGCATTTCACGCTGTCGCTGCCGGTAAGTCGTCTTCGCCTGCTTGCGACGCGGACCGGAATGGGAGCCCTGGAGTTGTTCATGGCGGTTCTTCTGGGTGTTACAGGCCTGGTTCTGCTTCTGCCGCGTCAGTTCCCTGAGATGACCTTCCTGGTGCTGGATGCTGTTGAGTACGCATTCACGGTGTTCGCGTGCCTGATCGCGTGCTTTTGCGTTTCGGTTGTGCTCGCGACATTTTTGGATGACGTCTGGCAGATGTGGGCCAGCTTGATTCTTTTGGGCGCGGTGCGTGGTCTTGCCGGTGTTGTAAATATTCCTGAAAAATTTGATCCCTTCCGGGCCCTCGGTTCCGCTTCTCCTTTTATGACGCACACAATTCCCTGGGGGGCGGTGGCCGTCTGCCTGACACTTGCCGCGGCGATGTGGCTCCTGGCGGCCAGGATCGTGCAGACGCGTGATTATTAGGAAATTGATTGATATTGGGTCATGAACCATTCGTATTTGAAAGACGGAGGTAGTTCCTTGAGAAGATTCGTCCTTGTGCTACTCGCATTCGCCGTTTGTATGCCAATGATTGCGAGACAACAGGTTCCTAATGTGCCGTCAACGGGCGCCCTTGGCGGAACGCCCGCAAAGGCAACTGTAACGGGCACAGTTATCCGATCCACTACCGGTGAGCCGATTCCCCGCGCCACGGTTACACTGACCCGAGTTGCGCCGCCTCCCGGCGCGCGCGGAGGCGGCCCGCAGGGCCAAGCGGGTCCTGGACAGGGACAGGCTGCACAGCAGCAGGCACAACAACCCATGACGTTCACCACGAACACCGACGATCAGGGCAAGTTTCAATTCAAGGACGTGGCTGACGGGCCCTATCGCATCGTTGCCGCTCGGAATGGATTCGCGCGCATGGAATACGGGCAGCGCACCTTCAACCGGCCCGGCACCGTGTTGAACATTCGCGCGGGACAACC
>Ga0068859_100006450_pt1 | contig 11897 bp, 14 predicted proteins | sample KBSSwiS22_FD_66585 | JGI IMG/M metagenome (GOLD analysis project Ga0068859, IMG submission 66585) | Switchgrass rhizosphere microbial communities from Kellogg Biological Station, Michigan, USA - KBS Switchgrass S2-2 | ecosystem: Host-associated > Plants > Roots > Rhizosphere > Soil ... | reverse complement strand
CGCCGAGCGCAAATTCGCCGAGCGCAAATCCGCCGAGCTCAAATCCGCCGAGCTGAGGTCAATCGACCCCTTCAATTTAATTTCAGCCTCGATGGCGAGCTTAAGGCTGTCGCCTTCGAGCGTGAGCTTTAGTTCTTTCGTCCAGCGGTTAAAAATTTCAAACTTCATATTTTGATTTGGTTACTTTTGAAAAACCGCGCCCGGCTCCAAATGGGATTCGTAGCCATGGGCTTGCGTGAAGGTCGCGGGAGTCTCAGCTTGGGCGCGGTTTCGAAGTTGTTTCCGGAACCAGCATTGCGGACACGTCGAGTCAGTGAAGCGCGTGCCGCAGGTTCGGCAGGTTGTCACGCAGACGGCGGCGGCGATGATCATCACAGCCCAGGCGAGCGCGAAAAGGATGATGAGCATGGAAAGGATTAGGTCGCTCATGTCTCCTCCAGGAATTTAATGGTCGATTCGAGCGCGTCCGGAAGCGCAGCCGCCAGAGTTTCACCTCGACGGGCTGCACTTCGCAGGTCGCCAACCAGAAAGTCGGCAACCCTCGCCAGTTGCGCGGGCGGGAGCGCGGCCAATCTTTCGGCGGCTTCTTTCGTGGTCATACCGCGAGCCCCCTCCTTTGCGCTCTGACCATCCCATTAACCCTCGCAAACGACCGCGCAGGCGCATTGCGCATTGCCCTCCGCGCGATGTCATGCCCTCCGACGAACATCTGCATGGTCAAGCCAGCCGCGACGGCCAGCGGAATCGTTCCCGCAACCAGGTGACGAGCGCGGGCTGCGATGATCATTGCCGCTTTCTCGGGCGCTTCACTTTCGAGCGCCTTCCGGATGTAGCTGCGCACAAGGGCGCCGGTGCTCATGTCCTTGTCGAACGCGATTTTACCGAGAATGTCCCGCTCTTCGCTCGTCATGAAGATGGGCAAATTGCACATTCCCTGAGGTAAAGATTTTGCCATTACGCGACCTTCCTCGCTGGAACAGTGAACCGCCCAAGAAACGCGTCGAAGCTCTCTTCGTTGATGTCGATCCGGCTGTTTGGAAGCTGCCGGTAGGCAAAGCGCTTTTTCTCAATCCATCGGAAAATCGTGCGTCGGCAGCGACCTGCTCGCCGGGCGGCTTCGGTCACGCTGATTGAGGGGAAGGGTTTAGGCTTCATTGGATTAGGAGTTGACCGCTGTCGCCTGGAGGCGCTTCGCAATCCAGTCCTCGGCGGCTTCAGTGGCGGCAGAGCCCATTTTCATCCCGAGCGAATCCACAACGTCTTTGAAGCGCTTGTGGGTTTTTTCCGGAATGGCGAGGACTGTCAGTTTTCGGGGTTTCGTTTTTTGACTCATATCGTGAGTAGGTAATACCGAGTCTTACCAAGTTGCACCGAGATGACAAGAAAAATTTGAGAAAATCTTTTTACGAGAGTAAAAACGCGAACGTGGCAACCAAAGAAGGCTCCAAAAACGTCGCAGTAACCGAGGCGGTCTTGGAGCGTTGTGACGCCCACTGTGTGACTCTCGGCCCCGGTTGGACTCGGACTAGCTTTGTCCAGGCGGCAGTTGAGCAGTTCCTCGCTCTCATCGATACCGACCGAAGGAAGCGCAAGGTCCCCAAGTTAATCCTGCGGATTGACGCCATCAAAGACGCCGAAGCGGCAAGCATCCCCCTCGGAGAAGATTCAGCCGAGCGCCCGATCTTGGACAATAATAAGTTTGCGATCAGTTCCGCTTCACAACGTGCGGCGGAAGGGGCAGCAGCATCTGCTTTGGACGCGGCTGCTGAGTCTGCTCCAAGATCTTCGCGGATACGCGGAGCTGTCGCGCCCAGCGCTCATACACCCGCGCAACCTCTCGGCGCTGATAAGGGGTCAAAAGGGAAACATGGGCCTCAAGGCGAGGCTCCAAAGTAACTCTCGGTCTGATTCTCATACTTATGATCTCACTCGCTCAGAGCGGTTCCGGACTCCTGCCGGTAGGTTTTCGCTCTGAGCATGCGACGAATCTACCAGATGGGGAGGGACTGCCAGTGTCCCTCCCTATCACTTTGTTTGGAAAACTTATTCACAAGTTATTCACAGTTTTTGGGCTATTGGCGCTTCTGGATTTGAGGGCGGAAACTCTCATAACTCAGGTCGGAACGACAATCACAGTCCCGACCAATCAGGCGATTTCAATCAACTCCTTCACTCTCCCGATTCATCCTGAATGGGTGAAAGTCGAGACGGCAAACGGGAGACAATATGATTTTTATACCGCCAATCCGCCAACATTTCCGATGGTTCTTGGTCCGTGCAAAATTACAATCATCCACACAAACGTGGGACTGATAACCTTTGATCGCCTTCCGATTTCAACGATAAAAACGGTTGTCCTTTACGATCCTCCAGGAGAGTCGATTTCAATCCCATCAGGGAAGCGCGTCCAGATTCTGAGCGAGCCATGGATTGTCATCTACAAAACTCAGAACGGGGTTGAGCATCGAATTGTGCTGCCAAACCCTAAGGGAACAATACTTGACGGGCCGCTTACGATTAAAGCGGATCAGAGAGCTTATATTCCTCTCACCTACGCGACAGATATCGAACTGTCCTCGATTCCAAGACTAATCACACTGGAGCGGTCGACAACGGGAACAAACTGGACGCCGGTCTTTTTGAATCAGGCAATGAGCGAGCAGAAGGCGTTTTACCGAATGGGGCCAACACGATGAAGCGTTCACTTGCCATACTCCTATTGCTATGCGGCTGCGCCACTCCTGGAACTTATCAATCGCAATCCCTTTTCGACGGCACTCGCGAAGTGTCCGTTGATCCGGGTTGGCTTCCTAATGGAAGCATGCCGACGCTTTCGATGGGCGCTTTCTGGAATGACAAGATGGGCGATGAAATTGTGTTCAAAGTTCACTCGATGACCGGCGGGCAGATGAAGCGGCTTAGGATAAATATCGACGGCGAGTTCATTGAAGCTCCGTCCATTGACCAACTCTCATCGATCGGGTACGGAGGCATCTATAATCCCGTCTACACTACGCACCGATTCAAAGGCTCGCGCAAGATTGTGGAGAAGATGGTTTCAGGGAAGCGTGTTGTTGTAAGGGTGGACTGCGCTGATAAGTTTTTCGAGGGAATCTTCTCGTCCGATGCACCAACGACAGCGCGGCCCGCGTTCAAAAAATTTCTAGCGCGAGTGAAAGCCGCTCAAGCTGGAGTGCCGATTGTCGAACCCAAGCCAATGAAGGCTGGCAAGCAATGACCGCCCTTGATTTCACGGCGGAAAAACGGCGGGAAATTAAAAACGCGCCAGTTTTAATAGGTAAGTAGTGCAGGTTCAAGTCCTGCTAAGCGCACCATTTTTCTCCCCTCTGAAAAATGGTTTTTCATAGGTAAAACCGGCCTTCCCAAGGAAAACACTGTTGACATGTGTTGACGTTCTAAGACACATTTCACGGCGGGAAATGGCGGGAAAACTCAAAGTCAAATCGGTTATCAATCGCGGCAATCGCTATTTTCTCGTGGACGCTCGCACCCTCGGCGCTGGCCGGAGATACTTCGAAACCCGGTCGGACGCTCAGGAATTCGCTGACTCCAAGGACATTGAAGCCAAAAGGTTTGGCAGCGCCGCCTTCGCGCTAACCTCCAAAGACGGCTTGGAATTCATTCAGGCTAAGGAACGCCTGGACAAACTTGGCGCCACAATTACGGCCGCCGTGGACTTCTACGAGCGCCACCACAGCGCCGCCGTCCAGCTTCCGCTCTCCAAAGCCGTCGAGGAATTCATTGCTACAAAAAAGGCGGCGAAGCTCTCCGACCGCTACATCGAGCAAATCGGATACTCGCTCGCATCGCTCAAGCAGTCGGTTGGCGAAAAGACGGTGGTAAGCGCCATCGCCCGGGCCGACATCGAGAAATGGCTGCACGGTTCCGGCTGGTCGCCGCCAACGATCCGGACAAAGTCCATTGACGTTCAGTCTTTCTTTTCGGTCGCAGTCAAACGCGGTTGGTGTTCAATCAATCCGTGCGCCAGTCTCGAGCCGGTCAAGATCGTCAGCAAGGCTCCTGGAATTCTCACGGTCGATCAGGTGCGCGCAGTCATGGGGGCAGCCAGGCGCAGCGAGCCGACGACGGTTCCATACTTTTCGCTCGGGATTTTCTGCGGCATCAGGCCCGCTGAGATTTGCCGACTGAGCGCGTCCATGGTGAACATCGAGCGAAACTACGTCGAGGTCCCGGCGATGCACGCGAAGAGCCGCCAGCGCCGCCTGGTGACCATATCGAGCAATTGCGCGGAATGGTTGAAGCTCGGCTGCGAGCTGCCGACTGGAAACCTTGCTAGGAAGATCAAACGCGTAATCGAGGCCGCGGCGAATGGCAAACCGTTCTGGACTCAGGATTGCATGCGGCACAGCTTCGCGAGCTACCACTTAGCTCAGCACGAGAGCGCAGAGAAGACGGCGCTGCAAATGGGGCACGGCGGGACGGATATGCTCTTCCGACACTATCGAGAGCTTGTGACCAAGGATCAGGCTGCGGCGTTTTGGGCAATCAAACCGCCAGCGCCTTCCGTCGAGCCTCAATAATGGATGTGTGCCCAACGGTCGCCTTCGTGAGCTTGCTATCCACGCTGGTAATCGTCTGAGCATTGCCAGCTTTAAGACTGGAGCGGACCTCCCCTACCCCGCTAACGACAGCGTCGAAAGCGCTCTTACCTACCACGCCGAGCGCCCCGGCCAGCTTCGGAATCTTGCCGACAATCCAAGCGGCCAGGTGTGTGAAGATTGGAATCACCGCCGGGCAGAAGATGCAAAGTGCCACGATTCCAGCGAGCCCGAGCGTCGAGAATAGCCAGCGCCAGACTCGCTTCACAATGTGGGTGTTTTTCTCCTGCTCGTAGAGCCGCCCCATTTCGACAAGTCGCTCATTGGTAGCCTTCAACTGCTCTTCAAGTTTCGCTCGCTGGCCCAGCAAATCGTCCTGTCGATCGTACCGGGCCCGGAGGGAGACAAGCGCGGCTGAGTGGCCAGCCAGGATCTCGGCAACCGGGATGCGTTCCCGCGGGACTCCGTCAATTTGCTGGTTGCGCTTGACCAGCTCGAGCGCGAGAGCTGTCGGCGGATTCGTCGGGGCAACTGATAGAGCATCGACGGCGCCCGTGTTGTTCGCCCGGCGCTCTTCGGCAATGGCTTCAGTGTTTGCGCCTGTCTTTTTCTCGACGGCCTTTTGCTTCGCTTGCTGGCAGGACGCCCAGGCGAGAAAGGGGATGAGGGCAAAGGCGAGTTTCATAGCCTCCAAAAAATGACATTACTCCGCTCGAAGGCTGTGAGCCGCGCAATCTCGAACGTCTGAGGCTCGTAGAAGGCAATCTTGAGCCCTTTGACAATCGCGAAATTGACCGCGTGCGCTTTGCCGTTTTCCAGCCTGAACCAGCACTCCCCAAACGCCACGCCGCTTTTGAACTCGGGATTTTTGACGTTCAGACGGTGTATGACCGCCACGGCTTCCAGTGCAAACTTGTCGCAGTCAAAGACGCCCGGCCGGTACTGGAATCCGCAGTCGAGATAATCTTGCAGGAGGATTTTCCCAAACTCCCAATCCAGGAAAGCAACCTCGGGCGTCGAGTAAGATGGGTCCGCGAGATAGCCGGTTCCGTAACCCGCCTCAATCATGAAGTTCGACACTTCAACGGCGCTTACCACTCCTGACGCCGGTACGCCTGCAGGCCGCTTGCTGCAACTCGACAGCGAGAGAAGAACGACCGCGAGAAATATCCGGATGAGCTTCATCTAACCCTTGCGCGATGGGTGGCGCGGTAGAATTTGAAACAGGTGTAAGAGATGGTCGCCACGAGGCAGAGAATCCGCAACCACTGCTCAACGTCGGTGAGCGTGACAATCCCCAGCGTCCCCAGGTTAATTGACGCAACGCCGAGGCCATCGGCGATGTCTTTTGCTCTGTTCGGCAGCATGACGCATTCTTCTAATCGGTCGGCTCCAAGAAAAGTCGTTTGGTTAGCACAATTAGCTTGAGAGCCACGCGACTCGATACCACGTGGCTAAATCATCGTTGAAATACCAGGTTGCCACGGAGCCCGCCCCCCAAGTGAAAGGTGGCGCTTCTAGGGTTGCCCCACCGGAACCGGCGAGCGTTATTGAATGGCCGGGCGTGCCGATTACGCGCACGATAAGGATTTGTCCATCCTCCGCCGTCGCGCTCACATTGAGGGTGATGTCTCCAGCCAGTGCGTCGCCGTCGATTTCCACAATGTCCTCGCTCCCGAGCGTCGTATAGTTGGCGTGAATTGAGACTCTGCTTTTTCCTCTGCCAAGAGCTGCCCACGTCGAATCACCTCGGAGGAATGTTGAACTGTTGGCTGTCCCGCTGCCGAGCCGCGCCGTAGCCATTGTGCCGCTGGTTATTTTCGCCGCATCGAGCGACGGAATGTCTCCGGCAACCAGGGCGCGGAAAGTCGGAGCAGCAGCGCCGCCGGAAGTCGGCCCGGAAAAGACAGTGTTCGCGCTTTGATTGGCGAGCGACAAGGCCAGTGTGCCGCTGCTCGTCACCGGAGAGCCGGAAACCGAAATAAATGCCGGAGCTGTCAAGGCAACGCTCGTCACAGTGCCAGAGCCAACCGATGGGAAAGTTGTCCACACCCCATCGCCGGCGAGATACTTCGCGCCGGTTGGCGTGCCAGTGCCAAGGTAGGCCGGGGCAATGACGCCTCCCTGCCATGTCCCGGTTCCAATTGTCCCGAGCGTGGTTATGTTTGTCGTTCCAGCCCAGGTCGAGAGCGCCGTGTTTTCAACGTTAGAGAGGCCAACAGTCGATGAGGTGAGAGTCTGCCAAGAAGAGTCACCACGCAGATACTTGGTTGTGATTGATGAGCCAGACCCAAGCCGAGCAGGGTCAACGGTCCCACTCGTGATATCTGCCCCCGCGTGCGCGTGGGCGCCGATGTAGGTCGCCGTGATCGCCGTCCCGTTCCACACGCCGGTTGCGATGGTTCCCAAGGTTGTAATGTTCGTTGTCCCGGCCCACGTGGACAGCGCAGTATTTTCCACGTTCCCGAGTCCCACGGCGGTTTTGTCCAGCGTCTGCCAGGAAGAGTCTCCCGCGAGATACTTAGCAGAGTTCGCAGTTCCAGAGCCAAGGCGCGCCGTCGCAAACGTCCCGCTCGTCACATCCGCCGCGGCGTGGGAGTGCGTGCCGATATAGGTGGCAGCAATAGCTGTCCCTTGCCATGTCCCTGTTCCGATCGTGCCAACAGTCGTTATATTCGACGTGCCCGCCCACGTTGATAAAGCCGTGTTCTCGACGTTGCTCAACCCGACCGCCGCCTTGTCGAGCGTCTGCCAGCTCGAGTCACCACGCAAATATGCGCCGCTATTCGCGGTTCCACTTCCCAATCGAGCCGTCGAGAACGTTCCACTGGTAACGTCGGAAGCTGCATGGGAGTGAGCACCGAGGTAGCTTGCATTGATGGCCGTGCCCTGCCAAACGCCCGTCGAGATTGTTCCCAGCGTCGTGATGCTGGTCGACCCAGCCCAGGTCGAGAGCGCCGTGTTTTCAACGTTAGAGAGGCCAACGGCGGTTTTGTCGAGGGTTTGCCAGCTTGAATCCCCGCGGAGATATTTCGAGCTATTGGCCGTTCCGCTCCCGAGGCGGGCAACGTCGAACGTCCCACTCACCACATCCGCCGCGGCGTGCGTGTGGCCAATGGGAGAGTAGTGCGCCGCGATGTAAGTCAACGTCGCGATGTCGCTCGAATCGAAAGTGAAGTCTGAGGAGAAAACCTCGGTAGCGGTGTAAGTCTCACTGGTCGCTGGGACGCTTAACTGGACAGTGTTCGTCCCGTTGAGCGCGACCTGGTAGACGCCAACATCGAGGTTGACGCTGTAGGAGCCGTCCGCGCTGGAAATGACATCCGTAAACGTCGGGAAAATCAGGACGTTTCCGCTGACCGTCGAGGAGAGTAGTGTAAAGCGGACTCTGACCGCAGCCAGTGCGCTGCCGCCTGCGTTTTTGACGTAGCCTCGGATTTCAGCCATTGCGGAATTGCTCCATCGGATTCACAGGAAGGTCCACAGTCTGACCGGCAAGCGCGTGCGTGCAGTCGCTCAAGAATTGAATGCGGCCATCCTGGACGTAGGAATGGCAGCGCTGAGGACAATTACCCGCTGCCCAACTTACCAAAATCGACGGTGAAAAAGTTGGTTTAGAGTGACTCTTGTTCCAGGTCCAAGTCGCGCCGAGATGGTTACGCATGCCGTCCGGCCAAACACAATGAAGAAGCTTGCAGCCAGGGCAAAAGAACAGAAGCCTTCCATCGGTAGTTTTCTCAAGGACGTTTGTCTTCAGCTCAGAGAGAACCGCGCTTATATCGTCATGCGTCATAACGTCAGTATTCGATGATGACTTTGCCTATTGCCCCCGCACCGCTTCCCCCGGATCCGCCACCGCCCGGAATATGCCCGCCTGACGCACCTGTGAGAGTGCCCCCACCGCCGCCACCAAGCGGGCAACTTCCCCCAAGTCCCCAATCGTTCACGGTTCCATTCGTCCCGTTCTGTCCAGCGAAGACCTCATTGCCGGTTCCACTGCCACCGGCGCCCGCGGTATCGTTCACCCCATTCGCGCCAGCGTTGCCAATGACGGTCGTTGTCGCGAACGTGCTGTTACTCCCTGCGGCCCCAACAACGATCGTGTAGGACGTTCCAGGGGTGACAGTGACGATTGACCTCCCCACTCCACCACCGCCACCACCGCCACCCTTTGTGGCGCCAGTCACGCCGCCAGTTCCGCCACCTCCGATGCAAGTCACGCGTGCGGCGAGGATGTCCGTAGGGCAGCGCCAGACGAAAGTGCCGTTCGTGATGTATTCAGTCTTGCGCGTGAACGGGAGGGAGAGCAGTCGAACGTCATCCCAGTAGACCGTGCCAGCCGTCGTGTTTGTGTTCTTTGCCCCCGTCAATCGAAGCTTGGCAAAGCGCGCGGTGGACGGCGGGACAGCAACGGCCAATTGAACCGTCCAGGACGTTGGGTTATTCGTGCTGGAGTAGAGCGTTGTCGTCGAGACTGCCGCCTGGTCTTTGTCATACCAGAGAACCTCAACGACATTGAGCACGCCGGCCGCCGTTGACTTCTGCTCCCAGCTTACGCCAACGGGAACGTTTGGGCTGACCTCGAAAAAGTCTTCGCTAGTGATGTAGCCGCCACCATTCCCGGATCCGCCCGGAGAAATCACCTTCCAGCTTCGCAGGCCGTGGATTTGCTCGGTCGTTACCAGGTCCGAGGTGCCTCCGGTGTAGAGCGTGACAACCCATCGGTCCGGTGTTCCGTCGTTGTTGCTGTCGAGCTCAAAACTCCCGTTCGGTATCTGAGAGCTTTTGATATTCGCGACCTCGGAGTAGAGGAAGGCTTCATTGTTGACCATCCCCTCGGCGAACGGCTGCTTGGTTGCATCGCCCTGCGCGGGCACGTCGAGATTTGTGAAACTCATAAATTACCACCATCGAGAGGTTAAGTGTGAAGACTGGTCATCGTTCGCGGCCAGTTCGTTATCCCCAAGCCAATAGCCCGAGGTTTGGTTTTGAGTGATGCGGTTGTCAGTCGGAAAGCTGAAGAAGCCGAGCGTAACGACTGTATTCGCTGGCGCGTAAAGCCCGATGCTGGTCAACCCGGAGAGCTGCCAGGCCGCCGGGTTGCAGAACACTCCCGCGCCCGTGGTCAATGTCGATGGCGCCGCCGCGGCTCCGTTGCGCTTGGCGTAGAAGTTCCCGTCCGCCGAGAATTCGACATAGCCGGTTGTGCCGACAATGTTCGGTAGGGTGTAGAGTTGCGCCACGCCGGCGGCGAGAACGATTGACTCGGTGTAGCTCGGTGCTGGCGGAATAATCCAGCCACCCCAAGGTTCCTCGGTCGAGGCCGCCCACCATCCAAACGAATCGAGCCAGGCTCGACGATCTCCAAGCAGTAGGGTTGCTTTCGCGGCTGCGATGTCATGCTTGACTTCGAGCACTTCAAAGACGCCGTCAATTGCCCCGCGCGTGCGCGTGAGTCTCACGTGCTGACCAGGCAAGACAACGAACGCTTGCCATGGAATGACCGCGGTGAATTTGACCAGCGGCAGCGCCTCAGTGGTGAGCAGCCTCTGAGCATAATACCGGACGTCATTGTTATCCCACAGGTCGGCCTTCACGGCCTTGGGCGTGTGCGTCAGAAGTCCGTTGCGATATTGGAGCTTCGAGTTTGGGAGCTGGTAGCTCTCAGTCCACTTCTCTTGCTCGCGAGGATTAAATGAAACGTCCACGCGGGAGAAAACGTCTACCGTGCTCGTCTGGCGCTTCGTGGAATCGTTGATGAAGTCAATGTCGCCAAAGACGGTCAGCGCCGTGACGGGCTTTGGAGAGAAAACTTCGTAGTGCCAGACGCCGTCGAAGTCCACGAAAAGGAAGCTGCCGACCATCGCGTTGATTCGACTGGCGACCTCTCGAGCCTCCACAGTGTCATGGAGGTAGAGCGCGAGCTTCAGGTGATTGACCTCGCCTCCGAAAGTGTCCGTGCCGATCCGCAACTGACGTCGCGACTCAGTAAAGCTGGCCGAGTCGAACGATGTCTCGCCGACATATTCGAGCAGGTCGGTCACAATGTCCGCCGCGTTTGTCATCAGTCGGCCGTCATCTCCAGGCATCCCGGAGAAATCGACGGAAAGGTCGTTACCAGCTTCCCAGCTTGGCCCAAGGGTGAACTCTGCCAGCTCTTTATCCGTAGTCGCGAAAGGGATAACAACCCAGTCGGCATCGGTCCGCATTCGAATCTCGTCGAAGCTCGTGATTGCGTGGCCGCAGAGTTTAAACCGATTAGTTGTCGCATCGATCAGCACTGGGTTGACTCCGAAAATCTTGCCGTAGGCGCGCGGGATTGGTTTTCCAACCCATTCCTTTGCAATATTTGGATAGTCGGCGAGCTCGAACGTCTCCAATGGAATTTTGCGCTCCAAGTTTGTTTTAATCTCGACCAGGGAGAGGAAAAAGCTTTCGTCGGTCCGTTCGGTGATTTCCGACCGCCATGTGCCGATCGGTTCATAGTCCGCGTAATCCGCCTCTGTGTTGCGGTCGATGCCCATCAGGAAGACGGCGCGGCCAGCGTTCCAGTTGAGTTCGTTGAGTGCGTCAAAGAATTGGTCGTGATTCGCGAGCGCGCATTGACCAGTTCCAACCTGACCAACGCCCGTGAACTTGCTCTCAATGCGAAGGGAGAGCGTCGGCACGCTGGTCAACCTCGGGTCATACCATTGCGCATTGAACGTCTTCGGCTTGTTGGAAAAGTAAAAGTTGCAGGTCGCCGTGTAGGCGTGAGAGATGATGCTTCGGCCGGCCGGCGGGTGAAGGTAGATCGTGGTTCCATTGAAATACCACGAGTTAGAGTTGGCCATAACCAGGGCGATGCTGGCCCTCTCCGTCATGGCCGCGCCGTCATATTGGACACTGGAAACCACCGTCACGCCGACTGGCACGGTCACCTTGTAGGTCGGTATCGAGTGCGCCACGAAGCCGCGCAAGAGCAAGCTCGCGGTAAGCTCCAGGAGGAAAACCGTCGAGACTGAAGGGTGCTGAGCTTCGGAGGCAAGGCTCATAACTGCTCATCGAATTCCATCGATCCCACCCAGGCGAGGTTGCCGTCTGGCGCAATCCCGTCGACCTTCCTGGTCTGAAGCTTTGCAAATTTGACATACCAGACTTCGGAGACTTCTCCGGATCCGGACGGGTCCACTTGCACGAAGAGACTTTTCCGCCTGCCGACAGCCGCCGCGATGGTGGCAAATTGCGCCTGCTCGGTGCTATCAATTCCGGACCAGTCCAGCTTTAGTCTTCGGCGCTGCCCTCGATTGTCTGAGTAGGTCTGACCGCTGATGCTCT
>Ga0068859_100006448_pt1 | contig 11903 bp, 11 predicted proteins | sample KBSSwiS22_FD_66585 | JGI IMG/M metagenome (GOLD analysis project Ga0068859, IMG submission 66585) | Switchgrass rhizosphere microbial communities from Kellogg Biological Station, Michigan, USA - KBS Switchgrass S2-2 | ecosystem: Host-associated > Plants > Roots > Rhizosphere > Soil ... | reverse complement strand
AAGACTGGCAATCTGCTCTGGAAGTTCAACACCGGCGCAGGAGTCTTTTCATCGCCGTCGGTTTATATGGTCAACGGCGAAGAATTCGTGACCGTCGCCTCCGGTGGCGGCGACAGAGGCCGGAGAGGCGGGGACTTGATCCTCAGCTTCGCGCTGCCGAAGCCGTAGCGGCGTTGCTATTTCCCGCCACGGCTCTTGATGCCCTGCGCAAGCATCTGGACCTTGAAGACCGTCCCGCCACCGACGATATACAGCGTCTTCATATCAGGACCGGCGAAGGCAAGGTTCTGCGGTCTTCTCGATGGCGTGATAGAGCCTAAATACTTACCCTGCGGGGTGAAGACCTGAATCTTCCCGGCGGCCGCCGTATACAGCCGGCCCTGAGTATCGACTGTGAAACCGTCTCCTCCGCCAACAACTTTCCCGTCGGTGACGGGGAGGCCTTCGTACTTCGCGAAGTTGCGACGATTGGTCAGCGTGCCGTCGTTCCGGACATCAAACGCAAGCACGTAACCGGTGCCACCGTTGTTGACGTAGAGAATCTTCTCGTCAGGGCTGAGCGACACCCCATTTGGATTCACGTTGTCGACTACTTTGATTACGTTGCCTCCGCCCGAGGGAACGTAGTAGACGGCTGGCGGCAAGGAAGGGTTCGGTCCGGGGGCAGGATCGGTGAAATAGACACCGCCTTTCTTGTCGGCGATGAGATCGTTCGGGCGAACGAACGGCTTGCCTTCGAAATTTTCGGCAAGCATCGCTTCACTGCCTTTCGGATACACCACTCTGACGCCCACCTTACCCGCCGCCGTCGTTGCACCAATGAGCCGGCCCCTCGGGCCCCAGGTCAAGCCATTCGGACCGCCGGCAGAAGCGGCATCCACGAAGACGGATTCCTTCCCGTCCTTGTCGACCTTGCCAACGCGGGCCAAGATGGTTTCGCAGAACACCATCGTGCCGTCTGGTAAGGCGATCGGCCCTTCCGTACCTTGCAACGTCACCCCGGGGTCGCCATGTCCAGGAACGTTCGCGATGACGACTTCGATCTTTGTCCCAGCTCTGATGACGCCAGGGATACCTTCCGCAATCGTGTCGGTCGGCGGCACCTCTGGAGTGCTCACCTGGCCTTGTCCCTGGCTCAACGCTGCTGAAGAACCGAACAGGGATACGGCCGCAACGATCGTCAGTGTCCATCTCATGGACTGCGCCCTCCAGTGCCTCACGGACCGCGAGGCATAGTGTGGTGTTGGTGGCGGGACGGATTTTAACGAAATTGAGGTGCGGCAACGAGAGTGGTCGTTACCGATCTAATCTATCCGTCGACTCCTTCAAATGACAGCCGACTCCCCTCGCAATGCGGAAATCGGGGGGCGCCGATAAACAGGTCATACGCCATGGCATTCAAAGAATTCGTCAAGGCAAACCTGGTTCTCGTCGTCGGTCTGGCCCTCCCCATTGTGCTGATGGCCGGGTTCCTGGTGGCGAGCGGCCTTCCGCAGCGAATGGCCGATCCGCCGAAGTACAACCTCGTGTTCACGGTCACGGACTTCTCGCAGGGCGTCTCCGGGATCCCCGTGAGCGTCAGCTTCGTCGTCCAGGACGGCGTCCTGAAGGCTCAGTACGTCAAGCTGCCTCCGCAACCGACCGGGTACGTGAACAACGCCTGGAAAAAGTTGTACCTCTACGACGCGGCAACCCAGAAGGTGCAGCAGCTGTCGTTCGGCTTCCCCGCGAACATGGATGCCATTGAGGGGACGGTCGTCGAGGTCGTGGACGCGACACGTACGATGCGGCTCAACACGACGCTCCAATCGCCGGACGGCTACGAGCTCTCTCGCGACAACGGCAGCCGCAGCGGGTTGATCAACGAGATCTTCTGGGGCGGCGGCTATTCGAACGACTACCGATTGCGCAAGGGCAGTTCCAGCCTCCGATTGCCCCTTGCTGCCGCGAACGTTCCGTACGGGAACGTCGAATTCGTCGGCTGGGTAACGCCAGGTTCTCGATGAGCGCGCGTGACGACGCCCTTGTCGAGATCGTCGCGCTGGTGCGGCGGCACGACCTGACTGTCGGGGAGATCGCGTCCGCGCTGGACCGCGATCCGCATGCAGGCGCAGCGCGATCGAGCGGCATCCTCTCTCGTGTGTTTGGCTATCTCGGCGGGACGTTCGTCTTTGCCGGTCTCGCGATCTACATCGGCATGCGATGGGACGACCTCGGGTCGGTGGGTCGAGTCCTTCTGACACTCGGGCCGGGCTTCTCCGCGTTCGTGCTGGCCCTTGTGTGCACCACACACGAAGCCTTCGCCGGTGCAGCATTGCCGCTGTTCCTCATCGCGGCGCTCGTTCAGCCGACGGGGATTCTCGTCATGATGAAGGAGTTCTCTCAGGGCGGCGACCCCGCCTACGGAGTCCTCTTCATGAATATGGTCATGGTGATCCAGCAGGGATGCGCGTTCTGGGCGAAACGCCGGACCGTGCTGGCATTCACGACAATCATTTTCGCCACGGGCTTTGTCACTGTGGCGCTCGATCTCTTGCATGTCGGCCACGATCTGATGGGGATCGTCCTCGGTGTCTCGCTTGGCTGTGTCGCCTGGAGTCTCGACCGATCGCCACACAGACCGCTGGCGGGAGCGGTCTATTTCTTTGCGGCGCTCCTTTTTCTAGGGGCGTGGTATCACGTGCTCCGTCACACCGCGATCGAGGTGCTGTTCGTCGGGCTCTCCTGCATGGTCGTCTTCCTCTCGATCGTCACCAGAAGCCGGAGTCTGCTCGCAGTCGGTACGCTGGCGTTGATCACGTACATCGGCTACTTCATCGCGGAACATTTCGAGAACAACCTCAGCGCGCCGATCGTCCTGATGTTCGCGGGATTCCTGATGATCGCGATCGGAGCCGCGGCCGTGCGGATCAACAACCGGTACATCCGGCAAACGGCCTGAGCCGGAACGATTCGATCCTGCTCCTTGGAAACCATCTGTATGTTTGAGCGCCAGATCTGTATTGTGGGACAGGCGGGGTGACCACCGTGACCGATGAGTTAGAAGACTTCGCGACGATGTTCGCGAAGTCCGTTCAGGCCAGGCGCGTCGACAAGGGGCAGACGCTCGAGGGGACGATCGTGGCGATCGGACCCGAGGTCGCGTTCGTCGACGTCGGCGGCAAGGGCGAAGCAACGATCTCCATCGAAGAACTGAGAGACGCCGACGGCGCGCTCGAGGTCAAGGTCGGCGATCGGATTCAGACGGTCGTGACATCCACGGATGGCGGGCTGACGCTGTCACGAAAGCTGGCGCGTCGCGGTGCGACGGACCGGCAGCTCGAAGATGCCGCGCACTCGGGCCTGCCAGTTGAAGGACGCGTGGAACGGGTCGTGAAGGGCGGGTTCGAGGTGCGCATCGGGGGCAGGCGCGCGTTCTGCCCCTTTTCACAAATCGATACGATTCGCGCAGCGGACCCGTCGGTGCACGAAGGACGCGTGTACGAGTTCAAGATCATCGAATACAAGGATGCGGGTCGGAGCATCGTCGTCTCGCGGCGTGTGCTGCTGGAGGAGCGGCAGCGCGCCAGCGCCGACGAAGTGAGGCGGTCCATTGTTGTTGGAGCCGTGCTGACCGGTCGCGTCACCTCCGTGCGCGACTTCGGCGCCTTCGTCGATCTCGGTGCCGGCGTTCAGGGGTTGCTGCATGTGTCCGAGATCGGATGGTCGCGCGTGTCGGATGCATCGGAGAAGATCAAGCCCGGCGACGAGATCACGGTCAAGGTCCTGCGCGTCGACGAGTCCGATCAGAAGATTGCGCTCGGCTTGAAGCAGCTCACGGCGGATCCTTGGTTGGACGTGGCCGAGAGGTATGCGGTCGGTCAGGTCTGCACGGGCCGTGTCGCGCGAATCGAGAAGTTCGGCGCGTTCGTCGAGCTCGAGCCCGGCATCGAGGCGCTCGCGCATGCGTCGACATTTCCGCCGGCGGGACGCCCCGACGGATGGAAAGCGCTGGTGCCAATCAACACGGCCGGAACGTTCGAGATTCGGAGCCTGGACGTCGAGAAGAAGCGAATTGGCGTCGCGCTGGTTGTTGAAGGCTCGGCGCGCGCCGAAGGACCGGGGCGCGAGGCGGAAGAAGTCCGCGAGTACACAGAACGCGCCACGGCGGAAGCATCAGAATCGTTCGGATCGCTGGCTGACAAGCTCCGCGGAGCACTCGAATCGCGGCAGAAGCGATGACGTTTAAAAGGTGCCTTCCTTCGGTCCTCGCGCGGCCTTGTTGATTTGCCGGATGGCGCCGAAGTGATAGGCCAGGTGGGCCACGCTTGCGGCCATCCCGGTCAGTTCCTTTTCGGAGACGTCGCGCGGCGATTTCAACGTGCGCAGCCAGTCATGCGCTTCGTCGCCGAGGCCGCTGCGGATCTCATCCCATTGCGCGGCGTCGACGACGGTTGTTTTCCAGGCCTCGTCCCATTTCGCATTCGCAAAGGGATTGCCGCCCTTGGTTACCCATTCGTTCATGAGCGACAGGCCGTAACGGACGTGCTGCGCGTGCGCCGCGATCGTTGCCCCATCGTTGACCGACCGCGACGCGTCAGCCGGCGATAGCTTGTCGAGCGATCGCAACAGTCCCTCATCTCCTGAATTGAGAATGAACGCTCCGCCATCGGCGACGGCGCCGTCGACAAGCTCAGAGAAGAGATGGCCGAGAACCGGAGCGATGTCGGGCGTTCGCATAGAGCCTCGTTCGGCGGGGAGAAACCACGCCGCCTAATGGGTTGCCCGGCTCGCCTGAAGGATCGGCCTCAGGGCATCGTTCCAGATCTTGTATCCGGCGGGGGTCATGTGCAGCCCATCCTCGACGAGCAGTTCCTTCCTCGGCTTGCCATCGGCCCCGAGCATCTGCGGCACGATGTCGACGAACGTCAAGTTCGGGTGCGTGGCGCAGTACTGCTTGACGAGCGCGTTCGCCCCCTTGATCTGCTCGATCCACGGAAACCTGCGGATGCTCGGCTTGATCGAGATGAACACGATCTGCGTCTGCGGAAGCGCCGTGTGCACCTTGCGCTCGAAGGCGACAAAGTCGTCGGTAATCTGTTGAGGCGTGTGGTTGGCTTCCACGTCGTTATCGCCGGCGTAGAACACAACCATCCGCGGTTTGTATGGAATCACGATGCGGTCGGCATAGCGTGTCGAGTCGGCCGCAAGCGAGCCGCCGAATCCGCGGTTGATCGCCTGCGCCCCCAGCTCCGGAAACGATTCCTTCAGATTCCATCGGACGATGCTCGAGGCACCGATGAAGACGATAGCATTCTGCGGAGGAGGAGAGAGCTTGTCGGCCTCCTCGAACTTCTTGATTGCAGGTTCCCATCGATCTTGACTGCTCTGCGCGACGAGCTGTCGCGACAGGACGCCCGGAATGGCGAGCAACCCGAAGAGGGCGAGCAGCGTGACGGTGCGACGGACGCGACGATCAATCAGGTGTGTCATAGGTTTTCCTTACCGGAAAAATTCTACCTTCGCTTCGCGGAAGAAGACCGGATTCGGGGGTGCGAGTGAGATCGGACCGTTGATGCCGAGGATTGCAATCTCGAACGTGTCGCCAGCCTTGACCTGTTCGGCGAGCACGACTCGATTCGGCATGTTGAAGCCTTGAATCGTTGCGGGACTCGGCCTGCCGACGCGCCTCGGCATCTGACCATTGACCCAGGCCTCGGCGTAGTCATCGATCGTGAAGGTCAGCACCGCCATTGCCCCGTTCGTGTCGAACTCTCCAATCTTTGCGGGGACCGTCAGGTTGGTGCGAAACCACGTCATGAACAGGTGGCCGCCGCCGCGCCGTTCGAGCAATCCCTTCGGCTCGATTGTCGGCCATGACGAATCATCGAAGTTCGAGTCGCCCGCCTTCGGCGTGATGTCATAGGAACTCTTCCACGCGGGGCCCGCATTCGGCATCGCCGGCGCCTCCACGATCTTGACGTCCATGTTCTTCCATCGCGCATTGAACGCAGTCATTCCTTCCGGCGTGGCGAGGTTGACGATGTACGCCGCGGGAATCGACGGCGCGATCACGGGAAGAGGCGTGGCAGCCGATGCTGGAGGCGCCTGTGCCACCGTGCGCGACGGCATCACCACGAGCAGCGCTGCAAGTGCGCCCAACATCACCAGGATGCCGATGTCCCGATTGCGCATCTTCCCTCCTAGTCCGTAGACGCGGACCCTTAAGGTCCGCGCTACCGGTGATCAATCAAGCGGCTCTACTTTGACGATCGATGCGCCGTGATTGCTGCCGACCCAGAACGTCACCGGATTGGTCGAGTTGTCCACCCACACACGCCGGATGTTGGTCGGGTTCGGAAGCAGGTATTCGATGAACCGGCCGGTCTTCGTGTCGAGGCGCAGGATTCGGTCGGACATCATCGATCCCGTCCATGCCTCGCTGTTCTTGTCGATGACGACGTCATACGGATTCGACCACGGCGTAGGGGCGGGCCATTCCTTGATCTGCCTGGTCTTCGAGTCAAGCACGCCGATGGCATTGCCGTCGTATTCCGCAAACCACAACCGGTTCTGCGCATCGACGCTGCCCCGCCGCGGCCGCGAATTGCGAATCGCCGTGCGAACGAAGTCCAGTTTCTTCGTGGCGCCGTCGAGCACGCCGATGCCTTCGCCGTTGAAGTCGAGCATGTAGAGGTTGTTGTTGTGGTCGGCGTTGATGCCGTACGAACCGATGGCACGCTTGGTCTCCGGATCAGTGAAACTACCGAAGTTCTCCCACGCGTTCATCGCCGGATCCAGTCTGAAGATCTGCGCCCGATCCGAGTTCTTGACCCACACCTTGCCGTCGACATGCGAGAAGGTCGGCGAGGCGAACGACTGCTGCGTCGCATCGGTCTGCCATTCCTTCGGTACGGACCACGTCTGCACCTGGCCCGTCTTCCGATCCAGTTTCGCGACGCCGCCCTGGTACATGAGGCCGACCCACAGATTGCCGTCGCGGTCGGCTTCGAGATCGAGGGTTCCGAGCGGGAATCCTTCCTTGATCACGGGGATCGGGTATTCGGTGACCTTGCCCGTCTTCGGATCCATCTTGCCGAGGAACATGGCGCCAAAATCCGAGTACCACACCATCCCGTCGCGATCGAGGATGACGTCATGCGGCTCGATGCTTTTGCGCGGCAGGTCGTACTCGGTGACGATGACGCGCGTCGCACGACCCGTCGGCCGCGGCAGCGTCTTCAACGGATAGGTGTGCAGGGGACTTCTGCTGCGGTTGACCGTCGCCAGCCAGTCGGCGGCAGCCTTGGCGCGCGGGTCCGCGCTCATGGCGGCCGCACCCATCGCATTGCCCGCGCCGCCGCTGAGATTCCGGCGTGCGGTGCCGACGAGCCGCTGCGGGTGCGTCAGGGTGCTGCCCGGAAAATAGCCGGACATCCTGTCGAAGACCTGCAGGAACTCATTCGCGTCGTGCGTGGAGTTGACGATCGGCTGATAGGAATGGCAGCTGTTGCAGGAGAGCAGGAACTTCTTCTGCTCGTCGGAGCCGGGCATGCTGGCTAGCCACTCGGCGTTGTTGAGCTGCGCCGCGAGATCCTTCGTCTCGCGCAGTTTGATGATCGCGTTCGAGGTGACGCCGCTTCTGACATCGACGCCCCTCGGACCGACCAGGTCATATCCGGTTGCGCGGATCTTCAGCAGGTAATCGCCGTCCGGCAGCTTTGATTCCGGGAAGGTGAAACGTCCCGTTTCGTCGGTCACGACCGAGATCGAGATGGGAGACCCTTCCCGGTGCGCGGTCACTACCACGCCTTCCATCCGGTCCTCTTCTTCGGAGATGACCAGTCCGGTGAGCGCGACGCCGGATTGTGCCCGCAGCGGTGACGATGGGTGCGAACCCGTATACATGACGAGCATCGCGACGCCGGCGACGGTTGTGAGCAACACATTGTTTCGCATGACGCGCCTCCTCGGCGTCGCGTTAATGACCCTGCTTCTGCTCCTTAAGGAACGCGAGCGTATGGCCGATACACTCGTCTGCATTGGCAGCAGCGATGTGGTACGCGTCGCTTCGAATGACGACGAGCCTCGAGTTCGGAATCTGCACCTGGTAGGCCCGCGCTTCCTCCACTGAATGCATCTTGCTGCGATCGGCGGTGATGACCAGCGTGGGCGCGCTGATGCGCTGCAGGACACCCTCTTTCGCGAGATCGAACTTCGACATCGCTTCGCCGAGACCTTTGACGCCCTCTCGATCCGGCTTACTGAAGAGCGTGTTCCAGTAGTCGACCATTTCTCGCGGCGCGTTCGAACCCAGCCTGTCGCGTTGTGGAATTGGTGACGGGTTCGCAATAGCCAACGGTTTCGCCGGCCCACCGACGACGACGAGCGTCCGCGTGCGCCGCGGATAGTCGGCCGCGAATCGCATGGCAACGCTGCCACCTGTTTTCGCGCCGACGATGTGCGCCGATTCGACGCCTGCCTTGTCCATCACCTGCGTGACGAACCTGGCGAGACTTGCCAGTGAATACTGAAAACCGCGCGGGACGTTCGAATGTCCGAGGCCCGGCAGATCGGGCCGGATCAGACGATACTCCTGCGCCATCCGTGGCACCCACGCGTACCACTCAACGCTCGATTCGTCATTGCCGTGGATCAGCACGACTGGTTCGGGCGTGCGCCAGGGTTCACCCAGCCAATCTTCACGGTAGAACAGATCTTCGTTGAAGTCCGGTGCGACCCGCCGCGCCGGCAGGCTTTGCGCACGTACCGTCTTCGATGCCAGCGTCGCTGCCAGAACCGGGAACCCGAGCAACGCCGTACGACGTGAAATCGCTCGAGCCACGTGAACCACCTTTCGGCGAGATGGTATCTCAAACCCCCACGACGGCTGTAGGATTCACCGCGTCTGGAGGGTCAAGCATGCGAAGGCCGCTCATCTCCGGCGTCGCGTTGGTTTGTCTCGCGATGTTGATCAGTCTTGCCGGGCGTCGCGCAGACGAACGCGCGGCCGCGCAGGAGCAGAAGTCCGGTTCGAACGTCGTCGTGCCGATTTTCGAGGTCGATTCCCGTTTTCCGACGATGCCCGAGCGGATGCTGCTCGGCGGCGTCGGCGGCGCGACCGCCGACTCGCACGGCAATGTCTGGGTGTTCCACCGACCGCACACGCTCGAAGAAGGCAACGCGACCGAGAACGGATACGTGCCCGGTCCGCCAGTCATGGAATTCAGCGAGACAGGGAAATACATTCAGGGATGGGGCGGTCCGGCCCATGACACACGCTACGAGTGGTTCAATCGCGGCGGTCTCTTTTCCGCGTTCGCCGAATGCGCCTCATGCACGAAGGAGCATCGGACCAACGGTGACGGACGTCCGGGAAGCGGTGAGCACGGCATCACGGTCGACGACAAAGACAATGTGTGGCTCACGGGCAACGGCACCGGCGATGGCCAGATCCTCAAGTTCACCAAGGACGGAAAGTTCCTGCTGCAGATCGGCAAGGGCGGCGTCGCTGTTGACAGCAACAGCACGGAACACTTGAGCAGACCGGCCGCTGTCGCCGTGTACGGCCGAACAAACGAAGTCTTTGTGGCCGATGGCTACGGCAACCGCCGCGTCGTGGTGTTCGACGCGGATACCGGCGCGTACAAGCGTCACTGGGGCGCCTACGGAAAAAAGCCGGACGACAAAGCGCCGAATGCGCGCCAGTCCACCGGCCAGGCGTCACAGCAGTTCAACACGCCGCACGGCGTCGCGATCTCCAACGACGGCATCGTCTACGTGGCGGATCGCGCCAACAACCGAATTCAAACGTTCACGATGGCCGGCCTGTTTCTGAAGGAAGGATTCGTGAGGCGCAACTCCGAAGGAACCGGCAGCGCGTTTGGCGTCGGATTGTCCACCGATCCGCAGCAACGGTTTCTGTACGTCGCGGACGGCTCAAACGAGCGGATCGCGATCCTTGATCGCCGGACGCTCGAAGAAATCGGGCAGATCGGCCGGCCCGGTCGCAAAGCCGGAGAGTTCTTCCACCTGCACAGCCTGGGCGTCGACCCGAAGGGGAACATCGTGACCGGCGAGTCGCAGGGCTACCGAGTCCAGAAGTTCATCTACAAAGGGCTATCCAGGTAGCGCGTCAAGGCGCGGCGCACGCGAAGTTCGCCGCGTCGTTCGTATCACCGGTTCCCTTGTATTTCGCGACCTGCGGATACGGACAGAGCGGGCGCGAGATCGGTGAGTTCGCCTTGGTCGCGATCATCGACGCGGGCGGCGTTCCCTGCTCGACCCAGTGTTCCATCGCGGTCAACGCGTCGAATCGATCCGGTCCCGCGCCTCCTCCGCAGTGCAGCACTCCTGGCGCGAGAAACAGACGCATGCTCTCTTTGGCCGCAGGCACTTTCTCGCGCACTTGATCGAAATACGCGATCGTTGACAGCGGACTTGGACCCGGATCGTTGAACCCATGCCAGAGCAGGAGCTTGCCGCCGCGACCGATGAACGTCGAGAGGTCCGGATTCTGCTGATGGACTTCTGCCGCCAAGCCGCTCGAGAGCGCCTTCATGTCACGCTCGGGATCGAAGCTCATGACGTCGTACGACGGATCGTGCTTCACGATATAGGACATGAACGGCGCTCCGAGCACCGAGTTGAGCCCGAGCGGCTGCTCCTTCGTCCCGATCATGCGGTTGATCCAGTCGCTCTCGCCGCCGCGCATCAGCGGCATCGCCGCGAACTGGCCGTCCTTCGTCTTCACGCCTGCGTAGACACGACGTACCGTCTCGATCTGCGCCTGCGTCAGGCAATCGGCCGATGGCGCTCCCTTGCAGGCAAGCTCCCCCGGATCCCACGTGCATGACCGCGGATCGGTCAGGATGCCGTCGGCCACACCATCTTTCGCGTCGCATGCGGCGAGCACATGCTTCTGAATCAACGGCACGTGCTCGGGCAGCAGATTGCTGTCCGGCTTCTTATGAAACGCCTGCACCCTGAGGATCGCGTTCGAGTACACGAGCGGTGTGTATACGGGCGCACCCGCGATCACGCCGTCGTAGTCGGTGGGATACCGCTGGACCTCGGCGAGGCCCTGCCGCCCGCCGGTGGAGCATCCCTGCCAGTACGCGTGCTGCGGCGCACGGCCGTAATAGCTCGAGACGAGCCGCTTGCCTACGTCGGTGGCGACGTGCGTCGCGCGATGACCGAAGTCGATAATCGCCTCGACGTTTGGCTCGCCCGGCGCTTTGATCGTGAATTTCGGGTCGAGGGCGCCGGTGCTTTCGTGCCCCATGTCGTTCTGAATCACCGCGTAGCCGCGCGACAGACCGTTGGCCGCAGCATTAAGGGTCAGGTTGCCCGAGAACCCACCCCCTCCAATCCCGAGCAGCTTCCCGTTCCAGTTCATCGGCAGGCGATAGATCGCACCGATGCGAGAGCCGGCAACCGGTGAAATCGTCAGGTGGACTTCACAGAACGCCGGCAACCGGTCCTGTGCGCCTGCCGGCACCGCCTTCGACGACACGACGGTTGTGCCCGGGAGCGACTTGACGAGTGCGGCGACATTGCCGCACGCGTCCTGCGCCGACGCAACTTGCGGCGCAATCAGCACGGCCGCCGCGCACAGCGGGATGAGACCGCGCACGCTCACTTCCAGCGATTCATCGCCTGGCGATGCATCGACTCAGGCGGAAGCTCGGCGAGCTCGATGCGGATCCCGTTCGGGTCGGTGATGTTGTTCAGGATCGCCTTCGTATCGCTCGTGCGGATTTCGGCGATGTTGACCCCGCGCGCCTTGAACATCGCGGTCGCCTCTTTCATGTTCTCCACATGGATCCCGACGTGATTAATCGCCGCGGGACGTCCGGGGCCCGGCTGGATTTCGAAGAACGTGTTCTTGCTGATCTGGACGTACACGAGACGCGCCTGGCCCT
>Ga0068859_100006447_pt1 | contig 11905 bp, 11 predicted proteins | sample KBSSwiS22_FD_66585 | JGI IMG/M metagenome (GOLD analysis project Ga0068859, IMG submission 66585) | Switchgrass rhizosphere microbial communities from Kellogg Biological Station, Michigan, USA - KBS Switchgrass S2-2 | ecosystem: Host-associated > Plants > Roots > Rhizosphere > Soil ... | reverse complement strand
CAAATCAACGGCACGCCCGGCCAGCTGTGCGACTTGTCGGCTGGTGGGTGCCAGGTGCTGTCGCCGAACGCCCTCAAGCCCAACCAGGTGGTCAAGGTCACGCTGCCGTCGGGTCCCAAGCCGCTCAGCTGCAGCGGGAAGATCATCTGGGCCAAACTCGAAGCGCCAGCCCTCGGCCGGCCCGCCGGCTATCGCGCCGGCGTGCAGTTCACCAAACCCGATCAGGCGGCGATCGACGCGTTCATCATCAGCCATCGCGCGACCGCGCTGGTGTAACGTAAGAGGCCGCGTGCCTCTTTCTGCCGACCTCGAACGCCACGTCTCCGAACGATTCATCCGTTCCTCGGGACCGGGCGGCCAGAACGTCAACAAGGTGGCGACCGCCGTCGAACTGCGGTTCGACATCGACGCCTCGGACCTTCCCGACCGCGTCAAAGATCGCCTGCGGACGATCGCGGCGAAACGATTGACCGCGGACGGCCGGCTCCTCATCGACAGTCGCGTATTCCGAAGCCAGGCCGAGAATCGCGAGGCGGCGCGCGAACGGCTGCTGGCGCTCATCGGCGTCGCTCGACGTGAACCCAAGAAACGTCGTCCCACCAGGCCCAAGGCGGCGGCCAGGGAGAAACGGCTTCAATCGAAGAAACGCCGGAGCGCGGTCAAGGCGCTGCGGGTGAGGCCGGACGACGATTGATCGCTCGCGGCTCGCCGGCTCGCTATGATGTGGCGATGCGGGTGCTGCTCCTGGCCAGCTCACTCCTGCTCTTGACCGCGACCACCGCAGACATTGGCGCCCAGCCGGGTGATTCCGTCACGCCAGGCGTGTCCGAGGCGCTCGCCACCGAGCGCGCCGTCCGCGTCTCCCAGCTTCGCTACGACCTGTCGCTGCGCATTCCGGCCACACGATCCGATCGGATCAGCGGGCGAATCACCATCGCCTTCGCTCTGTCGACGGCGGCCGCGCCGCTGGCGCTGGACTTCGAACCAAACGGAATGGGCGAAGTCCGTGGGGTCACGGTCGGCGGTGCAGCCGTCACGGTTGACCGTCGCAACGGACACCTGATGCTGCCCGCGACCGCCTTGCGCGCCGGCCCCAATGTCGTGGCGATCGATTTCGACGCCGGCGACGCGCCGCTCAACCGCAACGACGATTTTCTGTACACGATCCTGGTGCCGGCGCGGGCCCACGAGGCGTTCCCCTGTTTCGATCAACCGGATCTGAAAGCGCGATGGACGCTGGCGCTCGACGTGCCGGAGGGCTGGCAGACACTCGCCAACGGCGCGGAAACGGCACACCAGTCGTCGAACGGCCGCTCCCAAATCAGGTTCGCCGAGACGCAGCCGATTTCCACGTACTTGTTCGCCTTTGCTGCTGGCAATTTCTCGGTGGAAGAGGCGCAGCGGAACGGACGGACGTTCCGCATGATCCACCGCGAAACTGACGCGCGGAAGGTGGCGCGGAACCGCGACGCGCTGTTCGACCTGCATGCAGCGGCGCTGGACTGGATGGAACGGTACACCGGCATTCCGTACCCGTTTGGCAAGTTTGATTTCTTTCTCGTTCCGGCGTTCCAGTTCGGCGGGATGGAGCACCCGGGCGCCGTCTTCTACAACGCATCCGGACTGATGCTGGACGAGTCGGCGACGCAAAACCAGTTGCTCGAGCGGGCCAGCACGATCTCGCACGAGACCGCGCACATGTGGTTCGGCGATCTCGTCACCATGCAGTGGTTCACGGACGTCTGGATGAAGGAAGTCTTCGCGAACTTCATGGCCGCGAAGATCGTCAACCCGTCGTTTCCGACCGTGAACCACGATCTGCGCTTCCTGCACGCCTACTACCCGCCCGCGTATGACGTCGACCGCACCGGGGGCAGCAATGCCATCCGCCAGCCGCTCGACAACCTCAACGAAGCGGGAACGCTCTACGGCGCCATCATTTACCAGAAAGCGCCGATCGTCATGCGGCTGCTCGAAACGATCGTCGGCGCCGACGCCTTTCGCGATGGCCTGCGCGAATATCTCGGCGCCCATAAATTCGGCAACGCCTCGTGGCCCGATCTGATTGCCGTGCTCGATACGCGGACGCCCGAGGATCTGGTGACGTGGAGCCATGCCTGGGTGGAGGAAGAGGGGCGGCCGATCATCACGACCGATCTCGCGGTCGCGAATGGACGGATCGAGCGTCTCGCGTTCACGACTCGCGATCCGTCGCCGCGTCGCGGCCTGACCTGGACCGAAGACATTCAGGTCGCGATCGGCGACGCGTCCGGCACGACGATGATTCCGGTGCACCTGACTGGCACGCGCACCGAGGTGCCGGCAGCGCGCGGGTTGCCGGCTCCCGCTTTCGTATTGCCCAACGGCGGCGGGATCGCCTACGGCGAATTGCACCTCGATCGACAAAGCCTCGCCTGGCTCGCCGAGCGACTCCCGGACATCCCCGATGCGCTGACGCGCGGCTGCGCCTGGGTGACCCTCTGGGACGCGGTCCTGACCGGCGAGCTGCCGCCGGAGCGTTTCGCCGATCTCGTGTTGAAGGCGCTCCCGCGCGAGGGGGACGAGCTCAATATCCAGCGCATGTTGTCCGATCTCGAGCAGGACTACTGGAAGTTCATGCCGGACGGCCTGCGCACGTCGCGCGCCAACGCCGTCGAACAGACGCTTCGTGACGGCTTGTCGAAGGCGGCGTCGCAAAGCTTGAAAGGCGCCTATTTTTCCGCGCTGCGGGACGTCGCGGTCACGCCGCCGACCCTGGGATGGTTGACGCGGATCTGGAGCGGCGAGGAGTCGATCGTCGGGCTCACGCTCGCGGAAACCGATTTCATCGTGCTCGCCCAGGAACTCGCCGTACGCGAGGTGCCGGGTTGGCGCACGCTGCTGCAACAGCAAGTCGATCGCACCCGGAACCCGGATCGCAAGGCGCGCCTGCAGTTCGCCATCCCCGCGCTCTCGTCCGATGTCAGCGAACGCGATCGCTTCTTCGCGTCGCTGGCCGACGTGAACAACCGGCGGCACGAACCGTGGGTGCTGGATGCCGTGCGCTATCTGCACCATCCCCTGCGCGCCCCGGCTTCGCTGAAATACATTCAACCGAGCTTGAGTCTCCTGCAGGAAATCCAGCGCAGCGGCGACATCTTTTTTCCCAAACGGTGGATGGATGCCACCCTCAGCGGGCATCGGTCGCCGGAAGCGGCGGGCCTGGTGCGGACGTTCGTGGATCGACTGCCGCTGACCTATCCCGATCGCCTGCGGCGAATCATCCTGTCGTCGGCCGACGATGTGTTCCGGGCCAGCGGCGAGCGCGTTCGTCAGTAGAGCTGACGCGCGCCCGCCGCGGACTGCCGGGCGAGCCTTGAGGGTCGCCCGGGACGTCACCTGCGCTTTTTCTTGTCGGCTTCCTGCGCCTTCTCGCGTCGCTTGTCCTCGTCCTCTTTCGTGTCGCCGATGTGGGTTTCTTCCCCATCGGTTTCAATGCCGAGGACGTCGCCAGGCTGCGCGCGGCCATCGAGATGCGGGCTGGTGTCGTGCGCCTCGGCGCGATCGGCGAGCGCTGATCGTTCGCGGCGCGGCGGCATCGATTCGGTCATCGTCGCGGCGCTCTGGTCGTACGCCACGGAGCTGGGTTCACCCGGCACGACCGGCATTCCTTCCCACCACTCTGGATACTGGTAGAAAGTCCGGCTCCACGCGACGTAATACGGCTCATCCGCCGAGTACGACGCACCCGGCTCGAGCACCATGCCGATGTCGTCGTTGATTCGCTTGATATCGGTGTCCGACAACGTATCGAACTTGTCTTTGTCGAATCCCGGGAAACGTTTCACTTGATCCTTCGAGAGATTCACCACCAGGGCATCGCGGTCGTCGTCGAGGTGTGTTTGACCGATCGGCAGCAGGAACTGCTTCGAAGAGAACCAGCCGGGCGCGTCAACGACCAGGTAATAGGTTCGACCCGAGTCGCCATCGACAATCAAGCCGTCGACGGTGCCGAGCTTTTCATCGGCGTCGTTGCGGACCTTCATGCCATCGAGGGCGAGCGTGCGATCCTGAATCTTGTCGGCCTCGATGTATCTCAGCCACGGTTTTGGATGATCCACAGTTATTCCTCCATTCGCGAGTTCTCGTTCTGTAGATCGTCAGCAAGAATTCCGCCATCACTTCAGGAGGGTTGCGATCGATCGGGCTTGAGAACGGTGCGCAGATCGGAATATCCGCGGCGGACTTGCGCGAATTCTTCTCGGGAAAACCCAAGCTCCCCGGCAATCTGCCATAGCTGAGCCTCCTCCTCGGCGGAGATCGTGGCATCGGCGGCGGCCACCGCGAACAGACACCGGAGCAGATCGAACCGTTGTTGCTCAGAGGCAATTTCGCGGAACTCGCGCGTCACCAGAAAATTCTCAGTGCCGCCAAACAGCCGCTGCTGGGTCTTGGCGATCTCGACGACCAGCAGCGCTTGGGCCTCGGATAGCTGACCGAGCTGATGGACGAGCTCGACCATCTTCGCGCTTTCGACGTCCGTGATCTGCAGGTCGGCGCCGGCGACGCGGCTGAGCACATACGCGAACGCGGCGAGATACCGGGCGACCTCCGGATCGAGCTTATCGAGCTCGGACACGATCCGCCGCACGGTGTCGGTATCGCCTTGCGCCGGCGGCGCTCCGGTGAGACCGCGAAGCCAGTCGAGGACTGAAGGCATGGGCCGAATGGTACCAGAGTAGATGGGAGCGTCCGGCTTCAGTCTGGACCTGACGGGACCGGCAGATCGCCGTTGACTTTAATTAGCTTGTCAGCTAATCATACGGGCTCACATGGCCGGCCCTTCCAACGGCGCGTTCCGGGCCCTCGCCGATCCGACGCGGCGCGACATCCTCGCGATGCTCCGCACCGGTCCGCGGACCTCCGGCGAAATCGCGGCGCGATTCGACTCGAGCTGGCCGACTATTTCCCGGCATCTGTCGGTGCTGCGCGATGCCGATCTGGTCCTGACCGAGCGCAAGGGGCAGGAGATCTACTACGAACTCAATACCTCCGTCTTTCAGGATCTCGTGCAGCACCTGATGGAGTGGACCAAACCCATTCGCGCGCCCCGACGAATCGCCAAACGGATCAAACAGGAGGCCTGACGTGCGGCTTGCGGCACACAAATGGCACCTCGCCGTCCTCGCCGTGGCCTTTCTCGCCAGCGGGCTGGCCTACGCGAAGACGTTCGGGCCATATCTCACCTTCGACGGCGAGGGTCCGATCGGCGAATTTCTCAAACTCTTCCTGCTGCCGCTGACGGGCACCGCCATCATGCTGATCGTCAGCAGCCTCCGCCGCCGCGGTTCGACAATCGAGCCACAGCCGTCGGCGGAAGCCGCCATCGACGGCATCTTGTTGATCGTCGTGTTGTTCCTGGCGTCGATCCACGCACTGTTGCTCGCCGTTCTTCTCAGCCTGCGCTGGGTTGGTCCATGGACGCCCCGCCTGGTCGTGGTGCTCGTCGGCCTCGCCAGCATCGGCATCGGAAATCTTCTTCCGCGGACGCGCCCGAACTACGCCTTTGGCATTCGAACGGCGCGAACGCTGGCTGACCGTCAACTCTGGATCGTCACGCATCGGGTCACCGGCTACATCGCCGTTGCCGTCGGCGTCACCATCGTCTGCGCCGGGCTGTTGATGGACCGCACTGGCGTCGGAGGGGCCGCCGGCGTTACTGCCCTGGCGGGCGCCGCCGTCACGCTCGGATGTTATTGGAGATTCAGCGTCGGTGTAGCCCGGCGAAGCTGAAGGTCCGCGCTACTTCAGGAGTGCGACGTGCTCGAAGCGAGCGGGCTGACGAAGCGGTATCCGGCACTGCTCGCCGTCGACCATGTCAGCTTCACCATCAGCCGAGGCGAGATTCTCGGATACCTCGGGCCGAACGGCTCCGGCAAGAGCACCACGATCAACATGGTCGTCGGTCTTCTGGAGCCGACCGCGGGGTCGTTGACGCTCAGCGGCTCGCGCCTCACCGGCCAGCCTGAGGAGTACAAGCGCCGCATCGGGTACGTTCCCGAGGAGCCGTACCTCTATACGCACCTCACCGCTCCGGAGTACCTGACGCTGGTCGGACGGCTCCGCGGATTTGCCAGAAACGCCATCGATCGCAAGACGTCCGAATTGCTGCGGCTGTTTGATTTGTGGGACGCGCGCTATCAGACGATGTCCGGGTTTTCGAAAGGGATGCGTCAGCGCGTGTTGTTGTGCGCGGCGCTGATGCACTCGCCTGAATTGCTGGTGCTCGACGAACCATTTTCCGGGCTCGACGTCAACGCCGGCATGCTGTTCCGGACGCTGCTGCGGTTGTTTGCCGAGCAAGGCGGGATGATTCTCTTCAGCTCGCACCGACTCGACATCGTCGAGCAGATTTGTTCACGCGTCGTCATCCTCAAGGCCGGGCGCATCGTCGCCGAAGGGCCGGTGGATCGACTTCGCCAATCGTACGCGACGACGACGCTGGATGAGGTGTTCGCGCAGGTCACCGATCAGGACGACTACAGCGGCGTCGCCAGGCGCATTCTCGATGTCGTGCACGAATGAGTGACGCGCAGCACGACTCTTCGTGGCGAACGCTCGTCGGACACTTCTTCCGATCGTTCTTTCGCCTCAATTTTCTCGACGATGCCGGGGAGGAGTCGTTCCGTCGGGCCATGATTGGACTGCTGTCCGGCATCATCGCCCTTGGCCTGTTTTTCGCCCGGTTGTTCATGGCGAAGTACGCGGGGCTCAGTAGAGCTCCCTCGCCCGATCCGTACCGATTGATGGTGGCGGCCGATCAGCTCCTGATGATCTGCCTGTCGGGCTGCGCCGTCGCCCTGATCACGTCGTTGATCCTGCCGTCGATTTTTCCAGACGAAACCGACTTCCGGACGCTGATGGCGCTGCCGATCTCGCGGCGATCGATCTTCTCCGCCAAGGTGGTCGCCCTGTTCATGTTCGCGGCGATCTTCATCGGCATTTCATGTCTGGGCTTTGGTGCACCGTTCACGATCGTTTCGCAGCGGCACTGGGCGACGCAGCCGCTGCCGGCCCGCCTGCTTGCCCACCTGACCGCCAGCATCGCCGCCTGCTCGTTCATCGTTTTCGCGCTGATTGCGATCCAGGGGCTCGTCGTCGTGCTCGCGCCGCGGCGGTGGCTGCAGCGGCTATCGGTCGCGGTGCAGACGACGCTGATTTGCGGCGTGGTGCTGTCGCTGCCGCTGGTATCGCGCGTGCCGACGCTGTGGTCCACGCTCGACAGCACGCCACGGTGGTTATTCGCGGTGCCACCAGCGTGGTTCCTCGGCCTGCAGGAATGGACGCTGGGCGCTCGCGACAGTTACACAACAGCGCTGGCCGCTGCGGCGGCGGCTGGAACCGCGTTCGCCGTCCTGGTTGCCGCCGTCTGTTATGCCGTTGCCTATCAGCGATTCGATCAGACGGTTCTGCGACGCGCTATCGACTCGCGGCCGCCATGGTGGAGAGTCGCCGTGCCAGCCATCGTCCACCACCATCCCGGTTACGACGCCGTGCGTGCCTTCACGATGGCGACGCTCTACAGAAGCGGTTTTCATCAGCTGGTCTTTGGCGGCACGTTCGCGGCGGGGCTGGCCTTGGCAACCGACCGACTGCTGGCGAACGTCGGCGCGGGCGACCGATGGTTTTTCGCGGCAGTGACCGGAGCGCCGCTGACGCTGATGGCAGGCGCCGTGATCGGTCTTCGCCTGGCGCTGCTGCTCCCGACCAACCTTCGTGCCGCATGGATCTTCCGGTTCGCCGAGGACGACCAGACGCGGCGATATCAACTGGATGCCGTGCGATGGACGTTCTTTTCGCTCGGCGTCGTTCTTCCGGCGCTGCTCGCCGTTCCGCTGCATGCGTATGTCTTTGGTCTCGGTGGCGCCGCCGCCAGCTTCCCCGTGGTGTTGTTGCTTGGATGGATTCTGACGGAGATGTTCAGCATCGATTGGCGGCGGATTCCCTTCACGTGCACGTTTCTGTTCGCGAAACGCCCACCTGCCTACACCGTTTTGATGGCGATTGTGGTTTTTGGCTGGTTCGTCCTCTTCGGACGTTTGCTCGTCCAGAGCGCTCGTTCCGGTTTCCGGCCGTGGGCGGTCATCGTCGGCGTGCTGACGGTCATGGCTGGATTGCTCACGCGGTATCGGCGCGCCACGTGGGGACAGCTTCCGCTCGAGTTCGAGGATTACCTGCCCGATGCAGTCAATCCGCTCCGCCTCGGGCCGTGAAGTAATCTATGGGGATGACTACTCGACAGTCGACCGGCCCCCTTTCTTCGATGCACGGTGCAGAACTCGATGCCTTTCACGCCGACGCGCGCCGCCGCTACGACGCGTTCAAGAGCCGGGGCGTGAAGCTGAATCTGACGCGGGGCAAACCTTCGAATCGCCAGCTCGATCTCTGCAACGAACTGCTCGCGCTGCCCGGCACCTCCGACTACAAAGTGGGCGCCATCGATTGCCGCAACTACGGCGACCTCCAGGGCATTCCGGAACTGCGGGCGCTGCTTGCGCCGGTCTTCGGCGTACCTCCCGAACGCATGATGCTCGGCAGCAACTCGAGCCTGTCGCTGATGCACGACGCCATCGTGTTCGCGCTGCTGAAAGGCGCCTGCGACAGCCCACAGCCGTGGATCAAAGAGTCGCGTATCGCGTTTCTCTGTCCGGTGCCTGGCTACGACCGCCATTTCGCGATTTGTCAGGTATTCGGCATCGAGATGATTCCGGTGCCGTTGACCGGTCACGGTCCGGAAATGGATATCGTCGAAAAGCTGGTGGCGGAAAACGCTCACATCAAAGGCATGTGGACGGTGCCAAAGTACAGCAACCCCACCGGGGTGGTGTACTCACGTGACACGATCGAGCGGCTGGCGCGAATGAAGACCGCCGCGCCCGATTTCAGGTTGTTCTGGGACAACGCCTACGCGGTCCACCATCTCACGCCCGAGCGGATCGAAATCGAGCACATCGATCAGGCGTGCACGCGCGCCGGGCATCCCAATCGCCACTTCATTTTCGGCTCGACGTCGAAAGTGACCTTTGCGGGGGCCGGCGTGGGCCTCTTCGCCGGCTCGGCAGACAACGTCGCGTGGTATCTGAAACACGCGGGCATTCAGACCATCGGCGGCGACAAACTCAATCAGCTTCGTCACCTGCGTCTCCTGAAGACTACGGCTGGCATCGACGCGCTCATGGATCGTCACCGCGAGATCCTGGCGCCGAAGTTTCAACGGGTGCTCGATCTCTTCGAGGAACATCTCGGATCGACGGGTGCGGCCACGTGGACCGAGCCGAAGGGCGGCTATTTCATCACCCTCGAAGCGCCGCATGGAACAGCGCGGCACGTCGTCAGGCTCGCGAAGGAAGCGGGCGTCGAGCTGACGCCGGCCGGCGCCACCCACCCGCTGGGTCACGACCCTTACGATTCGATCATTCGCATCGCGCCAAGTTTCCCCGAACTGCCCGAAGTCGAGCAGGCCGCCGAGGGCGTGGTCGTTTCCGTGCTGCTGGCGGTCTCGGAAGCGCGCCTGGCGCGGTAGCACGGTATGTGGCGTCCGGCTTCAGCCGGACTTCAAGCCTTAACCGGACTTCTGATGTCCGCCTGAAGGCGGACGCTACTTTGGTGCGTGGGGCAGGTGAATCGACATCAGCACCAGCGCGCCGTCGATCTCACCGAACCAGTGCGGCACGCCCTCCGGCACCATGACGAAGTCGCCCTTGGCGACGCGTTTGCGGGTACCGCCGTCGATGCTCGATCCGCTGAGATTTTCCGGGTTGGTGCGGCGCTCCTCATGCAGCTTCCCGCCGGTAACGAGCGTCCCCGCTCCCTCGATGACAAAAAACATCTCGGCCTCGCGTTCGTGCACCGACGCGTTGGCATTGACGCCGGCGACGCGATATTCCAGGTTGGCGTTGTACGGCGCGAGCTGCAGGATCGGCTGCACAAAATTCGCCTGATCCGGCTTGCGCTCCTTCTTGGCATTGGCAATGAGCGCGGTCACGTCGGCGGCGGCGGCGAACAGTTTGGGAGCCGGCGGCGGCATGGCTGGCGCCTGCGCAAAGGCCGGTGACGACGTGACGAGGAAGAGCACAGTCGGGAGAAGTGCGCGCATAAAACCTCCGCCGCGATTCTAGACCAGCGCGTTCAGGTTCGATCCACCCACTGCATCAGCTCGGGCGGGTATCGATCGCCCGCCGCCGCATTCGCCGGGAACGCCTCGTCGAGCTGCCGACGATCGTCGTCGGTCAGTTGAATCTTCACGGCGGCGGCGTTGCTTTCGAGATACGTCCGTCGCTTGGTGCCGGGGATCGGGACGATATCGGGTCCCTGGGCCAGCAGCCATGCCAACGCCAGCTGAGACGGCGTGCAGTCTTTGGCGGTGGCCACGTGCTCGAGACGCGCTACCAGCTGGAGGTTGCGATCGAGGTTGTCGCCCTGAAATCGCGGCAGCGTCCGCCGCATATCGTCGCCCGACATTTGCTCGGTTCCCTTGACCGTCGCGGACAAGAACCCGCGACCGAGCGGGCTGAACGGGACGAAACCAATCCCCAACTCCCGGCAGGCAGGCAGGACGCTCGCCTCGGGCTCGCGCCACCAGAGCGAGTACTCGCTTTGGAGCGCGGCAATTGGGTGCACGTCGCAGGCGCGCTTCAGCGTCGAGGGACCGGCTTCCGAAAGCCCCAGATATCGGACTTTCCCCGCCCGCACGAGCGCCGCCATCGCACCCACTGATTCTTCGATCGGCGTGTTGGGATCGACGCGGTGCAAATAGAAAAGATCGATGACGTCCACGCCGAGCCGCTGCAGGCTCTGCTCGCATGACCGCGTGATTTCCGCGGGCGATCCGTCGAGCACGGTCGCCTTGCCGTCGGCGCCGCGGACGATGCCGCATTTGGTGGCGAGGACGACTTCGTGGCGCCGCGTCGCCAGGACGCGGCTGAGCAGCAGCTCGTTGGCGCCGAACCCGTACGCGGCCGCGGTGTCCAGAAACGTCACGCCGATGTCGAGCGCGCGGTTCAGCGTGCGTATCGATTCGGCTTCGTCGCCCGGCCCATAACTTTGCGACATACCCATGCAGCCGAGACCAATGGCTGACACGATCAGACCGCTCGTTCCTAGTTCGCGCTGAAGCATGGTCACCGAGGTTACCACCTGTGGGACGCGTGAAGGGCGTCCCCTACGATCCATTGAGTGATCGATCAGCGAGTTGCAAGGATCGGGCACACCGGCTCGTGATCCAGCGGTGCAGCTAGCGCAATCCGCAAGCGGGCCCGGTCCGGGGACGTCAGTGCAAACAGACGGTCGCTCGGGTTGCCAATCGCTGACCCTTTGTAACGTGCCTGCATGAGGCCCGAGCTGGTGTGGTGAGGCGAGCGCAGCAGGTAATGACCTATCTCGTGGGCAAGAGCCCGGCCAAGCGCACGGCCAATGATTTCTTGCCGCAGCCCAGCCGGCCACAACGCTGGATGAACGCCCATGACCGGCGCGCTGGTGGCGATCCGGACCACCGAGTCCAGATTCAGCGCGATCACCGACTCCGGCCTTCCGTCAGGCGAGAACCGGATTGCTCCCAGACCGGCGTCCCCGGACTGCGTATCGTTCCCAACGTCGATCCGGACCGCGACCGTCTCAGGATCGGTGGCCAGGCAATGACCATCGTCCTCAGTCACCAGCGATACGTGCTCCTTACTCCAAATCCTCGAGGCTTCGCTGATCAGATTCGCGCGTATGACCGGAGAGAGCACACCAGCGGCGTCGACAATCAGGCGGAGACGTGTGGAGGGGTCTGCGTGGGCGACCGCCATACCGGCCAACCATACCGCGCAGACGCTGCCCGCAACTCGATGACGGAACGCGCTGGCCACAGGATGAGGCACGCATC
>Ga0068859_100006446_pt1 | contig 11906 bp, 11 predicted proteins | sample KBSSwiS22_FD_66585 | JGI IMG/M metagenome (GOLD analysis project Ga0068859, IMG submission 66585) | Switchgrass rhizosphere microbial communities from Kellogg Biological Station, Michigan, USA - KBS Switchgrass S2-2 | ecosystem: Host-associated > Plants > Roots > Rhizosphere > Soil ... | reverse complement strand
GGCGCCGCCTCAGCTCACCGGCCTCGGTGGCGAGGCGCTCCTTCACCCGCACCGTCTCCGCCTGCGACTCCTCGATCTGCCGCCGCCTCTGTTCGAGCTCGGCCTGCATCTCGAGAACGCGCAAGCCCCCGGCGCGGACCATGCCGTACTGGACGAGGAGCTGCTCGTGCTTCATCTGCAGGTCCTGGAACAGCGTGACGGGAACCGTCTCGCGTAGCGCCCGCTCGAGAGCGGGGACGACGGGCTCGGCGGCGGCGCGGGCCACGGCACCCCGGGGCGTGGGGACCAGAGCGCCGGGCGGGGCTGCGGCGAGCGGCGGCAACCCGGCGCGCGTCAGATCGTCCTCGGTCACGAAGTACTCGGGACCGAAACGGCCGGGCGCCTTGGTCGCGGCGAGGCGGCCGGCGCGGATGTAGCGACGCAGGGTTGTGACGGAACGCGCGGTCCGCTCGGCGGCTTCGCGCAGGCTCAAGCGCTCCATGGCCCCTCCGGGCGCGTTTCTATCACACGCGCGAGCAGCGGCTCAACAGGTTGCTCGCGATTCCGAGCGCGGTGTACCGTGCGCGCCCTTCGAACGGGGGAGGACACGATGACGGCCGGGCCGGACACACCGCTCCACTGGGCCGACGCGGCCGCGGAAGCGGCGATCGCCTCGGGGCGTCCCGCGGTCGTCTCCTCCGGGATCTCGCCCTCGGGGAAGATCCACATCGGCAACATGCGCGAGGTCTTGACCGCGGACGCGGTCTTCCGCGCGCTGAAGGACCGCGGCGTTCCCGCGCGATTCAACTACGTCGCCGACAATCTCGACCCGCTGCGGCACGTCTACCCGTTCCTCGACGCGGCGGTCTACGCCCCGCTCGTCGGCAAGCCCCTCGCCGAGATCCCTTGCCCGTGCGGCGCGCACGCCTCCTACGCCGATCACTTCCTCGAGCCGTTCCTTGCGTCGCTCGCCGAGCTCCGGGTCGAGGTCGAGGTCGAGCGGGCCGACCGCATGTACGGCTCGGGGCGGATGAACGGCGTGATCGGCCGCGCGCTCGAAGGACGCGACGCGATCGCCGCGATCCTCACCGAGGCGACGGGAAAGCGCATGGAGGCCGACTGGTCCCCGTTCAACCCGCGCTGCCCCGCGTGCGGGAAGATCACGGAGGCGCGCGTCACCGGCTTTTCGGCGCGCGAGGAAACGGTCTCGTACGCCTGCGCGTGCGGATCGTCCGGCACCGTGCCGATGGCCGGGGGCGGCAAGCTGACGTGGCGGGTGGACTGGCCGGCGCGCTGGGCGATGCTCGGGGTGAGCGTCGAGCCCTTCGGCAAGGACCACGCGACCAAGGGCGGCTCTTACGACACGGGCGTGCGCATCGCACGGGAGGTGTTCGGCTACGAGCCGCCGCTTCCGATCGCCTACGAGTGGATCTCGCTCAAGGGGCGGGGGGACATGTCCTCGAGCAAGGGGAACGTGCTCTCCATCGAAGAGGTGCTCGAGATCGCCCCGCCGGAGGTTCTCCGTTACCTCGTGATGCGGGAGCGGCCGCAGCGGACGATCGTGTTCGACCCGGGGCTTCCCCTCCTGAGCCTCGTGGACGAGGTGGACGACCGCACGGCGCAGGGGACCGACTCCCGGGCGCTCGCCCTCTCGCGCGCCGCCGGCTTCACCCCCGTGGGCGTTCCATTCCGGCATCTGGTCGTCGCGGCCCAGGTGGCGCGCTTCGACGTGGATCGCACGCTCGAGGTTCTCGCGCGCACCGGATACGAGGGGCTCGACCGGGACGCGGTGGCGAGGCGGCTCGTCTACGCGAGGCGGTGGCTCGACCGCCACGCCCCCGAGGACCTCCGCTTCGAGGTGACGCCCACCCTTCCCCCGGCCGCCGCGGAGCTGCGCCCCGCGCAGCGGGATTTCCTGAGGCGCCTTTCGGAGGGGCTGTCGGACGGGATGACCGGCGAGCAGGTGCACCTGCTCGTGTACGAGCTCGCGAAGGCGTTTCCCGAGGAGAAGCCCGCCCAGCTCTTCCAGGCGATCTACGTCGCCCTGCTCGGAAAGCCGAAGGGGCCGCGCGCGGGGACGTTCATCGCGGCGCTCGGTCCTTCCTTCTGCGCGGCCCGCTTTTCCGAGGCGGCCGCGGCCTGACTCACGCCTCGCGCTTCGCGCGCGCCATGGCGCGCTCCGGATCCACGCGCGTCATGAGCGCGAGGCCCACGAGGAAGAAGGGCAGGAGGGAGAGGACGGCGAGGCGCTGGCTCCCCGTCGTCTCCGAGACGATCCCGAAGATCAGCGGACCGAACATCGAGGCGAACTTCCCGGACAGGACGTAGAAGCCGAAGAACTCCGACTCGCGCGAGGGCGGGGTCATCTGCGCCATGAACGAGCGCCCCACGGCCTGCGTGCTCCCCATGCCGACCGCCGCGAGGCAGGCCATCAGGAGGAACGTCGCCTTCCCCTGGGCCAGCCAACCGACGAGGATCGTCACGACCCAGAGCCACAGCGAGGCGACGATCGTCCTCTTCGGCCCGATCCGGTCCGCGAGGTAGCCGGCCACGACGGCGCCGGGGAAGGCGACGACGTTCAGGACGAGGAAGAGGAGGACGAGGTCGCTCCGCGCGAAGTGGAAGGTCGTCGTCGCGTAGATCGCGCTGAAGCTGATGACGGTCGTGATCCCGTCGGTGAAGAACAGCGACGCGAGGATGAAGGTGCCGGCGTCGCGGTAGTCGCGCAGGTGCGCGAGGGTGCGGCGCACGCGGGCGAACCCGACCGTCGCGTACGCGCGAGCGCCCGTCAGCTTCCCCTGGGCCGGCGCCTCGGAGAGCCAGAGAAACGCCGGGAGCGCGAAGACGAGGTAGAAGACGGCGACGAGCAGGAAGGAGAGCTGGGTGTGCGAGACCGCGACCGGGTCGATCGCACCCCCTTCGCCCCGCAGCGGCCGCGAGATGAGCGGGAAGCACAGCGCGAGGGAGAGAAGTCCCCCCGCGTACCCGACTCCCCAGGCCCAGCCGGAGACCCGCCCGATCGCCTCCGGCGCGGCGACGTCCGGGAGGAAGGCGTTGTAGAAGACGTACCCCGCCTCGAACCCGATCGTGGCGATCACGTAGAGCACGATGCCGGAGGTGAGGTCGCCCTCGCCCACCAGCGCGAGCAAGCCGGTCGCGACGACGGTCTGGAGCGTCGTCGCGATGAGGAGGAACTTCTTGCGCCCCGAAAAGTCGGAGAGCGCCCCGAGCACGGGTGAGGTGAGCGCGACGATCGCCATGGCGAGGAAGTTGGCGACCCCCCACAGACGGTCGCCGCGGTTGTCCGACGCTCCGACGATGACGTCCCGGAAGTAGACGGAGTACGCGACCGTGACGATGAGGGTCGTGTAGGACGAGTTGGCGAAGTCGAAGAGGCACCAGGCGGCGACCGCCTTGCGGTCTCTCACCGCCCGCCCCAGCGGAGCTTCCGCTGGAGGATCTCGAAGTACCCGCGTCCCGCGACGCGCACCAGGCGAACGGGCCGGTGATGGCGGGTGACGACGATCGCGTCCGCCTCGCGCATCGGGTGCCCGACCTGGCCGTCGAGCGTCAGGTACGCCTCCTCCGTGCGGCTCTCGAGAACGACGTCGATCCGCACGTCGCCGGGCACCACGAGCGGCCGGTAGGTCATGGCGTGCGGGCAGATCGGCGTGATGAGGAAGGCGCTCATCCGCGGATCCAGGATCGGACCGCCGGCGGACAGGTTGTACGCGGTCGAGCCGGTGGGGGTCGCGACGATGAGCCCGTCCGAGGTGTACGTGGCCACCGGCTCTCGGTCCACGCGCACGGCCAAGACGAGCATGCGCGCCAGCGCCGTCTTCGTGATGACCGCGTCGTTCAAGACGAGGTGGGACGCGACCGTCTTCCGGCGGCGGACCAGGCGCACCGAGAGGGTGGCCCGCTCCTCGATGGCGAACCGGCCGGCGAGCACGCGCTCGAGGCCGGCGAAGGTCTCCTCCGGCTGCAGCTCGGTCATGAAGCCGAGGCCCCCGAAGTTCACGCCCAGGATCGGCACGCCGCCGGGGCCGGCGGTGCGCGCGGCGGAGAGGAGCGTTCCGTCACCGCCGGCGACGATGACGAGGTCGGTCCCGCGCGGCAGTCCGCCCGCGCGCAACCCGTCGCGGCGCTTGAGGGCCCGCGCGGTCGCGGCGTCGTACTGGACGCGGACCCCGCGCTCCTTCAGCCAATCGCCGAGGTCGGAGGCGACGCGCAGCCCCTCGCCCGTCGGCTTCGCGAACACCGCGACGCGACGGATCGGCTGGGCCGCCCCCGGCTTACGTGGGCTCATCGCGAAGGAGCTCGTCTTCGGGGATCCCTTGGGTCCCGGGACGCAGGTGGAGGAAGAGCTCGATATTTCCCGTCGCGCCGGGGAGGGGAGATCGCGCCACCGCGGTGGGGCCGAGACCGTTCTCCCGGGCGAAGGCGACGATTCCTGCGAGCGCCTCTGCGCGCAGAGCGGGATCGCGGACGATGCCGCCGCGCCCCACGCGCCCCCGCCCGACCTCGAACTGGGGCTTCACGAGCGCCACGATCTCGGCCTCCGGGGCGAGGCAGGCGCTGACGGGAACGAGCACCTGCCGGAGCGAGATGAAGGATACATCGATCACCGCGAGGCTCGGCCGGAACGGGAGCATTCCAGGATCGAGGTAGCGCGCGTTGATGCCCTCGAGGACGACGACGCGCGGATCGTTCCGGAGCGTCCAGTCGAGCTGCCCCCGGCCCACGTCGAGGGCGGCGACGCGGCGCGCCCCCGCGGCGAGCAAGACGTCGGTGAACCCACCGGTGGAGGCCCCGACGTCGAGAGCCTCGCGGTCGCGCGGATCGACCCCGAACCGGGTGAGGATCGGTGCCAACTTCTCGCCCCCGCGCGAGACGAAGCGCGGCGCCGGAACGACCGACAGCTCCGCCTCGGGCGGAAGCGTGAGTCCCGGCTTGTCGACGGTCCGGCCGTCGGAGGAAACGCGCCCCGACAGGATGAGCGCCTGCGCCTTCGCCCGCGTGGCCACGATCCCGCGCGAAACGAGCAGCAGGTCGAGGCGCACGCGCGGCGCGCGCGGGGCCGCCGTCAACGCGAGCGGTCCACGACCGAGCGGGTGAAGTCGAGGAGCCGGTCGCGCACCCGCGCGCCTTCCGGGATCTCGGCGGCGGCCGCCTCCGCGAGGCGCTTCGCCTCGGCGCGCGCCGCCTCGAGCCCGAGCAGAGCCGGATAGGTCGCCTTCCCCGAGCGCTCGTCCTTTCCCGGCGTCTTGCCGAGGGACGCGGCATCCGCGGTGCGGTCGAGCACGTCGTCCTGGACCTGGAAGGCGAGCCCCAGCGCGTGGCCGAAGCGCGCCATCGCCAAGCGCTCGGCGGCGGAGGCTCCGCCGTGAAGAGCACCCAGCTCCGCCGCCGCCGAGAACAGGGCGCCGGTCTTGTGCCGGTGGATCCAGCCGAGGCTCTCGCGGGTCGAGGGGCTCCCCTCCGCCTCGAGATCGGCGATCTGTCCGCCGACCATGCCGGCGTGCCCCGAGGCGCGCGCGACGATCGCCACCGCGTCCGCGCGCCGCGCGGCGAGGGCGTCGCCCGCCGGGTGGGTCGCCAACACCTCGAAGGCGAGCGTGAGCAGCGCGTCGCCCGCGAGGATCGCTTCCGCCTCGCCGAAGGCCCTGTGGGTCGTCGGGCGGCCCCGGCGCAGGTCGTCGTCGTCCATCGCGGGGAGGTCGTCGTGCACGAGGGAATAGGTGTGGATCATCTCGAGGGCGGAGGCGGGGGCCAGGACCGTCGAAGCCTCTCCGGAAAACGCCTCGCACGCGGCGAGCGCGAGCAGGGGCCGCACGCGCTTCCCGCCCCCGAAGACCGCGTAGCGCATGGCGCGCGCGAGCGTGCCCGCCGGACCGTGCTCCCGGGGGAGGAGCTCCTCGAGGACGCGATCGACCTCACGGCGCCTCGTATCGAGCCAGACCGCGTCCGTCACGATAACCGTCACACCGCGTACTGCACGGCGCGAGTCTCGCGCACGACGCTCACGCGAATCGTCCCGGGATACTCGAGGTCGCGCTCGATCGCGCGGGCGATCTCGCGCGACAGGACGAACGCCTGATCGTCGGAGACGCCGGAGGCGTCCACGAGGACGCGGAGCTCCTTCCCGGCCTTCAGCGCGTACGCCGAGGAGACGCCCTCGAAGCGCCGGGCGATCCCCTCGAGCCGGCGCAGGCGCTCGACGAAGATGTCGAGGTTGTCCTTGCGGGCGCCCGGACGGTTGTCGGACAGGCGGTTCGCCAGGCGCAGGAGGAGCGCTTCGACCGTGGTCGCGGGGGCATCCGGATGGAGCGCCTGGATCGCCGCGACGACCTCGTCGCTCTGACCGAGCTTTGCGGAGAGCTCGGCCGCGAGCAGGATCGGGTGGCCGGTGGCGCCGTCCTCCACGCGGCCGATCTCGTGGAGGAGCGCCGCGCGCCGCACCACGTCGGTCCTCGCGCCCGTCTCGGACGCGAGGTGGACGGCGAGCAGGGTGACCTCCTGGACGTGCTGGAGGAGGTTGTGCCCGTGATGCTGGCGGAACTTGAGGCGGCCGAGAAGGCGCGCGAGGCGCGGGTGGATCTCGGGGACGCCCAAGGAGAACGCGGCCTGGCTGCCGGCCTCCTCGACGATCGTCTCGAACTCCTCCCGGACCTTCTCCACGACCTCCTCGATGCGCGCGGGGTGGATCCGCCCGTCCTCCACGAGGCGCTCGAGGGCGAGGCGGGCGACCTCGCGGCGGACCGGGTCGAACGACGAGAGCAGGATCGCCGAGGGGGTGTCGTCGATGATGACGTCGATGCCGGTCGCACGCTCGAGCGCCCGGATGTTGCGCCCCTCGCGGCCGATGATCCGCCCCTTCATCTCGTCCGAGGGGAGCGCGATGAAGGAGACGGTGGACTCGGCGGCCTCCCGGAGGCTGACGCGCTGGGTCGCTTCCACGACGAGGCGGCGGGCGACGCGCTCCGCGCCCTCGCGCGCCTCCTCCTCGATGCGGCGGGCGAGCTGCGCCGCCTCGCGGCGGGCGTCGGCCTCGATGGCGGCGACGAGCTCCGCGCGCGCCTCTTCCGCGGTGAGCCCCGCGATCCGCTCGAGCGCCCCCGAGGCGGAGGCGCGGTCGGCGGCCGCCTGCGCCTCGTCGCGACGCGCGCGCTCTTCCACCTTCGCGAGCTGCGCCTGGCGCCGCTCGAGCTCTTTCCTCTGGCGGTCCACGGCGGCGAGGTCCGCCTCGAGCTGACGCGCGCGCGCCTCGAGCGTCGAGTCGCGCAGGTCCAGCTCGCGCTCGCGCCGGTCCGCGTCCTCCTCGACGGAGAGGGCTTTCTCCTGCGCTTGCGCGACGATCTCGTGGGCCCGGCCCTGGGCCTCCGACCGCACGCTCTCCGCGAGGGCGGCCCCCCGCTCACGCGCGGCGGCGAGGACCCGCCTCCCGGCGAGGATCGCGCCCAAGACCAGCACGGCTCCGATCGCGAGGCCGGCGATCGGTCCGAGGAGATCGCTCATGTCCCAACCACCCCACTCCCGGGTGACGAGGACGCGCGGGCGGCCGGCGATCCGCGGGCTAGAGTCCCCGCGGAAGCCGTGTGGGCCCTGACGGTTGAACCAAGTCAACCAAGGGGGAGCTTGGCCGAGGCGTCAGGCTTCCCCTCGTCGAGGGGCATGCACACGGCCTCGTTTCACCTTCGCTCCCGGGACGACGACGTTGGTTCAAGTGTGACGACCCATCACGTGCTCCGCAGGGATGTCGAACGCGATCGTTCGTTCACGCGGCACCGTCCGCCCGTCCGTCTTCGGCACGGCTCGGGCGGCAGCCCGGATCGGCGAGGGCATCGTCGATCAGGGCCACGAAACGGCCGAGACGCGGGTCCTCGTCCGGAGACGCAGGATCGCGCTTGGCTCGCAAGCATTCATCCGTGATGTTCAGAGCGGCGAGGATGGCGAGCTTCAGCGTGTCCGCCGTCCCGGTCGCCTCGGCGACCTCGCGCATGCGCCGGTCCACCTCGCGGGCCAGCTCGTGGAGGTAGGACCCGTCGCCTTCGCCACGCAGGTGGTACGTGGTCCCGAAGATCGTGACGGGCGTGGATCCTTGCTCGGCGCTCACGTCGACCCCCGTGCCGCTCATTCCTCTCGCAGCTCCCGGACCGCCTCTTCGAGGACGCTCCGGAGCCGCGAATTCTCGCGGGCGGCGGATTCGGCCTCGTCCACGCGGGCCCGCATCACGTCGATCTCGGCGCGGAGCGCGTCCCGCTCCGCGGCCAGCGCACGCACGCGATCGACGATCGCCTGGATCCGCTCTTCGAGAAGGTTGGTGGCCGTCTCGCTCATGCTTCCGTCCGCCTTAGGCGTGCCCCCTCGACGGCCGACAGCGCCGCGATCAACGCCTGCCGGTAGCTCTCCGTCTCGGCGTCGAGGAGCGTCCGCTCACGAGGCTGGAGAATAACACGCAACGTCATCGACACCTCGCCCGCGGCGAGGCCGGGACCCTCGTACCGGTCGATCCACGCGAAGGTGGCCGGCGCCGGGGAGGGGACGCGCGCGAGGGCCTCGACGACCGCCCCCGCCTCGGTCGTCCGGTCGAGGACGAGCGAGAGATCGCGCGAGGCCGCGGGGAGGTTTCCGATCGGGCTCGCCGTCACAGGACCGCGGAGATCCGCCCCGAGCGCGGACAGATCGATCTCCCCTACGAGCGGGGGAGCCGAAAAGGCGAGCGATCCCGCGATGGCGGGATGGAGAGCGCCGCACCAGGCGATGGGCCGCCCCTCCGCGTCCCGCCACGCGATGCTCTGCCCGGGGTGGAGCGCGGCGAGCACGGCGCGCTCGCGCCGCCACCCCCTCACGGCCGACAGCGCCAGGACGTCCTCCACGAGACCCGCCGCGTCGTAGGGATCCGCGGGGCGGGGGGGAGCGCTCCAGTGCGGAGGCGTGGCGGCCCCGACCCACACGAACCCGGCGCGCAGCCGCTCCTCGGGGAAGGCGCCCGGCTCCCGGCCGAGGAAGATCCGGCCCACCTCGAAGAGGCGCAGCTCGGGGACGCCGCGCCTCGCGTTCTGGTCGGCGAACCGGACGAGCCCGGGGAGGAGGGAGCGGCGCAGGACCGAAAGCGAGGCCGAGATCGGATTGTCGAGCGGCACGGGCGCAGGCGCGCCGGGGGGAACGAAGCGGTCGTCTTCCCCCGCGCCGACCATCGCGTAGTTGATCGCCTCGTGGAATCCCCGCGCCGCGAGGCGCTCGCGCGCGGCATCCTCGATCGGAGGCGGGGGCGAAGCGCTCCCACGCGGTGCTGTGGAGGGGAGCGCCGCGGGAACGCGGTCGTACCCCAAGGAGCGGCCGATCTCCTCGACGAGGTCCGCCTCGCGTTGGAGGTCCACGCGCCAGGGCGGGACCGTGATCGCGATGCTGTCGCCGACGCGTGAGGGCGCAAGCTCCAGGGCGGCGAGAGTGGCGACGGCCTCCGCGGGATCGGGCCTGTAGCCGAGCAGCGCCGCGACGCGCGCGAGCCGGACCGTCAGGCGCGGCGGCTTCGCGGGATGGGGCCGCCGGTCGATCGTGCCCGGGGCGGTACGGCCCCCCGCGAGCTCCGAGAGCCAGTGGCAGGCGAGGTCCTGCGCCGCCGGCGGCGCCTCCGGGTCGCACCCGCGCTCGAACCGATGGCTGGCGTCGGTGGCGATCCCGAGGCCGCGCGCGGTCCGGCGGACGGCCGAGGGAGAAAACCACGCCGCCTCGATGAGCACGTCCTTCGTCTCGGGGAGGATCTCCGTGCTCGCCCCGCCCATGACCCCCCCGAGCGCGATGGGGCCGCTCCCGTCCGCGATGACGACCATCCCGGGCTCGAGGTCGTGCCGCACGCCGTCCAAGGTGGTGAGGCGATCGCCTTTGGCGGCGCTCCGCACGCGGATCGTGCGGCCGGACAGGCGGGCGAGGTCGAAGAAGTGCACGGGCTGGCCGAGCTCGAGCATGACGAGGTTCGAGATATCCACGACGTTGTTGATCGAGCGCAGCCCGCAGGCGGCAAGACGCGACACGACGGCCTCGGGGGACGGCCCGACCGTGACGCCGCGCACGATGCGGGCGGTGTAGCGTCCGCAGAGCGACGGGTCGTCCACGACGACGTCGATCTCCTTCTCGACGTGGGCGCCCGTGGCCCTCGGGACGCTTCGCGGCGGATGGAGGCGCCGGCCGAAGGCGGCCGCCACCTCCCGCGCGATGCCGCGGTGCCCGAGCGCGTCGGGCCGGTTCGCGGGAACGTCGACGTCGAGCACCGTGTCGCCGCCTGTGTCCGTCACGGCGTCCACGGTGAGCCCCCGGGAGGTCAGCGCCTTCGCGATCGCCGCCGGCTCCGCGTCGATCGCGACGAGCTCGCGCAGCCAGGCGACCGAGATCAGCACGCGAACTGCTCGAGGAAGCGCACGTCGCCTTCGACGAGAAGCCTCAGGTCCTCGATGGCGTGGCGCATCATGGCGATCCGGTCGATGCCGAGGCCGAAGGCGAACCCGGTGTAGCGCTCCGGATCGATGCCGACCGCCTCGAAGACCGCGGGGTGGACCATCCCCGCGCCCCCGAGCTCGATCCAGCCCGTGCCCTTGCACACGCGGCAGCCCTTCCCGTCGCAGACCCGGCACGACACGTCGAACTCGCACCCCGGCTCGACGAACGGGAAGTACCCGGGGCGGAGACGGATCGCCACCTCGGCGCCGAAGAAGCGGCTCCAGACCGCAGCGCAGGTTCCCTTGAGATCGGCGAGCGAGATCCCCTCGTCCACGACGAGCGCCTCGAGCTGGTGGAACATCGGGAGGTGGGTCGCGTCGAGGTCCTTCCGGTAGACCCGGCCGGGGCAGATCATCCGGATCGGCGGGGCGAGCGCCTCCATCGTGCGGATCTGCACCGGCGAGGTGTGCGTGCGCAGGAGCAGGCCGCCGGGGAGATAGAAGGTGTCGGTGGCGTCGCGCGCCGGATGGCCCACGGGGATGTTGAGGGCCTCGAAGTTGTGCCGGTCGTCCTCGACCTCGGGCCCGATCTCGACCGTGAACCCCATCGAGCGGAAGATCGACTCCAGCTCGAGCCGCGTGCGCGTCACCGGGTGGAGGGCGCCGTGCGGGAACGTGCGCGGCGGGAGGGACACGTCGATCGCGGAGGACCCCAGGGCCGCGGCCTCTTCGGTCCGTCTCGCGCTTCCCGCCGCCTCGGCGAGGGCCGCTTCGAGCCGATCCCGGGCCGCGTTGATGGCCGCCCCCGCGGCGGGCCGCAGCGCGGCCTGAAGCGCACCGACGCTCTTCAGGATCGCGGTGAGCTCGCCCTTCTTTCCGAGGAAGCGGACGCGGACCGCCTCGACCGCGGCCGGAACGTCGGCCGCCTCCCGGAGCGCGTCGCGAAAGGCGCGCTCCAAGGCCTCGAGACGGTCCTGCATCCTAGGCGGACGCGGAAGCCTGCCGCGCCGCGGCGACCACCCGGCCGAACCCCGCCGGGTCGTGAACGGCGAGGTCGGCCAAGACCTTGCGGTCCAGGAGCACACCCGCCGACTTCAGCCCGTGCATGAGCGCCGAGTACGAGACGCCGTGGACGCGTGCCGCGGCGTTGATCCTCACGATCCACAGGCGCCGGAAATCTCCCTTGCGGGCGCGCCGGTCGCGCGTCGCGAAGGCGAGCGAGCGCTCGACCTGCTGCTTCGCGATGCGGTAGAGCTTGGATTTCGCGAGGTAGTAGCCCTTCGCACGGCGAAGGATCTTCTTCCTCTTCAGACGGCGCTTGTTGCCTCTCTTGACGCGGGGCATCGTTGTCTCCTCTTGACGGGCGTGACGCCCGACGAAAGGCCGGCCGGGAAAAACCGGCTCGGCGGGAGGGTCTTACCGGCCGTAGGGGAGCATCGCCTCGACGCGCTTCTGATCGGCCTTGGAGACCATCGAGGGCATGTCGAG
>Ga0068859_100006445_pt1 | contig 11907 bp, 17 predicted proteins | sample KBSSwiS22_FD_66585 | JGI IMG/M metagenome (GOLD analysis project Ga0068859, IMG submission 66585) | Switchgrass rhizosphere microbial communities from Kellogg Biological Station, Michigan, USA - KBS Switchgrass S2-2 | ecosystem: Host-associated > Plants > Roots > Rhizosphere > Soil ... | reverse complement strand
GCGCTGGGGGACAGAGGAGCAGGTAGCGCAGTGGACGGCGCATAAGCGGCAGGCGGGGAAGAATGGGAGTAAAGGGTTGGGGCAGATCGCGGTTGTATGGGCCTGGTCAAGTGGTGTTAATCTCGTGGATGAAAAGATTTGCATCACGGCGAAGATACCTTACCCGAATATTGCGGATGGGTATGAGTGTGCCCGAATGCTGTACAGTGGCACATACTATCTACAACGCACCGCGCAACGCTGTGAGCAACAAATGGGCCGTACCCGGCGCGGAAATCATGGAGACTATGATGTGGATGGAAATAAGAATCAGTTAGTGGCGATTGCGGATGCGAATTGGGTAAGGATCAGGAAGTATCTAAGCCAGAGTTTCCTAGAGAGCTTAGTCAAGGAGTAGAGTCGATGACTAATAGGTTGGATTATAGGGAGTCGGGAAATGAAATACAATCTCATTAGAGACCTAATTGATTGTGGTTGCGTTCGCTTCGGTCAGTTCACGCTCAAGTCCGGCATCGTCTCACCCATCTATATAGATTTGCGACGGTTGCTCTCGCAGCCGGAAATCCTGCGGCGCGTCGCGCGCCTCTACGCCGAGAAGTTGCGGACCCTGAACTTCGACCGCTTGGCTGGAATCCCTTATGCCGGTTTGCCCATTGCGACCGCCGTTGCGCTTGAGATGAATCGCCCGCTCATCTATCCGCGCAGCGAGAAAAAAGACTATGGCACGCGCTCGTTAGTCGAGGGAGTTTATACCGCTGGTGAAATAGCCGTGGCGGTGGATGATCTGATTACGGACGGAGAGACCAAGATTAGCAGTATAAAAAATCTTGAGTCTGTGGGTTTAGTTGTGCGTGATGTTGTCGTTTTAGTTGACCGGGGATGTGGTGGAGATAGGACTCTCGCATCCGCTGGATATAAATTGCATGCCATCGTCGGGCTGGAAGATATTATGGCTCAATGTGCGATACGAGTGGTCAAGGTTTGATAAACAGAACTATCGCCGCCTAACATCAGGAGATCATCATGGCACTTCGCATTAGAAAAGACGGTCGCTTGCTCTGCGCTGCCATCCATCCACAAGAGCCAGGCGACACCTATATTGATGACGCCTTGCATTACATGCTGTCCGTCGAGTATCAACTAATCGTCACTGAGCCAAATGAGAAACACATGCTCAGAGGCGAATGGTGGTGGGCTAATAGCGTGCCTGAAGGAATTGAGGTAGATGAGTTTTATCTGGCGCATAGAGGCGATGGGAAACCGCCTAAGACAGTCGAGGAAATCCTTGAGGCGTTCACCAAGCAACCGAGCGCGCTTGTCACGAAGGCCGAGATACAGTTTATTCAGGCCATGCGTGATGCGTTTACTCGCGGCGTCGGATATGGGTTTATGAAACAGGTGATAGAGTGGGAATGGCAATATCAAATCTGGAAACATGTGCAGGCGATTGGCGAGTAGTTAAGCTGCAGCGAGTGTCAACGATCACCACATCGAAGACAAGGCGAACGAAAGGCGAGGAGATAACATATGCAAAACGATTACCTAAAATTCCTAAAATCTAAGAAAGTCGGCGTGCAGGCAACGGGATTTGACGTAAGCGAGTCAGAGATAAACCCGATGCTATTCCCGTTTCAAAATGAGACAACGCGCTGGGCCTTGAAACTGGGTAGAGCTGCGCTGCTGGAAGAATGCGGAATGGGTAAGTCCGCACAATTCCTAGAATGGTCGCGTCACGTTGCAGAACGAACGGGAAAGAAAGTATTGATATTATCTCCGCTGGCTGTTGCACATCAGACCGTGCGCGAAGGTTCCAAGTTCGGGATCAAAGCGCGTTACTGTCGTTCGCAAGGCGAAGCGATAGAAATGCCTGAACAGATCATCGTCACGAATTACGATATGCTGAAAGAGTTTGACGCTAGATATTATGCAGGCGTAGTCATTGATGAATCTTCAATCTTAAAATCTTATACAGGCCAGACCAAGCGCTACATCCTCGAACAGTTCAAAGACACGCCGTATAAATTAGCCTGCACTGCCACGCCGGCCCCGAATGACCACATGGAGTTAGGCAATCACTCTGAGTTTTTGAATGCAATGCGCTCAACGGAAATGTTACAGCGCTGGTTTATCAACAATACGATGAAGGTCGGGAATTATAGGCTCAAGGGACACGCCGAGAAGGACTTCTGGCGATGGGTGACGAGTTGGGCGGTGTGCATCTCGAAGCCGAGCGATTTAGGGTATAGCGATGAAGGGTTTGATTTGCCGCCATTGAACATTGAAGAACACATTGTCGGCGTAGATCACACACGCGCTCACGCCGAAGGCCAACTATTCCTATTCGGCGCATTGAGCGCTACTAAAATGTGGAAAGAGAAGTCTGAGACAGCGATGGATCGCTGTCTCAAGGCTAAAGAAATATCAACGAACGATGAGGCGTTAGTTATCTGGTGTGACACAAATGACGAAGCGGACATATTGAAGGAATTGTTTCCTGACTCGGTTGAGGTAAGAGGTTCTGACTCAATTAGAAGCAAAGAGGAAAAGCTAAACGCTTTCAGCGACGGCAACGTGCGCGTCATCATTACCAAGCCGGAGATTGCAGGCTTTGGCCTTAACTGGCAGCATGCTCACGAGATGACTTTCGTAGGCGTCACTTATAGCTTTGAGAAGTTCTATCAATGCTTGCGCCGAGAATGGAGATTTGGTCAGCAAAGCAAAGTCAACGCGAAGGTGATCTACGCCGAGAGCGAAGGGAGCATTATAGAAAATCTGAGACGCAAGCAGGGAGATCATCGCATTATGCAGCAGGCTATGAACGAGGCGATGCGCGAGAACGGGCTAGGGATGAAGGATAAGCTACAAGTCGTTGATTATAAAGCTGGCGCAAAAATCAAGTTACCGGAATGGGTAAAGACTCATTCTGACCAATACACTCAATAAGCGAGGATAAAATGGCGAATAAGAAAGTTCAGACAAGCAATGTAATTGAACAAGCGCAGGGGGAGAACTGGGCGATGTATCTAGGCGATTGCGTGCAGGTAACTAAAGGATTGCCTGATAGCTCGGTAGACTACTCTATCCACTCTCCGCCTTTCAGTTCAACGTATATATACTCGGACAGCATCGCGGATATGGGAAACTGCAAGGACGATGATGAGTTTATGACTCACTATGGCTACCTCATCCCCGAACTATGGCGCGTCACTGTTCCCGGCCGGCTGTGCTCCGTGCATTGCAAGGACTTGCCGCTCTACATGAATCGGGACGGCGCGGCGGGGCTGCGGGATTTCCCTGGCGCGATTGTGCGCGAGTTTGAAAAGCACGGCTGGGTCTATCACTCGCGGGTGACGGTTTGGAAAGACCCCGTGATTGAGATGCAGCGAACCAAGAATCACGGTTTGCTGTATAAGAATTTCCAGGTGCGCGGGGAAGTGTGTCGGCAGGGAATGGCAGATTTCATCATCACGTTTAGGAAGTGGGATAGCGAGGCCGAGAAGGAAAGCGAGAAGCCTGTCGTGCATGATCCGGGTGAGTATCCGCTGGATGTGTGGCAGCGGTGGGCATCGCCGGTGTGGATGGATATAGATCAGACGGATGTGCTCAACTATCAGATTGCGAAGGACGAAAAGGATGAGAAGCATATTTGCCCTCTGCAATTAGGAGTAATCGAACGCTGCGTCAAGCTGTGGTCTAATCCGGGCGATGTGGTGTTGTCACCGTTTGCGGGTGTAGGCAGCGAGGGGTATGAGTCGCTGCTGGCGGGGAGGAAGTTCATCGGCATTGAGTTGAAGAAGTCTTATTGGGAGTTGGCGATCAAGCATCTGCGGCAGGCTGAGACGCAGGAGATAAATAGTAAGGTTGACCTGTTCAACTGGAATCAGCCTGCGTAAGTAGAGAGTATGCAGAATGAAAAAAGGAGATGGATTGACTATCCATCTCCTTTTTGTTCCAGCACCAACACCCCCACAACACCCCCGAAATTCCCCTCCCCTTCCCCGCCCCACTCTCATCTCGGTCCAGAATCACCCACCTGCGCCTGTCCTGACCCGTCCCGGACTGACCGTCCCAAGTGGACTAACCGTTATATTCTCTTATCGTCTCTTATCTTCTCTAAACGTCTCTGAATTTTCTAAGAGAATGGATAGGAGATTATGAACGAGGTGAATTGAAAGCGAATTAGCGGCGAATTAGCGGCGAATTTTTGAGCCTAGCCCATGATAGCCTGTCTACCCCGCAAACTCATCCAGCCCAAGCCTAGAAATAGCCTCCTGCGGGCCTACAGACAGCCTAAATCCGTTTCCGCCGTCCTCTTTGATCAAAAGGCCATTCTCGTGCAGGACGCCTCTCAGAATGCTCCAGCGCGTCTTGGAGCAATGCTCTCCAGAAGGCATACGACGGCCTAGCCAGTACTCCCGCGTAAACCCGAACTGGCTGCCTTGCTCGACGAAGTGAACCAGATCAACCGAGTCCCGATCTGCGCGCAGCTTATCCGCATCTCCCGCAGACAGTCGGCGCACGAAGCGCGTAGTGAGCGTAGGACTTAGCGCAGTCCCTGCGGCGTGCTGTGTAAGGCTGCGCGCAGGCTGCGCCGTAGCTTGCGGCGCAGAGGGGAGGCTTGCGCGCAACGCCTGCGCTAAGTTAGCGACGGTGTTGGAGATGCCGTCCGCGATGTGGGCCGCGTCCTCCTTGTTAGAGACGGCGGAGATAGTGCGCGAGGCCTGCGCTTGCGTAGCGAGGCGTAACATGGACTCTTGGTCTAGCGGCGTCGGCATGAGAGTCTTGCCTGTGCCAGAGATCATCATGGCCGGCGTGGAGAGTAGGCCTGTGTCTACTACGCTGATAGGAGGCTGAGAGTTGGCCTTGCCTGTAAGCCATTTCCACGAGGGGAGCAAGGGGAGCATGACGACGATGGGCGCCTGACCCATTTTGTTAGGATAGATGATGCGTGCCCGCGTGTTGAGATAGATCACGACGCACGACGCGCAGCCGATGAGCAGGATCATCCACGCGCAGGACCATGAGATGCTCTCAATCTGCTTGGCGATGACGAGCGCGGGCATGGCGGCGCGGAGGGCATCGGCCTGCGTTTGGGCAGTGTCGGCCTCGGCTTTGGCTTTGAGAGCGTCGGACTCTAGCTTGCTTGTCTGCGCGATGGCTTGGCCCACTAGGGCGGGGCGCAATTCGTCCGAGAGAAGGCCTATCGCTCTGGAGATGGAGTCGCCTGCGGTGAGGCCTGCGACGCCGCAGAAGATGGATAGGGCGAAGCTGATTGCGATGATAAAGTTTCTCATCTCTGCCTCCCCGGTAGAGTCGAGATGTTGCGCTCAAGATAAGAACTTGACTAAGGTCAAGGATACATGCTATGCTTTGCCTGAGTTTAGAATAGTCCTAGCAAAAGAGAGATGACCCGAAACGGTATCTCTTTTTTGTTACCCGATGCCGGATTACCCGCGCTTGGGATTTTCCGCTTCACGCCACGCTCGGATCAACTCCACAACTTTTTCAGGCTCACACTCTACCGCCCCATGCTGTATCGCCAGTGTCCGCTTGCTCAGGCTTATATCATAATGCGGCATGTGGCCTTTTTTGTTCTGAAACCAACTCCGTCTCTTGCGCTCCGGGATTTCGGGCCAGATAGCGTCGGCCATCGCGTGTAGTTCTTGCAGTCTATCGGGCGATGTGTTCTCAGCCATCATGTGACACATGACCATGCGTCCATAGGGAATACGGGCATTGTCAACGTAGACAGTCATCGGTTCTTCCTTGATGTGCGCCACTAACCACGCTTGGCCTGACTCGTCAGATGATGTGCCCTGCATTTGTGGCAGAAATACATTCGTCGCTCACCTCGCCCAATACGCGCCGCACGCTTCAAAATCTCCTGGGCGCGTCGTTCGCTGAAACAGCGCTTGCCACACTTGCCGCGCTGGAATTGTTTCATTTTCATTGGCTGTCAGTTGTTCTGACTCGCCTTCTCGCGCTCATACTCTGCCAAGATCGCATCACCCTTCGCCGTCAGATATGCAATCGGAGCATCCATCCTTCTCTCGAAGGAATAGTTGACTATTACCAAGCCTGACCTGCGTAATTTTCCAAGATAGCTCCCCGCGCATAACCACGCCGCTTTACCCCTTTGAGTTCCGCGACCTCCCCGACTATGCAGAGTGTGCATATTACTATCAGGCCAGAACATCTCGGCAAACTTGGACGCGTTGTATGGTCGCTTGTCGCGCAAGATCAACAGCGCTTCGGTGAGTCGTTGGGAGGGCTTGCGCTCTCGCTTGGCCTTTGTTGATTTCGCCATGTATGCCCGCTCTCCTTCGCCGTATCGCCTCGCCTGAGAAAGAAAAAAGAGATAACCCATCGGGGCATCTCTTTCTTCCTAGAACAACTACCGCCTGATGTAGAATGACGGTAGTCTACCGCATCTGAGGCGCAAAGTCAACTTATTCTATTTTTCTACGGGATAGCCAAGTTGATGCAACAGGCCACCGGCATCCTAGCGGGGGCCTGTTTGATTCTGGCGTCAGTTGTGCTTTGCCGTAAATTTGCGCCGCTTCCAGTTTTCTTTGCTGGCCGCTTCCCGCGCCGGGGACTTGATTTTACCAAGTGACCGCGCCAATTCCGACCGTGCGAGACCGTCTGCGACTTCGCGCTGCGGCAACGTCTTGATACCGCCTGCGTTGCCTTGCACGTACCGACCGTTCTTGAGTCGGATGAGTGCGCCGGTCTCACCGTCGCGGGTGACTGTGCCGAGTGCTTCCGCGCCAGCGGGGAGGGGCATTGATCCCCAGTATGGCCGCCAGCGAGAGTCCTTAGACGTGGATATTTTTAGCATGATTACACCTGACCTTCCCAGGCCATCGCGTCCGCCGCGCTCTCAAAGCACATCCAAGCGCGGGTGCTTTTGTCACCGCTGTCCACTTCGCGGATCGCGTCAGGCGTCCAGCCATGGACTTCTTTGCATTTCGCAATTCCTTCTTGTTCGCTGCCGGCTTCTACGGTTACTTTGTTCATTTCGACTCTTTCTCCGCGTGTACCATGCGCGGCCCGGACTGCTAAATTTATTTTCCAGCCGTCTCAATAGCGGCGGCCACGATGCTGTTGATGATGCTCATGCGCTCAATTTCGGCGGGGTCGTTCTCGTCGTCGGCCATCTCCAGTTTGTAGAGCATTTTGACAAACTGCCCGGCCATCTGTCGCGCAACGCTCTCGCGCATGGTGTAACCGAGTGAGCGATGGAGCGTGCCATGTTCGGCGGGGGTCGCGGCGGGGGACTTGGAAATCTCGGCCACGATGATCTGTACTGCTTTGGTCTCTTTTTCGGTATTCCGGGTTACGTTGGTCATTGTCATCTCTCCTGGTTGTCTCTATCGGTCTTATGCAACTACTATATACCAGCGCTGGTACAATGTCAATAGGGAGTTTTAGCGCGCTGGTACTACCCGGTTTTAGGCAGTTTATTTGTTCTATTGACTAATACCAGCGCTGGTATATAATGGAGACTGTAAATAGCGGAGGGGGATAGATAGGAGAGCGTGACATGAAATATCATCAGGCAAAACAACTAGCAGTCGAGGCGCTAAAAAATGTCAGTATCGGACAGCAGGTTAATATCGTTACTGGCGTCGGCGTCGCCAAAAATGCCGATGGCACATGGACGGCGTTTTCCAGCGACGAAAACGGGACGCACGAAACTGTATGTAGCTCAATAGACGATGTGATTGAGACCATTTGTCAGGCACTAGTAAATTGACAACAAAAACGGCCCCGGCGCTGCGTAAACGCCGGGGCCACAGGAGAGAACGACGCCAGAGTACGCCGTGCTCCGGGTCGTCTAGGTCTTTGACTTGTCAGCAGCCGCCAACGGCTTGTTGACGTTCGCGTGCCACAGGTCACGCGCCAGCACGCTCGTGACTGCCAGGAACGCGACTGAGAAATAGGTCTGCACTTGCGCCAGCGCGTTAGCCGGGAGCGTCTGGAGCCAGTTGAGTAAAACCAGTGAGCCGATGGCGATCACGACAGCGACCACTGCCGAGATGATATTGCGCGTCAAACCGTCAACGTCCTGGAACCATTTCCAGCGCTCACTAAACGTACTGACGAGCAGGCCCACAGCCGGGAGTAGCAGCGGCCCGGACAGGGCGCGGAGTAGTCCGAGCAAGTCCGAGTAATCAGCGGGCGTTTTGTTCACTTCGTCGGCGGTCAGGCACTTGGCGAATTCAGGCGGGCAGGCGGGGCCGGCGTCCTGCGCGTGCGCCGTCAACGCGGACAGCGGGAGCATGATTCCGACGAACAGGCCGATGAGCAGGACGAGTGAGTACAGGCGAAACGATGGACGTAAGTGCGTGAGTTTCATTTGATATTCTCCTATAGTGACATGACGAGTCGGTAGAGCAACGGTCGGATTATAGCACTTTACCTATTATGAGAACAACCTTAAAGATTTGTACCGTCTATTGACAAATACCTAACGTCTGGTGTATAGTATTAGCAAGATAGATAAACAAATAGGAGAGACAAAATGAACGCGAACATCATCAAATGCAATTGCAAAAAGTGTGGAGCAGAAATGATCTTTGACATTCGCCGCAAGATTGTCTTCTGCGATTGCGGCGAAGAGTATCGAACGCAAGAACTTGCTCCTAAAAACAACAAGACCGTTTCTCGCTATAGTCCTGCTGAGAAGCGCGAGATGGAAATTGACGCTTGGATTTCTCACAACGAAGATTAGGAGGAGATGATGACCGCCGCACAGAAAGCAACAGCGGCCTGCAAAGGCAAGTCGGTACAGGACGCGAAAGCGATCCTGGAAAAAATGGGAGCCGTGTGGGTAGAGTACGGCGGTGTGTACGTGTTCGCGGATGGTTCGTGTGGCGCGTTCACTGACATGCGCCAGGGCGCACAGGTACGCGACACTCTCGGAAATCCGGTATACCATTTCCGACACAGCGAAGGCTCACGAATAGACGAAGTGCCAGCCAGCGTAGCCGCCGCCGCACTCGGCAGAATCAAATCGCCGCGCAAGGCTAAGTCCAGCGCCGCGAACGGCGGCAAGGGTGATCCAGAGTCACACAAGCGCGGCGGACGACCGCGCAAAACTAACCGCGCTGAGACCAGCGCCTAGATGGGGAGGAGAAGAGATAATGAAACAGATTGTAAGAAAACTTTCCAATTGTGCAACGTACGATACTAGCATCTGGATATACCGCGCTGGCGCGTGGGTGGAGTACGAGAACCCTACGCCATCTAGTTGGCGTCGCTTTCTGCGAGTCTATGAATCTCTACCATTACAGCACTGATCCGATGGGGACATACGAAGACAACCTAGCCGCCACGAGACCCGCCGCCAACCTAACGGATACGGCGGCGGGATAGGAAGCAGACAGCAACGAAGTTCTCTTTGTGACAGAAGAGACTCCGCTACGTGATGCGTACCACAAACTCTTAGAGCAATTTGAGTCAGCCAAGACTGCATGCCATGAAGAGCACGAAAGCGAAAGCGCTTTCGTCATGCGCGGCGGGGAGTTAAAATTTACGGCATGGTGGTAGTCGCAAGTGACCGCACAAAGTCCCGCGCTGAGGCGGGACTTTTTCTTTAACTCCGCTCCGCTCTACGCCAACAGTAGTAACATCGCCCATCCCAGGCAGAGCGGTGCCAGGTTGGATTTATTGAGTGTCATTGTCGTTGTCCTTTCCGTCTAGCAGCTTGCCCACGATATGCTTTAGGATTTCTAAATCTACTTTCCCGTTGCGGCTCAGTTCTGCGAGTAGCTCCGTTGCCAGCGACTTCACAAACGCGCGGTAACGCTTCTGCTCCGTCTCCATCTCCTGTAACTTACTTTTTAGTTCCGCGATGGTCTTATCAGCAAACTCCAGATGCTTTTCTTGTTCGTCTATTTTGTTCTGTTGAGCATTAGCCCTGTCTTCGAGTTCTTTGAAGCGTTTCTCTAAAGTCTCAGCGCTAATCTTGACTGCATTGGCCGCGCCCTCCAGCGCCCTCGCTTCCGTTTCTGGCTTGCCGCTGTTGAACTCGGCCCACTTCAGCGCCATCTCTGCCTGCCACTTGCGACGCTCACTCAGGAAATTCAAATAGGCGATGATGCCGCCACTACCAAACACAGTAACGACAATGCCAGAGATTAGACTGACCCACTCACCAATTTTCATTTTGAATTCCCCGAAATAATACCGATGAGAAAATTTACCAGCAACAACAGCACGAAGATGAATAGAAATATTCCGATAATGACCGGGCGATAGGCTTGGGGTGCATATTGCCAGTGTGTGAAGTGGAACAGCGAGTCCGTGTAGGCGAAGACCATTATTCCAAGCAAGACAACGCCAGAGCCGAAGACCCACCGCAACTTAGAGTTACCCCAATTGCGTACCAGAGTCCGAAGCGCGTACAGAAACGCAGCTAGGCCGGTGAGCAACGCGCCCCATAAAATTATAGAGTCAATCGTCATCTGAACTCCAATCACTTCGCCTTAACCGCCGCCGACTGCACCCAAATCTTATCCGACACCCGCAACCAGCCCAAATCCTTGATGCGATTGTCGGCCACTGGAGCATCCACGAGCACCATATCCCAATCCACCGAGACGCCTTTTTTAGTGACGTTGCCTTGCGGCGCGTCGTAGTAATCTATCGGCGCTTTGGATTTGATGTTGACGACGACTGAGCCTTTCTTGAGCGCGGCCCACCAGGGCGGCGTCTCAGGTGTCGGTACGGAGACGGGGTAGAGCTTCGCATACTGGTGCTCATAGAATCCATCCATCGTCATCCGTGGCGGCTTGTCCGGTCCATCCTTGCCGTTCCACCAGTTGATTGCGTCCAATATCGCGTTGACCAATGCGACATGTTTTATTCCGTCTGGTGTATGCTGAGAGATCACCACGAACGGAATAAACACGTCGCTCTCTGTGATAGGATTTTCTGACATTTGAAAACTCACTTTCGATACAATAACAGGCGGCGGTTCGTAACTGGCCGGCTTAGGTAGCGACACTTCAAACTCTGGCTGCGTGCTCGCGTACCTGGCTATGATCTGCGCCAAGCCTGAGCCGTCAACATTATAATCCCGCCAGCCAGCGTGGTCAGGCCCGCTCGTGTATACTGTGCCGCCGATTGGGTACGAGTCTTTGCGATACTCTTGGTCAATCGCTATCAACTCATCGGCGTAACGTTCGGCGGTTCCAAACTGTTTCTTCCAGGTCTGCATTGGCGGCCTGGAGTTGGGGATGCCCTCCGCGCCCATCTCTGTAATGACCACCGGCATGTCAGGAAAGCCCATTACGGCAAAGGCATCGTTATCTCTACGATGACGCATGGATAGCCACGTATTAGGCCGGAGCGATCCATCGGCCTGCGGCTCCATTGCAAAGCCGTAACTGTGGCGGGATTGCACAGCCCCATATTTGACCGACGCTTCTAGCGCCGAACGCCAACCCGCCCAGAGCGATAGATCATTTTCTCCCGGCGTCACCGGATTGCCTACGCTCCATCCACCGATAGCCGCGCAGACGTTGTATTTTTCGCGCAGGACGCGACACCCTTCAGCGCAGAAGTCAGAGTACCAGGTCATGCGCTCAAGCGTGGTGATAACTGGCTCATTCAGCAACTCAAAACATTTGATGCGCGGATTTCCCCAGATCGCGCTATCCAGATATTTGTTGACCCACATCTGCGCTGCTAAGGCCGGGTCCAGCGGCCAGCCATTGCGCTCTGGGTGATTAGGGTCAAGCGAGTTTTCATAGCTGCGATAAATCCATATCGGGTGCTGCGCTTCCGGGATAGAGTCAAACTCGCCAGGGATGCCGGTATTGACCAGCTTGACCACGCTAGGCCGTGCGTGGAGCATCCAGTAAGTGGCGTCGGAACTGCCGCCGAGGAGTAGATGGG
>Ga0068859_100006443_pt1 | contig 11908 bp, 6 predicted proteins | sample KBSSwiS22_FD_66585 | JGI IMG/M metagenome (GOLD analysis project Ga0068859, IMG submission 66585) | Switchgrass rhizosphere microbial communities from Kellogg Biological Station, Michigan, USA - KBS Switchgrass S2-2 | ecosystem: Host-associated > Plants > Roots > Rhizosphere > Soil ... | reverse complement strand
GGAGCCATCGGCAACGGGCTACCATTTGCTCCGCCCGCCGAATTGACTTGCTGAATGAATGCATTAAGTTCGCTTACGTCTTTAAACAAGCGGCCGCCCGCATTTCGCTGCAGCGTCGGGATCCGGGACGGACCGTTCTGCGATCGATCATTCACGAATAGTATGTCCATCGGCACACCAGAAGCTAAGGTGATTATTGGTGAGAGCCGAAAGCCATATGGAAGATCCGCCGTTCCCGCAAATGTAAATCGATGCCGCTGATCGTTTGGAGTCGGGCCGTATTCGAGCTGAAGATCGTTCGGATCTACGGGCCCGTTAGAAAACGGTATCTGATCGTCGTTGGCATAGTTAAACGCTTTTGACAGGGTATAAGAGGCCCGGAACTGATAACGCTTCGAAAGGCGCTTATCTACGCTCAAAAGCAAACCGTCATAGAAAAACTTTACGCTTGACTCAATATTAACAACGCGGTCAGGCCCGCCAACGACCGGATTGTTGACCACCCCGATGGTTCTCCCGATTATGAAGTGCGTGCCGAAGTTGTGCAGGTAATCGGCCTTAAGAACGAAATCGTGTGCGAATTCCCACTGCAGCCCGACGTTGGATTGTTGGACCATTGGGTTCTGCAGGCTGTTGTCGATGATGTTTATGCCGGATGCGCCGGCTCCGGGAAGGATGAATCCCGTGAAGGGATTTTGAAATGTTGGTGCCCCCGGTACGAAATGTCCATTTTGATCCAGGAAGATAGGCATCCCATTTGGGGCGGTGAGTGCATTCCCCGCTCTCACATTTATCGGCAAGGCGCGGCCATCGAGTCCTCGCTCGAGTGTTATCAATTCCAGAACGACGCGGTCGTAATAAATGCCGTAGCCGCCGTGGAAGCTAAGCCGGTCACCCAAAATCGAATAATTAAAGCCGGCCCGCGGCGCAAAGTTGTTACGGTCAGCATGGCGGTCGCCGTGATAAAACGAAGCAACAAGCGGGTTGATATTCGAAAATCCGGAATTGTTCTTTACATTAGTGTCAATCTCGTATCGCAGGCCGATATTAAAGGTCAGATTTCGCCTGACATGCCAATCGTCCTGTGCAAAAAAAGCAAAATAGTTGTTGTCGACGTCTGGCAGATCGAGATCGCGATCGGGAAATGCACTCCTCAATGTCACGGCAAATAACAGATCGTTGTCGTCTATTCGACCGTCGTTGTTATGATCGAAATCGGCAAAATCCTGCACAAACTCGATGCGGCCCTGCCTGAAAACGCCCAGTGAAATACTGGAATCGATGCGTTGATATTCGACGCCGAATTTCAATGAGTGATTCGCCACGATCTTGGCAAGTGTGTCCGTAAACTGAAAACGGTTTTGTTTCGTACCCTGTGGAACCCGAAAGCTTGAGCCGTCCAAAATGCTCGGGAAGGTAAGTTGTACACCGGTATTTGTCGGCTCAGTTGTATTGTCGAAATTGTTGACACTGAAGCTAAAGGTATTGACCGTCGTCGGTGACAACACGTCCGTCCACGTTGTCATGAAGGCGTGAAAGCGATTTTTGAGCTGCTGACGATAGGTAGCGGAGCCGATCGCCCTGTCGAGCTTGCTCGAACCCGTCGCATCGACATCTTCGAACGAATATCGGAAGTTAAACGAGTTGTCTTTTAGAGCGGTATAATCAACCCGACCATTGAGAAGGAAGTCCCGCAACGGAGCAAGTGCAAAACCGGTGGATATCCTCCGATTCGGCACATCGCGAGTACCAACCAAGACTGCTCCATCCTGATCGCGATATTCGGCTGAGCCGAAACCAAAAAGCTTGTCCTTTACAAAAGGGCCTCCGAACGTAAATGAATATTGCTGGCGGTCGAAAGGCAGCGTTGGTTGGCTGCGGTCGAATACTGCCGGCAGTCCCTGCAGGCGACGGTCGCGTTCAAAAAACGATACAGAGCCGTGAGTTTCGTTTGTACCGCTTTTTGTGACCACGTTTATCACCGACGATGCCGATCGTCCATATTCCGCCGAATACCGGTTTGTCGCCACCTGAAATTCCTGCACGGCGTCCTGCGAGACATTGATCAATGCGCCGCCAACAACATCGTCATTGTTATCGGTTCCGTCGACCATTACATTTCCTCCTCGGCCAACCTGGCCCGCAGATGATATGACGACGGTATTGGTTTTTGTGGGGTCAAAGTTCGGGGCGAGAGAATTTCCCGGCGTGAGGAGCGCAAGTTCAAGGAAGTTCCGACCGTTCAGCGGAAGGTTCTCCACAGTTCGGTCATTTATCACCGCATCGACTTTCGACGTCTCAGTGTCGACTAGGGGCATATCACCTATGAGATCAACAGTGTCGGTGATCTTTCCTACCGCTAGCTCACCATCAAGACGAACTAACTGGCCGACCGACAGGGTGATCTCATCAGCCGATGTTTTTGTCTCGAATCCGGAAGCCCCGACCTTGACGATATATTTCCCGACCGGCAAATTCGAGATCACGTATAGACCTTCGTCATTGGTGGTCGCGGAGCGCGAAAGGTTAGTAGCCTTGTTGGTAGCTGTAACCGTAGCACCCGGGATAACGGCCCCGGCCTGATCGGTGATAATTCCGGTCAGACTGGCACTCGGCTGTTGTGCCAGCCCATACAAAGCGAAAATCGAAAGCACTATCGCAACGCGAAAAAAATATGACATTTACTGAATACTCCTTGGCTGGTGCCAGAGGTAGGAATTGCCCGCCATCTTAGCATAGTTGTACGGCCAGACAAAAGTCATTACAATACACCAAAAGCAAGGGTGGCCAGGTAGATATTGGAACAATAGCGGAGGGTTCGACCGAACGTTAAATCCAATGATGACAATTCTTAACTTGTTCTTGGCTTGGCTTCGGGTAGTCATTGTCTTTATGCCCGGCATCGTTCCTTTGATTGCGTTTTTTATCGAATTGAAACGCGGCAACCCGTTTTGCTGGTTTTGGCTCGTGGGTGGATTGATCATGGCGTCCGGACTTTTGTTATCAATTCGGCATTATGGATGGGAAGGATTCGTTACCCGCTAGCAGCCATACATTACAGGCTAGATACATACAAACTATATGAAAATAGATCGGCGAGGTTTTTTGGTCGGCTCCGGTTTGCTTGCAGCTTTAGGTTCTCGTTCCGCCGCGGGACAGGGCAAAACGCCGATCAAGAACCCGAGGCCATTATCGGTTAAAGACCGTAAGGTCTCGGTCTACACAACTGCGAAAGACACCGGCCATCGCCTTGCTCTGACGGATAATTTGAGCTTTCGGCCATTCGGGCAACCTGCAGAGACACAGACCTGCGTCTTCGTGGATCCTTCAAGGAAGTTCGAAACGTTTGTCGGCATCGGCGGAGCATTGACCGATGCTGCCGCCGAGACGTTTGCCAAGCTTCCCTCCGGCAAACAACAGGAGCTGATAGATCGGTACTTTGACCCGATCAAGGGCATCGGTTACACATTGGCGCGAACGAATATTCATAGTTGTGATTTCTCGAGCCAAAGCTATACCTACGTCAACGAGGGCGATCGCGAGCTTCGGTCGTTCAGCGTCGAGCATGACAAGCGTTTTCGGATTCCGTTCATCAAAAATGCAATTGCCGCCACCGGCGGCGCCTTGAAAATCTTCGCCAGCCCATGGAGCCCCCCGGCCTTTATGAAGACCAATAACAATATGCTTCAAGGAGGTAAGTTGAGGCCGGAGTGTCGCCAGGCATGGGCTAATTACTTCGCCAGGTTTATCAAGGCATACGAGCGCGAGGGCGTGCCTGTCTGGGGCGTCACGATTCAAAATGAGCCGATGGCGACACAGAAATGGGAATCATGCATCTTCACCGGCGAAGACGAACGCGATTTTCTGAAGAACTATCTCGGCCCGACCTTACATAGGGAGGGTCTTGCCGGTAAGAAGATAATTGTTTGGGACCACAACCGTGATCTGATCTTTCAGCGGATAAGCACGTTGATGAACGATCCGGCCGCCGCGAAATACGCCTGGGGTATCGGATACCACTGGTACGAACCCTGGAGCGGCGGCGAAATGATGTTTGATAATGTCAGGCTTGTCCGCGAAACGTTTCCCGATAAACACTTATTATTTACGGAAGGCTGCGTCGATGTTTTCGACGGGAAAAGACTTCACGACTGGTCGCTTGGCGAACACTATGCGATCTCGATGATTCATGATTTCAATAACGGAACCGTTGGCTGGACCGACTGGAATGTTTTGCTTGACGAAAAAGGCGGACCGAATCACGTCCAGAACTATTGCTTTGCTCCTGTTCACGCCGATACCGGCACCGGCGAAATTATTTATACCAATTCCTATTATTACATTGGCCATTTCTCGAAGTTTGTGCGGCCCGGGGCCAGGCTGACGGCCAGTTCGCCCAGCCGGAGTTCCCTGCTCTCAACCGCATTTGTCAATACCGATGGAAAGGTCGCGGTTGTCGTCCTGAACAAAGGCGAGAAGTCCGTGAATTACTTTTTGTGGGTAAATGGCGATGCCGCTGAAATCACCAGCCCGGCCCGTTCAATTCAAACAATGATTTTTTGAGGACTTGCGATTCATTACGGGTTCATTTGTGATGGACGATGAGCGTGGCCGTCGGAAGGGTTTGAGCCTTCGAGACGGCCAGCGATCGAGTATTCGACACCCCTCAACAACAATTCAACGCCGCCGGGCCGCTCAAACATCCGCGGACGATAGCCAAGAGAGTTTGGAAAGTGAATAAATTCCTTTATAGCCTGCAAACCAATGCATTAATCGAGCAGATCATCGGTGCTTAACTAGCCGCAGAGAAACAGGCCGCTCCTTGAACGCATTTGGGGTTTCCAGGGCGAGTTTAGTCGCACCGCCGACACTCATTTTTCTACCTTCTGCGAAGGCCGACTCGAAGTCGTTTTCGTTCAAAGCGTTCTTGAGTTTTCTGACGTATATGTCACGAAATCCTTGTTCAACAGGCTCATGAAAGTATGCCATTTCCTCGCATCTCGCGTCGGCCGCTCCCGAAAGTTGGGCTGCGGTCCGATAGTCCGCGGCTTCGACAGTTAGCGCCGCTCCGATATCAAAATTAATGCGAAAGTCGATCTGATCCCCAATCTCAACACAAATGTTCAATGCTTCGATCAAATATTTCCGCGCAGAATCGAACTTCCCCAAAAAGAACTCTGTCATGGATAGATTAGTAAGCTTTGAAGAGATGCCCTGTTTGTAATCAAGCCTTCTGAAAAGTTCCAAAGACCCTATGATAAACTTTCGAGCACTCGCATGGTCCCCTTCTAGATTGTCGAGGTCGCCAAGTCGTGCTAGAGCCGCAGCTTCACCAAATTGGTCGCCGACCGAACGGCTAAGACCGAGAGCCTCTTTGATCCGCTCCCGTGCCGTCGTTGGTTTTCGCTCCATGTAATCAATTGCGCCAAGACCTCTAAGTGTACGAGCAGTCAGCCTGAGATCGTGCAGACTTCGACAAATTTTCAAACTTTGCTCATGAGCCGCACGGGCTGCCGCATAATCCAAATGATATTGGCACATCACGCCCAAACCCGTAAGCATCTCGCAACAAAGGTCAGGTGACAGTTCATCGCGTCGCTTAAGTGCTTCTTCGAGCCAATAACGCGTCTCGGTTGTATGAGTCCGAAGCCCTGCTAGATGTCGCGTCGCCGCGAGTATTCGTGCGGCCGTTCGCGCATCGTGATCAAGCGCCCATTTGATGGCTGCGTGTACGTTGTCGAGTTCCAGTTCAAATCGATCAAACCATTCCACCGACCCAGACGAAAAGAAATACGGGGCAGCCATTTCAGCGAAATCCATGAAATAATCCGCATGCGAACTTGAAATCGACTCGGCCGCGCCCCCAGGAAGCCGGACTTCCAACGCGAAATCTCGAACCACGACAAGCATGCGAAAACGGATCTCCCCTCTTGTGGATTTTTCTGATTGAAGCAGTCCCTTTTCGTGGAGCGAGGTGATCGCATTGACGATATCGATTTCGGAGTACTGTGGATCGTCTCTTTTGAGATGGGTCAAAACTCTTTCGGCGGCATTAAAGGTAAAGCCTCCCTCAAATACCGAAAGCAGCGCGAAAACCTGTTTTTCCAGCTCGCTAAGAAGCTCGTAGCTCCACTCAATAGTTGCTCGCATTGTCCGCTGACGGTTAGGCTTATCGACCGAGCCGCCTGTAAGCAGAGCCAATCGGTCTTGGAGTTTTAAATGAATTTCGCAAATAGAAAGGATCCTGGCGCGCGAGGCCGCAAGCTCCAGCGCAAGAGGTAATCCGTCTAGCCGGGCGCAGATACCGAAAAGAGCCTCCGCATCTTCGTCCCTTAGGTCAAGATCGTGCCTTGCTGCTCTGGCACGTTGAACAAAGAGCTGCACCGACCCGAATCGCAGCAGATCAGAAATCCTGCCTTTGGTTTCAGGCGTCGGTACCGCAAGCGGGGGAACACGATATTCCGTTTCAACACTGACCTTTAAGGGTTCGCGACTGGTGACCAGTATCTTGAGTTGCGAGGCATTATTAATAAGGTACATGAGTTGAACCCCCGCGGATGCAACCTGCTCAAAGTTGTCCAGTATCAGCAGCGATGTTTTTTCGCGGAAATGTTCTGCAAGAACATCAAGCGTCTGACTTGTCCCAAACTCTCTAATGCCCATCTCATGTGCGATGGCCGAGGGTACGATCAGCGGGTCGGTGACAGCCGTTAGATCAACGAATATGACTTGGCCATCAAGCTGTTGCCGAATTCGCAAATCAAACTCATTTGCAAGGCGCGTCTTGCCGGTTCCACCTGGTCCGGTCAACGTAAGCAGACCCACCTCGTCGTTTTCCAGCAATTTTGTTATCTCGGCAATTTCCTTTTCCCGACCGATGAGTCCGCTCCCGATAACTTTTGCTAATCCGTTGCCGTAAATTCCATCCGAAAGGGAAGACTCGATCTTTAACGGTTTTTCATTATCGGCGTAACACTCGGCTACGAAACGATAACCTCGCCTCGGAACGGTTTGAATATATTTTGGAGAATCAGGATCATCTCCCAGCGTTTTTCTCAGTAAATGGAGCGTGTAGGCAAGGTTACCTTCTTCGACGATCGCGTCGGTCCAAACCTTTTCGATCAGCTCAGATTTTGCAACGATTTGACCGCGTTTTTCGAACAACACCATCAGCAGGGCTATAGCCTTCGGCGTGAGAGGCAATTCACGACCGTCCTTCATAAGCAGCCGCTGACCGATATCGAGCTCAAACTCTCCGAACCGAAAATGACCGTTGCCTGACGTCATATCGTCTTAATAAATACCTAATAGAAACCAAATCCAAACCAAAGGACTTCCGAAGGCCTAAAGAGTAGAACTTAACCTAACAATCCTGATTTGACCGATTGTAGCACGGTCACAACACAGTATGACCGCGTTTTTGGATGAAAATACGAAGGTATAACGCAAAAGGAGACGAAGATAAAATGAGAAAGAAATTACTATTGGCCGCCGCGATTATTGCCGTTTTTGGATCCCTAACGGCATATTCGCAGGTCGGATGCCGGTCGGGAAAATTCTTGGGTTCCTATGTCGATACCTATCCTATCGACATTTGGGGCGACGGAACGGTTATCCATCAGTACTCGGAGAACCTGCAGCTGCATAGCGACGGAACTGCGCGAACAGATTTTGACGGAGGTCCCGATTATATGTTGACCTATGGACTCGACACGACAAGCATCGGCAGCTGGACATGCCGGCCCGATGGCAAGCTTGTTCTGACGTTTCTCAGTACAGAGTACGCGCCAACAAATGATCGGGTCAGTTCGACGGATCTAAATCAAGTCAAGCATTTCAGGCGGACCGCGCTTGTCACCATCATTGACGACAATACATTGACGGTGACGAACATAAGAACGCGAACTTATGCTGCGGCAGAAGACCCGACAAATCCTAACGGTGGAACGCTCGGACCGCTTCGATCGCCCTCGGACTATACTTTTCACCGCATTGTCGCAAACGACGCCGATTTGCTGGTTCCTTAAAAATAACAAAATGTGCCGGACGTTTCGTCCGGCTCACTCTAGAACGATTCCAATAAATATTCAAAGATCAGGGCCGAGTGCAATAAAGGATTTTTGAGCCAAGAAAAGAGGGGCTGCATGTAAACAGTCGCCTCTTTCTAGTTTTGCCTTAGCCGCACCTGCCGCTTATAGATCACTACCCGTTCTCACCTAAGATGTCCTTAAAACGCTACCCCCCAGTACCGCAAGCACGCCGCAGATCGCGCCGAACACACCCAACATTGCGAAAAACGGCAAACGCCCGAGAACTCGCGCGGCGCCGGTATATCTCGCGACCATAAACGAGAACGACAGAACAAAACCATATAAAGCTCCGTTCACTGCAGCTCCTTAGCGCTCGTCGAACTCTATAACCTTGCTAAAAGAACTAGGAGCTGCGGAACTAGAGCATTTTAGCTTTCGGTGGCACGGACGCGAGTAACGGATTGATCCAAAACGGCCAATGACTTCTTGGCGGACCGCTTGGCGGTCAATTCATGCGAAAGCCGGTCTGCCTTGTGTACGGTTCCATGATGGACGCCATACTACAATAACGATCATGGCTTAGAAAGGAGTTTCGGATCGGGTCTTCAAGCACAAGTTGGACATGTCGGTCCAGAGATGGTGAAGACAAAAGTCATATTCATCGCCGGGCACTTGATGAAGCCGCCGCAGCGCTCGAACCGTCCTCTGAGGCACGAAACGCCTTGGCAAAGTCTGCTTCTGGAGCACTGCTAATCGGCTGATCCTGCAATATGTTCGACAGTTATTACACAATCCATGACACAAACACGAAACGGGCACCAAATTGGTGCCCGTAACTTTTTGAATCTTTTGGTCCGTAGGTAAGACTCGCAATTACAACCCGTCGCTTAGCAAAAGAAAATATTTGGCGAATTAGAGCATCACACCGCCATGTTTATTTGACTCGGTAAGCTCAATCATTTTCAGTACAATTCTAACCGGGTAATGACACGTTCAACCCACAAATTACTATCTGCTCAATCTAAAAAGATGATCACAAATTCTATTTGGCCAAACGTTACTCTTAATTGTCTCGCGCGTTGGGTTTTGTGATCAGATGAATAAACGCTCTTCGAGACGCCAGTTGCACCACTTATCGAAAGTCAAGATCGTCGAGCATCGGGTTCCATAGCCCGGCATCTGGATAAAAATAGCTGAGAGAGCCTTCTCCGTTTCGAATGGAACGCCGGTTGAGGGAAGTTGGTCATCCTGGGCAAGCGATTTGTCCGACAAAAGGGCGAAGAATTCCTCGTTCGGTGTCGCTTCGTTATCCAACAGGTCACGAAATCGCTCCTTGCCATTCGTTACCTTGGGCCACGGCGTGTCGAGAAAATGATTGCTGAGTCCATAGATCCCAGGCGATAGCTGTCGAATGCCCGAGCGGCGGTTTGAATAATAAAAAAGCTCGTGGCGTTCGCCGAACTCACCTACCAGAAGGTTAAACCCGGAGTATTCATTCGAGTGTCTTTCGATCTCGGCAAGATACTCCTCTGCGGTTGTATTTGTTTTTAGAAAGTCGGCAACGAGGTCTCCCCGCGACCTCGAACCCGGCGGAGCCGATGGGTCGCGGTAATTGGTTACGGCCGCAACCCGTCTGCCTTTTGTAATGCCCAGCCATGTTCCACCTGCGACAAGATCACGGCCGCCGTAGATGTCGGGGAAATCTGTCCAGAAGTCTGCTTTTGACGCCGGACGATCGTAATATTCGTCGCGGTTGGCGAGCAGGATCAACGGGTGATCGGGGCTGTGGTCGAAGGCAAGATAGATGACGCACATGAGCAGGTGTTAATTGTCGGTTGTCAGGGTCCAGTTATTACAGGCCGACGACGACGGCATGACCGCCTGTCGATCAAACGTCAACCGAATCAGTTCACTGAGGCTAGCGGCTTTGTGTCCGAGTCGAACATTCTGTCTTCCGGTCTCAAACGCGATCCGCCATTGCTTGAACAGAATACGATAGGCGTCGATCAAAGAATATCGCGGATCGTAAATGTTGGTGGATTCGCTGGTGACGCCGTTTAGTTCGACAATGTGGAACTGTTCGCCTTTCGACAGGTCTTCGAACGAACGAGTGCGTATATCGAAACGCCCGAAATAGAAGCCGTCGTAGCCGCGACAAATTTCGTCGATCTTTTTCTCCAATGCGTCGGTTTTCATCCATCCGCCATCAAGAAAGACCGCTCCACGTGAGTGTGTTCCGATGTCGATCAATTTTACGGCTTCACCTTTCGCGGGGACATCTTCGAGTCTGGATATGTTTTGTCCGAAGTATTTACTCGCTAGGCAGACGGCACGAGCGTCACGCAGTATCAGATCTTCGAGAGTTGATACTCCATCACCGATCAACGATGGAAAACTCTTTTCGGTGATCGAAAAAATGCGGCCATGTTCCTGGGAAGGATAGCGATAATAGAAAATACTTGCCTCTTCGCCATGAGCAAACTCCTGAACGAGAATATCCGTTTCAGCCGCGAGTATTGCCGATTCCAATTCGTCATCTGATCGGACGATCCGGACATCCTTACCTCGCTCGCCGGCATTCGGTTTTATCACGACCGGATATTTTAAGGAATTAGCATCAAGGAATTGCCAGGCTCTGATGAGCTTTTCGTCCGTAGCGATTTCCTTCCTCAAAACGGTAAACCGAAGCATGTGGTCGCGGGCAACGGTAGACGAATTAAGCCCGCGATATATATCGGCCTTCGATTCGCCTTTGAAGCCTCCGGCTGGGATGGCAGGATTCACGGCGGTAAAAACCGTGAGTCCTCGATGTTTGATAGCCAGCCACATCACGTAGAGAACAATAGGCATGTAAAAGATCTGCACCGGCCAGAATTCCCACTTTACCAGCCGTTTTATTCTGCCGATCAGCAGGCGCCGATTTTTCCATGAAGTATATTTATAGATCGATCGCAGCGTTATCGCGAGAACGATCAATCCGAACAAAGCGCTTTTTGAAAACAATGCTGCCTGCGAGAACGCAGTTGCCCCGACCAGCAGCGGCGTCCAGATGGCCGACGCGAGGAAAAAGTATATGGCGAATTTCGCAAACTTTGTTTTGAGAGCTCCTGCCAACAAATAGGTCGGAAGGCGCAAACCCGAAACGAATCGGCTGAAAAACACGGCGGAAGGTCCGTTCTCTTGCAGCCACTTCGAAGCCTTTGAAATCGTATGATTACTGACCGCTTTTCGCACGAATCGATTTTCAAAAACTCTGCCTCCTGCAAGCCTTCCGACCCCATAGAGCAGTACATCACCGACAAAGATCCCCGCAAAGCAGGCCGAAATCGCAAATGCGTACCCGACGCGGCCGTTCGCTGCCATAGAACCCGCAAGCAGGCACGCGGCATCCTCGCTTAAAAAGGTGCCGAAAAAGAAAAGAAAAAACAGCCCGGCCAGTGAAAACTCGGGCAGGCTGTTTTGGATCATGTTAAGAATTTCAGGCATTGATCTGGCTGAAAACCTGTCCGACGATCGGCAATGCGCGGCGATGGATCACTAGAATGACGGCGCTTAGCACGAACACAGTCACAGCAAGGCCGAACAACAAACCGCCATCCCCCTTTACCTCGATGCCAAGCAGCGTCAGATGGCTGAAGATGGCTCCCGAAATAGTACCGAACGCGAGAATAGCACCGAGCCAAACAGTGGAAGGAATCAACAAGAGGACGACCGCGATCAACTCGACTACACCCGAACCGATCCGCCCATATGCCTCTAGCTGCGGATTCAGAACTGTCGAAAAGATGTATTTCGACTCTTCGGCACCAGTGAACTTGAAAAATAATGTTTGGAACAAAATGATCGCCACGGCAACGCGGCAGATCCAACTAAGAATG
>Ga0068859_100006437_pt1 | contig 11915 bp, 9 predicted proteins | sample KBSSwiS22_FD_66585 | JGI IMG/M metagenome (GOLD analysis project Ga0068859, IMG submission 66585) | Switchgrass rhizosphere microbial communities from Kellogg Biological Station, Michigan, USA - KBS Switchgrass S2-2 | ecosystem: Host-associated > Plants > Roots > Rhizosphere > Soil ... | reverse complement strand
GCCGTGCGATCGGCAGCCGCGTTGTTCCACACGATCCCCAGGCCATCGACGTAGACGATATCGTTGCGTCCCACCAGCACCGGCACTGGCAGGCCGCTGCGCGCGTTGGCAATTCCACCGATCGACCATCCGCCCGTGAACGCGCCACTGCCCGGAATCGTGTACAGCGCGCTCAGGTTGAAGGTGTGCCTGATGTCGAAGTTGTTGAAGCCATTGTCGTAGTCGAAATCGGCAAGTGCCCGGGCGTTGTTGCCTGCGGTGACGGCTTCGTTGGATCCGCCGGTGTTGCCTTTGCTGTAGCCGAGCGTGTATTGCCCGTTCAACACCAGTCCGCGCGCCGACCGTCGCGTCAACGAGAGCTGCATCGAGTTGTAGCTGTCGTGCCCGCCGCTGGTTTTGTAGTCGATTTCGGCAAACGGTTTCTGGATCGTCGCAATCGACGAGCCCGGGCAGAGGATTCCGGTGCCGGTCATACCGTTGGCGCAGGTGACGATGTCGAATTCGCGGACCTGCGTTCCGGCCGCCGCACCGTTGGACTGCACACCGACCGTGCGATTGGCGATGCTGCGCAGGAACAGGTTCCGTCCCTGGCTGCCGACGTAGGCGATGGAGGCCGCGGTGTTGGCACCGAGGTCCTGCTGTAGCGACGTTGTGTACTCGTACACCTTCTCTGGCAGCGTGTAATCGTTCGAATAGGCGCGCGGCTGGTACTGACGGTTGTTGGGATTGCTGATGAAGTTGGCGCGAATCGCGTTGGGATCGACCGGATACGAGAAACCGCTGCTCGCGGTTGTGCTGATGCGCTCGGCTTCGACCGGCTGAATCTGATCCTCGGTTTGTCCCGGACCCACGAAGATGCCCACACCGCCTCGGATGACCGTCTTCGCCAACGGCGAGAACGTCACGCCTAGCCGCGGCTGGAAGTTGTTCTTCTTCGACTTATAGAACGGCGTCGTGTCCGGATCGAGGAGGCCCGTCTCGATGTTGAACTTGACGATGCGATTGTCGGCTTCGCGAAGCGGCGCGTAGTAGTCGTAGCGCAAGCCGTAATTCAGCGTGAAGTTCGAGCGCACGCGCCACTCGTCCTGGGCGAATGCCACGTAGTACTCCTGCTTGATGTGCTTCGGCCCGGAGGCGCCGTCGTGGAACGGGCTCGGTTCGCTCAGGTCGCCGAAGTACTGCACGCTCGACGGTGTATTGGCCAGGAAGCTGGTCACGTTCGAATAGGTGTAGGTGATGCCGCCCTGCTGGTCGGTGGACATCCGGATGAGCCTGGCGTCGGCGGCGAACTTCATGAAGTGACTGCCTTGCACGCGGCTGATCGAGTCGGCAATCGTCAGCGAGTACGGGTCGTACGGCGCGCTGCGGCCGTTGCCGGCGCTGTTGGTGCGAACGAGTTGGCCGGGACTCGCAAGCCCTGAACTGCCAGCCTGTCCCGCGATGCCGGTGGCGGCGACCGTTCCGCCGAGGCTGACCAGGATTCCCTGGGCGCCCGCGGGTGCGACGCCGCCGTAGGTGCTCGGCGCGGCGTTATACCCGAACTTGAATTCGTTGATCATGCCGCCGCCGAGGAGCCCCTGCAGGTTGTAGACGGCGTTGGTCGGGTTATCGGTGAAGTGCAAACGACGGCCGGTGACGCCTTGCGGCTCGTCATTGGTGCCCTGGTCGTGAAACACGCGCACGTACGAGGACCAGTTGGCGCTCATCCTCAAGTCGAACCGGGCGCTGAAGGAGTTCTCCCGCACTTGTTGAACGTCCTGCAGTTGCGCGACGTCCAGGTCGGCGTTGTTCGATGCGCCAGGGATGATGACGGCCTTGGAGTCGAGGAAGGCTGGCCGAAGCGCCAGGACGGCCGGCACCGCGCGCGCCCACGCTGACACGCTCGGCACGGCCTCGACGATGTTCTTGCCGGCGTCGAGGCGATACCCCTCGTAGCTGCCGAAGAAGAACGCACGGTCTTTGAGAACCGGACCGCCGAATGATCCTCCGAACTGGTTCTGTTTCAACGTCGATTTCGGCGCTTGCGAAACAATGCTGTCGTCGTTGGCGCGCAGCGCATCGAAGTGATTGCGCGCGTCGAGGTTATGGCTGCGCAGATATTCGAAAATCGCGCCCCGGAAGGCGTTGCCGCCCGACTTGGTAATCACGGTCACCTGACCGCCGGTGCCGGTGCCGTATTCGGCGGGGTAGCTGCTGGATTCGACGCGGAACTCCTGAACGTTTTCGAGGCTCGCCTGCAGTTTGAACGGGGTTCGATTCTCGCCGTTCACGTTGCCCGGCGACGCGTCGATGATTGCGGAGCCCTCGATGCCGTCGTATTTGATGACGTTCTGTTCGTTCGCCCGCCCGGAGAAGCGCACATCCTGCCAGGTGCCGTCACCGGCGTTCTGCGACCCGGGCGCCTGCAGCATGAGCTGCGACATCTGACGGCCGTTCACCGGAAGGCCCTGAACTTCGCGTTCGCTGACGTTGGCGCCGATGCGCGCCGACGTCGTGTCAAGGACAGGGGAGATGGCGGTGACGGTCACGCTCTCCTGCACGCCGGCCGGTTTCATCGTGAAATCGATCGGCAGTTCCTGGCCCACCGCGACTGGCAGGTCCGGCAACTCCTGCGCGCCGAACCCGTCCTTCTTCACCACGAGCGTGTACGACGCCGGCTTCACCGAGGCAATCAGGAAGTACCCCACCTGATTCGTCGTGACGGTTCGAACTTCGCCGGTCTTGTCGTTCTTCGCGGTTACGGTCGCGCCCGCGACAGTCGCACCGGATTGATCGAACACGGTTCCACTGAACCGTGCCGAATCGGCTTGCGCATACATCGTTCCCGAGAACACCGCAACTAGCAGAGCCGTTGCCAACCATCTATACAGCGTCATCGCCCCTCCGTGACTTGTCACCGCGGCAAAGTCTTGGAAGGATAGAAAGCTCGATTGATGTTCTTGCGACGATCCGGTTAACGGTGTGTTAACTGCTTGGAACCAGGACAGAAACCGCTGAACGCGCAGAGATTGATTCGCTTTGCGTGTTCCGCGGGTTCTGCGTTTGGTATCGTGTCTTTCAGAGTGGAGCGCACGTCACAGGCGTTTCCGCATCACGGTGGCGCTCGCGCAGCAGGCGCTTGTGAATTCCACTGACGCTTGAACACCGGGCGGCACCTCCGCACGTCGGATACGTTCGAACCCGAACTTCGGGAAGAACCCTTCTGCTGTCGTGGTCAACAGATAAACGGCCGGCACGCCGAGGTCCCGTGCCCATTGAATCGCTGCCGCGGTGAGGTCGTGGCCAAGGCCGTGGCCTTGCTGCGAGCGTGCCACCGCCACCGATCGCAGCAGCGCGCCGTCCTCGTAGACTTCAAGTCCCGCGCTTCCCACGACGCGGCCGCTCTGTCTGGCCACGAGCGTGGTCTCGAGATGATCGAGCAAGCCGTCAACTGGCAGATGGTGATCGGTCAGCAACGCCAGCAGCGCCTCCCGGTCGTGAGGGTGTACGCGTTCGATGTCGGTCTTCATGGATTACCGTCCGGAGCTGAGCGAAACCGCCGCCGGCCCACAGCACGCACGCGCCGCGGATTCTCCCGGCGCCGGCAGGCAGCATCCATTTCGTTTGGTCAGTCGCTGTGCGTCACGATTGACGACGTCCATGTGCGCCAGGCCATGCGCAACTGCCTGACTGATGGTGTGGAGCACGGGGTCGGGGAGCCGTGCCATCCGGTAATGAATCCAAAGGCCGTCGCGGCGCGTGTCGACGAGGCCGGCGCGGCGCAAATACGCCAGATGCCTCGAGGCCTTGGGCTGGGGGATCTTCAGGCTCTCGTGGATGTGGCATACGCAGACCTCTCCGGTGAGCAGGAGCCCCAGGATCCGGAGCCGCGTGGCATCGGCCAGCGCCTTGAAGAATGCTTCCATGGTCAATAATTGCGTGTCCATATATATGGCTTGACAAATATAACATGGCGCGGATAGATTTCATATATTCGCGTCGGCGCATACAGCGCCGGTGCGGCTTTCGGTCGTGTCCGGCTTCAGCCGGATCGGAAATCCACGTAGTGTCCGGCTTCAGCCGGACTCAGGAGCGAGTCATGTCAGACATTCAACAGGTAGTTCGTCAGAGGTACGGCGCCATCGCCGACGCCGTCATCAAGTCGTCGACTAGTCAACCGGGGTGCTGTGAATCGTCGTGCTGCGGCGATCCCATTTCGTCCGATCTCTACTCGGACGCGGAGCTGACCAGTCTTCCGGAGGGCGCCGTCGCGGCCTCGCTCGGCTGTGGCAATCCGACGGCGCTGCTCTCGCTCGAACCGGGGCAGGTCGTGCTCGATCTCGGGTCGGGCGGAGGCATCGACGTGCTGCTGTCCGCGAGACGGGTCGGGCCGACCGGGAAGGCATACGGCCTCGACATGACCGACGAAATGCTGGCGCTGGCGCGAAACAATCAGCAGAAGGCCGGAGCGACCAATGTCGAATTCCTCCGAGGTTCGATCGAAGCGATTCCACTGCCCGGGGACTCCGTTGACGTAATCATCTCCAACTGCGTCATCAACCTGTCGAGCGACAAGGACGCCGTGTTGCGGGAGGCGTTTCGTGTCCTCAAGCCCGGCGGCCGGTTTGCCGTGTCGGACGTTGTCGTTCGCGGCGAGGTGCCGGCGGAAGTGCGCCGCAGCATGGAGCTCTGGGTCGGCTGCATCGCTGGCGCCCTCGAGGACACGGAGTACGCGCGCAAGTTGACCGCTGCGGGGTTCGTCGATGTGGAAGTGGATCCGTGGCGCGTCTACAAGATCGACGACGCGCGGCAATTTCTTTCGGAGGCCGGCATCGATGTCGAACGGATCGCGTCCGAAGTCGAGGGCAAGTTTGCCAGTGCCTTCATCCGGGCGCGCAAGCCCGAGGTCACGGCTGTGGCCAAGACCTGCTGCGGTCCGGAGTGCTGCGCGTAATCGGAGACACGACACGCAACGCAGAAACCGCCGAACTCTCGGGTCACAGAGGGTTTTGCGGGTTCTGCGCGTTCTGCGTTGATCGTCGTATCTGCTAGGGGACCGGGACTGGGGTCGTCAGAAACACTCCGGCGCGGAAGATCAGAAACAACGCGATGCCCTGAAGCAGGTGGTAGAGCGCGTTGTGATTGAAGTAGGTGGGATGGAGCGCCAGGCGCGCCTGCTGGACGCCGGCGGCGACGAGCGTCAGCAGCAGGCCGCAAAGACCGACCGCGACCGGCATGCCACCGCCGGCCCGATACGAGGCGAAAAACGCCGCGATGAGAAAGAGCGTGGACGGCAGATAGTTCGCGATGGCGATCGCGAACTGGTCAGTGACGAAGATGACGATTCCGCCATAGACCACACACTCGGTCCACGCCGCGGCGGTGATAATTCTCGCGATCCGGTGGTCAAACAGAAGCTCTGCGCCAATCGTCCACGCCGCCGCCGACACCACACCGAGCAGGACGAGCACGGTCCGCCAGAGGACGTTGCTGTCGCTGAAGAACCCATGAACGGTGCCGCCCGCGAGCGATGCTGCCGCTGTCGCCGCGAAGAAAACGACGAACCACCGCTGCAGTGACGTGCCACCCGGCGTGCGCGCGATCAGAATGGCAAACGCGATCGCTTCGAGGGCCAGCGCGTAGTCGGTCAGCGTGACGTCGACTTCTTTCAGCGGTTGCTCCTGGCCTCTGGCCTCAGACGACCGTCCCCGGCTTGATGATTCCGTCCTTCGGCACGATGATCACGCCGCTGCGGATGTAGTAGCCGTCGCCGTCAGCCTCCTGCACGCCCGCCTCGTTGACCAGCCGCACGTCGTCGCCAACCCGCGCGTTCTTGTCGACGATCACCTTGTCGAGAACGACGTTCTTGCCGATGCCAAGCCGTGGTGCATCGCGCCGCGGCGGCGCGCCGCCATCGGCGTCGTAGAAGTCGGCGCCAAGAAGCACCGAGCGTCGAACAGTTGATCCGTCCTGGATCAGCGTCCGGATGCCGACCACCGACTCCTCGACCTGGCACCGGTGGAGCGAACAGCCATCGGCGACGATAGCGTTGCGAACGGTGCAGTCGATGAGCCGGGAGCCGGGCAGAAAGCGAGGGTGGGTAAAGATTGGCCGATGGGGATCGTAGAACTTGAACGGCGACCCCGCCTTCGTGAGCATGATGTTCGCGTCGTAGAAATTCTGGATAGTTCCGACGTCCGCCCAGTAATTACGGAACAGGAACGACTGCACCCGGTATTTCTCGAGCGCCGACGGAATGATCTCCCGCCCGAAATCCTTGGCGCTGCCAGCGGCGAGCATGTCGAGGAGGACATCGCGCGAAAACACATACACGCCCATCGATGCCACGTACGGCCGGTCGCCGGTCGGCGTGGCGAACATCGCGCCACGGGGAATGCTCGGGCCGATTTCTGCAAGCCTCGCTTCGTTGGGTTTTTCCTCGAAGGCGACGATCTGGCCGTCGCGGTCGAATCTGAAGATTCCCATTTGCGTGGCATCGGCAACGCCGACCGGCTGAGCCGCGATCGTGACGTCGGCTCGACGGTCGACGTGCGCATCCACCATCTCGGTGTAGTCCATGCGGTAGAGATGATCGCCGGCGAGAATCAGATAGTAGTCCGCGTCGTACCGCACGAAATGGCGCGCCGCCTGCCGGACTGCATCCGCGGTTCCCTGAAACCAGCTTTGGCTCTCGGGCGTTTGTTCGGCGGCCAGAATTTCCACGAAGCCATTGCTGAACAGATCCATGCGGTAGGCCTGGCTGATATGCCGGTTGAGCGAGGCCGAATTGAACTGGGTCAGGACGAAAATACGGCGGATGTCGGCATGCAGGCAGTTGCTGATCGGGACGTCAATGAGGCGGTACTTGCCACCGATCGGAACCGCAGGCTTCGACCGGAGCTGGGTCAACGGAAACAGCCGTTTGCCCTGTCCGCCACCAAGAATGATCGCGAGAACTTCGTTATTCACAGCCATTTAGGCACCGAATCTTAGTTGAAAATCCCCGACTCCATGCGGCCCCCCGTGTAACGGGCGTGTAAACGGATCTGTTAGAATCCACCGGTTTTGCCGAACGGCGCGGCTCATGCAAAGCGACTGGGGGAAGCGGATTGGCGTTTCGACTGAGTTTCATTCCTCGCGAAGAGAAGTTCTACAGCGATTTTCAGGCGCTCGCGGACGAGCTGCAGCGCGGGGCTCGACTGCTGGAGCAGATGCTCGCGCCGCCCCGGCCCATCTGGGGGAAGGCGGATGAGATCAAGGAAGTCGAACATAAGTGCGACTTCCTGACCCACGGCATCATCCAGCGGCTGAATCGCACCTTCGTCACCCCGCTGGATCGCGAAGACATTCACGCCCTGGCCCGTTCGCTCGATGATGTCATGGATGCCATTGACGCGGCGGCGACGCTCGTCCGTTTGTATTGCCTGGAGAGCGTTCGCTTCGGGGCACGCGAACTGGCGGAGAACATCACGAGCTGCACCAAGGAAGTCCGGCTCGCGCTGGACGCCCTTGCCGAGCACAAGGGTGTCACGACCCATGCCGTCGAGATCAATCGGCTCGAGAACGAAGCCGATCGCACCCACCAGGAAGCCGTCGGGCGGCTCTTCCACGACGAAAAAGATCCGCTGATGGTGATGAAGTGGAAGGAGACGCTCGATCTGCTCGAAGCCGCGACTGACCGCTGCGAGGACGTCGCCAACGTGCTCGAAGGCGTGGTCGTGAAGCACGGCTAGGGCGCCGATGTCCTACGTCGTCATCGGTCTCATTGGCGTTGCGCTGCTCTTCGACTACATCAACGGGTTTCACGACGCCGCCAATTCAATCGCGACCGTGGTGTCGACGCGGGTGTTATCACCAGGCAAGGCGGTAATCTGGGCGGCCTTTTTCAACTTCGTGGCCGCATTCACCTTCGGCACGGCCGTCGCCAAGACGGTTGGCGCCGGCATGATCGACATCAACATCGTCACCTTCGCGGTCGTGTTTGGCGGTTTGAGCGGCGCCATCATCTGGGATCTCATTACCTGGATCTTCGGTCTGCCGACCAGTTCGTCGCACGCGCTGATCGGCGGCTATGCCGGTGCCGCCGTGGCCAAGGCCGGTTTTGCGGCAATTATTCCGGGCGGTTGGAACAAGACGATCATCTTCATTTTTCTGTCGCCACTGATTGGCTTCGCCGCGGGTCTGCTGTTGATGACGGCGATCTACTGGCTGTTCCGGTGGGTGCCGCCGTCGCGTGTCGATCGCTGGTTTCGACGCTTGCAGCTGCTGTCGGCGGCGTTCTTCAGCCTGAATCACGGCGCCAACGACGCGCAGAAAACGATGGGGATCATCGCCGGCGTGCTGTTCGCAGGCGGCATGATCAAGACCTTCTACATTCCGTTCTGGGTGGTCCTGCTCGCGCACACCGCGATCGGTCTCGGGACGCTGGCCGGCGGCTGGCGCATCATCCACACCATGGGTTCGAAAATCACCAAGCTGCAGCCGGTCGGTGGTTTTGCGGCGGAGACCGGAGCGGCGACCGCGTTGCTGGTGGCCACGCTGACTGGGGTACCCGTGAGCACGACCCACGCCATCACCGGATCGATTGTCGGTGTCGGCGCGACGCGTCGGCTGTCGGCGGTCCGATGGGGTGTGGCGACGCAGATTATCTGGGCGTGGGTGCTGACCATTCCGGCCGCGTTCACGATTGGCGGCGGCACGTATCTGCTGCTGAAAACCTTTGGCGCCCGGTAGCGGTGTAGGGGACGCCCTTCAGGGCGTCCCGACGAGGGACGGTCTAAAGACCGTCCCCTACAAGTCAGGCCATCGAGGGACAGTCTAAAGACCGTCCCCTACAATTCGTCAGGCGTGCAGAAGAATCGTGAACTGCGCGCCGCCTTCGGGACGGTTGGCGGCGATGACCTTCCCTCCGTGCAGTTCGACCAGATGCCGCACGATCGCCAGACCGAGGCCGGTGCCGCCCGGATCGCGCGAACGTGACTTGTCCACGCGATAGAACCGCTCGAAGACGCGCGTCAGATCTTCCTCGGGAATCCCCGGTCCTTCATCCTGCACGACGATTTCGACGAACTCGCGCGACCGATGTGCGCTGACCCGGATCGTCGATTGTTCAGGGGAGTAGGTGCTCGCATTGCCGATCAGATTGCGAAGCACATCGTGCAGCTTCGACGGATCGGCGCGAACCGTCTCGACTTCCGCGGCAATGTCGGTTTCGACCGTCTGTTGGCGCGCGCCCAGCGACGGCTCCAGATCCGACGCCACCGATTGCACGAGCCGCCGCAAATCGCACCCGGCGACTTCGAGCACTTCCTGGCCGGCGTCGAGGCGGGCGAGCCGCAGCAGATCCTTCACCAGCCGCTCCATGCGCAGCGTGTGGCGCATGATGATCTCGAGAAATCGCGGCATTTCCTCGGCATCAGCGTCGCCTTCGGCCAGCGCCTCGACGTAGCCGCGGATTGCCGTCAGCGGCGTACGCAACTCGTGCGACACGTTGGCGACGAAATCGCGCCGGATCTGATCAGCGCGCTTCAGCTCGGTGATGTCGTGCAGCACGAGAACGACCCCGTGGTCGGCGCCTGCCGTGGTCGGCGCCGCACGCGCGATCACCGTCCGCGACGGGTCCCGCGGCGGTGCGAGCTCCACCGAGCGGGGTGTGCCGCCCGCCAGCGCCGCCGTCACCAGGTCGGTGATTCCGGGGTGGCGGATGGTTTCGACGTAGTGCCGGCCGATCGGCGGTTCCTCGAGTTTCAGCATTTCCTCGCCGGCGCGGTTCACCATCTCCAGCCGTCCCTGGGCATTGACGACGATGACGCCTTCGATCATTCCGGCGAGGATCGCGGCCATGCGGCCGCGGTCGCGAGCGAGATCGGCGAGACGGCCGCCCAGCTGCTGCACTGTTTCGTCGAGTGTTCTGGCGACGGCGCCGAGCTCGTCGTCGCCGTAATCGAGTCGAGGCGGCGTCAGGTCGCCGCCCCGATAACGCGCGGCGACGTCGGCAATAGCGCGCACACGCTGGCCGATGCGCGACGACATCACGAAGGCGATCGCGGCGGCGCCGAGGAGCGCGATTCCCAAAGCAGTCAGTGTCGCCGTCAGGACCGTCCGCAACTGTTGACGGACGTCGGTCAGAGGCAGGGCGACGCGCACGAACGCGATCGACGGATGTTGAACCGGCGCGGCCACGTACAGCATGTCGATGCCGAGCGTGGCGCTGGATCGGCGCGCTCTGCCGATCCCGGAAGCCCCGGCCTGCAGGACTTCCGGACGAGTCGCATGATTTTCGAGCGCCGGCAGATTCTGCAGCGGTTCGGACGAGTCGCCGAGCACGCGGCCGTCAGGTGCGATCAGGGTGACTCGGGCAGCCAGGCGTTCGCCCAGACGATCGGCTTCGGCGTCCAGGTCCGCCATCAGAGCTTCGGGCGTCGTCGCCGTCGACGGAGCCGCTCGGCTGAACAGTTCTGCCGCGAGCCGGGCTTCGGTGACGAGCGTTTGCTCGATACGCTCGTCGGTCTGCCGCCGCATCGAGATGGCGAAGATACCGCCGGCGACCATCAGCGCGAGGAGCGCCGCGGAAAGCGCGGCCAGAAAGAGTTTGGTTTGAAACGATGCGCGTGGCACGTGTCATTGCAGGGAACGCCCTTTAGGGCGTTCCGTGGGAGGTTCGTCCAGCAACTTGTATCCAAATTGCTTGACGGTCACCAGCGCCTCCTCGAGCGGCGGCAACTTCTCGCGGAGCCGGCGTACGTGGACGTCGACGGTCCGCGTGCCGCCAGTGTACTTGTACCCCCAGACGTCGGTGAGCAGCAGATCGCGGGAGAGCACCCGGCCCCGATGGTTCAGGAGATACGTCAGCAACAGGAATTCCTTCGCCGTCAGCGTAATCGGCATACCGTCTGTTTCGACGGTATGACGTTCCGTGTCGACGACGATCGGTCCATAGGTGACTGACACCGTGGTGGCGTGGCTGCGGGCGGCGCGTCGCAGCAGCGCCCGCACACGAGCGACGAGCTCGTTGGGGCTGAACGGCTTGGCAATGTAATCGTCGGCGCCGATTTCCAGTCCGGCGATCCGCTCAGCTTCCTCGGCCCGGGCGGTCAGCATGATGATCGGGATGAGCGCCGTTGCCGGCGTCGCTCGTGCAGCGCGACAGATTTCCACACCGCCGACATGCGGCAGCATCAGGTCGAGTACCAGGAGGTCGGGCGGCCGCGCCGTCAATGTGGCGAGACCGTCGCGGCCGGAGCCGTTTACCTCGACGGCAAAGCCCGCCTTTTCGAGGTAGCGCCTGACCAGCTCCGCGATGTCGCGGTCGTCCTCGATGATCAGAATCCTCTTCATGCGAGCGTCTAACTTTATTCCAAACAGTGTCGCGTTGCCCTGAACTGAGGACAGCTCGACTACGAAATATCAAGAAACCAAGGGGTTTGCGCTGGCATCGTCCTTGGGATCTCCCTGCGTGACACGCGCTCCACGCGGCGCGCAGGAGGCTCGAGATGACGAAGTACCTGACAGGCGTTCTCAGCGTAATCGCAGCCGGTGTGCTGCTCGTCGCCTATGGGTTGCTCAGTCCGCGCGCGACCGCGCTCAGCTACCCGAATCAGAATCCGTATGGCGCGCCCGCGGCGTATACCTACGGCGCCCAACCTGCATTTGCCAATGGCGCGGTTCCGTGCGCCAACGGCATGCCGGTGAATTACCCGTACGCAAATCCCTATGTCGCGAACGGCGCGGTGGCAACGCCGGTGAGTGCTCAGCAGCCGTACCGGGGTGACATCGTGGAGCGCACGCCGGTCAGGCGTCAGGTGACGACGCGCACGGTGGTTCGCGCCCCGCGTCGAGACTGGAAGAAGACCGCGCTCGTCGTCGGCGGCTCGACCGCGGCCGCGGCTGGCATTGGCGGCCTTATCGGCGGCAAGAAGGGCGCGCTCGTCGGCGGC
>Ga0068859_100006432_pt1 | contig 11919 bp, 6 predicted proteins | sample KBSSwiS22_FD_66585 | JGI IMG/M metagenome (GOLD analysis project Ga0068859, IMG submission 66585) | Switchgrass rhizosphere microbial communities from Kellogg Biological Station, Michigan, USA - KBS Switchgrass S2-2 | ecosystem: Host-associated > Plants > Roots > Rhizosphere > Soil ... | reverse complement strand
CCGGCTCTAAATTCCGTCGTTGCCTATACCTACGACAACTCCAACAGGGTGGTCGAAGAATCTACCGATGTCGATGGTCGTACACAGAACGACACCATTACCTCGTACGATGCCTTGGGGCGTATCGAGTCCCTGAGCGACCTGGACGATTACCAGCTGACCTATAACTACGACGCCGCCGGCAACCGCACGACCATCTTCACCTCCTTTCGCGACCACAATAATGTCCTCCAGAATCAAACCCTGTACTACACCTACGATCAGGACAACAGGGTGCTGAAGAGCCGGGGTTTGCTGACCACGGTCGGACAGCAGCAGGTGGTCACCGTCAACAATGTTCAAGGCGAAGAGCTGACCTACGACGCCAAGGGGCAGCGTGCCAGCGCTCGCACCGCGGGAAAGGACATTCAGGAAATTGACATTATTCAGGGGGTGTCACACGTACGATATGAAGTCAGCGAGATCGATACGGCCGACCTGACGGCAACTCAAACTTATGCCTATGACGGGCTCGGGCGTCTGACCACGGTGTCGAGGTCGATGACATTCCTGACCTACGACCAGTCCACCGGTCAATACGTCGGTTCCCCACAGCAGCAGTGGGTGGCGGTTGACCAGAAGGTCTATGACAAGGGATCGCGGGTTACGGATGAAAGCCACAATACTCCCTCGAGCTCGGGATTTGACGCACAACTGACCCATACTTTGTACAACGATGACGGACAGGCAACGACACAGACCACCAAGCTGAATGGTACGACTCAGGCAGTCGTGACTTATGGGTCGGCAACACTGAGCGGCGGTAGCTGGTCGCTTGGATATGATCAAGCGGGAATCCTCCGGGCCTACTCCGTCGATGTCTATTCGAACGGAGTGCGCCAGTACACCTCCCGGCACGATTTGAGCTATCAGCTGGGCGCGGCATACCAGCAAACCGCCGAGGACGTCAATTCAACACGTGTTTCTGGCGGAACAGTTCCTGTCCCGACTCACGGCCACACCGACCGGATGTACAACGTCGCCGGCGAGCTCGTGAAGGAGTCGGACATCAATGCGCCCGATACCACTCGTTATTTTGCGAATGACCCCACGGGCCACGTACTCACGGAGATCCAGGGTAATTTCGACGGGGCCAACGGTCATCTCACGCTGGCGCAAGCTTGGAATTCAGCCATGGCGCATACGAGTGGCGATGCTCAGAAGGCGCAGTACTTCTTTTATACCAACGGTAACTACGTCGGCAGCTTCGGGCAGATACAGAGTGGCGGACAGTTCGTAGCCAACTTTGATGTCAACTACACCCCGGTTTCGAGTCAGTACCCGGCGAGCACGCCGTCTACTGTGGTAGCGCAGTCGGGCGATACGTTGCGGATCCTCGCATCGCGCATTTATGGCGATGCGAACCTCTGGTACATCATTGCGCAAAGCAACGGATTGACCAATCCCGATGCCACTATCACGGTGGGCACAACGCTGATTGTGCCGAACCAGGTCGCATCCCTATCGAACACGAGCTCCAGCTTCAAGCCGTTCGATCTGTCGCAGGCGATGGGAGACACGACACCGGTCCAGCCACTGCCGCCACCGCCGAGTCATGGGGGCTGCGGAGTACTGGGCACGGTACTGATTCTCGTGGTCGCGATCATTGTCACGGTGTACTCGGCGGGCCTCGCGGCCAGTGTGATCGCGCCAGCGGCTACGGCCGCGGGCGGTGCTGTTGGAACAGCCAGCCTGGGAGCTGCGGCATTGACCGGCAGCCTCGTCGGTGCTTCCGGTGCCACGCTGGTGGGCACCAGCATCGCCGCGGCCGCTATCGGGGGCGCGGTGGGAAGCATCGTGTCGCAAGAGCTCGGGGTCGCCATCGGCGCCCAGGACAGCTTCAGTTGGAAGAACGTCGCTCTCGGCGCAGTGGGCGCCGGCGTCGGGGCGGGACTTGCCGGATCGAGCCAGGTCGGAGACCTGTTGGCGGGCCTCGGTAAGTCGGGATCCCTTGCGGCCGAGGCGGCCGCCGACAGTGCCATTACCCAAGGCATCGGGGTGACGACCGGTCTGCAGAGCAGCTTCAGTTGGCGCCAGGTGGCCGAGTCGGCCATTGCCGCGCCGGTCGCCGCCTCGGCGGGTAAATACGTCGGACAGTTCACTGGCAGTACATTCGCCGGTCAGTTTGCATCGGGAGCCACGGGTTCGCTGGTTCGCCAGGCTGTGGGTGGCAAAGTCAACATGACTTCCGTGTTGACGGACGCGTTTGGAAACGCGCTTGGAAACAGCGTGGCTGCTGCCGCGACAACTCCATCAGCCAGCGCGCAGAATGCTTCGGCTGGCGGCTCCTCGGCCGCAAACTCATCCTTCGCAACCAATACATTCAACGCTACATCATTTCGCAACAGTGCTATCGACCAATTGTCTCTTGATGACTTGTCAGGCCCCGCTTCAGCCGGCGAAATTGGCGCAGGGCTCGCCTCAGCTGAGAATATTGCCGAAGGTAATATCAACAGTAGTACGCCGCTCGAAGAAGTCACGGTGGAGACAAATCACTGGACGGAATCGGAGGAATTTCTTTACAACCGGTTGCGTACCGGCATCTTCCAGGATCCAGGTGAAGATGTCGCTGCAACACGCGCGCGCAATCTCTATCGGATGGGTTTCGATCCGCTTGCGGGGCAGGAGGATGCCCGCAATCTGATCATAAATTATTCGCCGGTGGGCACCGCGATAGCCAGCTACAACCTGGGGATCAAGGCGTTCGCGGGGCTCGCATCGGGACTCTCGTTACCGTTTGTCGGGGCGAATAACGCGGCTGATTTTGAGCGATCCATCAGCAGCGAACTCGGAATCGACGGCAGCTCATCACTGGGACGTGCCATCGGACGCTCGTTTAGTGCGGGTGCTGCTCCAGTGCATCGCTTTCTGGAGGACCATTTCGGCGCCGGAACCGACATAGTCGCGGGCTCCACCGTGGAGTTTGCTGCAGATGTGGCCGCTATTGTTGGATTGGGTGGCAGCGCAAGAGGCGTGCTCCCCGTTCTCGACTACGAAATCCGAAATCCCTTCGTGCCTGTTGGCCGGGGTGAGATGGGCTCCTTCGGTATCAAGGGGTTCCAGGATCCGCTGGTAGCTCCAGATCCGATCCCGACTCCGCAACCCGCTCCCGGGACGCTCGAGCGCGGTGATATCAATTCGAATATCGAAGGCGGCGTACCCGAAGGATACCGAGGCCATCACCTCATTGGGGTAGCCGAAGCACAGAGTTCTCCAGTGATGGCCAAAGCCGCTGAGTTGGGCTACGACATCAATCGGGGCTCGAACGGAATTGCGCTGCCGGCGGATGCAGCCGAATCGCTCGAGACCGGGCTGCCCTTGCATACAGGTCGACATCTCCCCGAATACACTTCCTACGTTGAAACCAAGCTCAATGAGCTCCAAATAAAGTATGATTTGGGTGTCGTCACCCAGGATAACCTGCTGGAAGCTGTCAGTAACGTGGAGGACGACATCCGTTCGGCTCTGACGAACAATGAGATCAGGCTGCAGAGTACAGATCCGCGCCCGAGGTGATGATGATAAAAGTATGGAAGGCTGACACTGAGACCGAGCACGTCTATACAAATGCCGCGCTGCTCAATCCTCGCGATTTTTTGGATGTGAAGACGATGACCGGTGAGCCTCTGTTGGGAAGGTTCCCCACACCACGGATCAGGGTCGATTCGGAATATCTGCCTGCCGATTACTTCCAGGCCGGCCCGCTCTTTATGGTTTCGGAGAAACTGAAATCTGTGTTGCAGGAGTTTTCCTTGCGCGTGGAGCTGCATCCGGTCGATGTTGACTTCCGGGGGGCAGCGCCGGTGGATCCGCGTTACTATTTTCTCAACATTCTGGACGAGGCCGCTTGCCTGGACCGGACTGCGTCAAAGTATTCTGAGATGAAAGGCTATGTGGGCGATATCAAGAAGCTGGTGATCGACGAAACAAAAACCGTGGGAATGAACCTGTTCCGCCTCGCCAAGGCATATCAGTTCATTGTCCTGGTCGGCGAACCGCTGGCGCAGGCGATTCAAAGTTCAGGAGTCAGAGGGGTACGCCTGATCGAGCCGTCTGCCTTCAGGTGGTGAACGGCGTTCAATAAAGAGTCGGGCGCGGCTCCAGGTGGTGGATCTGTTCGAAACAACCGAGTTCATGAGTGCCCGAGAAGGAACGTGTTCCAACGACCCCGCCTGTTGCAGCTGCATCGAGGCGCACGCCGTGGCCAATATGTGCCGCCGGCCATCGGAATTCCGGAGCCGGTGCTCGAGGTCAATCCACCAGTCACCTCGTACAGCCGGAAGTGGATGTTTCCGAGAACGGCCGAGGGTGACAATCGGGATACGACGTATTTGGATCAGGGTGGCAACGAGCTAAAATACGATCCTGCATCCCGAAGCTGGACGAGGAAATGAACCCGGACTCGAGTTGGACAGCGCCGATCTTTCCCGGGAAGTCCATGCTGGGGTTGGAGCTGGATGCGCCGAGGCACGATGTAATGGCACGTCTGCGGGCTCAGGCGCCTGAGGGTGCACCCGATATTGTCGTATTCCGTGATTCTCCGAGACTACGCGTGGACAACCCTCGGGGAAATATGCTCGAGCTGCGGGCCATTGACATGAAGCATGTCACTTACGCTTGGCACAATCTCGTTGCGACTCTGCGCTTTGAGTCAGACAGACTTGCGAGTATTCGCGTAATGATGCCGGCGTTGGATGAGTCGTTTGCGTACCAGGGCAGAATGTTCGGCAAGATCGGATTGGGATCGCGAGTTGCTGATCTGCTCGAATTTTGCCCGCTCGCGTACGACAATGCCGAGGAGTGGTTCTATCCAACTGATGAGGTTGACGGACTGATTGTCGGCACCGGTGTTGATGATCAGGATCTGGCGGCTGATCCCGAGCAGCGGATCGCTTCTATTATCGTGCTGAAAACGGCGGCAACGTCCCCTGGTCGATGAGAGGGGCTCGGTGAACTGCGCCTGCGCCGCTACCTGAACTGATCCGGATCGTTTGCGGCTCGCAGGTGGCCTTCTGGGGAGTTATGGGGGTACGAGTCTTCCCCCGCCCCTGTTTCCCGCGTCCGTCTGCGGTACAGTAAACGCCCTTGAGACTCGAGAACTGGTGGATATACAGGGGCTTCAGATATGGTCACTTCGGCAGGAGAGCTGGGCGCACCCAGGTTCTGGCGCGATGAGAAGCTTCCGTTTATCGAAGCGCGTTCGGTTCACGACGGTCGCAAATTCCGCTACGGCAAACACGCGCATGAAGCGTTCTCCATTGGAATCGTCACGAGTGGTCGTTGTATCTACTTGAACGGGAAAACCCGGACACCCGTCGGCGCCGGCTCGGTAGTCGTAATGAACCCGGGAGACGCACATGCCTGCAACCCCAGCCACGACGAGCTTTGGTCCTATCGTATGCTCTACGTCGACGTTCCCTGGCTGATCGGCATTCAACAGGACCTGGGCATCAGCCGCGATCAACATTTTCGGCCCTCATCGACAACCCTCTCCACACAACCCGAACTGTACGTCGGGCTGCGTCGCCTCTACGACATCCTCACCGATGAGCGAGCCGAGCGACTGGAGAAGCACAGCGCGGCACTGGCATTCATGACTGAAGTACAACAGGCACTGAGTCCGGCGTCGGACTTGCCGCGGCATGGGCATCGCGGCCTCGAGCGCGCCGCGCAATTCATAAGAGACAATCACACGCGCTCCCTCAAGCTGGAAGAGATTTGTTCCGCGGCTGATCTGTCTCCTTCCTATCTGATACGAGCGTTCAAAGATAAATACGGACTGACGCCGCATGCCTACCTGACCAATTGCCGTATTGAATTCAGCCGAACGCAACTTCGTCGCGGCCGGCCAATAGCGGAAGTGGCACACGCCGCGGGATTCTCCGATCAGGCGCATCTGCAAAGAAGTTTCAAAATGCTGGTCGCAGCCACGCCGGGCCAATACCGGGACTGAATTCCCCGCACGTTCGCCGAGGGTCCGCAGGGCAATTTCCTTCAATACGCGGTCCTCCCTTCCCCATACGCTTACTCGCCCCAATTGCGACCAGGGAGCTCGCGATGCAGTACCAGCTTGCCGAAATCAATATTGCGACATTTCGTGTGCCGATGGCCGATCCCGTCAACGCGGATTTCATCGCCAATCTGGATCGCGTCAACGCGTTGGCCGAGGGTGCACCGGGTTTTGTATGGCGGTTAGTGGGCGAAGGCAATAACGCATTGGATATCCAAGCGTTCGACAACCCCAATACAGCAGTCAACATGTCGGTGTGGACGGACTTGGATGCCCTGGCAAAATTCGTTTACCGCAGCGAGGGACATCGGGAAATCATGCGTCGGCGCAAAGAGTGGTTCGATCGCATGGAAATCCATATGGCGTTGTGGTGGGTTGTCAAAGGACATCGTCCAACCCTCGCCGAAGGAAAAGAGCGACTCGAAACGCTGTCGCGAGTCGGACCCTCGGCCCAGGCATTTCTATTCAACAAACCATTTCCCGCGCCGGATGCGGTTCCGGTCCCAGCAGATGCTCGCGCAGCAGGTCAGGCGGCCGGTGCGCAGGGATGAACTGACGCGCGTGGCCTCGAAGCCGGAACGTCGGTTATGCTCCGCGGATGCTCGCCCAATTCGAGATCACGACGCGTTGCAATTTTGATTGCTTCTATTGCGCCGGTCGACTGATGCGTCAGGGCGATATGCCGTACGAGACGTTTGCATCCCTCCTCGAGCGGCACATTGCGGAATATGGCATCCCGGATACCGTGTCACTGCAGGGCGAAGGTGAGCCCTCACTGCATCACCACTTCTTCGAGTTGGCTGAGCTGGTGAGGCAGAAAGGGTCCCGCCCTTATACGATCACCAACGGTACTCACAAACATCCGGAGCGCTTCGCGGGATTGTTTCCCGAAGTGGGAGTCAGCGTGGACACGCTGGATGAGGCAGTCGCGAGGAAAATCGGGCGCTACAACCTGCCCAGAGTGCTTTCATTTATTGAAGCGCTCGCTTCGCAGGGCATCGTGGTTGTCGTGCATTCGGTTGAGCATCCGCAGCACACACCTCCAATTCGGGAATGGTGCCGCGAGAAGGGGTACTCACACGTCATTCAACCCTTGCAGACCAAACCCGACTACGCGTTCCGCTATCGGCCGCGCCGCGCCCTCCCGGCGTCTGCCGGCCACTTCTCGTGCGGTTATCTCGAGCATCCTCGCATGCGGTATTACAGTCTCGACGCTCAGGAATTTCCCTGTCCCTTCATCAAGGACGCGACTGTGTACCCCGGACTGAGCAGCTTGTTGCAGTCTCAGAATTCCGGGACGCGTCCCGGGTGTTGCTCGGGTTGTCGTCACGGAGGCTGCAGCGACCGCTGACGCGCGGCGCTTTCTATCATGGCGACAGCGCGCCCGACGGCGAGCTCGGTCGTTTCACCTTTGTAGCGCCCGGCGAATTCGCGGGCACGAATTCGAAAGCGTTCGTCACCGATGAGTGATTCGACTGCTTCGCGCAACGACTGCTGCGTGCGCGACAGAGCCATCCGGCCTGCCCCCAACGCTTCGACCCGAAGGCCGGTCAGCCGCTGCTCAACTGTGTTGGGCAATGTCAGTACGGGAACTCCAGCCAATAACGCACGGGCGGTGGTTCCTGAGCTGCCGTTGGTCACCATCAAATCTGCCTGCGGCAACAGGGAATCGAGTTTCAGCGCCGAGGTGTAGATCCGACAGCCGCTGCCGCTGGCCGGGATGTCTGCATCCGCTTTGGGAATGCACAGGACACCCTGCCCGGTGGCTTTCACAACCTCGACCAATCCCCGGAGCCCCCGGGTGTGTGGGCGAAGATAGCCGAGAATCCGTGGTCGGGCGTCGCCCAGACCCGGCACCTCGATTCCTTGCGCCGGCGTGCAATAAATGGTTCCGATGTAGGTGCCCGTGGATCGCGGGCCGTGCTGATCGAGCTCCGGGAAGGTGGCCAGTAACATCCGCGGCCCGGTGTGCAACTCCGCAAGATCGCGCAGCGGGCGGCCCCCGAATGAAGTCAGCGCCGCGTTCATGCAGGCAAGCAACTCGTCGTCGGCCGCGCCGAGTCGCGCCTCACTGATCGACTCCCATGGGCGGATCGACGGAGAGGGCCCCACCGGAGGGGGAATCTCGTAGCCGTTTCCCAGAACGACCAGAGGGCAGCCGCTGACACGCGCCGCCAGCATAGCCGCCGGCGCGAAGTCGGCAACCAGCAACGCCGGTTGGATCAACCCGAACAAAGTCAGCCAGCTGCGGATCGTACCGCGCAACGCGTCGGGATTCGCATAGCCTTCAGAAATCAACGAGTCCGCATAGTTCGCCGGTGGCAGCGCGCGTCGGGGAGGTGCCGTCGGGGCGGGTGCGTTGATAAAGGGAAACCGCAACGGAGCCAGAAACGCTTCGGCGGTGCCGGAATCGCGAACCGCAAAAAGCGCCTGGTAGCCTCGTTCACGCAGGGCCAACGCGACCGGGATCGCACGACTGAGGTGTCCCCAGTTGCCACCGAGCTCGAATGCAAACAGCACGCGTCTCAACTGCATGACTACAACTCGACAGACTGCCGCCGGCTGAGGTTAACACCCGTCGCAAGATGACGGATTTCATTTTCTTTTCGCCGGACCCTAAACCGGACGCCCGGACCGCGGACAAGACTGTATCCGCAAACGCGGCGAAGGGGTCTTGCTATGGTTGCAGTTGTCAGTGGCTCGAGTCCGGGATTGACCACCTCCTCGGCGGGCAAGTTGGGCGGCGCAGGGATCGCCGGGACGGCGGCGCTCGGGAATAGCGGCGAGAGCGCCTACATCAATACGAGCACGGGCAATCTCGTCGTCCAGGATGTCGATGAGTCACTCGCTGCCGTCGGATCCAGCCTCACGCTGACTCGAACCTACAACTCGCAGGGGCAGTTGGATGGCGACGGGGGACAGAACTGGAGATTCGGTCCGGATGAGCACCTCGTCAATCAAACCGGAACGGTCAACACGGCCGGCAGCACGATCACCAAAGTATTCTCCGACGGCTCCCAGGCCGTTTATCACTACGACGCTACGAGCGGCCAATACCGTAATTCCGAGGAATCCGGCGCCGACGACACACTTTCATATGACGCCGGAACGTCCAAATGGACCTGGACCGAGGGAGACAGCCGCCAGACCGAAACATTTGATTCGGGCGGGAACCTGCTGACCTCGCAGGATACTTCCGGGAACACGACAACTTACAACTACACCAGCGGCGTTCTGACGCTGATCACCGATGCCTCCGGGCAGTCCACCTACCTCGACTATTCCGCTGGCAATCTTACCGACATCCGCGTCGTGACCGGGGGTGTGACCCAGACCCGGACGACTTACTCCTATGACAGCTCGAATCGCCTCCACCAGGTCACGGTCGATCTGTCCCCCGAAGATGGTTCGGTCGTGGATGGAAATGTCTATGTAACGACCTATACGTACGACGGGTCGAGCACGCGAATTGCCAGCATAACTCAAGGCGACGGCACCTCAGTATCCTTCACCTATCAGCTGATGGATGGTGCCTATCGGGTCGCTTCCTATACTGACGGACAGGGACGAATCTCAACCCTGGGCTATTCCCAGGTCACCTCAGGTCCCCTGGAAACACAGTACCTGCAGACCACAGTAACCGACACGCTCGGTCAGGTTACTACGTACCTTCACGACAGCGCCGGGCGACTGACGAGCATCCGCAGCCCCTCTGTCGGCGGCGGCTCGCTGCGAACGGACTATCAATACAACTCCAGCGGCAATGTAACGACCATCACTCAGGATCCCGCCGGGCTCAATCGCATTACGACCTTCCAATACGATGCCGCCGGCAATCTGCTTCAGTCCCAGGACGCCGACGGAAACACCGTCAACTACACCTACGATGCTGCCAACCAGGTCCTGACCCGGACGAGCTACCAGACAGCGGCCGCCGGTAGCACCCCGCCTGCAGGCCCGATGACGGCGCGTTATGCTTACGACGGCGAGGAGCATCTGCGTTTCTCTGTGTCCGCGGATGGTCGTGTGACCGAGAATCGCTACAACAGTGCGGGACAGCGTGTGACTACATTGCTGTACGCCGGCGCGCTCTACGATGTGAGCACGCTCACCCCCACAACCGTTCTCGGTGAAACGGCGCTGGAAACCTGGGCAGCTGCGCAAAGCTCGACTCCAATCCAGCGCACCGACTATAGCTACGACTCTCGCGGTAATATCAGCACGGCGACTGTCTACTCGAGCACAGATGGAGCGGGTGGAGGACCGGGCGCTGTCACCCAGTACGTGTACGATCAGCGCGGGCAGCTTCTCCAGGAAATCGATCCTAGAGGCGCCTCGGGCTCTCCGGGTACGTACACAACTACCTATACCTACGATGGGTTGGGTCGGAGTACCGGCAGTACGCAGTGGATTGACGGGTCGACGTCCCGCACCACGATTACCACCTACGATTCCACCCACAACCGCACCCAGACTTCGTTTGCAAACGGGCTCGTTACAACATCCACGTTCGATGCTGCCGGCGAGCTGACCAGCGTACTCGAAACGGGTCCCGGAGGGCAGGCGCTCGGAACGACTACTCATACCTACGACGCAGATGGCCGGCTTGCGGTCACAACCGATCCGCTCGGCGTTCGGCAGTACACGATCTACGATGCTGCGGGCCGGAAAGTCGGTAGCGTCGATGGTACGGGTGCGCTTACCGAGTACTTCTACAACGGCGCCAACCAAATCGTCAAAGTCGTCGAGTTTGCCGATCTGCTGACGGCCGCGCAGGTCTCGAGCCTGCTGGATTCGCAAGGGAAGCCCACCGGAGTCAGTATCGACTCGTTGGTCGGCGGTCTTCCCACGACGGTTGGCCGTGCCAGTGATCAGATCGCGCGCAGTGTCTATGATGCCGCAGGAAGACTGGCGTACAGCATCGACCCGAGTGGAGATGTCACACAGTATTCTTATGACGGCGCCAACCGACAGATCGGCGAAATCCACTACGCCACGCCCATTTCAATCGCTGCCAGTGTCGGCGAGCTCGCGCCGGCCTCCATTTCCGTAACGTCCAACGCCGATGATCGTCGGTCCCGCAGCTTTTACGATAATGATGGGCGCCTCGTCGGTACGCTCGACGCAGCCGGGTACCTGACGGAATCATCGTACGATGGGGCGGGAAATCTCACCCGCCAGATTTCGTACGCCACTCAGACAAACGCCAGTCTCCGCCAAACCGGTACATTGGATCAGCTGCGACCGGCGCTCAATGCCAACAGTGACACCACTGCTGAGTTCCTCTATGACGGTGAAGGTCGCCGGATCGGAGCGGTAGACGCAGAAGGCTATCTCACCGAGACGACTTACGATCCTGCAGGAAACATTGCCCAGACTATTCGCTATGCAACGAAAGTCGTCTACACGGCCGGCGCGTCGCTTGCGGACCTGCGCCCAGCCGCAACCGGCTCACACACGACGAGCTATCAATATGACGGCGCGAATCGCCTCATTCAGACGACAGACTTTGAAGGAACGATTGCTCAGGTCGCCTACGATGCTGCCGACGACGTCGTCACGGCCACTGCTGCCGCCGGAACTTCCGGCGCGCGCACGGTGCAACGCAGGTACGACGCCCTCGGGCGAGTGATTCAGGATCTGACTGCCGAAGGCAGTGCTCACATTGTCGACGGAATGTCGCAGGCTCAGATCGATGCTGTCTGGTCAACATACGGTGTCGCATACAGCTACGATGCCGATGGCAGGCGCATATCCTCGACGGATCAAAACGGCAACACAACCTATTTTTACTACGATGCGGATGGCCGTCTCGCGCTGAACATCAATGCGCTGGGGGAAGTCCTGCAGCAGCGATACAACGCACTGGG
>Ga0068859_100006431_pt1 | contig 11919 bp, 10 predicted proteins | sample KBSSwiS22_FD_66585 | JGI IMG/M metagenome (GOLD analysis project Ga0068859, IMG submission 66585) | Switchgrass rhizosphere microbial communities from Kellogg Biological Station, Michigan, USA - KBS Switchgrass S2-2 | ecosystem: Host-associated > Plants > Roots > Rhizosphere > Soil ... | reverse complement strand
AGTAACTTTATCACCACCGAGATAACGGCCCTCGCTCTTCAAGCTGATGGAAAGATATTGATTGGTGGGAATTTCATTACGGTCGCGGGTGTTTCAAGACCTGGAATCGCACGGCTGAATTCGGATGGCTCTGTCGATTCGACCTTTATGAGTGCCGACTCCTATAACTTCAACAATGGCGTGGTCCTGGATATTGAAGTCGGAGCGGATAATAAGATAACTTTCGGGGGGCACTTTATCTACGGCGGTGGCGTTGGAGGTCAAAAGTTCAATCTCGCAAGGACCTTCGCCGACGGCAGCCTCGATCCTTCACTTAATCCCACCGGAATAATAACGTCGACCGGTCCGTGGGTGCGCGACATTCTGTTGTTGCCGGATGGAAAGACTCTATTTACGAGGAGCTTCGAGGTAGTTAGGCTCAATGCCGCGGGGAGTGTCGAATTCACGCTGCCGACGAACGGTAATATCTATCGGTTCGCTCGCCAAGCCGATGGAAAGATCCTGGTTGCGGGAAGTTTCACAACCTTTAACGGGTTTCCCGTTCCCGCCGGTATCGTGCGGCTTAATACGAACGACTCCATCGATACATCTTTTACTCCACCGGCACTGTCGGGCGGGGTCTTCGACATCGAGCTTTTGTCCGGTGGCAAGATCTTGCTAGCCGGTACCTTTGTGACGGCGTCAACAAAGAACCTGATAATTCTCAACTCTGATGGGACCGTCGACCCTTCCTTGAATTACACCGGTGTGGGCGTGAATGCGTTGGATGCCGGCGTTCAGCTGGATGGGAAGATCGTCCTCGGTGCGCAAGCCGGCGAGTTTAACGCTTCGATCACTCCTCCGCTTGTTCGCGTTGCTCCCAACGGTTCGCTTGATCCGTTGCAGCTTACTGTCGGAACTAAGGGCAAGGCCAATGACATTCTCATCCAACCCGATGGCAGGCTCCTGATCGGCGGGGTCTTTACTCACGCCGATGGGGGATTTCGGAAAAATATTGCTCGAGTAAGCGCCGACGGTCTGTTTGACGGTAGTTTCACGTCGACCATTTTCTCTAATGAGATCTTTGACCTCGACATGCAGGGTAATGCCGTCCTCGTTGGGGGAGACGCCAACTACAGTAAGTTGGACGATGGCGGCACGACTCAGTTCTCTGCCGGAGGATTTACATATGACCAGGACGCTTTGCCAAACGGCCAGGCGCTTGTAGCGGTGAATAATTTCCTGAAGCGGGTGAATGCTAATTACACAAACGATGGATCGTTTTCGGTGACGGTCAATTCGTCTATTCGAAGAATTCTGGTTCAACCAGATGGCAAGATCCTGATAGGGGGCTTCTTCACGGAAGTCAACAGCGCTACTCGTTCGAGAATCGCGCGGTTGAATGCGGACGGGACGCTCGATCCGTCATTTGATCCGACGCTCGCCCCGAACGGACTCGTCGCTTGCCTCGCTTTGCAACCCGACGGCAAGATCATCATCGGAGGTCAGTTCAGCGGCATTAACTTCGATACAAACTATCACTATCTCGCACGACTGAATGCGAACGGAACTCTCGACACCAGTTTTCCGTCGAACGCTCAAGGTGAAGTTACAAGTCTGAAACGACAACCGGACGGGAAGATAATTGTCGGAGGCGTAGGTATAGTCAGCGGCATCGGCCGTGACACGCTGAAGCGTTATAACGCTGACGGAAGTGTCGATTCGACTATCAATCTGGTTATGGACGGCCCGGTACGTGATATCGCGTTGCAGGGCGATAAGATCCTGATCGCTGGCGAATTCACGAACGTGAACGGCATTGATCGTCTCGGGTTGGCTCGCCTTTCCAATAATGTGCAGCCGAGTTCTCCTTTCGACTATGACGGTGACGGCAAGGCCGATGTATCGGTCTTTCGTGCATCGGAGAATAAGTGGTACGTCTTACGGAGTTCGGATTCGGCGATCTATCAGCCTGTCTTCGGTACTGCAGGAGACGTTCCCGTCCCGGCGGATTACGATGGCGACCGAAAGACTGATGTCGCGATTTTCCGCCCGTCGAACGGACAGTGGTGGTATCAGAGCAGCATCAACGGAGCGCAGATCGCGAATACTTTTGGCGCAAGCGGTGACATCGCGCGGCCTTCGGATTTTGACGGGGACGGCAAAGCCGATCTCGTTTTGTTCCGTCCATCGAACAGTACGTGGCTGAGATTCGGAAGCACCGCCGGTCACGTTCCGGACACCGCGTTCGGTTTGTCAGGTGATCAACCTGTGATCGGAGACTTCGACGGTGACGGCAGATCGGATCTGGCGATCTTCCGTCCATCGAACGGAGACTGGTGGTACGCTGCGAGCTCGGCCGGTGGAGCATTCAGAAATGTACACTGGGGACAAACTGGCGACTTGCCCGTACCGGCTGATTTCGATGGTGATGCGAAGACGGACATTGCAGTCTTCCGGCCGTCGGATGGCGGGTGGTACATCTACAACAGTAGCAATGGATCGTTCACCACGGTTGCATTTGGAACAAACGGCGATCGACCGGTTGCGGCGGACTACGATGGCGACGGGCGAGCCGACATCGCGATATTCAGACCGTCGACTTCACTTTGGTACTTGTTGAGATCGACGTCAGGCTTTACCGGTCTGCAGTTTGGTATCTCGACCGATACGCCGACTCCGAACTCGTTCGTCCCGTAGCTTAAAGATATGAGGCAGAGAAAACCGGAATCATCACGGCACCGGTTTTTTGCGCGAATAATGGCCTGAGATAGAGCTTGCCCGGGCAGGTATAATTATGCCACCCGAATCTCACTCGGCCACTTCCCACTTATCGGAGCTTAGCTAAGCCAAGTACGCAAGGTAAGAATATGACTTCCATTAAACGTCTCGCTGCAATCTTCCAACTGATACTTCTCGTGTTCGGCATTGCCATCTCGGTTCGTGCGGCGGGCGAGGTTGATACCAGCTTTAGAGCTAACCTCACGAGAATGGGCGGGTCGGGAGCGATCAGAAAGATCGCGGTTCAACCCGACGGGAAGATCCTGATCGTAGGCACGCTGGGCCTTGTCAACGGAGTGTTCCGCAGTCAGTTTGCTCGCTTGAATACGGATGGCACGGTCGATGTAACTTTCACACCACCTACGATCATTGGCCAGTTCGACATTCTCGCGATCGCCTTCCAGCCGAACGGCAAGATACTTGTCGGCGGAAACTTCCGTACCGCGACGCGTAGAGGAATAATGCGTTTAAATTCGGATGGTTCGCTTGACCCGACATTTGTAGATTTACTTCCAATCGGGGGCAACAGCTTCGGCGGAGTCTTCGACATCGCTACTTATCCCGACGGGCGAATGATAATCGGCGGCGATTTTTCTATCCAGGATCTGCCGGGCGGTGGCGTGCGAGGCCGTCTGGCCCGGATTGATGCTGATGGCAACGTGGATATGGGATTTGAATATAACGAGACCACCGTCCGTCGGGTGCTCTTGTTACCCGACGGCAAGGTCATAGCGGCTGCGTCGTTCGAACCTACTTTTCCTCAGTCTTATTTCATCCGGAGACGAAACCCCGACGGTAGTAACGACAACGCGTTTGCAACACATAGTGCCACGGGCCTGTCCGACCTCGCGCTTCTGGCGGACGGCAAGTTACTTGTCTCGGGAGGACCGGGTACGCCTCTCTTCCGGATCAATACCGATGGAACTACCGATAATACCTACACTGCGCCCAACGTAAGCGGATCAATTACGGTGATGATTCCCGACGGCAGCGGCAAATTTTACATCGGCGGGGACTTTTCGCAGATCGGCGGGAATACGGCGTACAAAAAAATCGCGCGGCTAAACGGGGATGGGTCACTGGATGCCGGTTTTGTTTCCTCGGGCCAAAATTTCCCGGTCGTAAACGACATGGCACTTCAATCGGACGGGAAGTTCGTCGTCGGTGGAAACGGCATGACGGTTGAAGCATTGCTCCAGGACCCGGTCGCCCGGTTCAATCCCGACGGATCTCTTGACGCGGCCTTTCATGTCCCGGTAGGCGTGAATTTCGGCATCGGTTATAAAGTCGTCGTGCAGCCTGATAACAAAGTGATCGTCGGCGGGACGTTTGACCTTTCCAACGGCGTGCGTCGTGGGCGGCTTGCCCGGTTCAATACCGATGGCACTCTCGACACCGGCTTCACGCCACCAGACTACACTCAGGGGACGGTCTACGACATAGCTTTGCAGCCGGATGGAAAGATTCTCATCGTCGGTACAATGGGGGTCGTACACCGCTTGAATTCAAACGGGACCCTTGATGTCGCTTTCCCCGCTTCGACCGTGAACCAGTGGGATGTCGACTACATGCCGGATGGTCGGGTTCTTGTCGCGGGGCAAGACATCCGGCGTTATACCTCGGCCGGCGCTTTCGAGAGTTTGGTAGCAAGCATTAGTGGCGGCACTTTGCCTGAGGTCAACGAGATCGCGCTCCAGCCAGATGGAAAGATTCTTGTCGGGGGCTCATTCACACAGATCAATCTGGCTAGTCGGAACGGCTTCGCTCGCCTCAATGCAGACACGTCGATCGATGCTTCCTTTAACCCGCAAACGAACGGGGCCGTATATTCGATTGTCCTTCTCGCGGACGGTAAGATTCTGATCGGCGGGGCCTTTACGAGTGTCGGCGGCGATCCAACCAAACAATACATTGCCCGCTTGAACGCGGACGGTTCGGTCGACTCGAGCTTTTCACCTGCCTTGAATGCGCCCGTCTTCGGTTTTAAAGTTCAGGCGGACGGGCGGATATTGGTCGGAGGCGCAATGAGCCACGTCAACGGCATTCTGATGCCTCGCGTCGCAAGGATTTATCCGAACGGCATCCTCGATACAACTTTCAATGTTGGCACCGGACCGGACAGCACCGTCTGGAGCATCGATCAGCAGTCCGATGGTAAGGTCGTCTATAGCGGCGAATGCGTGCGCACGAATGGATTCGCTACCCCTGGCATCGGTCGAATGTTGAATAACGCCGTTTCGCTGAAGAAGCTGTTCGACTATGACGGTGACGGTAAATCGGATGTGTCGGTATTCCGTGCCGCGGAGAATAAGTGGTACGTCCTGCGCAGCTCGGATGGGACGATCTATCAACCGGTGTTCGCTGCGGCGGGAGATATTCCGGTTCCGGCGGATTACGATGGCGATCAAAAGACGGACGTTGCGATCTTCCGTCCGTCGAACGGACAGTGGTGGTACTTGAGCAGCATCGACGGATCACAAATCGCAAATCCGTTCGGCGGATCTGGAGACATCCCGCGGCCTTCGGATTTTGACGGCGACGGCAAAGCGGACCTTGTTCGATTCCGCCCATCGAACAATACCTGGTACCGATTCGGCAGCACTGCCGGCAACGTTCCGAATGTGGTGTTCGGTCAAACAGGCGATCAGCCTGTCATCGGAGATTTCGATGGCGACGGCAAGTCGGATCTTGCGGTCTTCCGTCCGTCGAATGGAGACTGGTGGTACGCTGCGAGCTCGGCTGGTGGAGAATTCAGAACCGTTCACTGGGGACAGACGGGCGACCTCCCGGTACCGGCTGACTTCGATGGCGATGGCAAAACGGACTATGCGGTTTACCGGCCATCGGAAGGTGGATGGTACATCTACAACAGCGGTGGATCGTTCACGACTACTGCGTTCGGAATAGACGGCGATCGACCGATTGCGGCCGACTATGATGGCGACGGGCGAGCTGACATCGCCGTCTTCAGGCCCTCGACCGGGATCTGGTATCTATTGAGATCGACGTCGGGCTTTACAGGCCTGCAGTTTGGTATATCGACTGATACGCCGACGCCGAACTCGTTTGTGCCGTAGAAATGACTGGAGATGTTAAAAGCCCGCGTCCGGGACAACGGACGCGGGCATTTTATTTATATGATTCGCTACAGACGATCGATCAAGAAGCGAGCATGGCTCTCAGTTCAGAAACGATCGGGTGCGAAGTGAAAGCCGAAAATGGACCGAACCTATACGTAGCGATAAAGACGATTTTTCGGCCAAAGATCGTGGGGTCCTTAAAATGGATAGTGACCCTTCGCGGCTCGGAAAAAAAGAATTCGCTGACACGCGCGATGTTCGTTATCGGGATCGTCGCGTCGACACGATAGTCAGAGATGTAGAGATTGCGCTCGTCGACATGAACCTTTTTCAAAGGCCAGTGTAAAAGAATCGAAACTACCAGGAACGCAACCGTAAAAAGCATCATCGTTCCGGTTATCGCAGGTGACGCAGTCGACCACCGGCCGGCCAGATACAGTATCGCCGTGTTGACGATAGAAAGAGCGAATATGCCAGGAAGGATGAACTTATGCAGAAACGTCAACTGCGAAGAGATCTGGCGGGGCATAAGAGACACAGGATAAAAATGGCGGCTTCAGGCTTAACCGCAACACAGGCTGAAATTGCTACCGTTGCTCGATTCCTCGCCTAGCGGAGTTCACAACTCAAACCTTGTGCGGAGCCTGAAGCCATAAATCGATTTGGGATTTGGGATCTGGGATTTCGGATTTATTTCAATCCCAAATCCGAGATCCCAATTCCCAAATGTGTATGGCGGAAAGGGTGGGATTCGAACCCACGGAACCCTTTTGAGGTTCACAGCATTTCCAGTGCTGCCAGTTCAACCACTCCTGCACCTTTCCGCGTTTTGAGAACCGCCGGCTAAAGCCGCGACTCAAAACTAATTCTAACTTTCGACCACTTCAACGACCGTTGTCGATGCGTCTTCGCCGACCACCGGTTCCTGATCGGGTACTCCATCATCTCCCGCAAGCCATGCGTAGAACAGACCTGCAAGCATTGCTCCGAGGATCGGCGCCACCCAGAATAACCACAACTGCGGAATCGCGTCTCCGCGTGCAAACAACGCCGGGCCCGTGCTTCGAGCCGGATTCACAGACGTATTGGTCACGGGGATCGAGATCAGATGGATGAGCGTTAACGCCAATCCGATCGCGAGCGGAGCGAAACCTTTCGGAGCCTTTCCGTGGGTCGAGCCGAGAATGACGATCAAAAAGAAGAACGTCATCACGACTTCCGAAACGAAAGCTGCCATCGGCGTGTAATGGCCCGGCGATCCTAATGCCTCACCAAATCCGTTTGAAGCGAACCCCGTGGTCATGGCATTAAAGTCCGATTTCCCAGTGGCGATGAGATAAAGGATCCCCGCACCGGCAATCGCTCCAAGCACTTGAGCGATGACATAAGGAATAAGCTCATTCGCCGGAAAACGCTTACCAGCCCATAGTCCAAACGAGACCGCGGGGTTGAAGTGTGCACCGGAGATGTGTCCCAGAGCGTAAGCTCCGGTTAGAACCGTGAGACCGAACGCGAGGGAAACACCGGCGAAACCAATTCCCGCACCCGGATATTTCGTCGCCAGGACCGCACTGCCACAACCACCCAGCACGAGCCAAAGCGTCCCGATAAACTCTGCCGTTAACCTTTTGCTCAAAGGCATAAGAAGCGACCTCCATTGTTTTTAGTACGTTGAAAGACAGGCGTGACTGGCCGAAAAAATTTCAAATAGCTAAACCGATCCGATCTAGCGTAATCGACTAAGGATTTATAAATCCAAAATCCAAAACCCAAAATCCAAAATCGACATGGCGGAGAGGGTGGGATTCGAACCCACGGTACCCGTTAAGGTACAGCAATTTTCGAGACTGCCCGATTCAACCACTCTCGCACCTCTCCACGAAGTTACTAATCATAAAGGTTGAGGTCGGAAAATATCAAGCCACCTCATTTTGGATTTTGGATTTTGGATTTTCGATTTGCCGTGTGGCTGGTGAGATTACGATTCACGCTACGACTCGACAGAGGGCAGCAGCTTACCGTCGTTCTCTAAAAAACTTCTGCATTAGCTCTCGACACTCGTCCGCAAGTACACCGGATGTGATCTCGATGCGATGATTCAGCGAATCACTATCGCAGAGTCGGAAGAGCGTCTCGACTGCACCGAATCTCTCATCATGTGCGCCGAACACGAGTCGCTTGACCCGTGCATTGACGAGCGCTCCGGCGCACATGACACACGGTTCGATGGTCGTGAAAAGCGTCGTCCCGGTCAGACGATAGTTCCCAAGCGCACTCGCCGCCTGGCGAAGGACGAGGATCTCGGCGTGTGCCGTCGGATCGTTGTCGGTGATGGTACGATTCGATGCCGACGCGATCACCATGCCGCCGTCGTCGACGAGACATGCTCCGATCGGGACTTCGCCCCGAGATGCGGCGCCCGCGGCTTCTGTCAGAGCCGTTTCCATCCAAAACTCGTCGGTTCCGTTAGTCTTCACGGTCCAGTATCGAGTAGACGAATTTTCCGTCGATGATGAGGTATAAGCCAATGGCCAATCCGGCGAGCGTTCGGATAATAAGATCAACCAGCACCGGTGTCGCAAAAGAATTTCTGCCCGGCGAGCTCGATAGTAGGACCACGCTGCTGGTCAGGTTCAGCACACACACGGCCGCGTACGCGAGAAAAGCCAGCCCGATCAACCGAACGATGACGTATACGAATTGGGATTTGTTCATATTGTTTCTTTCGCAGAGGCGACGATACGCAAATTCTTTGCAACAAATACGTATTAGTGTAGAATTTTGTTGAGTGATGGCCCGCTCGCCTGATCGCTCATCAAACCCTCGAGCGTAATATGAAAGACAATGTTCGGCCCGCCGCCCCACGATCGGCCGACGATGACATTCACATCACAAACGTCCCCGAATCCTTCCGAGCCTTTGCCGAGGAAGTCCATAAGCGTAACCAAAAACCGAGAACCACTCCGCTCACGATCCCGCAAAAATTAGCACCCGCCGAGTTTAACACGGCGATGGTGCATTTTTATCGGGGTGAGGTGCAGCGTTCGAACATCTGGCGCAACCGTCTCGACGCAACCACAAACTGGGCCGTGATCACCGCCGGCGCGACGCTGTCATTCGTCTTCAGTTCGCCCGATAATCCGCATTTCGCGATCCCGATCAACTCGATTCTCGTCTCGATCTTCCTCTTCATGGAGGCTCGGCGATATCGCTATTACGAAGTCTGGGCGAATCGCGTTCGTGTTCTCGAGACCGGATATTTTGCTCCGATGCTGTCGCACCGGACCATTCCACCGGACAAGGAATGGGCGGAACACATCGCGGCAGATCTTATCGCTCCGCACTTCACGATCAGTGTTTGGGAAGCTCTCGGACGTCGTCTCCGGGCGAACTATCTTTGGATCTTCATCCTGCTCGCGGTTTCGTGGACTTTGAAGATCTATATTCATCCGTCGCCTATCCCGTCGATCACCTCCGACGACCGGAGGCTCTTTTGGGATGTCTTTGAGAAACGCGCGACCGTCGGACTCGCACCCGGCTGGTTCGTGATGATCGTCGGTCTGATCTTCAATTTTGCGATCTTCTTCGTCGCGTTCAGCACGCTGAAACTTCGAGATGCATCGAGTGAGGTACTTCCGCTCGAAAGCTTCGAATGGCATCCGTTCAAGCAAGTCTCCGAATGGGCGGAAGGAAATCTGAAACGCCGCAACACGATCCGCCGCTCAAAGAAAGCGCGGAACCGGATGCGTTCTATTCACAAGACAGAAGCTTAAGAATTGTTTCCCGCGAAATACGCGAAAAGACGCGAAAATGAGATTCCTCTTTTCGCGTCTTTTCGCGTATTTCGCGGGCAATGGTTTTCTTATTCGCACGCGTCTGCTATTTTTTTCTTATCAACTAAAAGTACAAGGGAGAAACAGTTATGCCGATTGATCTGGAAAGCCGCGGACGGGCGCTCGAGAACGAATACTTTCACCGTAAAGAACAGGAACTGATCGAAAAGCTAAAAGGCCATATGGCACTTGAGCAGGCGCATGATGCGGGTATGGATTGCCCGCGATGTGACGGACGATTGCTCGAAGCCGACTATCAACACATCAAGATCGATGTCTGCAATAAGTGTCACGGCGTGTGGTTCGACGCGGGCGAGCTTGCACTGGTTATCGACAACGACAAAGAAGGCGGTTGGTTTAGCAGGTTGTTTGACTAAAGCCGACTGTATGAAAACATCTCGCTTACGGCTGTTTCCGCTATTTGCCCTCATAATTCTCGCCGCGCTCCAGATCGGGGTTCAAGGGCAGACACCGCCAACATCGCCATCGACGGCGGCGACATTAAGGAAGGCTGGAGACGCCGCCCCTTCCGACGTCAAATCCGAAAAGCTTGCGAGCAAACTGATGGGACGCGAGATGCCTTACCGCATCATCCTTCCCTCAAGATACTCCACCGAAAACTCGTCGGAGCGATTTCCTGTCGTCTATCTTCTTCATGGACTAACCGGTCACTTCGACAATTGGACGGACAAGACACGGCTCGCCCGACTCGCCGAGAGTGCAAATTTTATTATCGTCACGCCCGAAGGCGAGGACGGTTGGTACACCGATAGCGTGGCGAAAGCGAGCGACAAGTACGAAAGCTACATCGTCAAAGAGTTGATCCCGGAGATCGACAAGAAGTTTCGAACTCTCGCCGATCGGGATCATCGAGTGGTGGCCGGACTTTCTATGGGCGGGTTCGGTGCGCTCAAGTTCGGATTGAAGTTTCCTGACATGTTCGTACTCGCGGGTTCATTCAGCGGTGCGATCGGAGCGGCGACGATCACCGAAAAAACGGTTCCGGGTGCGATCGGCAAAACGATCGATTCGATCTTCGGACCTGACGGAAGCGATGTCCGCAAGGGGAATGACCCATTCGCAATTATTCTGGGTGCGACGCCCGAACGAATCAAGGCCTTTCCATTTTTGTATGTCGCCTGCGGCACTGAAGATTTTCTTTTTCAAAACAACCGCGATTTTGATTCTCTTCTGATCGATAAAAAAGTTCCGCACGAATTTCGCGAGTTACCCGGAGCGCATAACTGGACTTTCTGGGATGCTCAAGTCGAGGAGTTTTTACAAGTAGCGGAGAAACGCATTTGGCCGAATCAGAAACCATGAAGAGACTCGCCATCACCATCGTCGTTTTGACCTTTTGCATTTGCGCCGCAGCCCAAAACAAAACTGACGTCAACGATGCGGCCGCTGCGCGAATGCTGCTCGGACGTCACAAACTTTCTCTGCAGTGGGTGAGTTGGGATTTTTTCGGTGTTGCAACCGTTACGAACGCCCGCGGGTTCTATTCGCTGAAAGGCGAGCAGCGTGGACGTGGCCAAAGCAAAACCGATTTCGTGAAGATCGACGGAACGATAACCTCTGTCGACGCGAAGGAATTCGCATTCAACGGGAAGATCGTGACGCAGGTCAGTCACATCAACGGTGGCAAGCCATGTGTCCGCGACGGTGAATATACATTCAAGATCACAGCCAAGCGTCGCTACTGGCGCCTGCAGCAGATGGACAGTCCGTGTGACACGGCGACGGATTACGTTGATATTTATTTTCGGTAACGCGACTGGAGCGCAGGCATCCACGGCGCGTTTTTCAGCGACGTCAAACTCCCGTCCGCGAAGAGCTTTCGTGCTTCGCACTCAGGCAGGCAAGGATGCCTGCGGTCCAGTCGCTTTACGTCGCTGCGCAAACTCTCTCTTTATTCCATATATGAAAAATCTGACACTTGCCTTTATCGTCTGCGTGACCTTCACGGTAGTCGGCTTCGGCCAAAACGATCGCGCTGCACGGATCGCCGAGATCCAATCCGCTCTCCAAAAAGAGAAGCTGGACGGCTGGCTGTTCTACGACTTCCGCGGGAGCGATATTCTCATTCCGCGCATTTTGAAGACCGAACGTCTCGGCGGATCGCGTCGATGGTTCTATTTCATTCCGGCGACCGGCGAGCCGGTAAAAGTCGTACATGCGATCGAGCCTGATCAGATTGATGTACTGCCCGGCAAGAAACTCGTCTATCGCGAATGGTCGCTGCT